>Ga0126307_10001030_pt1 | contig 18385 bp, 18 predicted proteins | sample Plot28_FD_89955 | JGI IMG/M metagenome (GOLD analysis project Ga0126307, IMG submission 89955) | Serpentine soil microbial communities from UC McLaughlin Reserve, CA, USA - Plot28 | ecosystem: Environmental > Terrestrial > Soil > Grasslands | place: USA: UC McLaughlin Reserve, Lake County... | reverse complement strand
GTTCCGGGTGAACTGGACCATCTCCTGCGCCATGTCGGCGTCGCGGATGCGGCTCTCCGAGGCGGTCAGGTTCTCGACCGCGACGTTGAGGTTGTTGATGGTGTGGTCGAACCGGTTCTGGATGGCACCGAGGTCGGCCCGCTGGGTCGACACCTTCTTGATGGCCGTGTCCAGCACGCCGATGGCCGCGTCCGCACCGCTCGCCGCGGTGAAGGTCGGGGTGGCCTTGGCGAGGTCCTGGGCCGAGGAGCTGATCGCCAGGCCGGCGCCGGTGGTGTAGCCGGTGACGGTCTGGGCGACGGTGAAGGTCAGGCCGGTGACCGAGCCCGCGAACGGGGTCGAGCCGGTGGCCAGGCCCAGCGCCGAGGAGGCCGCCTTGTTCAGGGCCGCCAGGGCGGTGGTGCCGTCGATGGCGGAGCTGTAGTCCACCGAACCGAGGTCGAAGGTGCGGCCACCGAAGCCGATGGTGCCCGACAGCGTCTCGTAGGACGCGACGGTGCCGGTACCGGTGCTGAAGTCCGTGCCGGCCGCGGCCTCGGTGATCGTCATCACCGCAGCGGCAGCCGTGGTGGCCGCCGTGCTGATGACGGCCTTGCCAGCCGCCGTCGCCGTACCGGTCTGGAAGGCGTAGGTGCCCACGCCGGTGACGTCGATGCCGTCGACCTTGAGACCGGTCGCGCCCATGGCGGTGCCGATGTTGACGGCGATGGTCTCGCCCGCGTTGGCGCCCACCTGGAACGTGGCCTGGTAGCTGCCGTCGAGCAGCTTCTTGCCGTTGAAGGTGGTGGAGGAGGCGATGCGGTCCAGCTCGGACTTGAGCTGGGTGATCTCCGACTGGATGTTGCCCAGCGCGTCGGAGTTGAGGCCGCCGGCGTTGCTGGCCTGCACCGACAGGTCGCGCATGCGCTGCAGGATCGAGTGCGTCTCGGTGAGCGCACCTTCAGCGGTCTGCACGACCGAGATGCCGTCCTGGGTGTTGCGGACGGCGACGGTGAGGCCGCCGATCTGCGAGCGCAGGCCCTCGGAGATGGCGAGACCGGCGGCGTCGTCGGCGGCACGGTTGATCCGGAAACCCGAGGAGAGCTTCTCGAGCGACTTGCTCATCTGGCCGTCGGTGACGGACAGGTTGCGGTACGCGTTGAGCGCCGCGATGTTGTTGTTGACGCGCAGACCCATGATGTTCCTCCTTGGAATGGGGCCTTACCGGGATTCCCGCTGCATCCGTGCTGCGGGTCGTGCAGGTCTCGTACTGCTGTCTTCGGTCCGGCCTGCCCGGGAGTTGAGGCGAACCGGGGGCTTTTTCACCCGTTTTCCCTAGTCGGGCGTCGCTCAGGCGGGTTGCGCCGCTGGGCCGCGGCCGGGCGTCGGCCAGGCCGATCCGGCGCGCGGGCGGGGGACCGCGGCGGGCATCGGACTGCGGCCCGCGACCCGCTCGACGTAGCTGCGCTGCTGGTTCCGGGCGCGGACCCCGCCGTCGGCCGGCACGGCCTTGCCGTCCCACACCTCGCTCATCGCCGCGTGCAGCAGGGTGAGGGCCCGGGCGCGCATCTGCGAGACCCGCGACAGGGTGACCCCGAGGTCCTCAGCGATGTCCGTCAGTGATTCGTCACCGAAGAAATTGCGCTCGACGACCTCGTCGAGCCGGTCGGGGAGAGCGCGGATCGCCTCGTGCAGGTAGCGGGCGCGCTCGCCGCGGAGGACGGCGCGCTCGGGTGACTCGCCGGTGTCGGGCAGGTCGAGGGAGGTGCCGTCGGCGCCGCTCTCGGCGTCGATGCTCACCATGACCGCGCGGTGCACGTCGACCTGGAGGCTGTCCAGCTCGCTGCGGGGCACGCCGAGGCTCTCCGCCAGCTCCTCGCGGGTCGGGGGGCGGCCGAGCGAGACGGTGAGCGCGTCCGCCGCGGCGTCGCTCCGGCGGGCGGCGGCCCGGACCGAGCGGCTGGCCCAGTCCCCGGAGCGGAGCTCGTCGAGGACCGCACCCTGCAACCGGGCGAGCGCATAGGTGGCGAACGAGGCGCCGGCCGACGGGTCGAAGCGCCGGGCGACCTCGACGAGGGCCACGTGCGCGCAGGACAGGAGGTCGTCCCGGCTCACGTGGCCGGGCAGCGAGATGCGGGCGGCGACCGCGTTGACCGCGAACGACGCCAGCGGCAGGTGCTCGGTCACCAGCGTGTCGATCTCCTGCTGCGAGCGCCCCCGCGAGGTGTGCGGCGGGCGGCCGTTGGGGATCCGGTTGCCGGCGGTCCGGTCCTGCGCGGGCCGGTGACGCAGAGGGCGCTCGGTCGCGAGGGCTCGGGCTGGGCTCACGTCCTACTTCTCGGCGGACTCCTGCGCGCCCGGAACCGCCCTGGGCACTTTTCCTGCGCAACTCGTGGCCCGACTTGACCGCTTCGGCTTGAGGGCCGGCGAGGGGGTGCCGATGGCAGCTCGACGAGGATCCGCCGGGACCGAGGTTCGGCCCCCGGCGGAACAGGGAGCGAGACGACGGAAGGGCGGTGGACACGTGGACTACCAGCACCTGTCGACGTTGCTGTGGCGGGAGCAGGAGCTCCTGGACCTGCTGCTGTTCAAGGCCGAGGAGAAGCAGTACCTGATCCTCACCGGCAAGACCCGGTGGCTGGCGCGCATCGCCCACGAGATCGAGGTCGTCCTCGACCAGCTCCGCACCCTCGAGGTCGAGCGGGCCGCGGCCACCGAGGCGATCGCCGTGAAGCTGGGCCTGACCGCCAACCCGTCGCTCCGGCAGGTCGCCGAGGCCGCCCCCGCGCCGTGGAACGACCTGTTCGGCAAGCACCACGAGGCGCTCCTGGTGCTTGTGACCGACCTCCGCAGCCTCTCCGACGCCAACCGCGAGCTCATCGAGGGCGGGCTGGCCGCGATCGGCGAGGCCCTGCTGTCGGTGAAGACGCCGTCGGCCGGCACCTACGGCTCCACGGGCCGGGCCGACGACGGCTCGCACCGGGCCGTCACGCTGGACGGGGCGCTGTGAGTACCTTCTCGGGGCTCAACACCGCGACGACGGCCCTCTGGGCGCAGCGGCGCGCGCTGGACGTCACCGGCCAGAACATCGCCAACGTCAACACCGAGGGCTACTCCCGGCAGCGGATCGACCTGCAGGCCATCGGCGGCAGCGTCGTCCCGGCCTTCTTCTCCACCGGGACCGGCATCGGGAGCGGCGTCAACGCCGACGAGGTGCTGCGCATCCGCGACGCCTTCCTCGAGGGCCGCGGCCACACCGAGCACGCCAACACCGCCCGGCTGACCGTCGAGAACGAGGCCTACGAGCTGGTCATGCAGGCCTACCGCGAGCCCGGCGACACCGGGGTCCAGAGCCTCCTGTCGGACATGTGGAGCGGCTGGGAGGACGTCGCCAACCAGCCCCAGGACGAGGCGGCCCGCGGCCAGGTCCTCAAGCGCCTCGAGACGCTGGTCGGCGGCATCCACTTCAGCCAGGCCTCGCTGGGCGCGCAGTGGACCCAGTCCCGTGAGGCCCTCGACGTGCTCGTGGCGGACGTGAACGCGGCCGCCACCTCTGTCGCCGAGCTCAACCAGGCCATCAAGCGTGCCGTCCAGAGCGGTCTGCCGGCCAACGACCTCAGCGACAAGCGCGACGTGCTCGTCATGAAGCTCGCCGACCAGGTGGGCGCCACCGTGCGGCACCAGGACGACGGCGTCGTCGACGTCCTCGTCGGCGGCATGACGCTGGTCGCCGGCTCCACCGCGGCCACCTTCGCGACGGCGGGCACGTACAGCGTGGACGGCGTGGCGGGCGACCCGCCGCGCATCGTCACCGCCGCGGGCGGCTACACCGTGCGCGCGGGGGGCACCGCGGAGGGGCAGCTGAACTCGCTGAACACGATCATCCCGAGCTACCGGAACGCCCTGGACGCCACGGCGGTCAGCCTGGCGACGAGCCTCAACACCGCGCACGCCGCCGGCTGGGACCTCAACGGGACCCCCGGCACGGCGATCCTCGGCTCGAGCAGCGGACCGATCACCGCGGCCTCGCTGACCGTGCTGATCTCCGACCCCAAGCTGATCGCCGCCTCGAGCGTGGCCCCCACCGCCGGCGTGCCGGCCCTGGACCACGGCAACGCCGACGCGATCGCCCAGCTGCGCCGGTCCACCACCGGGGTCGACGCGAACTACCGGAAGATGATCGTCGAGCTGGGGGTGGAGGCGGCGGTCGCCGGCCGCAACCTCGACATCCAGACGGTCATCAGCACGCAGGTCGACGCGGCGCGGGAGTCCGTGGCCGGGGTCAATATCGACGAGGAGATGACCAACATGCTGTCGTTCCAGCACGCGTACTCCGCGGCCGGCCGGCTGATCACCGCGATCGACGAGACCCTGGACAAGCTCATCAACGGCACCGGCCGCGTGGGGCTGTGATCTGAGTGCGCATCACCCAGCGCGCCGTCGCGCTCACCAGCCTGCAGGGCCTCAACCGCAACCTCGACGCGGTCGGCCGGCTGCAGCAGCAGCTCACCTCCGGCCGGCTCATCAACCAGCCGTCGGACTCGCCGACCGGCACCAACCGCGCGATGCAGACCCGCTTCGACCAGGCCGCCGTCGCCCAGCAGCAGCGCAACATCGGCGACGCCAAGAGCTGGCTCGAGCAGAGCGACTCCGCCCTCCGGGAGATGCTCGACACGACCCGTCGCGTCCGGGACCTCACCGTGCAGGGCCTGAACACCGGCGCGAACACCGACACCAGCCGCCAGGCGCTGGCCACCGAGGTCGCCTCGCTGCGGGACGGCCTGCTCAGCCTGGCCAACCGGACCATCTCCGGGCGTCCGCTGTTCGGCGGGGTCACGCCCGGCCAGAAGGCCTACGACGCCACCGGCGCCTACGTGGGCCAGGCCGGCCCGCCGGTCACCCGGCGCGTCTCGGACACCGAGACCGTCCGGGTCGACACGACCGGCCCGGAGGCGTTCGGTCCCGTCGGCAACGACCTGTTCGCCGTCGTCGACCGGATCGCCACCGACTTGCTGGCCGACCCGACCGCGCTGGCCACCCACCTCGACGACCTCGACACCGTCATGAAGACGATGCTGACCGCGGTCGCCGACATCGGGTCCCGCGCCGCGCGCGTCGAGCGGGAGGAGCAGGTGAACGCCGACCGCGCGCTCACCCTGTCCTCGCAGCTGGCGGAGACCGAGAACATCGACCTGCCGAACACGATCATGCGGCTGCAGATGCAGCAGGTCGGGTACGAGGCGGCGCTCGCCGCGACCGCCAAGGCGCTCTCGCCGACGCTGCTCGACTACCTGTACTGATGACCCCGCGCCCCGACGACCGGCCGAGGAGGCTGCCCGCATGACGCCGTCCCCGGTCGCCACCCTGGCGGCGCCGGCCCGGCCGGCGGGAACGACGCCGGCGCCCGTGCCGCCCCCGGTACAGGTGCTGGCGTTCGCCGAGCCGATCCCGGGCTTCCCCGGGCACCGCGACTACGTCCTGCTGCCCGCCGAGGCGGGCGGGCGGCTGTTCTGGCTGCAGTCGGTCGCACCGGACGGGCCCCGCTTCCTCGCCGTGCCCGCCGCCCCGTACTTCCCGGACTACGCCCCGGTGCTGCCGCAGGCCGCGTGCGGGGAACTCGGGCTGGCGGACGCGGCGGCGGCCGACCTCTACTGTCTGGTGACGGTGCCGGACGGCGACGTCGCCGCCGCGACGGCGAACCTGCGGGCGCCGGTGGTCGTCAACCCGGCCGCCTCCCGGGCCCGCCAGGTCGTGCTGACCGACGGGGGTCTTCCCATCAGGCGGCCACTGCGCCGATAACGATTCGGGAGAGCGCGCACCTGTGGCGCTTCCCGATGCCCGCCCGGCGGGCACTGCCACGGACGGCTACACACACCACACCCATGGAGGGGTACTCGTGCTCACACTCACCCGCAGCGTCGGCGAGACGATCCGGATCGGCGACGACATCGAGGTCCACGTCGTGGAGGTCCGCGGCGGCACCGTCCGGCTGGGGTTCAAGGCGCCTCGCGAGGTCGCGATCCACCGCGAGGAGGTCTACCGGCAGATCGCCGAGGCCAACCTGCTCGCCGCCCAGGTGACCGCCGACAGTCTCGGCGCGCTGGCGGCGTTCGCGCCGGCCCCGGCGGCGGATGCGGTGACCCCGGCCGACGACGATGGTTCGCGCGAGGGCGGGACCGACAGCCCGGCGTCGTCCGAGGACGCCCGCGCCTGACAGATCTGCATGGCCCGATGGCCAGGGTTTTCGTCAAGGACTGCCGACGTGTCCGACCGCCGCGGTCCCGCGCCAGCGACACGGGCAACTTCTGCCGAAGAACCACCCCGCAACTGCGTGAGACACGTCGACTCTTGGCCCCTCATTTCGGCTTGAGTAGGGCAGATTTCCCTCAGAGCAAGTGACAGGGGGCGATCACCATGCAACACAGTGCAGTCAACGCACAGGCAGACGTCGAGCAGGTCGGCGAGCCGGAGTCCGTGGTGGTCCACGTGCAGCTGCGGCCGCGCCGTGGTGCCACGCGCAAGTGCCTCGCGGCGCTCGCGGCGCTGGCCGCCGAGCACCCCGAGGTCTCCTTCGCCGTGACCGGGTTGAGCAAGGACGACCGCGTCGTCCGCGTGACCGTGGGCGTGGACCTCGGCCCGCGCACCGCCGTCGCCAAGTTCTCGCCCCAGGCACAGGCCGCCTACGCGTTCGTCAGCGCGATCTTCGCGTCGCTCTACGACCACATGCCGGTCTACACGGCCGAGCCCAGTGGCGCCGAGCGGGCCGCGGCCGCGGTCCTGCTGGAGCAGGCCGCCCACGGCGCGAACGCGGCCGACGTCCTGGAGGGGCTGCCCGCCACCCCGGCGTCCCCGGTGCCCGCGCCGCGCCTGCCGGGCGCCGGTGAACGCATCCCGGCCTGACGGCCTCCCGAGCGACTTCCGGACCTCCTTCCCCGAGGTCCTCCTTCCCCGTAGTCCCCAGGAGTACCCGGTGTCCGATACCGTCCCGACCCCTTCGTCCACCGCCACCGACCCCCGCGCCCGCGTCCGCCAGCCGCTGATCTTCGGCGGCATCCCGGAGGTGGAGGGATGGGCGCTGGCGCCCATCACGCCCCGCGACCGGGTGCACTTCCGCGTCGACCGGGAGCTGCCGCTCGAGGAGTTCCGCGCCGACCTCCCCGACGGCGTCACGGTCAGCTACGACCAGGGTGAGGGCCTCTACCGCGTCGACGGTGCCTGCGGCTCCGCGCAGGTGCTGGCCGACTGGATCCGCGCCTGGGCCGCCCGCCACGGCAGCTCCACGGTCGGCCTCCGCGCCGAGACCGACGTCCGCCGCCGCGCCCCCCGGGACCTGCCGTCGGACTTCCTGAACGACCTGTGCCGGCACTACGGCCCGGTCAGCCTCAAGCGGCTGCAGCGGAACATGAGCACGATCCGCCTGCACCTGCCCGACCCGGACGACCTGGGCCAGCAGGTCTACGAGTGGGTGCTGAAGGCGGTCGCGCAGTACGACGAGACCAAGGGAGTGCCGTTCGGGGCCTTCCTTGCGACGCAGCTGTCCAAGTGGGTGCACGACCTGGGGCGCAACGCCCACGGTCGCACCGCCGCCGACACCGAGCACAAGCAGCAGAAGGCGGTCGCCGCCTTCATCGCCGAGCACCAGCGGCGGCCCAGCGAGAAGGAGCTCGCCGCCTACATGGGGCAGAGCGTCGCGACCCTGCGGCGGAACTCCCAGACCGTCGCCACGCTGAACGGGCTGCGCAACCTGCAGTCGCTGGACGGCGGGCCGGACGCCACCGAGATCCTGCTGCCGGACTCCTCCGAGGCCCCCGACGAGATCATGGGCGAGGCAGAGCAGACCCTGCTCTCGCACGCCCTGACCGCCGCCTGCGCGCCGGACCCGACCGCCCGCCGCGACCAGCGGGCCGGTCAGCCGAACGTGCTGGGCTGGGCGACCTGGTACCTCACCACCTGGGGCGGGGTCACCAAGACGCAGCTGTCGAGCGACCTCAACACCTCGGTGCGGAACATGAACGTCTACGCCGACCGGGTGGAGCAGGCGCTCAAGGTGCGGCTGGCCGAGCTCGTCGACTAGTTCCAGGCGAGCAGGACGGTGCAGGCGACGCGACCCTCGCGACGCGCTGGAGGTGGTCGCCGACGGGGACCGTCGCCACGGGCCGGGCGCTGTCGTAGTCGATGACGACCACCTCGTCCTCGCCGCTGACCGACACCCAGCACTCGTCGCCGCCCGGGCCGTTGGTCGACCAGTAGGGCTTCTCGCCGACGTCGACGAGCCGGTAGTCCTCGGTCTGCCGGTCGACGATCGCGGCGTAGCCGTCCATCGTCCCGGCCGCGCACAACGTCGTCCCCGCCGCGTTCATCGCCAGGCCGTGGTGGGCGGAGTCCAGGACGTATTGCTCCCGCGGCAGCCCGTCCGTGCGGTCGGGCAGCTCCACGACCCGGCGGACGGCGCCGACGGCGGGCTCACCGTCGTAGGTGGTCGTCCCGTCGATGTCCGGCGCCTGGGTGTCGAACTCGACGAAGCCGTGGAAGAACGAGACCTGCAGGTAGACGAAGCGCTCGTCCGGCGCGACCGCCATCGGGCGCACCGCCGACTCCATTCCCGGGTAGCCGGCCTCGGCCAGCTCCGCGCCCATGTCCCCCCGCGACTCGATCGACATGTCGCTGTTCCGGACGATCTGGAAGACCCGCTCGCCCTTGGCGGTGTCGTAGGCGACACCGAGCTCGTTCCGGTCGACCGGGGTGTAGACCCGGCCGATGCTGGCGTGGAAAATCCGCTCGCCGTCACGGGTGTAGTTGTTCTCGTGCGGGATGTCGCCGCTGGGGAACTCACGCAGCTTCCGCCCGCTCGCGATGTCGAGCTCGTGCACCTTGTTCGCCGTCGAGTCGCTGACCAGCAGGCGGGTGCCGTCGGGGGGATGCCCATGTGGTCGGCGCGGTAGCCCTCCATCGGGAAGCGCCAGACGATCGCGCCGGAGGCCAGGTCGATGCCCACGACGTCGGCGAAGCTGGGACGGCTGACCGCGACCATCCGCCCGTCGGCGGTGGTTAACATGTCGTCGGTGTACTGGTCGTGGCCCTCGCCCACGCCCTGCTGGACGGCGAGATAGAACGCGAGCTCGTCCGGGCTGGAGAGGATCTCCGCCATCCGCTCGGCGCGGTCCGGGATGGTGTCGATCGTCCGGATCGGCCGGTGGCTCCTGGCGTCGACCACGGTCGCCGTGCCCGACCAGTTGTTGCCCACGAACATGACCTCGCGCGCCGCCGGCGCCGCGCCTGCCCGCGGTGCCGCCTGAGCGGGAGCGGGGCCCGCGGTCAGGGCGCTCGTGGCGAGCGCGACGACGGCGGCGGACCTTCGGCGCATCGGGTGGCTCCCTCGGTTGCTGTTACCCGCGGGTAACGCGGCAACGGTCCGGCGGTTACGCGGGCAGCTGGGGCGGAAGGCTGGGAAAACGCTGCGTGCACGGGTCCATCGGCGTCCGGCGCTGCCGATATCCACCACGTGACAGCACGGACGGGGACCCTGGACCGCAGCCGACCTCCGGGCCGGGCTGCAGGCGGGCGGGTCGTCCCCCCGGCGGCGGACGGGTGCGCGTGAGCGCCCTGCCGACCGGGGATCCCGGGCCGGAGGTTCTCGTGCCGCACTGGCTGGCCGCCGAGCAGCGGGTGCAGCTGGCCGCGGCGGTCCGCGCGGCGCTGACCGGCCGGCTGGTGCACCCCGTGGCCGCCATCCACCTCGAGGACGTGCTCACCGAGCTGCACGTGGCCGCGGCGCGCGACGCCGTGTGGCCCGCGTCGGCCGCCCGCGTGCGGATGGCCACCGGCTGGGACGCCGACGTCCTCCCGGTCCGGCTCAGCACGGCCGAGCTGGACAGCGTGCTGGCCGTTCCCGGCCTGCCCGATGCTCTGCGCTCCGTCCTCGGCGAGGTCCGCGCGTGATGGACACCGGGTTCGGCGGGTCCTCCGCCGGCCTCCTGCAGCGCCTGCGGCCCACCCGGGTCGGGGTGGCCGACCTGCGCGACGTCGCCGAGCGGCTCCTGCCCACCGTGGCGGTGCCGGGCCTCCGCGCGGAACTGGTCCAGCGCTCCGGTGCCGGGTCGGTGCTCCTCCTCGAGGAGGACGAGCGCACCGTCCGCATCGGACTCGCCGAGCTCGCCGACGACATGACCCGCGACGGGGTGTCGCCCACGTCGACCGGGATCGCCACGGCGCTGGCCGCCTGGGTCGTCCGCCGGCCGGTCACCGATCGGCAGGCGTCCCTCGCCGGCGTCGCCGTCCTGCACTGGGCCGACCGCCGGCAGACCGCCGTCGGGTGGCGCGTCGTCGTCCGCCGCGGGGACCTGGCCCTGCCCTGGACGCCCTCGCCGACGGCCGGGCGCGCCGAGGTGGCGAGCACCCGGTCGACGGCCACCGACCGCGCCCACGACGTTCCCCTGGACCTCCGCGTCGAGGGACCGGTGGCGCTCTGGTCGCACGCCGACGTCCCGGTGCTGGCCACCGGCGCCCTCGTGGCGCCCGAGCGCATGATCGACGCCGTCGCCGCTGCCGGCCTGGCCATCCCGGACATGCACGTGGTGGTCACGCCGGAGCGGCCGGTCGCCTGCGCCGAACGGGGGGTCGCCGCCCGGCTGGCCGGCGAGACGCCCGAGGCCAGCGTCACGCTGCCCTGGCAGGCCCTGGCCGCCGTTCCCTGGGTCTGAACCGGCCCGATCCCCGGTCCCGCTCCGGGATGGGCCCGCGGCGCCGGGACAGCTAAGGCGTGGTCCCTGCTCCGCTCCGCTGCACCTGGCCGTCGAGTCGGTCTGCGACCGCCTCGCAGGCGGGGTCGTTCGAGTCGCCGTGAACAGTGATCGTCCACTTCTCGCCGTATGCGATGCAGTACGGGGCACCCCCGTCCAGTGCGGCCATGTCCTTGTCCCGGTCCCCGGCGGATCGGTACACGTCCACGTCGAACAGCGCCTCGCTGTCACGGCTCCAACAGGAACCGGCATGTGCGAGGTCACCGCTCCGCGGCTCTGCCTCGGTCAGTACCGGGCAGTCGATGCCGGCTGCGCGGAGGCTGGTGACGAGGCCGGGTACGGAGGCGTCACTGGTGCCGCAGGCCGATGACGACGAGACAGCTGCGAGGAGAACCATCACACTGAGTGTGCGTTTGATCACGCTTCTCATTTCACCCGCACGAGTGCGGATTGTCTGAGGGGATCTGCCGCGGTCTCACCCGAATTGGCGGGGCGAGCCGCGTTCTCCGACTCGCTGGTCGGGGTGACCGCTCGCACACAGGAAGCAGCCACGTGCCTGGATCACGCAGCCGGAGCCTCCGGGCAGTGGCAGCCGGGCTGGTTGTGACAGATGTGCGCGTCCGTTACCGGAGGGACTCGGGTGAACCCCTGTGTCGGGTGCCGGCGATTGCCTGAGTGAGTGACCGCGCCCCTTCGCCGGTCGCCCCGGGCCGAGGAGGGTGTTCCCTGACCGCCCTCGTCGTCCTGCTCGCCGTCGCCGTCGCGCTGGTGGGCATCCTGTTCGGCATCGTCCGCACCCACGGGTCCGACCCGGGCCGCGCCGCGCCGGCCACGCGGCCGCACCGCACCGCCCCCGGCCCGGCATACCGGACGGGTGCGCAGCACCGCATCGAGGACGCGCACACCGGCAGCCTGTCGGCGACCGCGATCCTGCGGGCGCTCAACGAGGGCGTCGGATGGGTAGGACGCGTCCCCGGTGTGATCCACGTGGAGCGGGCCGACCTGAACGCAGCCCTTCCCTCTGACACCGACACCGAGCTACTGACGCGGAGGTCACCAGCGGGCCCGGGTATCGGGCGACGTCGACCGCGCTCGTCCTCTGGACCGGCGGACACGTGATGCCCGACCCGGAGGACCGCACCAGGCGGGCGGTGGATGACCCCTGGAGGCCCTCACCGTGCCGTCGTCGGAGTCAGCAACCCGCTGACCTGCACAGGGGGAGGCTAGGAGATGTAGCCGAACTCCCAGTGCCAGGGCTCGGGCTTCTCGCCGCCCGGGCGCGCCCACTCCGGCTGCACGAACCCGAACCGGCCGGCGTTGGCCGTCATCCAGGTCCACTGCGCCGAGTGCGCGATGTGGATGCCGCCGCACAGGTCGACCGCCAGCGCCCAGCCGTGGTTGGACGTGCCCGGCACCGCGGCCAGCGCCGGCTTGCGGGCGAAGGCGGACACCTGGCCGGCCAGCGACCGGTAGGAGTCGGTGATGCACAGCGGCGTGCCGAAGGCGGTCGCGTACTCCGCGCTCATCCGGCCGTAGGCGGCCGCGGCGTCGCAGCGCAGCGCGTGCCGGCCGACGCCCAGCGCGCACAGCGCCTCACCCGGGATCTGGCCGTTGCTCCAGCCACCCCACGCCGGCGTCACCGGGCCGGGAGCGGGCAGGGCCGCGCCGCAGGCACCACGGTCGCCGCCGGGGGGCAGCGCCGCGTTGGCCTGCGCCGGGGCCGGCAGCGTCACGCGGGTGGCCGAGGAACCGGCCGCCACCGAGCGCACGCCGACCTGGAAGGTACCGGCGGAGGCGCCGACGACGTCCCCGTCGCCCAGGTAGATGCCGACGTCCTCACCGCCGGGGGCGAAGACCAGGTCACCGACCTGCAGGTCGGTCACTGCGACCGGCGCGCCGGCGGCCCACTGCGTCTGCGGCGAGGTGGGGACGGCGTAACCGGCGAGCAGCCAGCTGGCGGAGGTGAACCCGCCGCAGTCGTAGCTGTCCGGACCGGAGGTGCCCGGCACGAACGGCTTGCCCAGCTGCGAGAGGGCCGTGCTCACGGCGGCGACGGTCTCCGCCGGCAGCACGGTGACCGGCCGGTTGCCCGCCACGGCCCACGCGACGCCGGGGATCGGCCGGCCGGCGGCGTCCAGCGCCGGGGACATGCCCGGGGGCAGGTCCGCGAGGTCGGCCAGGCCGGCCGCCGGGGGAGCCTCGATGCCGGCCGCGGCGAGGGTGGTCAGGTAGTCCTGCCAGCGCTGCATGGCCTTCTGGTTGCGGTCCTGCTGCTCGCCGGCTGCCGGGATCGCGCTCAGGCCGGCCAGCCGGGCGCTGACCTCGGGGCTCAGGTCGTCGACCTTGGCGCGCACCTTCGCGAGGACGGCCTCGGCCCGGTCGGTGGCGACCTCGATGGCCTCCTCGGCGCGCGCGACACGCTCGGCCGCGGCGGCCAGCGCCGTGCCGGTGCGCTCGGCACGGACGACCGCGCCCTCGAGCTCGCGGTCGGACAGGTCGGCCAGGGCCGAGCGGTACAGGACGTCGGACGTCGCCGACGGGGCGTGGACGCTCAGGCCCAGCAGGGGGTAGCGCTCGACGGCGCCGGCGCGGTACAGGTCGGCGGCGGTCGATCCCACGACCTGCTGGTCGGCGGTCACCTGGGCGAGCGCCGCCTGCTCGGCCTCGTGGGCCTGCTGCAGCTCGGCCCGCCGCTGGGTGACCTCCTGCTCGAGCTGCCGGTACCGGCCCGCCTGCTCGAGCAGCGAGCTCTGCGCGGTGAGTGCCAGGCTGGTGACGTCGAGCGGGTTGCCGCCCTGACCGCCGTCCTGGCCGCCGGGCAGCACCATCGAGGCGACCGCAGGAAGCAGCAGGGTGCTCATGGCGACCACGCCGAGGCGGGTGGACCACCGCGACCGCGGGCGGTCCTGCGGGGCCGGCCGCGCGGCCTTGCCCCGTGCCTTGCGGGTGGCCGGCTTGCGGGTCGCCGGCTTGCGAGCGGGCTTGCGAGCAGCGGGCTTCCGGGTGCCCGTCCCGGCCGCAGCCGTGCGGACGGCGGCCGCCGCGGCCGTGCGCAGCCCGTCGGCCTGGGCCGGGGTGAGCGTGCGGCCCTCGGCGAGCGCCTGCCGGAGCGCGATCGCCTCGCGCAGGGCCTGCGCCTCGCGGGCGCTGATCACCGGACGGCCGCCGGTGGCCGACCGGCTGCCGGGGCGCGAGGACGTGCGGGAGGGCGTGCGTGATGCAGGCACTGCAGCGTCCCCCGGCGGTCTCGTCATCGTTCCTGGCGGGCTCCGGCCGCGGGTGCGGACCGGAGCGTTCGACCAGGTGATCGACGTGCCGAGGGGGGTCGCTGAAAGGGTTCTCACCCTGTCTCACCCCTCCGGGTGAGAGTGAATCCTCAGGACGGCGGCAGGCCGCGGCTCAGGGCGCCCACCAGGCGCCGTGCCGGTGCACCAGCGGGATGCGCAGCTGGCCGCCGTCCTCCGTGGAGATGACCAGTTCGAGTCCGGTGATCCGCAGCGGCGGACCGTCGTCCTCCGGCTCCAGGAGCTGCCCGGTCGCCAGGGGGATCGGGGGCACGACGAGGACGTCCTCGCCGGGCGGCTGAGCCATCGGGATCCTCCAGAGGGGTGCGCGGGCGCACCCACCGTAGGGGCCCGCCCCCGGAGAAGGCGCGGTCCGGGTGGCCCTCCGCTGGGAGAGGGGCCACCCGGCCCGATGGGTCCTTCTTTTCAGCGGTTCGTCAGCGCTTCTCCACCGGTACGAAGGCCCGCTCCGTGGCGCCGGTGTACAGCTGGCGCGGTCGGCCGATCTTCGTCTGGGGGTCGGCGATCATCTCGCGCCACTGGGCGATCCAGCCGGGCAGCCGGCCGAGGGCGAACAGCACGGTGAACATCCGCGTCGGGAAGCCCATGGCCCGGTAGATGAGGCCGGTGTAGAAGTCGACGTTGGGGTAGAGCTTGCGCTGGACGAAGTAGTCGTCCTTCAGCGCGATCTCCTCGAGCTGGCGGGCCAGGTCGAGCATCTCGTTGTTGCCGCCGAGCTTGTCCAGCACGGTGTCGGCCGTCGCCTTCACGATGGCCGCCCGCGGGTCGTAGTTCTTGTAGACCCGGTGGCCGAAGCCCATCAGCTTGACGCCGGGCTCCTTGTTCTTGACCCGCTCGACGAACCGGGGGATGTCGCCGCCGTCGCGCTGGATCGCCTCGAGCATCTCCAGCACCGACTGGTTGGCGCCGCCGTGCAGCGGGCCGAAGAGGGCGTTGATGCCGGCGGAGACCGACGCGAAGAGGTTGGCGTGCGAGGAGCCGACCAGGCGCACCGTCGACGTCGAACAGTTCTGCTCGTGGTCGGCGTGCAGGATGAAGAGCATGTCGAGCGCCTTGACCAGGTCGGGGTCCTGCTCGTAGGGCTCGGCGGGGAAGCCGAAGGTCATCCGCAGGAAGTTCTCGACCAGCCCGCAGGAGTTGTCGGGGTACAGGAACGGCTGCCCCACCGACTTCTTGTAGGCGTAGGCCGCGATGGTGGGCAGCTTCGCCAGCAGCCGCAGGGTGGAGATCTCCACCTGCTGCTCGTCGAACGGGTCGAGCGAGTCCTGGTAGAAGGTCGACAGCGCGCTGACCGCCGACGAGAGCACCGGCATCGGGTGCGCGTCCCGCGGGAACCCGTTGAAGAACATCTTCAGGTCCTCGTGCAGCAGCGTGTGCCGGCGGATGCGCTGGTCGAACTCCTCGAGCTGGTCGGCGGTGGGCAGCTCGCCGTAGATCAGCAGGTAGGTGACCTCGAGGAAGTTCGACTGCTCTGCCAGCTGGTCGATCGGGTACCCGCGATAGCGCAGGATCCCGGCGTCCCCGTCGATGTAGGTGATCGCCGACGTGCAGGACGCCGTGTTCACGAAGCCGATGTCGAGGGCGACCTTGCCGGTCGTCGACAGCAGCTTGCTCGTGTCGATGCCGTCGGCGCCCTCGGTCGCCTCGACGACGGGCAGGGACAGTTCTCCACCTGGGTAGCTCAGGGCTACATCTGTCTCGGTCATCGGAGGGGACGCTACTGCGCTCGGCGTCGACCTGCGCCCCGACCGCTCACGGGTGGGTCATCGAGAGCACGTCGAGCGCCTCGTCGAGCTGTTGCTCGGTGAGCTTGCCCTGCTCCACGTAGCCCCGCTCCAGGACGACCTGGCGGATCGTCTTGCGCTCCTTCAGCGACTGCTTGGCCACGATCGCGGCCTCCTCGTAGCCGATGTACTTGTTCAGCGGCGTGACGATCGACGGCGAGGACTCCGCCAGCTCCCGGCACCGCTCGACGTTGGCGGTCGTGCCGTCGACGGTGCGGTCGGCGAGGATCCGGCTGACGTTGGCCAGCAGCCGGATCGACTCCAGCACGTTGCGGGCCATCAGGGGCAGCGTGACGTTGAGCTCGAAGTTGCCGGTCGTGCCCGCGAAGGTGACCGCGGCATCGTTGCCGATGACCTGGGCGGCCACCTGGATCGTGGCCTCGGGGATCACCGGGTTCACCTTGCCGGGCATGATCGAGCTGCCGGGCTGCAGGTCGGGGAGGTAGATCTCGCCCAGGCCGGTGCGCGGCCCGGAGCCCATCCAGCGCAGGTCGTTGGCGATCTTCACCAGGCCGACGGCGATCGTCTTGAGCTGACCCGAGGCCTCCACGAGGGCGTCGCGGGAGCTCTGCGCCTCGAAGTGGTTGCGGGCCTCCGACAGCGGCAGCTCCATCTCGGCGGCCAGCCGGTCGATGATCGCGGCGGCGAACCCGGGCGGGGTGTTGATGCCCGTACCGACCGCCGTCCCGCCGAGCGGCAGCTCGCCGATGCGGGAGAGCGAGGACTGCAGCCGCTCGATGCCGTAGCGGACGGCGGCGGCGTAGCCCCCGAACTCCTGGCCGAGGGTGACCGGGGTGGCGTCCATGAGATGCGTCCGGCCGCTCTTGACGACGTCGGCGAACTCCTCGGCCTTGCGCTCGAGCGACTCCGCCAAGTGGTCCAGCGCGGGGATCAGCGTGACGACGATCGCCCGGGTCGTTGCGATGTGGATGGCTGAGGGGAAGACGTCGTTGGACGACTGCGAGGCGTTGACGTGGTCGTTGGGGTGCACCGGACTGCCGAGCGCCTCGGTGGCCAGGGTCGCGATGACCTCGTTGGTGTTCATGTTGCTCGACGTGCCGGAGCCGGTCTGGAAGACGTCGATCGGGAAGTGCTGGTCCCAGTCGCCGCGGGCGACGCTCGCCGCCGCCTCGGTGACGGCTCGCGCGATCCCGGCATCCAGGACGCCCAGCTCGGCGTTCACCGTGGCGGCGGCACCCTTGATGGCGGCGAGGGCTCCGATGAGCTCCCGCTCGATGGGCGTCCCGGAGATGGGGAAGTTCTCGACGGCGCGCTGCGTCTGGGCCCGCCACTTGGCCCACGCGGGGACGCGGACCTCGCCCATGGAGTCGTGCTCGACGCGGTAGTCGGCGCCGTCGAGGTCTGCGGTGTCCTGCGGTGCGGCCACGCTGTGCTCCTGATGGTGTGGATGGGAACCGTGCTCCGGGAGCGACCCTAGACACCCCCATCCGGACGCGACGGTTCCGGTCCGGCGGCCGGTGGCCGATAGGACCAGAGCGGGCGCCCGCCCGCGCGCGAGACCCAGCCCCGGGAGGGCCTGCATGTCCCAGCCGCCGTACCCACACGCCGACGGGCTGCCTCAGCAGCCCGCGCAGGACGGCGCCGGGGGCTGGCAGCCGCCCGCAGCCCCGTACGACCCGGGCCCACCCGCGGTCGTGTGGGGACCGCCTCCCGGACCGTCCTGGTCACCCCCGGGAGCGCTGTCGTGGGAGCCGCCCTTCGGGCCACCCCTCGCCGGCCCCGTGCCCGTGCCGCCGCGGCACGCCGGCAACCCCGTCCTGCTCGTCCTGGTGGCGCTGGCCGCACTGCTGGTCGGCGGTGTCGGCGCCGGGGTCCTGGTGACCGTGATGCACGCGGCCCAGGCCGAGGAGATCGGCCGCGCCGTCGGCGAGGAGGTCTCCCGGTCGATGGAGGACGCCGTGGGCGGCTTCATGGGGGGCGAGTGGGGGGCCGGCGGCCCCATGGGCTCCGGTCCGGTGGAGGAGTTCCCCGCGGTGGCGCCCGGTCCTCTCGGCCCCGACCCGGTGCTGGACGGCTACGCCGCCGACTGCTTCACCGGGGACCTCCAGGCCTGTGACGATCTCTTCTACGAGTCCCCGCCGATGTCCGAGTACGAGGAGTACGCGGCAACCTGTGGAGGACGCGTGAAGCTGTACGCCGTTCTGTACTGCACCGAGCTCGAGTGAGCCACGCGGTGGCCCCCGTCCCGCCGGCCCCCGCCTGACCGGACGCGCGGACTGCCGTGACCCATCCCCCGCAGAGCTCGCCGCAGGACGGCGGCGGTCCGGCGGCCGGGGGCGAGGCCCCGGCCTGGGTTCCGCAGGCGGCGCCGTCCTGGGCCCCGTCCTGGAGCCCGCCGCCAGCTGCCGGCCCGTCCCCACCACTCCCGACGGTCCGGTCGCGGAAGCGTCGCCTGCTCGTGCCGGTCCTCGCCGGTGTGGCCGGCGGGCTGCTCGCGGGGTCGGCGGGGCGGCCGGGTGCGGGCGTCCGCGCTCGAGGCGTGCACGGAGCTCGAGTGACTGCTGGTTCCCGGCGGCGCGACGCGCACCGGCCGCGGGACCCGAGGTGGTGGAGCTAG
>Ga0126307_10001029_pt1 | contig 18386 bp, 17 predicted proteins | sample Plot28_FD_89955 | JGI IMG/M metagenome (GOLD analysis project Ga0126307, IMG submission 89955) | Serpentine soil microbial communities from UC McLaughlin Reserve, CA, USA - Plot28 | ecosystem: Environmental > Terrestrial > Soil > Grasslands | place: USA: UC McLaughlin Reserve, Lake County... | reverse complement strand
CAACGCGTCGCGGGTCCTCGACGCCACCGCCCGGCTGCTCGGCGTCGACCACGACAGCCTGTCCGACCTCGCGCTGTCCGCACCCGCGGGCGCCGACGGGTTGGTCCTGGTGCCCTACCTCGAGGGGGAGCGCACGCCGGACCGGCCGGACGCGACCGGCGCGCTGCACGGTCTGACCCTGACGTCTTCGACCCGGGCCCACCTGGCCCGGGCCGCGGTCGAGGGGCTGCTGTGCGGGCTGGCCGACGGGCTGGACGCGCTGCGCGAGCAGGGCGCTCGGGTCGAGCGGGTGCTGCTGGTCGGCGGCGGTGCCCGGTCGAGGGCGGTGCGCGAGCTGTCGCCGGCCGTCCTCGGCTGCCAGGTGGTGGTCCCGGAGCCGGGGGAGTACGTCGCCGACGGGGCTGCCCGGCAGGCCGCCTGGGTGCTCGCGGGCGGCGACGAGCCACCCGGCTGGGCGACCGCCTCGACGACGACGTACGACGCGGACCCGACCCCCGCGGTGCGCGACCGCTACGCCGAGGTCAGGGACATGACGGCCCGGGCCGTCAACCGCTGACGGGCGGTCGATCGCTAGGGTGCCGCGGTGCCCGGAGCCGCCGCGATCGCCGTGCTCTCGGTCGCGGTGCTGCTCGCGGCGATGGTCCAGGGTGCGGTCGGCATCGGCTTCGCCCTGGTCGCGGCGCCGGCGGTGACCCTCGTCGACACCGACCTGATGCCGGGCCTGATGATCCTGCTGGGCTTCCTGCTGCCGGTGCTCACCTTCGTGCGGGAGGCGGCGCACACCCGGTGGGGCGGGCTCGGGTGGGCGCTGGGCGGGCGGGTTCCCGGCACGGTCCTCGGGGTCCTGGTCGTCGCCACGGTCGACGACCAGGTGCTGGCCGTCGTCGTGGGCGTCGTCGTCCTCGCGGCGGTCGCGCTCACCTGGTACGTCGTCGAGGTGCCGGACACGCCCGCGACCCTGGCCGGCGCCGGACTGGTGTCGGGCGTGACGGGGACGGCCGTCTCGATCGACGGGCCGCCGGTCGCGATCGTGCTCCAGCACCTGTCCGGGCCCGAGCTGCGGGCCACGATGAGCGCCTACTTCGTCGGCGGCGGGATGCTGTCGGTCGCCGGTCTGGCCATCGGCGGCGAGCTGCGGGCGGCGCAGGCCGCGACGGCTGCCGTGCTGCTGCCGGCGGTGGTGGTCGGCTTCGCGCTGTCGGGGCCGCTGCGCCGGCACGTCGACGCCGGCCGGACCCGCACGGCGGTGCTGGGCGTGTGCGCCGTGTCGGCGCTGGCCCTGCTCGGCCGGGCCGTGGTGGGCTGACGGCATGGAGCGTGCGGTCGTACCTCCGGGGTGGCCGGCCGAGGTGCTGCCACCGGGCACCCCGGGCTGGGAGCGCTCGGCGACCGGGTGGCTCTTCGACCTGTGCCCTGCCGACTACCGGGCGCACGAGGTCCTGCGGCGGCACCCGGTGGTTCTGGCCCGGTTCGCCGTCCACCACGTCCAGGCGGGCATCGAGGCGGCCCGGCGGGGGCTGGGGACGGTCCGGGCCGACCTGCGCGACGTCGCGGACCCCGAGACGGTGGCGGCAGCCGTCGCCGCCTACGAGCGCGAAGGGGCGCGGCTGATGGCGGCGGCCCGTGCGGTGGACCTGGTCGAGCAGGCGCTGCGCGGCCGGCGGTTCGTCGCCCGCCTCTGAGTCCCGCAAGGGAGCGGTCCCGAGTACGGTCCGGTGATGACCACCGAGCGGCAGGTCCGGATAAAGATCAGGGGTGAGCTCACGGACCTCACCGACGAGCAGCGGGCCGGTCTGCGGGCCGAGGCGCCGGACCACGACCCGCTGTCCGCGACCGGGTCGTCCTTCACCCGCGAGGGCCACGTCACCTACGAGATCGATGCCCGACCGTTCTTCACCTTCCGCTTCGCCGACTCGGCCGAGACCGACGACGAGCTGGCCGTCGCGGCCGACCGGGCGGTGTCTGCCGCCCGGGCCTGGCTGGACGCGCGCGGCCTGACCTACCGTCTGCGGGAGCCCCAGGTCGAGGACCTGTCGCAGGCGCCGCAAGGGAGCCGGCAGCGTCGTGAGCAGCGCAAGGGCTGACCCGGCGGGGCACGCACGTAGACTCGGGCGGGTGCTGGAGCAGATCCACGGACCCCGCGACCTGCGGCGGCTCGACCACGACGAGCTGGCCGCCCTGGCTGCCGAGATCCGGGACTTCCTGGTGCGCTCGGTGTCGAAGACCGGGGGACACCTCGGGCCCAACCTCGGTGCGGTCGAGCTGACCCTCGCGCTGCACCGGGTCTTCGACTCGCCGCACGACCGGATCCTGTGGGACACCGGTCACCAGGCCTACGTGCACAAGATCGTCACCGGCCGGGCAGGGCGCTTCGAGGGGCTGCGGCAGAAGGGCGGCCTGTCCGGCTACCCCAGCCAGGCCGAGTCCGACCACGACGTGATCGAGAACTCCCACGCGTCGACCGCGCTGTCCTACGCCGACGGGCTGGCCAAGGCCTTCCAGCTGCGCGGCGAGACGGACCGGCACGTGGTCGCCGTCGTCGGCGACGGCTCGCTGACCGGTGGCATGGCGTGGGAGGCGATCAACAACATCGCGGCCGACCACACGCGGCGGCTGGTCATCGTCGTCAACGACAACGAGCGGTCCTACGCCCCCACCATCGGCGGTCTCGCCCACCACCTCGCGACGCTGCGCACGACCCGCGGCTACGAGCGCTTCCTCGAGTGGGGCAAGCGGGTGCTCGGCCGCACCCCGGTGGTCGGCCAGCCGGTGTTCGAGGCGCTGCACGGTGTGAAGAAGGGCATCAAGGACATCGTCGCCCCTCAGGGCATGTTCGAGGACCTCGGCCTCAAGTACGTCGGGCCGGTCGACGGGCACGACATCGAGGCCGTCGAGCACGCGCTCAACCGCGCCAAGGGCTTCCACGGGCCGGTGCTCGTCCACTGCATCACCCGCAAGGGACTCGGCTACAAGCACGCCGAGGACGACGTGGCGGACAACTTCCACGGCATCGGCGTCATCGACCCCGAGACCGGTCAGCCGATCTCGAGCTCCGGTCCCTCGTGGACCAGCATCTTCGCGGACGAGATCGTCGCCATCGGTCGGGAGCGGCTCGACGTCGTCGGCGTGACGGCCGCGATGCAGATCCCGGTCGGGCTGGACAGGTTCGCCGCCGAGTTCCCCGAGCGGGTCTTCGACGTCGGCATCGCCGAGCAGCACGCGACGACCTCCGCCGCAGGGCTGGCGATGGGCGGCCTGCACCCGGTGGTCGCGGTCTACGCCACCTTCCTCAACCGGGCCTTCGACCAGGTGCTCATGGACGTCGCGCTGCACAGGTGCGGCGTCACCTTCTGCCTGGACCGGGCCGGCGTCACCGGTCCGGACGGCGCCAGCCACCACGGCATGTGGGACCTGGCCGTCCTGCAGGTGGTGCCCGGCCTGCGGCTGGCAGCCCCGCGCGACGCGGTCACCCTGCGCGCTCTGCTGCGCGAGGCGGTCGCCGTCGACGACGCACCGACGGTGGTGCGCTACCCGACCGGCGCGGTGGGCGCCGACGTGGTCGCCGTCGAGCGGGTGGGCGGCACGGGCACCAGCGGCGCGGGCACCAGCGGCGCGGTCGACGTGCTGCGGCGGTCGGCTGACGCCGCCGACGTCCTGCTGGTCTCCGTGGGCGCGATGGCCGGCATGTCGCTCGAGGTGGCCGAGCGCTGCGCCCAGCAGGGCATCGGCGTCACCGTCGTGGACCCGCGGTGGGTCAAGCCGGTGCCGGAGACCGTGGTGCGGATGGCTGCCGACCACCGGTGCGTCGTCGTGGTCGAGGACGGCGTCCGGGCCGGCGGTGTCGCGGGAGCCGTCACCCTGGCCCTGCGCGACGCCCGGGTGCCGGCCCCCGTGCGCAGCTTCGGGGTCCCGGTCGAGTTCCTCGACCACGGCACACGTGCCGAGGTGCTGCTCGAGATCGGCCTCACCCCGCAGGAGATCGCCCGTGACATCGTCGAGACGGTGGCCAGCCTCGAGGCACCGGTCGAGCACCGGGCTCCGAGCGACGCGGCGCCCGCGGACTGACCTCAGTCGCCGTCCCCGTCGCCCATGCCGAGAGCCGCTCCCAGGCTCGCTCCGCCCGCGCCGCCCGCGGCCAGCAGCCACCGCATGTCCGGCCAGTCGGCGGAGCTGGTCAGGGTCGCCCCACGGTCCGGGTCGACCGAGGCCACCTGCTCGGCCAGCGGCACCCGGGCGCTGCTCTCGAGCTCCTCGGGGGTCGTCCGGAAGCGGCTGCGACTCGGCTCGCTCATGGTGTGATCATGGAGCCCCGTCCGGGGTGGCGCAAGGGTGGGCAGCCGGCCCGCCGGTCAGCGTTCCGGGCGCACGTCCACCAGCCGGCCGACCTTGTCGATCCGGTGCTCGGGGTTGCCGAGGGCGGTCGGACCAGTAGTCGCCCGCCGTGTGGTCCTCGGGCGTCGCACAGGTCGACAGGATGATCCACGCGTCGGTGGCTGGGTTCTCGCGGACGGCCAGGGACGGGCGCCGACTGGCTCATCCGGGAGTCGTGGTCGCGGAACGAGACCCGCAGGGTGCGGGTGATCCGGTAGTCGTAGACCCGGCCATCCGCCGTCACCAGCACATGGGCTCCTCGGCGCAAAGCCGGCAGCGCAGCTACGCGGGTGGCCCGGGTGGAGCAGGCTGGCATCCCTCACGGTAGGCACACTGCCCGACGGCGCGCCAGGAACGACGTGCTGGGGAACGAAACGACATGCTGGGGAACGACGTCAGCGGTAGAGGACGGCGCGCAGGTGCGGGGTCCCTACGGCGTCGTCGCGGAGCACGATCTCGGCCGGCCGGCCGCCCTCCGGTGCCAGTGACACCTCGTCGGCGGTGAGCAGCACCGGCCGGGGAAAGCCGCGTTCGCCGGCCGGCGTGGCGGCGGCCGCCGCAGCCGTGAAGGCCGGGTCGATCCTGGTGAGGTCCAGCCAGCCGCGACGCCGCATCGGGACCGCGGCGGCGCGCAGCCCGGTGCCGTCCTGGGCAGCCAGCGCCTCCCGCAGGGTGCGGGAGGCGAGAAGCGTCACCACGTCGCAGTCGCCGATCGGCCGCAGCGTCGACCCGTCGCGCAGCCGCTCGGCGGCGACGGCACCCATCCGCTCCAGGTAGGCCAGGGCCTCCGGCCACCAGGGCGCGGGGTCGATGCCGGCGGCGTCCAGCGCCGACTGCGGCACGACCACGACCTCGTCCGGGTCGGACTCGGCGGCGACGAAGCCGAGGCCCACGTCGAGGGCACCGCCGAGCACCCGGAGCCGGATCCAGTCGAGGCCGGGGTGCAGCGGGTGGTCGACCGGCAGGCCGACCGGGCGGGCCAGCTCGCGCAGGTGGTCGGGGTGGGTGCGGGCGACGATGCGCCGGCCGCGCAGGAAGGCACCGACCCGGTGGCGGCCCAGGTCACTCTCGGGGTCGGCCCCGGACAGCGCGCGCCGCAGCTCGAGCCAGGTCACCTCGACCGGGACGTCCCCGCTCAGGAGCACGCCGTCGTCTGTCGGCACGATGTCGACGTCGTCGAGGACCGCGACGGCCAGGGCCAGCCGACGGAGGTCCACGGAGTCAGGTGCCTGCACGACACGACACTACCCGCGGGTCACCGGGCACAGACTCGGCCAGCAGGGTGAGTGACGCTCACTGAGCGTGACCGCCCGAGAAGGGCCGCGCGGCGCGGCCTTCAGCCCTGCTGGCCGATGTTGACCATCCAGCCGATGCCGAAGCGGTCGGTGCACATGCCGAACTCGTCGCCCCACATCTGCTTCTCCAGCGGCACCGCGACCTGGCCGCCGTCGGCCAGCCTGCTCCAGTAGCCGCGCAGCTCGTCGGCGTCGCTGCCGCTGAGGCTGATCGCGATGTTGTTGCCGGGCTCGTGCTTGGTGTCCGGCGGGTTGTCGGCGCCCATGAGGACCATGCCGTTCGGCGCGCTGAGCTGCCCGTGCATCACCTTGTCGGCCACCGGGCTGTCGGCCTGCCCGAACTCGCCGAAGGTGCTGATCGTCAGGTCGCCGCCGAAGATGTCGCGATAGGTCTCCATCGCCTCGCGCGCGTTGCCGTCGAAGGAGATGTAGGGGTTGAGGACGGAAGCCATGCGGTCGCTCCTCGCTAGATGCGTCGGGTGGTCGGGACTGTAGACCGGCCGGGCGACACCGAGTCATCGCCGACGGGCGGATACTCGGGAAGGTGACGAGCCGAGCGCCGGCTGCGGCTGCCGCCCTGGCCGCCCTGGCGGCACTGGCCGAGGACCCCGAGCGACACGTCGAGCCTCCGGAGGGATCCCGGCAGGTCGTCGACCCCCGTTACACCGTGGTCGTCACGCCCGACGGCCGGTGGGCCGGCGTGTGTGCGCTCCGGCTGCCCGCCGACGAGGCAGCCCTCGCGGCTGCGGTGGCCGACGTGCGCGCGCTGACGGCCGGGAGCGAGCTGGTGCTGTGGAACGCCGGGTCGTCCGCGACGCCCTCCGACCTGCCGCAGCGCCTCCGGACGTACGGTCTGCAGGACCCCGCCCCGCCCTTCGACCCGGTCTGCGCGGCCATGGTGCTCGACAGCGTTCCGCCGGCGGCCGACGGGGTGGAGGTCCGGCGGATCGGGACGTTCGAGGAGCACCTGGCCGGCCTCGAGGTCATGCTCGCGGCTGCCGAGTGGGCGCCCGAGCACGCCGCCGCCGAGCGAAGCCGGGCTCGGGACGTCTTCGACCGACGGACCCGTCGCGGCGGCTTCCAGTGGCTCGCGCTGGTCGACGGCGAGCCGGTCGCCTTCGGCGCGGCGGACCGGGCCGACGCCGGGCTCTTCCTGGCCGGCGGCTCGACGCTCCCGGCGGCCCGCGGGCGGGGCTGCTACCGGGCGCTGGTGCACGCGCGGTGGCAGGAGGCGCAGCGCCTCGGGCTGCCCGGACTGGCGGTCCAGGCGCAGTACGGCACGTCGGCGCCGATCCTGCGCCGGCTCGGCTTCACCGAGGTCGCGCAGGTGCACACCCTGCGCGACCCCTGACGCTCAGCCGCGCGGCAGGCTGGCGACCCCTGGCTCGAGGAAGCGGGCGCCGGTGACCCGCTCCGACACGCCTTCCCGGTCCAGGTACGGCGTCACACCGCCCAGGTGGAACGGCCAGCCGGCGCCGAGCAGCATCGCCAGGTCGATGTCGCGCACGTCGGCGACGACGCCCTCGTCGAGCATGAGCCGGATCTCCTGCGCGAGCGCGTCGAGAGCTCGGCGACGTACCTCCTCCTCGGTCAACGGCGAGGTGCCCTGCTGGAACAGCTCGGCCACCTCGCGGTCGACCGTCGGCGTGGCGCCCTCCCAGACGTAGACGCCGGTCTTGCCGGCCGCGACCAGCCGGCCGAGGTTCGCCGAGACCCCGAAGCGGTCCGGGAAGGCCTCGTGCATGGTCTCGGCGACGTGCAGCGCGACGGCCGGGCCGACCAGCTGCAGTAGCACGAACGGTGACATCGGCAGGCCGAGCGGTTCCAGCGCCTTGTCGGCCACCTGGAAGTCGGTGCCCTCGTCGACGGCCCGGGTCACCTCGCCGAGGAAGCGGGTGAGGAGCCGGTTGACGATGAAGGCCGGCCGGTCGGCGACCAGGACGCACGACTTCTTCAGCGCCTTGCCGACGGCGAAGGCGGTGGCCAGCGAGGCGTCGTCGGTCCGCTCGGCGCGGGCGATCTCGAGCAGCGGCAGGACGGCGACCGGGTTGAAGAAGTGGAAGCCGACGACCCGCTCGGGGTGCTCGAGCTTCGAGGCCATCTCGGTGACCGACAGCGACGAGGTGTTGGTCGCGAGCACGCACTCGGGCGAGACGACGGCCTCAACCTCGGCGAAGACCTGCTGCTTGACCTTCATCTCCTCGAAGACGGCCTCGATGACGAAGTCGGCGTCGGCGAAGGCCTCCTTGCCGGTCGACCCGGTGACGAGCGCCTTGAGCCGGTTGGCCTTGTCCTGGTTGACCCGGCCCTTGGCGAGCATCTGGTCGACCTCGCCGTGCACGTAGCCGACGCCCTTGTCCACCCGCTCCTGGTCGAGGTCGGTCATCACGACCGGCACCTCGAGCCGCTGGGCGAACAGCATCGCGAGCTGCGAGGCCATCAGCCCGGCGCCGACGACGCCGACCTTGGTGACCTCGCGGGCGAGCGCCTTGTCGGGCGCCCCAGCGGGTCGCTTGGCGCGCCGCTGCACGAGGTCGAAGGCGTAGAGCCCGGCCCGGAGCTCCTCGCCCATGGCTAGCTCGAAGAGCGCCGTGCGCTCGGCGGCGATGCCCTCGTCGTACGTCGCGGTGCGCGCGAGGGCGAGCAGCTCGATCGCGCGGTACGGCGCCGGGGCCGCACCGTGGACCCGCATGTCGGCGATGCCCTTGGCCCGGGCCAGCGCCTGGTCCCACGCCTCGCCCCGGTCGACCTCGGGTCGCTCCACCACGGTCTCGCCGCGCACGACCGCGGAGGCCCACTCCAGCGACCGCTCGAGGAAGTCGGCGGGCTCGAGCAGGACGTCGGCGATGCCGAGCTCGTAGGCCTGCTTGGCCTTGAGCATGCGGTTCTGGTTCATCGCGTTCTCGACGACGACCGTGACCGCCTTGTCGGCGCCGACCAGGTTGGGGAGCAGCTGGCTGCCACCCCAGCCGGGCACCAGCCCGAGGAAGACCTCGGGGAACGCGACCGCGGCGGCGCCGGCCGACAGGGTGCGGTAGTGGCAGTGCAGGGCGAGCTCGAGGCCGCCGCCCATGACCGCGCCGTTGACGAAGGCGAAGGTCGGGACCCTGGCGTCGCGCAGCTTGCGGAAGGTGTCGTGGCCGAGCGCGAAGTAGGCCTTGGCCTGCTCGGGCGTGCCACCCGCCTCCATCACCTTGAGGTCGGCGCCGACCGCGAAGATGAACGGCTTGCCGGTGATCGCGACGGCGACCACGTCGTCGCGGCCCAGCGCCTCGTCGACGGCGGCGCCGATGTTGGTCAGGCTCTTCGGCCCGAGCGTCGTGGGCCTGGTGTGGTCGAAGCCGTTGTCGATCGTGATGAGCGCCGCGGTGCCGCCGCCGTGGGGAAGCGCGACGTACTGCACCGGCGCGTGGGTGACGACCTCGTCCGGGAAGTCGATCAGGCTCGAAGGCGTCGGGCTCGTCACCGGTCGGCCATCCCCTCGAAGTGCGGGTTCTCCCAGATCACGGCGCCGCCCATGCCGATGCCGATGCACAAGGCGGTGAGGCCGTAACGGACCTCGGGGTGCTCCTCGAACTGACGGGCCAGCTGGGTCATCAGCCGCACGCCGGAGGACGCGAGCGGGTGGCCGACGGCGATCGCCCCGCCGTACTCGTTGACCCGTGGGTCGTCGTCGGCGATGCCGAAGTGGTCGAGGAAGGCAAGCACCTGCACCGCGAAGGCCTCGTTGAGCTCGAAGAGCCCGATGTCGTCGATGGTCAGGCCGGCCTTGGCGAGCGCCTTCTCGGTCGCGGGGACCGGGCCGATGCCCATGACCTCCGGCTCGACACCGACGAACGCGTACTGCACCAGCCGCATCCGGACCGGCAGTCCGAGCTCGTCGGCCACCTCTTCGGCGGCCAGGATGCAGGCGGTCGCGCCGTCGTTGAGGCCGGCGGCGTTGCCCGCAGTGACCCGGCCGTGCGCACGGAACGGGGTCTTCAACGTCGCGAGCTCCTCGACGGTGGTGCCCGGCCGCGGCGGCTCGTCGCCGGTCGCCAGCCCCCAGCCCTGGTCGACGCTGCGGGTCGCCATCGGGACCAGGTCGGCGTCGATCTTCCCGTTGGCGAGCGCCTTGGCGTACTTCTCCTGGCTGGCGGCCGCGAACGCGTCGCAGCGCTCCTTGGTCAGCAGCGGGAAGCGGTCGTGCAGGTTCTCGGCAGTCGCCCCCATGACGAGCGCCGACGGGTCGACCAGCTTCTCGGCGACGATCCGGGGGTTGGGGTCGACGCCCTCGCCCATCGGGTGGTGGCCCATGTGCTCGACGCCGCCGGCGACGACCACGTCGTAGGCACCGACCGCGATACCCCCGGACGCGGTGGTGACGGCCGTGAGGGCGCCGGCGCACATCCGGTCGATCGCGTAGCCCGGCACCGTCTTGGGCAGCCCGGCGAGCAGCGCCGCGGTGCGCCCGATCGTCAGGCCCTGGTCGCCGATCTGGGTGGTCGCGGCGATGGCCACGTCGTCGATGCGCTCGGGCGGCAGCTCGGGGCGGCGCCGGACCAGCTCGCGGATGCAGCGGATGACCATGTCGTCGGAGCGGGTCTCCGCGTACATCCCCTTGGGTCCGGCCTTGCCGAACGGCGTGCGGACCCCCTCGACGAAGACGACGTCACGGACGGTGCGGACGCTGCGGGCGGGTCGGCGCACGGGCACTCCTCGGCCGGGGTTCGGGCTCGGCCGATGCTACTCGTCAGTAACTACGTCCGCCAACCGGCCGCGGCGGCAGCGGAGGTACAGTCCCCGCCGCCGGCATCCTCCGGTTGCTCCGCTGCCCCTCGCACCCCCCGGACCGATGCCGTCCTACTCCTGCGCACCCCGCGACGCCGATGACCTCCGACGCCGATGACGCCGATGACCTCCGACGCCGATGAGGCCGATGACCTGTCACCCCGATGACCTGAACGCGGCGTGCCGCGGCGACGAGACGGCCTTCACCCGGCTGTTCCGAGCCCACCAGCCACTGCTGCTGCGCTACCTGCGCCCCCTGGCCGGTGTCGCGCACGAGGACGTGGCGGCCGAGACCTGGGTGCAGGTGGTGCGCGGGCTGCGCGACTTCGACGGCGACCTGGACGGGTTCCGCGGCTGGCTGTTCACCATCGCCCACCGGCGCTGGGTGGACCACGTGCGGGCGGAGAGCCGCCGCCCGCCGCGCCAGGACGAGGCCACCGCACTCGACCTGCCGGCCCGCGAGCAGGTGGACGAGGTCGTGGAGACGATCCTGTCCACGGAGCGGGCGGTCGACCTGATCGGCCGGCTGGCGCCCGACCAGGCCGAGGTGGTGCTGCTGCGGGTGGTCGCCGACCTCGACGTCGCCGCCACGGACCGGGTCGTGGGCAAGAGCCGGGGTGCGGTCCGGGTCCTCACCCACCGCGGCCTCCGCCGGCTGGCCACGCTGCTCGAGCGGGATCAGGTGCAGGTGTCGGGCACGGACCAGGACCTGGACCCGGACCTGGACCCGGACCTGGACCGACAGGTCGTCCGTCGGGGTGTAACGCGGCGCAGTCGCTCATCGGTGACAGAGGAGTCATGAGACACCACGTCGTACGTCCGCGGGACCGCCGGGTCGCCGCCCTGCTGGCCGCCGCCGCTGCCCCTGCCGAGCGCCCGGTGCCCGGCGAGGCGGCGGCCCTGGCGGCCTACCGCGACGCGGTGGCGCTCGCCCCCGCCTCTCCGAGGAGCCGCATGCAGTCCCGGACCACCGTCAAGCTCGCCGCCGCCTCCGCGATCGGCGTCCTGTCCCTCTTCGGCGGCGGGTACGCCGTCGCCGCGACCGGCTCGCTGCCGGGCACCGTGCAGCAGACCGCGAAGGACGCGCTCGCGAACGTCGGGGTCACCGTCCCCGGCCCGGCCGACGCAGCGGCCGAGGAGACGGCTACCCGCCCGGGCGGCGCCACGGCCGGCGCCGGCGCGGCTGGCACGGAGACGTCGGCCAAGGGTGGCGCGGTGTCCGACCTCGCCACGACCACCGACCTGGAAGGCGCCGACAAGGGAGCCGCCGTCTCCGGGGTGGCCTCCGACGGGCGCAGCAAGGCCGGTGCCCGCCCGACCCCGACCCCGACGACGACCACGACCGCCGCCGAGGCGGACGAGGACGCAGCCGGCAGCGCGGAGACCGGCGAGCAGGCCAGCGACGGCCGGTCCACCGCCGGCGCCGGGCACGCCGACACCCACCGGCCGTAGGGAAGCGTCCCGGGACGTGAGGCGGCCGGGCGTCGGCGGCACCCGACGCCCGGCCGCCTGACGGCGGCACCACGCGGCCGGGGTCAGCCCGCGGCGCCGCCCGGCCAGGACAGGATGACGGACCGCCGCGGCGTCGGCGGGTGCCTTTCCATCAATCGCTCGACCTCGGCCCGCCGCTCCGGCGGCAGGCACAGCTGCCGCCGGGTGAAGTCCACCCACGCCTCGCGCAGCGCCCCGGCGCGCACCGCCGGGTCGCGCACCACCTCGGCCACCGTCGGTGCGATGCCGGACTCGCGCAGGACCGCCATCGCCAGCTCGGCGGTCGGGCCGCGGGGCCTCGACTGCCCGTGGACCGCCTCCCACATCGGGCCCAGCCGCACCAGCGGGTGGGCGCCCGTCATCTCGACGACCACCAGGCGACGGGCGTGCCGGGTCAGCGCCGTCACGAACGGCACGAGGTCGGGAACGTTGTAGACAACGTGCGCGCACACGACGACGTCGCACACCGGGACGGTGGCGGCGACGTCGGGCCAGACCCCGTCGTACGTCGTCACCGGGACCCCGCGCTCGGCCGCCGTCGCCTCGAGAGCGCGCAGCATCGACGGTTGCAAGTCGACGGCGTGGACCCGGCCGACGGCCTCGCCGAGGCCGAGGCTGCCCGCCCCGGCGCCGGCACCGACGTCCAGCACGGTGCCGCCGGGCGGCAGCGCGGCCCGGGTCAGGTCGAGCAGCGGTGACCCGACGTCGTCCCTCGGTGCGAACAGCGCGGGCGGGAAGCCGTAGGGCGACTCGGGAGCGGCCGCCAGAATCTCCGGGTCGATCCGCCACGCGGCGAGCTCGTCGGCCCACTGCTCCGCGGCGGTCATGCCGGACCCGGCGGGCCGCCCAGCGGCCCGAGGTGCTTGAGCGCCTCGCGGCGCGACAGGGGGCTGAGCCGCTCGGCGTGGTCGGACACGAAGGCGCGCACCCAGTCCGGATCGGTGCGGGCGTACTGCCGCAGCGCCCAGCCGATGGCCTTGCGCGGGAAGAAGTCGCGGTCGTCCAGGTTGGCCTCGATCGCCGTGGTGAGCAGGTCGAGCTCCGTGCGCTCCTTGGCCATCAGCTGGGCGATGACGGCGGTCCTGCGCAGCCAGCGGTCCTCGTCGACGGCCCACGCGCGCAGGACTGGTCCCACCTCCGCGGGGTGGGCGAGCAGCAGGGGGCCGACGACGTGGGCGGCCGTGTCGTCGACCACGTCCCACCACGCGCCGGTCACCAGGACGTGCCGGTAGACCGGGAGCACCCCGGGGTCGCGGTGTCCCGCGTATCGGCGGTCCCGCAGCAGCGCGAGGGCGGCGTAGAGCTCCTCGCGGTGGGTCACCTCGTCCCAGAGGCGTCGGACCGCGGCCAGCCAGGCCGCCCGGTCGGGGAGGGGGTGGGCGGCGATCACGCTCGTGCAGACCGCCCGGCAGGACGAGGCCCTGACCCCGTAGTAGGGGAGGTCCGACTTCATGTACGCCTGCATGGCCGGTGCGGCGGCCGGGTCCGCGGCCGCGGCGAGCCCGGCGCGCAGGTCCTGCACCAGCGCGCCTACTCCTGCCGCGTCGGGCCTCCTCTCGACCCCGGTCACGGTCCGGAGGCTAGCCGGAGCGGGATCTGGGTAGGACGGCCGCATGTCGGCGGGGACGGGGACGGGGACGGGTACGGGTACGGGGACGGGGACGCAGGAGGCGGGGACGGCTGGAGCGCCGCCGCGCAGCCGCCGGCGGACCACGCTGGCGGTGCTGGTGGTCCTGCTGCTGGTCGCCGGGCTGGTCACCACAGGGGTCGTGGTCGCCGGCCGCGACCCGGCAGGGAGCGGTGCGGACGGGGCATCCGGCGCCGAGGCGCCGACCGGTCGGGACAGTGCGGTCCGCGCGGTCCTCGACCGGCGGGCCCGGGCAGTGCTGGACCGCGACCGCGAGGCCTTCCTGGCCGACGTCGACCGTCGGGACCCGGACTTCGTCGCCCTGCAGGAGCAGCTCTTCGACAACCTGACGCAGGTCGACTTCGCGTCGTGGCACTACGAGCTCGTGGGCGACGACTACAACCGGCCCGACCTGGCGCAGACCTACGACCGGCCCTACCACCTGCCGGCCGTCCTGCTGCACTACGCGATCAAGGGCTTCGACCGGGCCCCGGTCGCCCGGCCGCAGGTGCTGACCTTCCTCCGGACCGGCAAGCGCTGGCTGATCGCCAGCGACAGCGACGCCGACCGGCAGCTGCCCGAGACCGGGCACGCCGACCCGTGGGACCGTCGCGCGATCGTGGTCGGGCGCGGCCGCTCGGTGCTGGTGCTCGCCGACGCCGCGGACAAGGCGCGGCTGGACCGGCTGGTCCGGGTCGGCGACCGGGCGGTGCGGCGGGTGGCCGACTTCTGGTCCGACGGCTGGCGGCGGCGGGTCGTGGTCGTCGCCGTGCAGGACCAGCACCTGGTCGAGACCTACTTCCGGACCCCCGACCGGACGTCGGCGAACGTCGCGGCGATCGCCGTCCCGGCCTACGACACGGTGCCCGGCTGGTCCAAGGACGGCGGCGAGGACGAGCCGCTCGTGGCGCGCAGCCGGGTCATCCTCAACCCGCGCTACTTCGACCCCGGGGACCGGGACAACGTCGACCTGCTCGCCCACGAGGTGACCCACGTCGCCACCCAGCAGCGCACCATGCCCGGGGCGCCGCGGTGGCTGGCGGAGGGCGCGGCGGAGTACACGGCCTACCGCTACCTGGAGCCGTTCAGCATCCGCCTGCCGCGGTCGCTGCAGCGCCAGGTGGCCGCCGGCTCGGTCGACCTGCCGACGTACGACTTCTACCAGCGCGACGTCGCCGGGCACTACATCGCCGGCTTCCTCGCATGCGCCTACATCGCCGACGAGTACGGCGACGGGGCGCTACGCCGGGTCTACCGGCTGCTGGGCCGTAACGTGCGTGAGGCCCTGGTGCCGCAGGCGCAGGACCGGGTCTTCCAGCAGGTGCTGGGCGTTACGACCGACGAGCTGCGCCGGGGCCTCGCCGACTACGCGGACAGCGTCTCGCGCTGACCGACCGCAGTCACCGGAGCAGGCCCTCACCCAGGTAACCGGAGCCGCCGCGGACGCCGGGCAGTGCGAAGAAGAATCCGCCGCCCTCGGGCACGGTGTACTCCTCGAGCGGCTCGCCCTTGAGCCGCTCCTGCACGGCGAGGAAGCCGCGCTCGAGGCTGCGCTGGTAGGACACGAAGGCCAGCCCCTGGTCGAGCTGGCCGGCCGCGTCGAAGCCGCGGGTGTAGGAGAAGCCGCGGCGCAGGATCAGCGACTCCTCGCTGGCCCTGGTGCGCGGGTTGGCCAGCCGGATGTGCGAGTCGAGCGGGGTGAGCCGGCCGTGCGGGTCGCCCGCGAAGTCCGGCTGGGCGTGCTCGTCGGTGTTGCCCAGCGGCGCGCCGCTGAGCTTGTGGCGGCCGACGATCGCCTCCTGCTCGGAGAGCCGGGTCCGGTCCCAGAACTCGACGAGCATCCGGATCAGCCGGACCGCGATGTAGCTGCCGCCGACGGTCCAGGCCGGCTCGTCGTCAGCGGGGGCGACCCACACGTGGCGGTCCATCGCCCGGCGGGAGCCGGTGTCGAGGTTGGCCGTCCCGTCCTTGAAGCCCATCAGGTTGCGCTGCGTGGAGCCACCGGACCCGGACGAGCCACGGGCGTATCCGTCGACCATCCAGCGCAGCACCAGGTGCCCGCGGGTGCGGCGCATGACCTGCCGCAGCGCGAACTGCACCGTGTCGGGGTGGTTGGCCTCGACGGTGACCAGGATGTCGCCGTGCGAGCGGGCCGGATCGAGCCGGTCGTTGGCCAGGAACGGCATCTCGACCAGCTCCCGCGGCCGGCGGTCGCGCAGACCGAACCGGTCGTCGAAGAGCGACGCCCCGACGCCGACCACGACGGACAGGTCGTCGGCCGCGGGCAGGTCGCCGAGGATCCCGGAGTCGACCGGCGGGTAGGCCGGGCTGCGCTGCTGCGGCGGGCGGCCGGCCATCAGCCCGCGCACCTCGTCGGTCAGCTCGCGCAACATCTCGCGCAGGCCGTCGCGGTCGCCCGAAACGACGTCGAAGGCAGCCATCAGCCCGAGGGCGGGCACCGGCTGGGCGGTGATGCCCTGCTTGTGCGCCCCCTCGAACGGCACGAACCGGGGCTGGTGGTCGCCGGAGCCGTCGGCAGCGGCCATCGCGACGCCGGTGGTGGCGGCGCCCCCGGCCACGCCGGCCACCCCGGCGGCCCCCAGGCCGAGGAGGAACGACCGGCGGCGCAGGTCGGTCACTGCAGGTCCAGGGCACCGGCCATGTCGGCGGTGCGCTCGGAGAGCTCTGCCAGCTGCGCGGTGAGGACCGCCTTGGTGTCGGCGTCGACGGTGACGCCGTCGCAGAGCTCCTCCGACGGGAACGGGTCGTCCTCCTGGCAGTAGGGCGCCCAGCCGTCGCCCCGACGCAGCGGCTCCAGAGAGGCCTCGAGCTCGTCGAACGCGTTCTGCACCGAGGCGAGCAGGTCGGGGTCGGCCTTCTCCAGTGCCGGCGTCAGCACGTCGACCGCAGCCTCGGACCCCTCGACGTTGGCGGCGAAGTCCCAGAGGTCGGTCTTGGAGTAGCGGTCCTCCTCACCGGTGATCTTGCCGAGGGAGACCTCCTCGATCAGCTCGGAGGCGCCCACCGGGATCGCGGCCGGCGGGATCTCCAGGTCCGCCACGGCCTCCTGCAGGGTCGCCAGGTCGGCGTCGAGGCGGTCGGCGAACGTCGCGGCGCCATCAGTCGTCTGCTTCTCGAAGAGCAGGTGCTCGAGCCGGTGCCAGCCGGTGAACTCCGGTTCGGTGGGGCCCTCGAAGTCGTCGACCCGCGCGTCGACCGCGCCGTCGATGTCGCTGACCAGGCCGGCGATCGGCTCGACCCGCTCCCACGGCTCGCGCGACGGCGCGTAGGCCGCCTGTGCCGCCTCGAGGTCACCGGCCTGGACCGCGTCGGTGAAGGTCGTCGTCTCGGCAAGGAGCAGGTCGACCTGCCCGGTGACGTAGTCGGTGTAGTCGCGCACCGCCTGCTTCACCAGCGGGTCGTCGGTGCCGGCGCTGAGGTCCTCCTCGGCAAGCGAGCCGGAGCCCGAGCCGGCCAGGGACCCCGAGGCGGAGCCGGACGCCGACGCGGAGACACCGGAGCCGTCGTCGGAGCAGCCGGATAGCAGGACCAGGCCGAACGCGACAGTGGCGGCCGGCAGCAGAGGACGGAGCACGAGCAGGTTCTCCCGGGAGTGAGGCGGCAAGTTAGGGGACCCTAACCTGATGGAGCACAGGCTTGGCCGTCGGTTAGCGTCGGCGGGTGCGCACCGGTGCTGATCGTGTGCCCGTCGTCGTCCTCGGCTCCGGCCCGGCCGGCCTGGCCGCGGCCTGGCGGGCGGCCGGGCGTGGGCACCCGGTGACCGTGCTCGAGCGCGCCGACCGGGTCGGCGGGCTGGCCGGCTCGTTCGAGGTCGACGGCGTGCGGGTCGACCACGGCAGCCACCGGCTGCACCCGGCGACCCCGCCGGCGCTGCTCGCCGACCTGCGCGCGCTGCTCGGGCCGGATCTGCAGATGCGTCCGCGCCACGGCCGGTTGCGGCTCGCGGGCCGCTGGGTCGGCTTCCCGCTCCGGCCGGTGGAGCTGGTCCGGGCCATGCCGTCGCGGCTGATCGGGCGGATCGGCGCCGAGGCGCTCACCGCGCCGGTGCGCGGTCGCGAGCCGCCGTCGTTCGCGGCGGCGCTGCGCAAGGGGCTCGGCCCCACCCTCTACGAGCAGCTCTACTCGCCGTACGCCGAGAAGCTGTGGGGTCTCCCCGGCGACCGGATCTCTGCCGACCAGGCGGCCAAGCGGGTCACCGCCGACACCCCGTGGAAGGTGGCGGCCCGGGTGCTGCGCCTGGACCGCTCCGCCCGGACCGGCCAGGGGCGGGTCTTCCACTACCCCCGGCGCGGCTTCGGCCAGGTCGTGGAGGCGCTGGCGGACGCTGCTGTGGCCGCCGGGACCGAGATCCGCCTCGGGTCCGAGGTCACCGAGGTGGCCCACGGCGACGAAAGGGTCGTCGTGCGCACCAGGGCCGGCGAGGAGCACCCGGCCGGGCACGCGTTCAGCACCGTGCCGATGCCGCTGCTCGCTCGGCTGGCGGCGCCGGGGCCCCCGGCGCAGGTGCTCGAGGACGCCGCCGGACTGCGGTTCCGCGCCATGGTCCTCGTCTACGTGGTGCACCGGGGCGGTCGCTGGACGCCGTACGACGCGCACTACTTCCCGGGCCCCGAGACGCCGGTGACGCGGATCTCGGAGCCCACCAACTACCGCGAGTCCGCGGACGACCCCGACGACCGCACCGTGCTCTGCGCCGAGCTGCCGTGCTCGGTGGGCGAACCGCTGTGGGAGGCCTCGGACGAGGACCTGGCGGCGCTGGTGGACGAGGCGCTGCGGGTGACCGGTCTGCCGCCGGTACGTCGCGGCGCCGT
>Ga0126307_10001028_pt1 | contig 18390 bp, 22 predicted proteins | sample Plot28_FD_89955 | JGI IMG/M metagenome (GOLD analysis project Ga0126307, IMG submission 89955) | Serpentine soil microbial communities from UC McLaughlin Reserve, CA, USA - Plot28 | ecosystem: Environmental > Terrestrial > Soil > Grasslands | place: USA: UC McLaughlin Reserve, Lake County... | reverse complement strand
AGGATCTGTTGATGCACGAGCTCTCGATCGCCGAGTCGATCGTCGCCGTTGCGGAGCGCCACGCCGCCGGGCGACCGGTCTGCGCGGTTGACGTCAAGGTCGGCCTCCTTCGCCAGGTCATGCAGGGCGCGCTCGAATTCGCGTTCGAGCTGACGGCGAAGGGCACCTCCCTCGACGGCGCCGAGCTGCGCATCGAGCAGGTGGCGGCGGCCGGGCGCTGTCGCGCCTGCGGCGCCCAAAGCGTGCTCGAAGGGTTCCCGCTCACTTGCGCCGCGTGCGGCGGCCTGGACGTCGAGGTCACGGCCGGCGAGGAGCTGCTCGTGGACTCGCTCGAACTGGAGGAGACGATGACGACCACAGGAGGGCCGCGCCATGCCCAGTGAAGGAACCGCTAGCCCAGGCGTCGAGGAGGTCCACATCCTCTGGATCTCGGAGGGTATGAGCTGCGACGGCGACACGGTTTCGATCACGGCAGCCGGCCAGCCCAGCATTGAAGACGTCCTGCTGGGCGCGATCCCGGGCCTGCCGAAGGTCAACCTCCACAACAAAGTTCTGTCGCCCACGCTCGGCGGCGAGGAGTATCTCAAGCCCTTCCGTCAGGCGGTCGACGACGAGCTCGATGCGCCGTTCGTGCTCGTCATCGAGGGCTCGATCCCGAACGAGCAAATCAACGGGGATGGCTACTGGACGTCATTCGGAAACGACCTCGCGACCGGCGAGCCGCTGACGCTCAACTGGTGGATCGACCGGCTTGCGCCGAAGGCTTGGGGAGTCGTCGCGGTCGGCACCTGCGCCACCTACGGCGGCATCCACGCGATGGCCGGCAACCCGACTGGCTGCATGGGTCTCGCCGACTACCTCGGCTGGAACTTCCGCTCGGCTGGCGGCCTGCCGATCGTGAATATCCCCGGCTGCCCCGTGCAGCCGGAGAACTTCATGGAGACCTTGACGTGGCTCCTCTACCAGGCGGCCGGGCTGGCTCCGACGATCCCCCTCGACGAGGCGCTGCGGCCGCAGTGGATCTTCGGCAAGACGGTCCACGAGGGCTGCGATAGGGCCGGCTACTACGAGCAGGGCGACTTCGCCGCGGACTACAACTCGCCCAAGTGCCAGGTGAAGATCGGCTGCTGGGGGCCGGTCGTCAACTGCAATGTCCCGAAGCGTGGCTGGATGGCGGGTATCGGCGGCTGCCCAAACGTGGGCGGTATCTGCATCGGGTGCACCATGCCCGGGTTCCCCGACAAGTTCATGCCATTCATGGACGCGCCGCCTGGCGGGGGGCTGTCGTCGGCGTTGAGCGGCACCTACGGGCCGATGATCCGCAAGCTCCGCGGCATCACGAACACCACCGTCAACAAAGAGACGAAGTGGCGGCACAACCGCCCCGAGCTCACCACCGGCTACCAGCCTCGCTGGGGCAACTAGAGAGGACGGGAAATGGCAGTTCAGGAGAAGATCCAGCCGGAGGCAGGCAAGCTCGTCGACATGGCGTGGGACCCGATCACGCGCATCGTCGGGAACCTCGGCATCTACACGAAGATCGACTTCGAGAACCGTGAGGTCGCGAGCTGCAAGGCGACGTCGTCGCTATTCCGCGGCTACAGCATTTTCATGAAGGGCAAGGACCCGCGGGACTCGCACTTCATCACCAGCCGGATCTGCGGGATCTGCGGCGACAACCACGCGGTCTGCTCGTGCTACGCGCAGCAGATGGCCTATGGCGTCAAGACGCCGCCGCTCGGCGAGTGGATCGTGAACCTCGGCGAGGCCGCCGAGTACATCTTCGACCACATCATCTTCCAGGACAACCTGGTGTTCGTGGACTTCTGCGAGCAGATGGTCAAGGACACGAACCCGAGCGTCATGCAGAAGGCGGAGTCGACCGCTGCGCCCCACGCGGACATGCACGGCTACCGCACGATCGCCGACATCATGCGTTCCTACAACCCGTTCACGGGCGAGACGTACAAGGAAGCCCTGCTGATGAGCCGCATCGGACGCGAGATGATCTGCCTCATGGAGGGGCGCCACGTTCACCCCTCGACGATCTACCCCGGCGGGGTCGGCACGCAGCCGACGCCGACGCTGTTCACCGACTACTTGTCGAGGCTGCTGCGCTGCTTCGACTTCATCAAGAAGGCCGTCGCGATGAACGACGACGTCTTCGATTTCTTCTACGAGGCGCTGCCGGGCTACGAGGAGGTCGGCCGGCGGCGGATCCTGCTCGGCTGCTGGGGCGCGTGGAACAACCCGCGCCACGTCGACTACTCCTACAAGAACATGGACGACTGGGGCAACGAGATGTTCGTCACCCCGGGCGTCGTCGTCGACGGCGAGCTCGTCACGACCAACCTCGTCGACATCAACCTCGGCATCCGCATCCTGCTCGGCTCCTCCTACTACGAGGACTGGACCAACGAGGAGACGTTCGTCGAAAGGGACCCGCTCGGCAACCCGGTCGACAAGCACCACCCCTGGAACCAGACCACGATCCCGAAGCCCCAGAAGCGGGACCTCCAGGGCGGCAACTACAGCTGGGTCATGAGCCCGCGCTGGTATGACGAGCGCACGCAGCAGCACCTCGCGCTTGACACCGGCGGGGGGGCACTCGCTCGGCTGTGGGTAACCGCACTCGCGAACAAGGTCAACACGCCGTACGTGAAGGCGACGGGCGAGAGTGTCTTGATCAACCTGCCCAAGACACCGAACACGCCCGAGCAGACCCTTGAGTGGAAGGTTCCGGAGTGGTCGAACGCGATCGAGCGAAACCGAGCCCGGATCTACTACGTCGCCTACTCGGCGGCGATGGCGATGCATTTCCTTGACGAGGCGCTGACGCTGGTGCGCCAGGGGGATACGAAGGTCTTCGAGAACTTCGACGTGCCCGACGAGGCGATCGGCTGTGGGTTCCATGAGGCAGTGAGAGGGGTGCTGTCGCACCACCTCGTGATCCGCGATGGCAAGATCGCCAACTACCATCCGTATCCGCCGACGCCGTGGAACGGGAGCCCGACCGACTCCTACGGGACACCGGGCCCCTACGAGGACGCGGTGATGGGGCAGCCGATCTTCGAGGAGAATGGCCCTGGCGAGTTCAGGGGCATCGACATCATGCGCGCGGTGCGGAGCTTCGACCCGTGCCTGCCGTGCGGGGTGCACATGTACCTGGGGAAGGGCAAGACCCTGCGCCAGGTGCACTCCCCGATCTTCGGCGAGCACGGCTAGGAGGCAGGGATGGAGGATCGCGAGCCGCTTGAGCACGTCGCGCGCGTGGAGGGGCTGTTGGAGGAGCTCGAGGGCCTCCCGGACACGCGCGCCCGCGACAAGGCGACCGAGGCCCTGCAGGCTCTGCTCGACCTGTATGGGGACGGCCTCGAGCGGATCGTCGACGTCATCGCCGAGCACGACTCGCAAGGCGCGATGGCCGAGTCGCTGGCCACTGACGAGCTCGTCTCGCACCTGCTGCTGCTGCACGGGCTGCATCCGGTTCCCGTGGACCAGCGGGTGCGCGATGCACTCGAGGGCGTGCGGCCATACCTCGAGTCGCACGGCGGGAACGTCGAGCTGATCGGCGTTGACGATGGGGTCGCGCGCCTGCGGCTGGAGGGCAGTTGCAGCGGCTGCCCGTCGTCGGCGATGACGCTCAAGCTGGCGATCGAGAAGGCCATCCACGAGGCCGCGCCCGACGTCGAGGAGATCGTGGCCGACGGGGGCGTTGGCGAGCCGCCGCCGTCATCCGGGCTGATTCAGCTCGAGGTGATCGCCTCACCGGGCTTCAACGGCAACGGGAGTGCGTCCAGCGGGTCGGCCGACTGCGAATGGGTGACGGCCGGAGGCCTGCCCGACCTTCAGGCCGGCACGCCGCTCATCAAGGCCGTGGCAGGCGAATCGCTGATGTTCATCCGCCAGGACACGAGACTGTACGCCTACCGCCCCGAGTGTCCTGGCTGTGGCGGGTCGCTCGGCGAGGGGACCCTCGAGAAATTCGACCTCACGTGCGCGGGCTGCGGCAACCGCTACGACGTGCTGCGCGCCGGCCGCTGCCTCGACTCGCCGCAGCTGCACCTCGAGCCGGTCCCGCTGCTCGTCGATCACGCCGGCCTCGTTAAGGTCGCACTGGCGGTTCCGGTATAGCGATGGCCGTGGGTCCTACCCTCGCCGGCTCGCGACTGCGCCGCCTCGCGCGTCACGAGGCGCCCGCGGCGGGCGGGGCCTCTCCGCAGCTACCTGCTCCCGTCGAGGACGAGATCTGTGAGCTGTGCGGTGTGGCGGTCCCACCTGAGCATCGCCATCTGCTTGACCTCGACAAGCGCGATCTGCTCTGCGCGTGCAGAGCGTGCTCGCTGCTCTTCGATGGCGACGCGGCGGGCGGGGGCCATTACAAGCTCGTCCCGGATCGTCGCCTGTCGCTCGACGACTTCCAGCTCGACGACGTGACCTGGGAGCGCCTCAGCATCCCCGTCGAGATGGCGTTCTTCTTTCGCAACTCGCGCGAAGGCCGCGTCATGGCCTACTACCCGAGCCCCGCAGGGCCGACCGAGTCGCTGCTCGGCCTGGAGGCCTGGGCCGACATCGAGACCGCCAACCCCGTGCTCGCGACGATGGCCGACGACACGGAGGCGTTGCTGGTCAACCACGCGAAGGGAGCGCGGCGACACTGGCTGGTGCCGATCGAGGACTGCTACGCGCTCGTCGGCCTGATCCGCATGCGCTGGCGCGGCTTCAGTGGCGGGGCGGAGGTCTGGGAGGAGATCGACCGTTTCTTCGACGAGCTCGACGCGAAGTCGGCGTCGAGCAGGAGGGAGTGAGATGGCAAAGATCAAGACGGGCAAGGGGCCGGCGCCGGATATCACGGCCCACACGCCTGGGATCAACTCGGGCAACTCGAAGGGCAATTACGAGAAAAACGGGGGACACCTGCCCAACGGCCGCCGCACCGCGCGCGCCTCGACGGGCATCAACCCCGACGCTCACGGGCCGATCGACCCGAGCATGCCGAACCTCTCGCCTGGCTAGGGGTTGATGAAGGCGGTTCCTCAACCGGCGCTGAACGGCGGCCGAGTCCCGGAGCTGGGCTTTGCGATACACCACGCGCGCGCGCTCGAACACTCGGCCGTGCCGACGATCCGCTTCGAGCTCGGCATAGAGAGCCTCGCCGGACACCACGTTCGGTCGGTGATGCTGCACGTTCAGATCCAGATTGCTGCGCGTCGCCGGCGCTACGAGCCAGACGCCCAGGAGCAGCTGGTCGACCTGTTCGGCACGCCGGACCGCTGGGGCTCAACGCTGTCGACGCTGCCGTGGCTGCGGACGACGGTCGTCGTCCCGCCGTTCTCCGGCAGCGCGCAGGTCGATCTCGACGTTCCCTGCACGTACGACCTCGAGGTCAAGGCATCGCGCTATCTGAATGCGCTCGACGGCGGCTCGGTGCCGCTCGAGCTGCTGTTCAGTGGGTCGGTCTTCTACACCGGTGCCGGGGCCGGCCTGCAGACGGCGATGATCGGCTGGGACAAGGAGGCCCTGTTCGAAATGCCGGTGGCGGTCTGGCGGGACATGATGGACCAGCACTTCCCGAGCAGTGCCTGGCTGCGGATCGACCGCGCGACCTACGATCGTCTGTGCACTCACCGCTCGCGCGCCCAGCACGGGAGCTGGGAGGAGACGCTGGCCTCGCTGCTCGATTGTCGGGAGGACGGTGCCTGATGACGACCCATGTCGACTCGGTGCGCGCGATCGCGGACGCCGTCCTCTATGAGGGTTACGTGCTGTGGCCGTATCGCCGCTCGGCGCTCAAGAACCAGAAGCGATGGACGTTCGGCGGCGTGTACCCCCGCGCGCACAGCGAGAGACACCACGACGATCCGTGGGCGATGCAGACACAGTGTCTGCTCGAGGCGAGGCCGGAGGCACGCGTCGACGTCAGTGTCCGCTTCCTGCACGTGGTCGAGCGTCAGGTCACCCGGGCCATGCCCGGTGGACGGCTCGAACCTGTCGATGAACTCACCGTCGCAGGTGAGCGCCACCTGTCCTGGAGCGAGGCGGCAGAGCGCGAGATCACCGTCGCGGCGCTCTCTCTTGACGAGCTCGCCGCGTGCCAGGCGGTCGCCATCGCGGTCCCGTCCGCGAGCGAGACGGAGCCTCTGACGGACCAGGCCGGTGAGCGGCGCGGCGCGATCGTGCGCAGCTGGAAGCGCCTCGCAGGGTCGATCACGATCGGTGCGGCGGAGGTGCGTTCCGGCTTGTGGCGAGTGACCGTGCGGATCCTCAACACGACCCCGCTGGACCGCCCCGTGCGCGACGAAGCTCTCGAGCGCACCTTCTGCTCAACGCATACCGTGCTTCGGGCGACGGCCGGCGCCTTCGTCTCCCAAACCGACCCGCCCGACGAGCTGCGCGATCACGCGCATGCCTGCATCAACGACAACACTTGGCCGGTGCTCGTCGGCGATGAGGACGACCGGAGCACGCTGCTCTCGTCGCCGATCATCCTCGAGGACTATCCGCGCATAGCACCCGAAAGCCCAGGCGACCTCTTCGACGGCGGCGAGATCGATCAGATGCTCGTCCTGAACATCCTCAGCCTGACCGATGAGGAGAAGGCCGAGATGCGCGACTCAGATCCACGCACGCGCGCGATACTCGAGCGCACGGAGTCACTCAGCCCGGAGCAGCTCATGAGCCTCCACGGCGCGGTCCGCGAGTTCGGGATGGCGCGTGAGCGATGAGCGAGCGGCCCGGATACTGGGAGGAGCTCGAGCGGCCGGGACCGGAGGCGGTAACAGTCCGAGGCGGGCAGCTACGGGTGGGCAGCCGCGTGCGGTTGCGGCCGCGGTCGCGCACCGACGTGTTCGACGCGGCGCTCGACGGCAAGGTGGCCGTGATCGACGGTGTCGAGCAGGACATGGAGGGGCGCGTCCAGTTCACCGTGATCGTCGATGATGACCCGGGGCGCGATCTCGGAATGCGCAAGCAGCCCGGCCACCGCTTCTTCTTCACGCCCGAGGAGGTCGAGCCGTTGGATCCTGGCGAGCCTGCGCATGTCGAGGCGCACACGGGCCCGCGCATTCTTGTCGCCGGAATAGGGAACGTCTTCCTTGGCGACGATGGCTGGGGCGTGGCACTCGCCGATCGCCTCGCGCGCCGCGAGCTTCCCGCCGGCGTAGACGTGGTCGACTACGGCATCCGCGGAATGGATCTCGCCTACGCGATGGCCGACGGAGGCTACGAGGCGGTCATCTTCCTCGACGCTGCGCCACGCGGCGAGGCTCCGGGCACGCTCTACGTGATCGAGCCCGACGTCGATCCGGCCGAGGCCGCCATCGACACGCATGGGATGGATCCAGTGAAGGTGCTGGCGATGGTCCGCGGGATCGGCGCGAAGCCGCCGCCCACGCTCGTCGTCGGATGCGAGCCGGCTAATCAGCTCAGTGCCGACGTCGAGGAATTCGTTGTCGAACTCTCCGAGCCCGTGCGGGCGGCCCTCGACGAGGCCGAACGGCTCGTCGAGTCGCTGCTCGAGGAGCTCCGAGAAGGAGGAGAAACGGAGGTGAAAGAACGATGAAGATCCCGTTGCTCGCGCTGGGGGCGGCCATCGGCGTAGCGGTGGCGATTCAGCTGCCGGAGATTCGGCGATATCTCAAGATCCGGTCGATGTAGATGCACCGAACAAAGGTGAAGATCGTCGAGGAGGCGCTCGACGCCAACAACACGATCGCGCAGGCGAACCGCGCCGACTTCGACCGCGCCGGTGTGCGCGTTGTGAACTTCATGAGCGCCCCGGGCGCCGGGAAGACCTCGCTGCTCGAGCACGTGGTGGCGGATACGCCCGGCGTGCGGATCGGCGTGCTGGAGGGCGACGTCCAGGGGTCGATGGACGCCGACCGCCTGGCCGCATTGCACATCCCGGTCACTCAGCTCAACACCGACCCGAGCTTCGGCGGCGAGTGCCACCTCGACGCCAACATGGTCCGCGCGGCGCTGCCGGACCTGCCGCTCGCCGAGATCGAGTTGCTCGTGATCGAGAACGTGGGCAACCTGGTGTGCCCGGCCGAGTTCAGGATTGGCGAGGATGCGCGCATCATGGTCTCGGCGATCACCGAGGGCGAGGAGAAGCCGCTCAAGTACCCGCTCATGTTCCGCGCGTGCGAGCTCGTGCTGATCAACAAGATCGACCTGCTGCCGCATCTCGACTTCGACCTTGAGCGCTTCCTCTACAACCTCGACGCGGTCCACCCCGGGGTGGAGCGGATCCTGGTCAGCGCGAAGACGGGGCAGGGCATCGCCGAGTGGCGCGAGTGGCTCGCCAGGGTCGGGCGTGTAGTGGAGGCGCCCGCTTGAGCCACCTGCTCGGGAGCGACGTCCTCGACCGGGCCCTCGCCGAGCGCACGCACGCCAACGTGGCCTTCTTCGAGGCGGAGTCCGAGCTCCTGGCACGCCTGTGCCACCGGATGGCCGAGCGCTTCGCGCGGGGCGGGCGGCTGATCGCCCTCGGCCGCTCGCCCGCCGCACGCTCGGACGCCCGACACGTGGCGGTGGAATTCGTTCATCCGGTGATCGTGGGCAAGCGTGCGCTGCCGGCACTCGCGCTGGCCGGTGAGGGCGGTCCGCTCGACGAGCAGGCGGCCCTGGCGGTGGAGCCGGGCGACATCGCGATCGGCTTCGGCTCCGAGGCCGAAGCCGCGCTCAGGGTCGCGCGCGAGCGCGGGTGCCTGACGCTCGCCTTCGCGCCGGCCGGCGCGGAGTGGGAGTTTGAACCGCCGAGCCAGGACGCCTCGATCCGCCAGGAGCTCGTGGAGACGCTCTACCACGTGCTGTGGGAGCTCGTGCACGTCTTCTTCGACCACCGCGGGCTGCTCGAGGGGCGTGACGCGCGCCGCACGCACGACACGGGGGCGTCGAGCTTCCTCTACCCGTTCCTCGCCGAGGGTGAGAAGGATCTCGAGGCGGTGGTGGAGGATGTGCGGCGCTCGATCCTCGCCAAGGCGGAGGAGGTCGGCCAGCTCCGGACTCAGACGCTCGAGGAGAACCGCGAGGAGCTGCTCGGCGCGGCCGCCGGCGTGCGCGCGGACCTGGAGGCCGGCGGGCGCCTGCTCGCCCTCGGGAACGGCGGCTCGGCCACCGACGCGATGGACGTTGTGGCGGATTTCCGCTGCCCGCCCGACCCGCGCTGGCAGCCGCGCCGGGCGCTCGATCTTACGGAGGATCCCGCGATCCTCACCGCAATCGCGAACGACATCGGTACCGAGGCGATCTTCTCGCGCCAGGTGATCGCGCACGGGCGGGGCGGCGACGCGCTGCTCGCGATCTCGACGAGCGGCAACTCCGCGAACGTGGTGGCCGCGCTGGCGGAGGCGCGCTCGCGTGGCCTGCGCACCATCGCGCTGGTGGGCTACGACGGCGGGCGCGTGGCGGCCGAGCGGCTCGCGGACCATGTCGTCGTCACGCGCTCAGAGCACATCCCTCGTATCCAGGAGGCGCAGGCCAGCGCCTATCACCTGCTGCGCGAGCTCGTGGAGCTGGCGTGAGCCGCGTCCGCGCGCGCATCGAGGGCACCGTGCAGGGCGTGGGCTTTCGTCCCTACGTGTACCGGCTCGCGGGTGAGCTGGGCGTGGCGGGGCACGTGCTGAACGACTCGCGCGGGGTCGTGGTGGAGGTCGAGGCGCCGTCCGAGACGGTGGAGCGCTTCCTCTCGCGGCTGGCTCTCGAGGCGCCACCGCTGGCGAGTGTCGAGCGGGTGACCTCCGAGCACGTGGAGGAGCTCGGTGAGCACGGCTTCGTGATCCGTGAGAGCCCCGCCGGGGGCGAGGCGCGCGCGGCCGTCACCCCCGACAGCGCCACCTGCTCGGACTGCCTGGCCGAGCTGTTCGACCCCGCCGACAGGCGCTTCCGCTACCCGTTCACGAACTGCACGAACTGCGGGCCGCGGTTCACGATCGTGCAGGACGTGCCGTACGACCGGCGGAACACGACGATGGCGGCGTTCGAGATGTGCCCCGCCTGCCTGTCGGAGTACCGCGATCCTGCGAACCGGCGCTTCCACGCCCAGCCGAACGCGTGCCCGGACTGCGGGCCGCAGGCGCGGCTCGTGTGCGCGGGCGGCGCCGCCGTCGAGGACGCGGGCGCGCGGGACGCCCTCGAGGCCACCGCCCACGCACTGCTCGAGGGAGCGATTGTGGCGGTGAAGGGCGTCGGCGGATTCCACCTCGCGTGCCGGGCGGACGACGACGCGGCGGTGGCGGAGCTGCGGGCGCGCAAGCACCGCGAGGACAAGCCGTTCGCACTGATGGGGCCGAGCCTCGGAGCGGTTCGCGAGCTGGTGGACCTGAAGCCGGACGAGCTCCGGCTGCTGCTTGAGCGCGCGCGGCCGATCGTGCTCGCCCAGCGTCGGCCGGATGGCGTGGTGGCGCCGTCCGTGGCGCCCGGAGCCTCGGAGCTCGGCGTGATGCTCCCGTACTCGCCGCTCCACCATGTTTTGCTGGCAGACGCCGGCACGACGCTCGTGATGACGAGCGGGAACGTGTCCGACGAGCCGATCGCCTTCCGCGCCGAGGACGCCTGCGAGCGGCTCGCGGACATCGCCGACCTCTTCCTCATGCATGACCGGCCGATCCAGACCCGCACCGACGACTCAGTGGTGCGCCACGCGGGGGGGCGTCGCACGTTCCTGCGGCGCTCGCGCGGCTACGTGCCGAGCGCACTGCCGCTGCCAGTGGGCTGCGGCCGGCACATGCTCGCCTGCGGCGCCGAGCTGAAGAACACGTTCGCGGTCGCGAAGGGCGGGCACGCCTGGGTGGGGCACCACGTTGGCGATCTGAAGAACTACGAGACGCTGCGCTCGTTCGTGGCCGGCATCGACCACTTCCAGCGGCTGTTCGCGGTCGAGCCGGAGGTCGTGGCGCACGACCTACACCCCGAATATCTCTCCACCAAGCACGCGCTCGACCGGGATGACGTCCGGCTCGTCGGCGTGCAGCATCACCACGCCCATCTCGCCGCGTGCCTGGCGGAGCACGGGGAGGTGCGCCCGGCGGTCGGCGCCATCTTCGACGGTACGGGCCACGGCGCGGACGGCACGGTGTGGGGAGGGGAGCTGCTGTTCGGGGACCTCGAGGGGTTCGAGCGTGCCGGGCTGCTGTTCCCGGTGCGGATGCCTGGCGGCGAGGCCGCGATACGCCAACCGTGGAGGATGGCCTGCGCGTGGCTGGCGGCGGCGTTCGAGGAGTGGCGGTGCCCGCCCAGGCAACTCGCGCAGCAGGTGGAGCAGCGCACCTGGGAGCAGGTCTCGCGACTCGCCGTGAGCGGGCTCTCCTCGCCGCTCACCACGAGCGCCGGCAGGCTCTTCGACGCGATTGCTGCTCTGTGCGGGCTGCGGTCGGAGGTCAACTACGAGGGCCAGGCCGCGGTGGAGCTGGAGGCGGCGTGCGATATCGACGAGCAGCGGGCGTATGAGCTGCCACTGCTCGACGATGGCGGCCCACTCGTGATGGATGCGCGCGCGATGGTCCGAGACGTGGTGGAGGACCTCGAGGCCGGCGTCGAGGTCGGGAGGATCGCGGCGCGCTTCCACAACGCGCTGGCTGAGACCACGGCGCGCGCGTGCGCAGTCGCTGCCGACCGCTGCCGAACCGACCTCGTGGCGCTCTCGGGAGGCGTGTTCCAGAACCGGCGCCTGCTCGGTCAGACCGCGTCGCTGCTCGCCGACGGCGGGCTGCGGGTGCTCACGCCGCGGCAGCTCCCGCCGAACGACGGCGGGATCGCCTATGGGCAGCTCGCCGTGGCCGCAGCGCGCCTCGCGGCGGAGCAGAGGGGCACGGATGCTAGGGCTTGACGGCTGGTTTACCCAGCTCGCCGACGGGGAGGCCCTCGCGGTGGTGCTCGCCGTTGCGCTCGTGCTCGGCGTTCGCCACGCGTCCGATCCGGACCATCTCGCTGCCGTCTCGACGCTGATTGCGTCGGAACCCGAGGACGGCACCCGCCGCGCGGGACGGCTCGGGCTGGCGTGGGGTGCAGGGCACGCCACGACCCTGGCCCTGTTCGGCCTGCCGATCGTTCTCTTCCACGCGTATCTCCCGGACGGCGTGCAGCGCGGGGCGGAGGCGCTCGTGGGACTGATGATCATGCTGCTGGCGGGGCGGCTACTGATGCGCTGGCAGCGCGGCCACTTTCACGCGCATCCGCACCGTCACGGCGACACCGAGCACCGCCATCTGCACCCCCATGAATCGCTGGGGACCCACGACCACGCGCACCGGCCCGAGGCGCGGCTCGGACGCTCGCCGGCGCAGGCGTTCGGCATCGGACTCTTGCACGGGATGGGTGGATCCGCCGGAGTCGGCGTGCTGCTGCTCGCCACGATCCCCGGGCAGGCTGAGGCGGTGGCTGCGCTGGTGGTGCTCGCGCTGGGCACGGCGGTCTCGATGGCGGCCCTGTCCTCGGCGTTCGGCTACGCGATCACGCGCGGACCCGTGCTGCGGCGCATGCTCGCCTTTGCGCCCGCGATGGGATTCGCGACGCTCGCGTTCGGCGGCTGGTACGCCCTCGGTGCCGTGGGAGCGGTCCCGTACGTGCTGTGAGCACGCGGCCGCCACCCGACGCCGCGAAGGTCCGCGCGGAGCGCGTGTTCGCGGGCGGTCGCTCGAAGAGGTGCCCGGTTGCGATGCGTGCCGAGCTGGGCGCCTGATGGAGCACGTCGAGGCAGCGACGGTGGCGGACCTGAGGCCCGACGCCGTGACTGAACGGGCGGAGAAGCCCTGGATCATCCCGCCCGGCGGCAGCCTGCCCTAGCCGAGCTTTACGATTCTCGGCCGCAGATGCCGAACGCCGACGACATGCTGGCCGTTGCCGCTGCGCGGGCCGAGGAACTCGCGGCCCCCGGCCTGGACCCGCGGCCGAGCCGCAGGGTCGCGGTGCTCGCGTGCATGGACACGCGCATTGACCTGTTCCCGATGCTCGGCCTGGAGCGCGGCGACGCCCACATCATCCGCAACGCCGGCGGCCTCGTAACCGACGACGCAATCCGCTCCCTGGCCGCCTCCCAGCGCCTGCTCGGCACCGAGGCGATAGTGGTGGTGATGCACGAGGGCTGTGGCCTCCACGGCGCATCCGAGGACGAGTTCGGCCAGGCGCTCGCGGACGACGGCGTCCTCCCGACCTGGCGCCTCGGTGCATTCGACGACATCGACGCCACGCTGCGAGCAAGCCTCACCCGCCTGCGAGCCAGCCTAGAGCTACCCGCTCGCGACCAGATCCGCGGCTTCGTCTTCGACCCAGAGACGGGAGCCCTGCGCGAGGTGAAGACCGACCGCGCATAGCGACCGGTCCGCGCAGCTACCCACCGCCGCGCTTCCGCCCACGTCCGGGGCGCACTGCTAGGCGCCGCGCGCGGCCTCGGCGAGGGTGCGCTCCGCGCGAGCGTGTGCTTTCTGTGCGGCTGCCTGATCGCGGCGGGCTTCTTTGAGTCGCTCGGCGGTGGTTCTGGCGCGGGCATTCGCCTCCTCGGCGTGGACGCGGGCGGCCTCCGCACGCGTCTGCGCGTGCTCCGCCGCCTTAGCCGCCGCCTCCAGCTCGCGCCGAGCGTGGCGCTCATCGGTACGCGCAGCGGCAAGCCGCTGGCGCCGCTCGGCCGCCTCGCGCTTCTCGGCGTCGGCGCGCCGCTTGGTCCGGTCGTTCGGTGCCTTGCCGCGCTTCGCGGCGCCCTCGGGAACCCTGTGCTTGGCGTCCTCGCGACCTTCGGTGCTGCCGATCGCCGCGGCTTCGTCTCCCTTCGCCGCGCGGCCGCGAGCTGGCGCCGGCGTCGCCATCACACCGCCGAAGCCGCCGATCGCCTCCCGTTCGCGTACCAGCCGTCCGGCGCGGAGCTCCTCGGCGGTCTCCTCGTCCAGCGCGGCGGCATGGAGCGTCTCGGCGATCTTCTCACGCAGGGCAGGGCCCGCTCGTTCACCGGCCTCGGACACGAGCTCGGCTGCCTCGCCCGCCAGCCTCGCGACCTCGTCGCGCTCCGTCACGGCGGCGCTCTGGAACGCTTTCCGGTCGCCGCCGCCCAGCAAGTCCTCCTGGGCGGCCCGGAGCTCCGCGCCCGTGGCGAGCAGCCGCTCGACCTCCTCAGCGTGCTGTCGCGCCAACTGGTTCAGAGCCCACGCCGCGACGGTCGGCTTGCGCAGCCCCTTGACCGCATCCGCCTCCTCGCGCCGCCCCTCCTTGCGAAGCGCCTTCGCCCGCTCGTCGCGCGCACGCGTGAAGTCACCGGGCGGCAGCGCATACAGCTCGTCCGCCGCCTGCTCCACGAGCTTGTCACCACCGGTCACGCTCAGAGTGTTCCAAGCCAGGCACGGGTAACGCGGACAGCATGGAGTCCGGCGCCACGTCCGGACAGCTCGAGGTGAGCGGCCGTGTGCTCAACATCCGCCACCTCCACCGCGTGATCTTCCCGGAGTCGGGCACCACGAAGGGCGAGCTGCTCGACCGCTCGCCCGCTCGCCTGACCTCACCTTCAGCTCACGTGCCGTTCCTGAGCCGGGAATGATCGAGCGATTCAAGTCACGACCGACACTCGCCGCCCCTCGCGCGGATACGATCGCCGCAGTGAGCAACGGCCCTGCGATCCTCGTCCTTCAGCACATCGCCTGCGAGCCGCCGGGCGCCTACGCGGATCCCATGCGCGAGCGCGATGCCGAGCTGCATGCCGTCGAGCTCGACGAGGGAGAGCCGCTGCCCGACTGGCGCGAGTTCGACGCGATGGTCGTGATGGGTGGTCCGATGGGCGCTTGCCACGACTCCGAACACCCGTGGCTCGCCGAGGAGCGGGACTGCATCGGTGCGGCCGTGCGGGCGGGGCTGCCCTTCTTCGGCGCTTGCCTCGGCAGCCAGCTGCTTGCTGCCAGCCTCGGAGCGCGCGTCTACACCGGCGAGACCCCGGAGGTGGGCTTGCTCGACGTGGAGCTGACCGAGGCCGGTCGAGACGATCGGGTGCTCGGCGACCTCCCGCGACGCTTCCCGACTCTCCAGTGGCACAGCGACAGCTTCGACCTGCCGGCCGGTGCCGTCGCGCTGGCCAGCTCGCCGGCCTATGCGAACCAGGCTTTCCGCGTGGGCTCGACCGCCTACGCGGTCCAGTTCCACCTCGAAGTAACGAGCGAGATGGCGGCCGAGTGGGCGACGGTGCCGGACTATGCCCAAGCGCTCGAGCAGGTGCGCGGGCCGGGTGCCCTCGACGCGCTGCTGGGGTCGTTCGAGAAGCGTCGCGAGGAGATGACCGCGCACGCCCGCACGCTGTTCTCGCGCTGGCTCGAACTCGTGTGACGGTGTGGCCTCCCCGGCGTCTCCTCAGTAGCCGATGAAGCGGGCGAACGCCTTCGCGCGCTTGGCGGGCTTGCCGGTTCGGTTCTCGGATCGGTCTGCGCTTGACATCAACAGGCGTCCGCCGTTCACGCCGAGCCAGCGCAGCGGCTCCGGCTCCCAAGAGCGGGAGGAATGGCCGACCCAGGGCAGCCGCGTGAACCCGTTCTCCTGCGAGGTGATCAGCTGCGCCAGCGTGCGCCCTGCGAGATTCGTGGTGGCCACGCCATCGCCCACGTAGCCGCCGGCCCAGGCGAGCCCGCGCGCTCGGTCGAGGCCCACCGACGCATGCCAGTCGCGTGGGATCGCGAGCGCGCCGCCCCACTCGTGCGTGACCTTGAAGTCGGCGACCACCGGGAAGAGGTCCACGAGCACCTCCCGGAGCCCCGAGTGCACCCGCCTGTTGCGATCGAAGGATGCTTTGGTGCGGGAGCCGAAGTGGTACGGCGCGCCGCGCCCTCCGAACGCGAAGCGGTTGTCGGCGGTGCGCTGGCCGTAGATGCGCATGTGGCGAAGGTCGGCGAACGTCTCACGCCGGCGCAGGCCGATCTGGTCCCAGGCCTCCTCCGACAGCGGTTCTGTCGCGATCATCAGCGAATACAGCGGGATCAACCTGCGCCGGTGGCCCCGCAGGCTCGGCGTATAGCCCTCGGTCGCGCGCACGACGATCTCGGCACGCACAGTTCCGTGATCGGTTACCACCGCGCCCGGCTTGATCTCGGACGCCGTGGTGCGCTCGAAGAGCGAGACGCCGCGCGACTCGAGGCGCTCGGCAAGGCCGCGGACGAGTCGCAGCGGATGGAGCGCTGCGCAGTGAGGGGTGTACTCACCGCCTACGACGCGGGTTGCGCGCGCGTGTTCCTCGGCTTCCTCCTTCGAGAGCAGCTCGAGCCCCTCGACGTCACCCGTTACGCGCCGCTCGTCCTCCACGAGTTCGCGAGCACGGGACAGCTGCGCCTGGTTGCGCGCCAGCGAGATCGTGCCGCCGCGCGCATAGTCGATGTCGAGGCCCTCGACGTCCGCCACGCGGCCCACTTCGACGACCGCGTCGTGCATCGCACGGCGCACGGCCACGGCGGCGTCGGCGCCGTGCCGGCGTGCGATGCCGCTCGACGCCGGTGGAAATAGGGACGAGCACCAGCCCCCGTTGCGACCGGACGCGCCGAAGCCGGCGATCTCGCGCTCCACGATCGCAATTCGCAGCGACGGGTCGACGCCGTGCAGGTAGTACGCCGTCCAGAGGCCGGTGTAGCCGGCGCCCACGATCGCCACGTCCACGTCAATGTCTCCGGGCAGCGGCGGGCGCGGCGTGAACGAGTCACCGGTGGTGGAGTGCCATAGAGAGTCCTCGAAGCTCATGCAGCCGGCACCGGCGCGCCCGTGCGCACGACCTGCTCGATAAGGTCTGCGCCCTTGATGCGGCCGGGCGCCGCGGTGAGCTCGGCGCTGATCCTCTTCATCCGCTTGGTCAAGGCCTCATCCGCCAGCAGCCGCTCGATAGCGCCGAGGAACTCTTCGTCCTCGAACGTGTACGACGCGAGCCGGTGCCCAAAGCCCGTCTCGTGCACGCGCTGTGCGTTGTCGTACTGGTCCCAGAACAGCGGCGTCACGATCACAGGAAGCCCGAAGTTGAATGCCTCCGCCACCGTGTTGTTCCCGCCGTGCGTGATCAGAAGGTCGCACTGTGGAAGGATCGAGGTCTGAGGCAGGAACTGCTCCCCGTACATGCGCTCGCCGAGCCGCAGCTCCTCGTATAGCGGGCCCATGCTCACGATGGCACGGTGCTGTGTGCGGTCGAGCAGATCGATGATGCGCTGCATCAGCCCGATGTCCATGCAGCCGAGGCTTCCGAGCGAGAGGTAGACGACCTTGCCATCGCCCGGCAGCCGCTCACCCACGTCGAACTCTGGGTCGCTCGCGCGCACCGAGGTGTCGAGCCGGTGCCATGTGTCGCCGAGCGGCCTTGCGCGCGGGTAGTCGATCACACCGGGGAAGAGGTACATGTTGAGCCAGGGCGACTCGTACTGAAACGATCCCTCCGGCAGCGGCGCGGCGCCCTTCGACTGGTTGAACTCGGACAGGTCCGCGATCAGCGGGTCGTGCAGCCGCCGGTACTCCGCGCGGAACTCGTCCCAGCCGCTGCTGTCATCGGATGGGTATCCCGAGAACACCGGCGGGATCTTCGGGTCATGCATCTCGAGCGGGTTGGCCGACACCATGCGGGCCCACGGGACGCCGGCGGTCGAGACCGCGGGGAAGCCGGTCACGTTGTCGGTCACGATCGCGTCCGGGTGCACCTCGTCCCAGATCTCCAGCATCCGCTCGTGCGCGTACTTGGCACCCTCGGCGAGCTCGGCCCAGATCGGCATGGTCACCGTCTCGAGCTGCTCGATAGTCGGCTTGCGAAACTCGGGCGCCGTCACGCGGATGAATTCCGCCCAGCCCTCGCCCACCTGCTCCTCGTGCTCGGGCGGGGCCGCCATCCGCATCAGCGCCTCCTCGAAGCCGCGCTTCTCCAGCTCGCCCTCGAACGACTCCTCGACGACGAACACCGCGCGGATACCGCGCTCGCGCAGGTGGTTGCCGACCGCGACGAGGTTGTTGGTGGGTCCCCAGGCGCCCGGCTCCGGGAACAATGCGACGGTCGGCTGCTCGCTCACGCAGCGAGCGTAACCGGCCCGGCTACTGATTCCACTTGTCGGCGGTCTTCTTGCCGTGCCCCGAGCTCTTGGCGCGCTCGTCGCGCGTGTCCTGCGGCCGGCCGCGATCGTGGAGCTCCGGCTGCTCGTCGGCGGGGCTCCCGCCGCGCGGATGCGGAGAGCCACCGGCCTTCGACGCGGCGCGCGCGTCCTTGTTCTTGTCCTCCACCGCCTGCCTGAATCGGTCGAGCTGCTTGTCGTCCATGACCCGTGGCTACCCGCACGCACGAGCCTAAAACGGCGGGCTCAGCGCTCGATCAGCTGGAGCCCGCGCTCGACCTCCGGCGGGACCACGCGCCGCTCGCGCAGGACCCAGGGCAGCTCGCGTAGCGCACCACCGAGCGCGACCGGGGACTCT
>Ga0126307_10001027_pt1 | contig 18396 bp, 22 predicted proteins | sample Plot28_FD_89955 | JGI IMG/M metagenome (GOLD analysis project Ga0126307, IMG submission 89955) | Serpentine soil microbial communities from UC McLaughlin Reserve, CA, USA - Plot28 | ecosystem: Environmental > Terrestrial > Soil > Grasslands | place: USA: UC McLaughlin Reserve, Lake County... | reverse complement strand
CCACCACAGGATAGAGGAGTGCAGAGGCCTAGTCGGCAAGGTTGTGGGCCGCTACGGGGGGAAAGAGTACATAGTGGTAGATGTGCGCTTCGCAGACGGGCGATCCACCTTGTTCTGGCCCGCTGACCTCGAGGAGGTAGACTCTCCCCGACGCTGGTGGCGTTCCCTGCTCGGTAAGGACGATGCAGATTACTAAGGAACATCATAAGCTTCCGGCATTCGACTACCACCTAGACGAGTCGGACCCGGACGTAGTGATCCTGCGCCTGCAGGACGGTACGTTCGTGGCAGCCTTCAGCGCGATGGGTGCTACCAGGGAGGGCATCCTCGAGGCCGCCAAGGAGGACTATCGCGAGCGGCTCCGGGCTCATGCATCCCGGCAGGGCCACGGTATCCAGGGACAGCGGAGCGACCAGAGCGCTTAACCCCGGAACATGCCTCAGGCTTCAAGCGTCATGCTGCTCGTGCGAGGCGGTTCGCCCGAAGCCAGCATGTACGATTACTTGGTAAGGGAGATCGAGGCTGCGAGCACCGTGGAAGTGAGGTTGAACACCCGCGTCGTCGGCGGCGGGGCGAGGGCCGACTCGAGCACCTCACGCTCGAGGACACTGTTTCCTGGCACACTGAGACCGTGCCGGCCGCTGCGCTGTTCGCCCTGATGGGCGCTGAACCCCACACGAAGTGGTTGCCCAACGAGATCATGCGCCAACCAAGCCATGGCCGACGCTACACATACGCGTAACTAGCTTGGCAGGAGCACGGTCCTCGTATAAGTGGCCGATCCGTCCCCGTCTCGGCCGGTCGGCGCGAACCCGACGGTGAAGAATGCCGGAGGCTCCGCTACCATCGGGGAACGGCACTGTTCCCGGAAGAGGAGGGACGCGATGGCCGACCAACCCGGCGCGGCTGAGCACACCACGGGGTCCGTGAGGTATGTCGACCCGGAAGGTCTGCACAAGAACCCGGCTTTCACCAACGTCGTGGTCGTCGAGGGGCCTGTAAAGACGGTGCACGTCGGCGGCCAGAACGCCGTGGATGGCTCGGGCAACATAGTCGGTAAGGGCGATGTGGCCGCACAGACCGAGCAGGTACTGGCAAACCTACGGGCGGCACTGGCGGCCGGGGGCGCGGGGCCCGAACAGGTGGTCAAGTGGAACCTGCTCGTGGTGGAGGGGGAGTCCCTCGAGGCCGGGTTTTCCGCCTTTCGACGCGCGTGGGGCAACCCGACGCGCCCGCCGGCGATCACGATGGCGTTCGTGGCGGGGCTCGCCAACCCGGACTACCTGGTGGAGATGGACGCCGTCGCAGTCGTGCCACTGTGAGCCACGCCGCGGTTCGCGGTCCCGAAAGCCGCGCCCCGCGTGTCGGTCGGGCCGAAAGCCGAGCTGGTGGTAAAGGCCACGAAAAGGTAGTCCAGAAAGCCCGGCGTCCAACCGATAACCCTCTTGCCGTCCTGCTGGTCTATCTGAGGGAACAGGAAGTCCTCGCTGGCGTGAGTCTCCGGCGTGCGCTCGGCTGGGTTGCGGCCGTCGTTGGCGCCGCGATCGCCCTCATGCGAGCCGGACTGCCACGTGCGCCGGTGACCCTGATCGGCGTGTCGGCAATCTTCGCCGTGCATTCGTGCCCTACTGGTTCACTCGGCCTTGCGTTGTTCTTGTTGGGTGCGGGTGGATCGAATTGGCTACAGGGAAGACCGTGACCCAGAAGATCGCATAAAGAACTCCTCCTGTGAGCGGACAGATCAGGAACGTGAAGCTCACGCAATAGCCCCGAAGAGTTGACACTCTACGAGATCCGGATGAAAGGGCATCTCGATCAGAGGTGGTCGGAGTGGTTTGACGGATTGACGATCACTACTATGCAAGTAGATTCTCACGTAGTGGAGGTAAGTGTGAGAGATCCGCCCCCCTTGACGGCCGAGCGGACCTGTAGCTCGAGCATCGAGCCTTCACGTTCGGCCCTCCAGCGGTTATAATTCGCGAACCAACAAGCAACGCCAGGAGCAAAGTCCGATACCCGATGCGATGCATCCATCCCACGAGGCCCCTGGAAGAGATCTTGGTCTGCTGGTCGCTTTGTCCGGCAGGCATCCTGATGCGACCCCGCCCAACAACTTGCTCTTGCAGCTTTCAAGCTTCGTCGGACGGAAGAAGGAACTAGCCGAGGTAAAACGGTTGCTGCAGGGCAGCCGCCTGCTGACGCTCACCGGATCGGGCGGCTCAGGCAAGTCGAGGCTGGCCGTGGTGGGGGCGGCCGAGCTGGTGCAAGGGTTCGAGGACGGCGCGTGAATGGTGGAGTTGGCGCCGCGGAGGGCAGGATCGTACGCGCCGCGCGACTGTGGGGCGCCGAGGAGGCGCTGCTAGAGAAGATCGAAGTCGGGGTGCACACCTACGTACCCGACCGCTCCCATCACCAGAGTCGGGTAGCTGCCGCGCGTGCCCGGCTCGGCGAGGAAGAGTTCGAGGCAGCGTGGACGGAGGGGCGGACGATGAGCACTGAGCAGGCCATCGAGCGTGCGCTGGATCGCTCGACAACGCCGGCGACTGCCTCCCACGTGACCTACCCCGCCGGACTCAGCGCCAGGGAGGTCGAAATCCTGCGCCTGGTCGCCAGCGGGCTCACCAGTGCCGAGGTCGCGGAGAGGCTCTTCCTCAGCTCCCGCACCGTCAACTGGCATCTGACCTCGATCTACCGCAAGCTGGGATCGCACTCCCGCACCGAGGCTGCCCGCTTTGCCTCAGAACACGGCCTCCTTTGAGGGCGGTATTCCCATCAGCGGTTAGCTTTACGTCTATTGATACCTGGTCCTTCAGCTTTCGTACTCGCTGACGGGAGACTTACGAAACGCCGGTACATCCGACCCTTCCGCGGGCTTTCGAGATCGTCGCCCAGGTACCCTAACGGATGGAAGTACCGGGCATGGTTCGAAAACCCGGTACCCAAAACCGGTAGTTCTAACAGTGCGCGGCCACTCTTGGCGCTCTAGGGTTCTATCAGTCGCCCAGAAAGCGAGGGCAAGGACACACCCCGCCGAAGAAGCGGCGGGAGAAAGTGGCACGCGATATGACGGATTTTCCCCGTAGTCTCGACTCAGAAGGAGCCGCAAATTCGCCGAGCGTTGCGGCGCAACAAGAGACGTTGGTAGGTTCAGGCATGCGATCGCCACGAGGGTTCTTAGGGTCTGTTGTCCTGGTGTTGGCGTTGCCGATAGCGGTGTTGACCCAGGTGTTGTTCGGCAGCGGGTCCAGTTTGGCGATGGATGTGATGCTCACGGTAGGCTGCACCCTCATTGCGGTCTCTGCCTTCGATTTCGGGACACCGAGATGGGTAGCCTGGGTAGGACGCGCGGCCGCAGGCGCCTTCGCCGCGATCTTCGTCTTGCAGGGGGCGAGCGAGCTGGTGCGCAACGATTCGTTCAGCCATTTCGCCCTTCAAGTGTTGGGAAATTGGCCGGAGAGCGTGCTAACGACCCTGTTCATCTTCTGGCTTGTCGGGGTTTTGCTGAGTGCCAGCCGGGACAAGACGAGGATCCTGGGGTTCTTCGCATGGCAGTAGTGGTGGGCGTAAACGCATACAACTATGTTCTCCAATTTCTTGGCGAACCGCCCGCCTTGACGGCGGTGTACCTCCTGCCTTTCGTCTGGCTCCTCCTCGAAAGCAGGAAGAGGCAGCCTGAGAACGGTTCGTAGTGCTTCCACACCGGCACAGTAACGGCTCGCGGGTCGGGATGTCCGCGTTCGAGAGAGGCCCTCAAGAGGCGAGAGTGGCGCGGTGCACCAGATGAGGCGGCGAAAGGCTCACGAAGGGCTGGACTTCGGGGCTCTTCGCCACGCAATCGAGCACTGCGATCTGGACGCCATGCTCGTCTTCTACTCCAAGGAGGCCCAGCTGAGCATCGTCAACGCCGACGCCCCTCAGGCTTTGCCCTTCCAACTTAGCGGAAAAGCGGAGATAGCCAAGCATCTGCGAGTGGTTTTCAGTCAGAAGAGTTCTCACCGAGTCGAGCGAGGAGTCGCTGACGAAAATCGGATGATGTTCCGGGAGGTTTGTGAGTACCCGGATGGGGGCCGGGTCGTGGTCGAAACGACGCTTGAGGTGCGCGACGGAAGGATCGTCCGCCAGGTGGATGTAGTGACAAGCGACGCACGGGCGAATAGCCAGGAGTCGAGCGGCCGAGGACCGCCCACCTGAAGTACGAGCGCAGGGGTGGACGCGACTCTGCCGAACTGTCTTCTGTGTTCCAAGCGACCGAGAAGGAGGACTAATGATGTCCAGTGTATCTGGCGTGGTGAGAAGACACCCTATCATCACGTTCTTCGTCCTGACCTACGCCATCGGGTGGGGGTTAATACCGTTCTGGACCTTCCAAGCAGGCTCGCCGTTCATCGCCGCCCTCATCGTGATCCCCCTCACCCAGGGAGTTGCAGGTCTCAAGGAGCTCGGCTTGCGGATGATCCGCTGGCGCGTTAGGTGGTACTGGTACACTCTGGCCATAGGAATCCCGCTTGCTGTCCTTGGGCTCATTGTGGGGCTCAACGTCGCCCTCGGGGCAAGCGCTCCCTCGCTAGTCCAGTACAGCTCCGTGAGCACCATCCTGCTGGTGTTTGGGACAAAACTGATCAACCCTGGAGATGGACCGCTAGGCGAGGAGCCGGGCTGGCGAGGGTTCGCCCTTCCTGGGCTGCAGAGCTCCCTCTCGCCGCTGGTGTCCACCCTGATACTAGGGGTGCTCGTAACTGTCTGGCATGTGCCCCTCCTCTTCCTTGAAGAGGACCTCTTGCGGCCGTCCATCATCGTGGGCTTCCTCCTGGGAACGATGGCGGTGACGTTCTGGTACTCATGGTTGTTCAACCACACCGGCGGCAGCGTGCTCATGACGCTCATTGCGCACGCCGCCCAAGGGACAATCACGATAGGAGGATTATGGTCCTTGGGCGCTGACTTTGCGCGGGCCAACTTGCTCACTGGCTTCGTGTGGTTGGCCGTGGCGATCGGGTTGGTTGTCTTCGACTGGAAGGCCTGGCGCGGTCCTGCGCCTGCCGAGGCGACGACGGTGCCATCGGTACCGCCTAGACAAGCGACACCGGCGGCGTCTGCCTAGAGCTCCAGGGCATCAGAGAAGCCCGCTACAGGAGAAACCGAGTAATTCGGGCCGCGCACCGAGGACCCTGGAGTGCCCAAAGAGCGCAAGCGCCGGTATGAGGACGACACCCTCGTGTTCCTGTACGATCCCCTTGGGCGTTTGTCCGGCGAAGGTGTCCAGACGGTGCCCTCGTGAAAGAAGGAGATGGGATGAAGCGGTTAGCCGTGGTGTTGGTAGTTGTTTCGGTATTCGTGGGTTCTTGCGGAGGGCAGGGGCAAAAGGTCGGACAGATGCGGCATGAGACGCGCTCGATCCAACCCGAAAACGCTAAGTCCGTGCACACGCACCTCATGATGGGTGCCGGAGAACTGAACGTGAGCGGCTCTGCCGATGCGCTTATGGAGGCAGACTTCGCCTACAACATCGCCGACTGGAAACCCAAGGTAGACTACGATGTAAGCGGTGACACGGGCAAGCTGAGCGTCAAACAGGGCAGCGGCAAAGGCGTCCGCATCGGCGGAGGCGCCCGCAACGAGTGGGACGTTCGCTTCTGACGAAGTGCCGACAGATCTCCTGGTGAACATGGGCGCCGGAGAGAGCGACCTGGACAGCCTCACGCTAACAGGGCTTACGCTCCGGGTCAGGATTGGGTCGCAGGTACCTACAAAGACCCCACCGATAGGAGACCCGTCAGGCTCCTCGAGGAAGAGTCGGGCGTTACGATCACCGAGGCGGAGCCCTCCTTCGAGCGGATCCCGGCCGTCTTCGGAGGCGTGCCCGGCTACGAACTCGAGTTCGGCGGTGTGCTTTTGCGGGACGCCGAGGTGAGCATAGAGACGGGTCTCTCAGGTGTGGTAGTGTCCGTCCCAGGCTCCACCGCAGCGAGGGTGGTCACCGAGACTACCCTGGGAAGCGTGGATCTTGGCGACGGATTCACGAAAAGAGAGGGCGCCTTCTTGACCGAACCCGCCCTTAGCGAAGATGGACCCGTCTTGAGAATACGCGCCGGCGTGAGACTCGGGTCGCTGCAGCTCAGTACGACGTAAAACGCAACCTCACAGCGCCGTGCATATAGCACGAGCCATCAGCTTTCAGCAAAGAAGCTGACAAGCTGAAGTGCTGACCAGCGCGGTTTTCAGGAAGGGCCAACCCTTCCTGAAAACCGCAACCAAGCTGCGCTTACCAGTCGTACGCTTCGGGGCGGCGGTTCTTGAGGGCGGGGAACTCTTCCCGAAAGTGGTCGAGGTAGTCGAGGTCCAGGGTGGCGAGCGCGTATCCGTCGCGGTCGGGGCACTGGGCAAGCACCGTCCCCCACGGGTCGACGATAACAGACCGTCCGTAGGTCCACCGTCCGTCGGCCTTCTGCCCCCACTGGGCCGGCGCGACGACATAGGCCTGGTTCTCAACTGCCCGCGCCCGCAAAAGTAGCTCCCAGTGGTCTTTGCCCGTCTGCAGCGTGAAGGCGGCAGGGACCGTGAGGACCTCAGCGCCGCGCAGCGCCAGCAATCGGTAGAGCTCGGGGAAGCGCACGTCATAGCAGACAGAGAGCCCGACAGTAGCGGCGCCAGCCTTCGCGGTCACTATCTCCCTGCCGCCCGCGATGGTCCGGCTCTCCAGGTATTCACGGTCAGGGGCCTTCACGTCGAAGAGGTGTATCTTGCGGTACACAGCCGAAATCTCCCCATCAGGCCCGAAGAACGTCGATGTATTATGCAGTTTTGCGGATGTGGGATCATCTTCGAGGATCGAACCTCCGAGCAGGTAGACGCCGAGTTCCCTCGCGAGGCCGCCGAGGAACTCCGTCGTCGGCCCTGGTATGAGTTCGGCGTTCTCCCAGTAGACGTCTTCGAGGCCGTGGCAGCTCCACAGCTCGGGCAACGCTATAAGATCCGCCCCCGAGGAGGCTGCAGAACGCATGAGCCGTTCTGCGGTGTCGAGGTTTTCCTCTTTGTTAGGGGACGAGGACATCTGTATCGCCGCCACCCTAGTCTCACGTCCGTTCATCACGCCGCTCCTTTCGTTGGGTGTAACCGGCTATGTGGACTTCTCGCTGGTCTGTTCCTTACCTGAATCAGACGGTCCATAGAGCCTCGACTCTAGCACGTGATGGGCGTCCAGCTCCCGCAGGCCAAGGTAGTATCGGGCCGTCTGCAGGATCGCCTCCAGCGGCGCCAGGCCGACGAGCTCGGTCGACTCTACGGAGACGCCCAGGTCGGCCGCGGCCGAGCGAACGGCTTCGAGCGCCACGGGGATCGGGGTGAGTTCGAGATCGGTCAGGTTCATCGAGACCTGAGCTTTGCCGCCAACGGCGAAACCGAGCGCCTTCACGGCTGGAAGGCCTCCCCCACTCGCCCTCACCCGACGGGCCACCGCCCGCGCGACCTCGATGTCGGTGGTATCCAGGTACGCGTTGAAAGCAACGAGGAAAGGACGGGCGCCGACCGCGACGGCACCCACGTGGGGGTTCAGTGTCTCGGGACCGTGATCCGGCTTCCATAGGCGGTCTTCGATGCGAGAAGCGACGCCCTCGTAGCCGCCTCGCCTGAGGTCAGGGAGAGACCGGCGGTGCGAGGCCGTCGCGGCGGACCCGTAGAGGAATACGGGAAATCCCAGGGTACCCAGCGTCTCGCCGGCTCTGTTGGCCAACCTGACGGCGTCGTCCATCTTGGCGCCTTCGAGGGGCACGAAGGGGAGTACGTCGAGCACGCCCATCCTGGGGTGCTCACCGGATTGGGAGATGAGGTCGAGTTCAGCGGCGCACGCGTTCGCCAGGGCGACGGCGCCGGAGAGTACGGGGTCCTCTTCGCCGGCGAAGGTCAGGACGCTCCTGTTGTGGTCGGGATCAGAGTGGAGGCCCAGGATGCGAACGCCGGGGACTGCGCGGACGGCCTCGGTGATGCGTGAGATCTTCGTGGTGTCCTTACCCTCGCTGAAGTTCGGGACGGCCTCGAAGAGCGGAGGATGCACGGCGGTTCAGCGTGCTCCGAGTGCGCGATCCAGGTGTACCGCCGCGCTGATGAGGGCCAGGTGGGTGAACGCCTGAGGAAAGTTCCCGAGCGCCTCGCCTTCGTGCCCGATCTCCTCTGCGTAGAGACCCAGATGGTTGGCGTAGGAGAACATTTTCTCCAGGGCGAGGCGCGCCTCGTCGAGTCGTCCGGCCCGCGTGAGGCACTCGACCAGCCAGAAAGAGCAGAGGCTGAAGCTGCCCTCTTCCCCTTCGAGGCCGTCCGGGGCCGCCTCCTCCGTCTGGTAACGGTCCACGAGCGTATCGTAGGCCAGTTCCTGCTGTATACGGTCCAGGGTGGCGATCCAACGCGGTTCCGTTGGGCCGACGAACTTGACCAGCGGCATCATGAGCAGCGAGGCGTCGAGGGCGTCCGAGCCGTAGTACTGGACGAAGCTCTTCTTCTCAGCGTTCCACCCTTTCTCCATGATCTCCTCGTAGATAGCGTCGCGCTCGGCCGTCCAGATCTCGTCCGCTGCCGGCAGTCCGCGCTGGCGGGCGATCCTGCCCGCCCGCTCCAGGGCCACCCAGCTGAGGACTTTGGAGGAGACGAACTGGCGCCTGCCCCCTCGCACTTCCCAGATACCCTCGTCTGGCTCCCGCCAGTTCTCGCTCAGCCAGTCCAGGATCTTCTGGAGGTTCGTCCAGAGGTCGTAGTCAAGCGGGGCGCCGTGCTTGTTGTAGAGGTACGCGGCGTCGAGCACGGCCCCGTAGAGGTCGAGTTGGCGCTGCTTGTGGGCGCCGTTGCCGAGCCTAACAGGGTAGGAGTTCATGTATCCAGAGAGGTGCGTGAGCTCCATCTCGGCTATGTCCTTGCGGCCATCTATGCCGTAGAGCGGCTGCAGAAGGCCGTCTTCGTCCTCATGGCAACGGTCTCTCAGCCAACCCATAAAGTGCCGCGCCTCGTCCTCGAAGCCGACGTAGATCAGGGCGTAGAGCGCCAGCGCCGCGTCCCTGAGCCAGGTGTAGCGGTAGTCCCAGTTGCGCTGTCCCCCGATCTTCTCAGGCAAACCCATCGTAGGGGAGGCGACGAGCGCGCCCGTCGGATCGTAGACCATGAGCTTGAGGACAAGGGCAGATCGGTGGACTATCTCCCGCCACCGCCCTTGATAGGTGCTGTTTGCGAGCCAACGCCGCCAGTATCTCATGGTCCTATGCAATAGCCTCTCGAACCCGACGTCCGACAGCCTCTCCCCTGGTCCCTCACCTTCTTCGAGATGTGCCAGGACGAACGTCGCGCTCGCGCCCTCGCCAAACGTGAATCGCGCCCCCGCAGCCCCTCTCTCCCACTCCTCCAGCCGCATGTCGGTAGCCAGCCCGAGAAGATGATCCCCTGAGGCGAACACGGCCCCTGATTTCCCGACCGAGACCGAGTGGTCGCGGCGGGCGTAGTCGAAGGCGGGCCGGCACTCGACGCGGAAATCCATCTGTCCCCTTATGACTCGCACGTTACGGACGAGCCTTTGATGCTCCCCCGGTCGCGTCAAGATCGGCATGAAGTCAAGGATCTCGGCAAGGCCTTCCGGCGAGAAGAAACGGGTAAGGAGCACGTTGGTGTCGGGCAAATAGAGTTGATGACTTCTGGTGTACTCCTCAGGACGCAGTGCGAAGTGTCCGCCCTTCTCGTCGTCGAGAATGGAGCAGAAGACGCTCGGTGAGTCGAAGGCGGGCAGGCACAGCCAGTCGATCGTGCCGTCGGTACCGACGAGCGCCGCCGTGTACAGGTTCCCGATGATACCGTGGTCTTCGATGGGCAGATACCCCACTCCAGCCTACCTCTCAGCGATCTTCATCAATCATCAGTGCATGTATCTTACAGCGGATTGGGGAAGGGCCGGCCCTTCCCCAATCCGCGCTGGTCAGCCACTCAGCACGTCGCCCTGCGGGCGGCTTGTCAGCAATTCAGCTTGTCAGCCAGTCAGATAATGCCGTGCAGTGCGCAAGCCGGTCAATGAGCTTCAAACACCGCACAAGCTGAAATGCTGAAGTGCTGAAATGCTGACCAGCTCAAATACAGGCCGTTTCTCCGGTTTGTAAGGTGGGTATACATCCGGTTGTTCTTCTTTTGGATTATGGTTTGGCAACGTATGGAGGTTAATCGTGGAAGAGATGCTAGGCGGAGCCAGGATCACCTACCTCGGGCACGCGACGTTCAGGTTCGTAACGGCGGGTGATGAGCAGATCATCATAGATCCCTTCCTCACGGAAAACCCCCAGACCCCGGACGACCTGAAGCACGTCGGTGAGCTCGATACCATCCTGATAACCCACGGCCACTTCGACCACTTCTCCGACGTCGAGCCCCTAGCAGGACAGACGGGGGCAATGACGGTCTCGAACTTCGAGATCTTCTCCTACCTGCAACGCCAGGGCATCGAGAATGCCATGCCGATCCAGAAGGGGGGTACGAGCCAGGTCGGCGGCATCAAGGTGACCGCGACCCACGCCTACCACTCCTCGAGCATACAGCTCGACGACGGAAGCTACATCTACGCCGGAGAGCCGGTGGGCTACATCATCGAGTTCGAGAGCGGCTTCAGGCTTTACCATGCGGGCGACACCGCGGTCTTCGGCGACATGCGTCTGATCGGGGAGCTCTACAACCCCGACCTCGCCCTACTACCGATCGGCAACCAGGTGGTGATGGGCCCGTTCGAAGCAGCCCACGCGGCCAGGCTCCTCGGCGTGGAGCACGCCGTCCCGATCCATTACGGGACCTTCCCGTTCCTGCCGGGCACCCCCGAGGAGTTCCAGGAGCACACCTCTGCCCTCGTCCCCGACCTCAAGGTCCACGTGATGGAACCGGGTGACGAGCTAGCATCTTAGGGCGGTTTTCTTGTAGGGCGCTTCGCGAACCGCCCTTTTTGGTTCGCGAAGCGCCCATGGACGAACCGCGGCTACAGGTTTCGGGCATCAGGGTTTAGGTCCCGGCTCGCACAGGCCTACATCGTTGCGGATAGCAGGACGAGCAACACGGCGCGGCATACCTCCCCGGCGGCGCCCACAACGTCGCCGCCGATACCGCCGAACGTCTCTCTGGCGACGCGCAGGGCGAATATGGCGACCAAGGGCGCGGCAAGTACGCCAAGCGGCGCGAGGGCGCTCGTCGCCAGAAGGAAAGGCAGCGGCGCAAGCAGAGCCAAGACGATGCCGCCGGTACGGCGCGGCCCGGAAAGGTTCCGCACAAAGGGCACGGATGAGGAGCTGGAAACCGCTGGCTTGCCCAAGGCGAGCGTGAGGAGCATCGCCGAACGGGCCGAGACCTCACCGGCTAGCAGGGCGAGCGCCGCGCGACCCGGAGAGGTGGCACACAGTGTGGCGAGTGCGGCCACGGTCGGAGCATAGACCAGGAAGAGCGCGCCGAGACCGCCGATACCGACGCGGGTGTCCGCGAGGACCTCACGGCGTCGGCCGGGGCTTCCGTGGACCATAAGCGCATCACCAACGTCGAGGAGGCCGTCAGCGTGGTGCAGGCCAGCGGCGAGAAGAACGGCCCCGAGCCCCAGGGTGGCGGCGACACCGGGAGGCACGACGTAAGCCGCCAGCAACAGGATGGCTCCTGGCAACCCCGTGACGATACCGACGAGGGGTAGCAGGGGGACCCAGCGCGCGGCTTCTTCCAGAGATGCTCCGCGAAACGGAAGGACCGTGAAGAATGAAAGGAACGCCTTCAACTACTTGATCCTGAGGCTTACCCCGGCGACGCAGAGGTGGACTTCCTCGGCCGCCGCGGCGGCGCGCTGGTTTACCAGTCCGAGCACGTCACGGAACCTCCTCCCAGCCTCGCTCTCCGGCACGACACCGAGCCCGACCTCGTCGCTCACGAGCAGGAGCGGCACGCCGAGTTCCCCTGCCCGAGCCAGAAACCGGTCGAACTCGGCAGGCGCCCGCTCCTCACGGGCCGAAACCCAAAGCGTCAGAGAGTCGAGCAGGACCGCATCCCATCGCTCCGCCGCTGGAAGGACTTCGTCGAGATCGCAGATCTCCAGCGTGCCCCACGTACCTGGTCTGCGCTCCCTGTGGATCCTGACGCGCCGCTCCAGGTCCTCATCTCTCCCTACAAGAGCCGTGGCTACGTAGAGGATATGCTCCCCTCCGATCGCGGAGGCCAGACGCTCGGCAAGAGCGCTCTTACCGCTGCGGGCGCCGCCGAGGATGAGGGCGCGAACGGCTACAGCTCCTCCTGGATCGCCGCTACAAGCCGCCCGTTCTCCTCACTACCCCGGACAGCGACGCGGAAATACTCCGGCCCGAGCCCCTCGAACGGCCCGCAACCCCGTACGAGCACTCCCCGCCTGGCGAGACGTTCGGGAAGCCCATCCGGCCCGCGGACGAGCAGGAAGTTCGCGGCGCCGGGAAAGGGCTGGAGACCGGCGATGGCATCCAATGCCCCGAAGAGCTCTTTACGCAGACGAGTCACCTCGGCTACCGAGGCTTCGGCGAAGTCCCGGTCCGCGGCGGCGGCGATCCCTGCGGCGGCGGCGACGGCGTTCACCGGCCAGGAGGGCTGGAGCGCCTGGACTCGCCTGGCATCGTCGCAGATGAGACAGCCGAGCCGCAGACCTGGTATCGCGAAGAACTTGGTGAAAGACCGCGCGACCCAGAGGCCTTCGTCGACCATCTCCGCCACGCTGATCCCTGGCACGAAGTCGGCGAAGGCCTCGTCGACGACGAGTACGGCGCCGGCTTCCCTTGCACGGGCCGCCACGTCGAGCACCTCACCGTAGCCGAGCGCGTCACCCGTAGGGTTGTTCGGGTTGCAGAGGAACACCACGGAGACCCCTTCGAGATCTTCCAGCAAGGTGGGATCCCACCCGAAATCCTCCTCGCGACGCCGGGCCACCCTGCGAACAGGCTCTATGCCTGAGGCTTGTGCTGCGGCCGCGTACTCCGAGAAGGTGGGTTCGAGCACCAGCGCCCTCCCGCCCGTTCCGGCAGCCCTGGCGGCGAGGAAGAGCGCTTCGGCCCCACCGTTGGTCGGGACGATCCTCCCGGCAGGAACGCCGAGGTAAGCGGCCAGGGCCGCACGTAGCCCGGTGTATTCCAGGTCGGGGTAGCGGCCTGAATCTTCGTAGAGGGCCCGCCGGGCGGCTTCCAGGGCGTCACGGGGCGCAGCAAGGGGGTTTATGTTCTGGCTGAAGTCGAGGAGGTCTCTGGGTGGAACCTTGAGGGATCTGGATACAACCTCTCCGTGCGCCCCGTGGTGACGGTCGCCGGGGTGCTGTGTCCAGCCCCTAACCACGCCCGATCCTCTGCGCCAGGAGCGCCAGGATGCCGGCCAACACGCAGCAACGGCGCATGAGACCCACAGCCCGCCGGATATCATCAGGCGCAGGGAGCCGTCCGTCGCCAAGGATCGGTCCTTGCCGCACCACGCCACCGTACACGTTGGCCCCACCGAGCCTGACACCGAGGGCGCCGGCGAACGCGGCTTCGGCCATGCCGGCGTTGGGGCTGGCGGTAAGGTGGCCGTAGCGAAGGGCGGTGAGGAGCGTGCGAAGAGGCCGTCCCGAGATGGCCGCGACGGAGAGCGTCATAACCCTCGACGGCACAAGGTTGGCTAGATCGTCCAGACGGGCAGAGGCCCATCCGATGTCCGCATAGGGAGGTGGCCGGTACCCTACCATCGAATCCAGCGTGTTTACGGCCTTATATGCCAGTGCGCCGGGGGCCCCGAATAGGAGGCCGTAGAGCATTGGGGCAACGACACCGTCGCTCGTGTTCTCCGCGACCGATTCGACGGCCGCCCTGCAGATCTCAGCTTCCGAGAGGCCATCCGTGTCCCGCCCGACGAAGCGACCGACCTGCGCTCGTGCTCTTACCAGCGGTCCTTCGCGCAGCCCGCGCTCTACGTCTCCTGCGGCCTCGCCGAGGCCACGCATCGAGAGCGTGGTCGAGATGAGGGCCGTCCCTATCATCCACCCCGGCCCGCCAGGCGCTGCGCCAAGGATCCTCCGCGTCGAGACGAACACCAAAGATGGTACCGATAGTGTGAGCACGACGCCCACCAGGCGTCTGGACCTTGGGCTCTGCAATCTCAGCGCCCGCTTCTCGAAGGCCGAGATGACACGCCCTATCAAGACGGTCGGGTGTACGGCCTCGGGAGGCTCGCCGAACACCGCGTCGAGGAGCAACGCCGCGGCGATCTGTCCCCCATGCCTCAAACTCATTCCCTGCGAGGCGCCCTGCGCGGCTTCTCATCCGAGAGAGAGGGACGGCCGCGGAGCGCCCCGACCAGCCCGCCCGCCGTTCCGAGGAGCACCGCCCGTAGGACGAAGTTGGCGATCGAGCGGCCGAGGTCCCGTAGTGCGGGCGGCTGCAGGGTCGCCTCGACCTCTTCGACCTGCGCCGGCGGCGGTAGGTCCCTGACCCTCTCGTGGGAGGCGCCGCGCTCTTTGCGTTCCTGCTGGATCTCCGTACGGACACCGTTGACGTAGGAGACGATCTTCGGGGCGGCCTGCGTGGCGTAATCACGTGCGCTCCCGGCGAGCAACGTCGCCTGCAAGGCGGTCGTCAGAAACAGCGTGATCCCCACCATAACGGCGACGACCGTAGCGGCAAGAGCACCGTCGCGAAGCAGTAGCGACCGGTAAGGCACCCCGGGGTCGAGGCGTGTAGGGCGCACCCTCAGGGCCGCCAGTATGGCCAGGAACAAGAACAGAGCCAGGGCAAGCCGCGTCCTGTACTGCGCTATTACGGCAAGGATCCAACCGGGCGTATCGGTGGGATCGACGAACAGAAAATACAGGTCCGAGGCGAGCGCGACGAGCACACCAACGATCCCGTAAGCGAAACCCGTCCTTAGCGGTCCAGAATCTCTCTCTGGGTGGCCGTACATACAAGGGAGGATACAGCATCCCCTGTGGGACGCTAAGTGATCGAAGATCCAACGTCTCTCTAGGAGGCGGACGCGACCGCGGACGGACGTCCCCTTAGGAGAAAATACAGCCCGGCGAGCACGATGGCCCCGCCGATGATTGTGAGGACGCCCGGCCTCTCAGAGAGGATGAGCCAGGCCAGGAGCGCGGCGACGACGGGTTCGGCCAGGATGGTGCCCGAGACGATAGAGGCTTCGACGTAGCGCAGGGCCCAGTTGAAGACCGTATGGCCCATCAGCTGTGGCCCAACGGTGATCGCCGCCAGCCAGAACCACGTCTCGCCCGAGTAACCCCAAAGCGGGACTTCGAAGACGAGGGCGACGGGCAGCAAGGTTGCCGCTGCCGCCGAGTAGACGACTATGGAGTAAGGGAGCACGCCGACACCCCCGGTACGGGAGGAGCGTCCGATCAGGACGTACACCGCCACCGTCAGGGCCCCAGCGAGGGCGAGGACGTTCCCGAGAATGGCGGCCGACCCTACGGTCCTGTCGGAGGCGATGACCGCAGTGCCCGCTATGGCGACCACGATGCCGAGGAACGATAGCGGGGTGGTGCGCTCTCCGAACAGCACGTACGCCAGCACCGCAACGAAGACGGGTTGTGTCGAGACGAGGACGACGCTCGCGGCCACGCTCGTGTAGTCGAGTGAGGAGATCCAGAACCCGAAATGGGCCCCGAGCGCCACACCTGAGGCTATCCCCGCGTACAGGGCACGGCCCCTCGGGAAGCGGTCCTTCCTGACGAGCGCCGGTGGCAGGAGGACTGCCGCCCCTAAGGCACACCTCCAGAACGCGATGGCAACGGCAGGCGCGTCCGCCAGCCGGATAAAGATGGCTGACGCCGACACCGCCAGCACCCCGACCGCTACGGCCGGGAGAGCGCCCCTACCCCGTACCTTATCCTGTACCAGACCAGGGCCCCGCTTTCCCTCAAGAACTGCCCCCTACGGGACCATTTCTTGTGCCACATCGGGCTACTATACACCGGCTCAGCCACCGCAGGCAGCCCAACCCTGCCGAAACAGGCCACCGTCCTCACGCAGTGCAGCGGGTCGGTCACAATAAGGACCTCATCTACGCTTCTACGGCGTGCGATCTCGGCCACCCTCGAGGCAGACTCCCAGGTACTCTTGGCCGCGTCCTCGCGCACGATCGCCGCCTCGGGTATGCCCATCTCGCGCAGGATGCCTGCCATTACGACCGCCTCGCCGGGCGGATATTCGCCCTCTCCGCCGGTCGGCATGAGGAGGTCAGCCAGGCCCCGGGTGTACAACTCCCCGGCGTGACGCGTCCGAACCTCCAGCGTCGGGCTCGGTCTCCCGCCACGCAGTACCTGCGCCCCGAGGATCACGGCGACCCTGGGTTTGCCCTCCGTATCGCCAGCGGCGACGGATGATGGCCTGTCCCTGTACACCCTCAGTAGTTCGCTTAGCTCACCGAGGACTCCTCCCCAGAACGTTCTCTTCAACGCCGGGCCCCGCGCCTTGCCCGTTCCAGATCCCCGGGTGAGTTGACGTTCATCAGCAGGAGGTCGGGGTCCCCAAACCGGCGCAATTCCTCCCCGACGTACTCGACCTCGTCCATCCCTTCCAGAAACTCGTGCACAGCCCGCACCCCCTCGTCGAGCGCCGCGCTGACGAGGGGCAACACCTCGCGATCGTAGGCGGCGCACAAAGGATGGATCCTGCCCCCATGATGCGGGACGACGGCGCGCACGTCGCGCGCCCGTAGGTGCTCCAGCAGGTAGCCGACCAGGTCTTCGCGCAAGAACGGCATGTCGGCCGCCGCGACAAACGTGAGCCGGTTCGTCGCCGCTGCGAGGCCGGCCTCCACACCGGCCAGCGGTCCGAGGCGGCCTGGTCGCTCGCCGGTGGCGAATCCGACTCCTTCGGGCCTGATGCTGCTCTCTCCGACCACGAGCACTTCCTCGCAGGAGTCCGTGAGGGCGTCGCTGACGCGTTGGATCAGGGGCACTCCTTCGACCTCGAGTGACAACTTCTCGCGCCCCATCCTGCGGCTCGAGCCACCGGCCAGGATTATGCCCGAGGCAGGGCTTCTCAGGAGGCCGCTCGGACGGTCGCTCCCACTCTCATGTCGAGGATCTTCTGGCGGAGCATTCTGACCCGGACCATACTACCTGGGCTACCCGTGCGACGGGCGAGGCGTTTTGCGAGGGCCAGGTCCACTGCGGTGGCATTAAGTTTGCGGGCCCTGAACCATGTGGCCACCTTTCCCGTGAAGATCAGGCCAAGGTAGTAACCCGTCGTTCTGAAGTAGCTGGGGAGCATCGTGTATTGTCGCGAGGTTATCGTCCCTGCCGGTACCTCATCCCTAAGCTCTTCGCGGATAACGCGCCGCTCGACGGCGAGCCACACGATGATGATCACGATGTAAACGAGGACCACGCAAAACAACACGAGGTAGCCGACAGGGCCGAATACGGTGGCCGTAAAGTTGAAGGTCGCGTGCAGTAGTATCGCCCCTAGCAGACCAAGCAAGGGCAGGATGACCTTCAGAGCCCTGCCCTGGACCCAAGGTATGAGGCCGATACCCATCCCCGTAAGCGAGGTGAACGATGCGTGGGCGAATCCGCCGAAGATCCTGCGCACGATAAACGTCTCCGCGCCGAACTGCAGACCGTAGAGCAGGTCCTCGGCGATGGCGAAGCCGAACCCGACGGCGGAGCCGTAGACGATACCGTCCATCAGGCCGGCGAACTCGATCAACCCGGTCCTGCGGCGCGCGAGGAAGGCGATAAAGAAGATCAAGAGCAGGGCCAGGCCCTTCGAGCACTCCTCCACCACGGGCGCCTCCACGACCGCGGTGAAGAAACTTGCTGTCTTCACGCTCGTCACGGAGCTGAGCGTGAGCTCGAAGAGCGTGTTGAAGACCAGCGAGACCGTCGTCGCAACGGCGAAACCCCACACGAAGACGGGTATGACGTAGCGAAGCGGCTCCCTCTCGTAGAGGTCTATCGCCCGGATGAAGAGGAGGTAGATCAAGGCTTGCACGATGCCGAACCAGATCAGGGACCCGCTCAGACTCACGAGGCTGCCCATCCGGAGAACGACATGGTTCGCAGTATACCCGCTCCTGATAGAATACTTCTGTCCTTACCGGAAGGAGAGGATTGGACAGGGATCTTCAAGATCGCAACTCCATACCGGCGGCCCTTCGTTACCTGACCCACGGGGTCTACGTGATGGGAACCCGACGTGGCCGCCAATCCAACGCCATGACGGCGTCGTGGGTGATGCAGACCTCAGAACGTCCCCCGTGCGTGGCGGTCGCGGTAAGGAGCGACCGTTACACGCACGACATCGCCCTCGAGAGTGGGACCTTCGCCCTCAGCGTCCTGCGCGAGGATCAGGTAGACGTGGCGACCCACTTCGCGGACACCAGCGGCGAGTACCACGACAAGCTCCAGGGCAT
>Ga0126307_10001026_pt1 | contig 18402 bp, 5 predicted proteins | sample Plot28_FD_89955 | JGI IMG/M metagenome (GOLD analysis project Ga0126307, IMG submission 89955) | Serpentine soil microbial communities from UC McLaughlin Reserve, CA, USA - Plot28 | ecosystem: Environmental > Terrestrial > Soil > Grasslands | place: USA: UC McLaughlin Reserve, Lake County... | reverse complement strand
GCCTCCACCAGGGCCTCGAGCGGCTGTCCGGCGGGGTCGTAGCTCTGCCACGGAGCGGTCTCATCGCCGAGGCGCACGCGGCGAAGCGGCGCCGCGTCGCCGTGCACCTCCATCCACGCCGGAGTCCCGGCGTCCTCGCCCGCGAACTCGCCGAGCTGCCACTGGCGGCCGAGCAGCCACAGCGGGTCGGCGATCTCGGCGCTGACGCCGGGCGCGAGCGTCGGGTCGCTGGTTTGGGGCTCGATCCGCGCCCACGAGGTGAATGTGACCTCGGTCATCGCCTGACCGGCCGGACGAAGTCGTCGAACGGGAAGGCGTTCAGCCGCTGGATGTCGGTGGAGTTGACGTAGAGCGCGGGGAGGTGGTGACCGAGCGCAGAGAGCGCGGGCAGGTCGACGACGCGGCGCGCCGCGCGATCCATCGTCTCCTCGAGCACTGCCGCGAGGGTGTCGAGGTCCCAGGTCTTCGCGGGGTCGGGCGGCACCGCGAGCAGGATCGCGTGCGGCGCCTCGGCGTTCGGCCGGTTCGCCTGGACGGCGAGCCCGGTCACCTCGGTCGTGCGCGGCACGACCTCGATCCACTCGTCGACGAGGAGCCCCGTGAGCTGGGTGGCGCCGGCCGGGTCACCGGCCGGGGCGAGGGCGACGAGCGACGTTCGCCCCCCTGCGGGCTGACCCGGCGCTTGCGCCAGGCCGACCCAGGACTCGGTCGATGACGCGGTGCCGTGCTGGCCGACGAGGATCGCGGGCTCTGGCGCGTCGATCGCCGCGCCGAGGCCCACGGCCTCCTCGAGCGCCGCGAGGTCGCGGCGCGCCCCCGCCGCGGTGGCCAGGTAGCTGCGCACGAGCGAGGCGCGCCCGGCGCGTGAGGGGTTCGACGGACCCATCGCGGGCGGGCTCGCCCAGGCCTTGAGCGCCGCGACCGCCGGATCGCCGGCGACGATGGCGAGCAGGGGCAGCTCTTCGCCTACGAGCTCGGCGATCGCCGCTCGGCGCGCCTGGGCGTCGGCCGCGGTGCCGAAGGCGCCGGCGGGGGCGGCGAGCGCCGAGATCGCGGTCGCCGTGTGGGCGATGCGGGCGGCGAGCTCGTCGTCGACGGAGCGCGCCTGGGCGATGAGCTGCGCGCGAATCTCCGGGGCGTCGCCGGTGGCGCTCTGCGGCCAGGTGCCCGGGAGCCCGATCGCCGCCGCCTGCCGGAGGGCGGTGCGCAGGACGTCGAGGTCAAGGGTCGCGTCGTCGCCCGCGAGCGCCTGCTCGAGCGCACCGAGCGCGGTGCGTGCGACGGCCAGGGCGGCCGCGATCCGGCCGTCCAGGTCGGTCGTGGCGACCGAAGCCGTGTCGCCTCCGCCGGTCCCTTGCAGGTCGGCCGGCTCGAGCGCGCGAGCCCGGCCGAGCGCGCGGCGCAGCGCGACCGCGGCTTCGAGCAGCGCCGGCAGGTCCTCGCCAAGCGTCAGCATCACCTCGGTGCCAGCCGGCACCTGCTCGGGACGCAGCCCGTCGGGCACGGCTCGCGCCGCCAAGTCTGCCACGCGCCGCTCGACCTCCCCGCGTGCATCCGGGCTGACCGGCGTCGCGGTGTACAGGAAGTCGAGCGCCGACAGTCCGAGGGTGTCGAGCGTCACGAACGTCGCCGTCTCTGGCGCCGCGCCCTCGTAACCGACCCCGATGCGCACGCGACCGGGCGGGCCGAGCCAGCGTGCCGCGATGTCCTCGAGGACCGGATCGAGCACAGCGCGCACCTGACCACTCGCGGCGGGCCAAGCCTGGTTCGTCGTCCCGTCGTGGACGAGCGCGACGCGGTGGACCGTCGCGATTCCGCCGCGCGGGGTGCGCGTGACGTCGAGCTCGGCCGGTGCCTGGTCGCCGGCGGCGGCGGCCGAGGCGGCGGCCGCGCGCGCCGGATTGCCGCCGACGAGCTGGTGCACGCTCTCGGCGAGCAGGAGGTCGGCGACCGCGTCGGCGGCGTCGGCGAGCGCGTCGATTTGCGAGCGCAGCGCGGCGCGGTCCGCCGCCGGGGCGAGGTCGTCGACCTCTAGGTCGGAGGCGTGGAGCAGCTCGAGCAGCCGCAGGCCGTCGACGACGGCGTTCGCTGCGACGGCCTCGCTCGGTTCCCCGTTAGCGGCGAGCCGTGTGCGCGAGAGCGGCGCCGCGTCGCGCAGCGGAGCGATCAGTCGATCCAACCCGCGGTCGTGCAGCGCGCGCTCGAGGCGATAGCCCAGCAGCGCGCCGAGGGGCTGTCCGGCGCGCACGCCCTCGAGCAGCCAGAGCCCGATGCGGACGCGACGGGAGCTGAGGTCGATGGCCATCTCCGGTCCGCCGCCGTGGGCGAGGTGCGCGCTGCGCAGGACTCCGGCGGTCGCGGCGTGCTGGAGCGACGGCGCGTGTACGAAGCCGGCTGAGTCTGCGCGGCGGAAGAGCGGGCGGGCGATGGAGGGGTGCTCGCCCGCGGGGACGTCGGTGAGCGGCGCGCCGGGCGCCAGGTCCTCGACCCAGCCGTAGGCGCCGAGGTGGACGCCGGCGGTGCCGGTGGCGCGCAGCTCGTCGAGCCGTTCCGTCGCGAGCGAGGTGATCCAGGGGTCGAGGCGGTGACCGCCGAGGTCGAGCGTCTCGCGCAGCAGGCGGTCCAGGACAGCGGTCGGGCGGTGCTCGAGGTGCGTGAGACCGGCCAGGACATCGGCGATCGCGGTGGCGCCCGCGGGCGTCTTGACGGTGGCCGCTGAAGCAGCGAACGCGGCGGAGCCGAGGGCGCGCGGCTCGCCTCCGGCCATCGCGGTCGCGGTCAAGCCCGCCGTGCCGTGGGTGCTGTCCGGCAGCCGGATGAAGCCGCCGCCGGCCTCACGGACGACCTCGCGTCCGGAGGTGGGCTCCATCCAGATGGCGCCCTCACCGGCGAGCGGCTGGGCGGTTACACCGCCGACGGGAGGCTGACCGGCTCCGCCACCCCTGAACGGCAGCGGTCCGGCCATCCCGCCGCCGAATGGCGGCTGCCCACCGCCACCGCCACCAGTCACAGGCGTCCCGACGATCCCACCGCCGAACGGCGGCTGCCCTCCGCCGGGCGGAACCGCTCGCGGCATCCCGAAGCCCGAGCTCTCGAGGATCGGCATCTGCGTCGCGAGATCGGTCGCGACGGTCCGGATGACGTCGAGCACCCGAGGGCCCGTCGGGCCGCCATACCGCTCGCTGACCAGGAGGTCGAGCGGCAGCGGCCGCGGTTCGGCGCCCGGCAGTCCCTCGACGATCATGTGGCGCTTGAGCCAGTCATCGATTCCCGGTGGCTCGGCGAGCGGGGCCACCGCCTTGACGTACTGGGCCAGTACGCCCACCCGCGCGAGGAGATAGAGCAGCGGCGAGCCGAAGTTCCGCTCCGCCTTGATGAGGTCGTCGACCGGCGCGGTCCGGAGGAAGTGGAGGTAATCGTCGGTCAGCGGCGCGGCGTCCGACAGTGCGCCGGCCTGCACGCGGGGGAGAGCGAGCCGGTGGGTGCCGTCCGCTGCGACGGTCAAGCCCAGACCATCGTCGGCGGAGAGCTTGCCGGCGACCCGTGAGCCGGCGTTGACCAGCGCCTCGTGGAGCGTCGCCAGGCCGGTCCGCTCGTCTTCGCTGAGCCCGGCGAGCTCGGCCAGCTGAAGCAGGGTCCCCTGGTAGTGGACCTTCCGGATCCGATAGTCGACGGCCACGGGCGACTGGCCGAGGATCTCGGCCATCGACGCCTCGGGGTCGGAGCCGACGCCGGCCCGCGGAAGCGCACGGGCGGCGGTCGCCCAGATGCCGTCGAGCCGCTGCAGCAGGGCGATGAACCGCCCCGCCGACGCGTGGGCGCCTGTGGCCGGGGCGAAGCGCGCGAGCGACGTGACGGGCAGCACGCCGTAGGGCTGTGCGCCTATCCGCAGCGTGGGGAGCGGGCCGCGTGGGCGCACCCAGGCAACCGCGTGCGTCCGCAGCGCCTCGGCCTCCTCGGGGTTGACCGATCCCGAGAGCATCTCGCCGAGGTAGAAGCCGAGCGTCCCGGGCCACAGCGCGGCGAGCATGGCTCGCGCATCCGGCTCGCCGGTCGCTCCCGCGCCGGCGGATCGGCCGAGATGCTCGGCGCTGACTCCGAGCGCCCCGGCGAGCCGCGCCGCGTCGGTCGCGGCGCCCTTCGGAGCGGCGGTCGGCGGCGTATCGCGCTCCCGCGCGAGCAGGTCGTCGACCGGCGGAGCGGCCGGCGTGCGCGAGACGTTCGTCGGGGTTCCGGCGCCGAGCAGCCCGAGCCCGTCGGTGAACCGATGCACACCGAGCAGGCGGTCGAGCTCGGTCGCCGCCTGGGTCGGCGTCAGTGAGGCGGCGACGCCGACGGCCAGCAGCCGATCGATCCGCGCGTTCCCCGGGCGCAGGAACATCCGCACGGCCATCCCGCGGCGCTCGGCCTCCTCGAACTCCACCATCCAGCGTGTGCCCTCGTCCAGGCCGGCGGGGCCGGTCCCCTCCTGGACCGACGGGTCGGGCCCGACTGCGACCGGCCGCAGCACGGGTTCGCCGACCTCCAGGGCGATGCGCGCGCCGCCCCGGTACGCGAGGAACATGAAGCGGTCCGGCAGCGCGGCGGCCGTGGCGGCGCGCGTCCAGGGGGCGCGCTTCAGGCCGGGCGCCGCGGTGCTGGGGGTGGTCGAGTGACGGATCCACGCCGCGCGACGCGCCCCGCCCGAGCCGGTGAGCGTGGCCCACGCCGCCCGTTCGGAATCCGCCCCGCCCGCGGCCGCCGCCCAGAACGCGTTTCCGGCCGCGAGCTCTTCGGCCGTGAGCTCGGGCTCGTGCGCGTCGGCGTGGATCGGCTCCGGGTAGACGCGGATGTGCAGGACGGTCCTTCCCCTCTGGACGCGGTAGCGCGTCTCCAGCCGCACCGGCAGCAGCGCCAGCGGCACGCGCGGCTCCAGCGCGCCGAGCACCTCGTCGGGCGTGAGGACCAGCACCAGCTCGTTGAAGCGGCCGGCGTCACCGAGTGCCTCTTTGAGCGCGTTGTGGCTCGCGAGCTCGAGCTCCACGGCCCGCGCCAGCGCGCGGGTCGCGGTCGGTCCCTCCTCCGCCTGGAGGGCGACGCGCTCGGCCACGGCCACGGCTAGCGCCACCTGCGCCTCCTCGACGCGCAGCATGCGCTCGGACTCGACCGCCCGCAGCTCGTCGAGAGTCGGAACCGGCACGGCTCAGCCGCCCGCCAGCAGGTCGCTGAAGTGGATGGCCACGCGGACGGGCTGCTGCATCGTGATGATCCCCTGACCGGCGGCGCTCTCGCCCCAGCGGACGCTCGGCACGTCGGTGAACGCCTGGGTCACGCCGTCCAGGTCCACGTAGCTCTCATCCCCGGTCAGCACGTGGGCCCAGGTCAGCGCCGAGCGCGTCGCCGGGAAGACGGCCGGATTGGTGCTCTCGTCGGGCTCGTCGAGCCCGAAGCGCGGCGCTCCCGGCGGCTGCTGGTAGACCGCGTAGTACCCCGGGTCGCCCACCGCCGCCACGTCGTCGAACGGGAAGCCGACGTACATCGTGTCGGCACCTAGCAGCCCGCGGAAGCGCGGCAGGACGGGGGCGTCGTAGCGGGGCCGCCGGCCGCCGGCGCCGTCGGACTCACCGGGCACCGCGAGCACCTGCGTGCCCGGATAGCGGCGGAAGAGCTCCGCGCGTAGGAGGAGCACGACCTGGTTGCGTCCGCCGCCGACCTCGTCTCCGAGGCGCCCGGCCTTGGCGAACTCGTGGATCGGACGGATCTCCGGTGCCGGCTCGGTACCCGGCGCCGTCGTGCCGGAGGCGTCCCAGAAGAAGCGGAAGCACGTGCCGCGCTCGTCGGTCGGGTACCCGCGCCAGCGGAGCTCGCGCGCCATCTCGTCGTTGGCGCCCACGAGCAGCGCCTGCACGTAGGCGGAGTTGGTGACGAGGGCGAAGGCGCCATTGTCGGGTACGCGATCGGCGCCGGGGAGCAGCAGGTCGGAGGATAGGCCGGCGAGCTCGAGCGCGAGCGGGGCGGGGAAGCTCGGCGCGGCGAGCACCTCGTCGAGGGGATCGTCGCCCTGCAGCGCTTCGGGAACGTCGACGGTCAGGCGCAGCGCGGCGGGAACCGTGAGCGCCGGATCGAGACCCGTGAGGAGCTCCTGCCGGAGCGTCGCCAGTGCGGCGACCGGCGTTGGGCCCGGCGCGGGCTGCTTGGGCTCGACGAGCACGCTGAGGATCCCGTCTCGGACCGCTTCCGTCAGGTCGAGCGCCTGCCCGTCGCGGTCGATCTCCACGGTGCCCTCCAGGCCCTCGACCAGCTCGGGCTGCGCGACGACCTCCGCCATCCGCTCGAGCGGCGTCGAGCGGCTGAACCGGACGTCGGCGACGACCAGCGAGCCGCCGCCGACCACACGGTCCCGGTCGGTGAGCTCGATCCTGAGGACCGGCGACCGGCCGGCGCTGCGCGTGGCGGCGACGGTCGGAGCTCGCGCGTCGGGATCCGGCAGCCCATCGGGCGCGACCTCCCGCTCCAAGGCGATCGGGCGCCCTCCTCCACCCGAGCTGCGCTGTGCGGCGCGCGCGGCGGCCAGCAGGCCGCCGGCGGTGACGAGGCCACCGGGTCGCATCGTGGCGCCGCGGTCGGGCAGCGCGCGACCGGCGTCGAGCGCGTCGGTGACGCCTCCGAGCTTCGCGGGGCCGCCGATCATCCGGCCGAGCCGGCCGCCCGGGCGGGTCAGCCGGCGGAACGCCGGCTGCGTGAGTCCGGCCGGGAGCCGCGTGTCGGCCAGGCGCGCCCGTGCCAGCGGGCTGTCGGTGTGCATCGCGATGCGGTCGAGCGCCGGACCCCCGAGCGCAAAGAGCACCGGCGCGCTGAGCTTCGCGAGTCGTCCGTCGACGATCGTCTGGCCCGCACGCCGGGCGAGCCGCGCGGCGCGCAGGCGCCGGTTGATCTCCTCGATCGCCCCCGCCTGGTCCCAGGCGGCGCGCATGAGATCTTCCTGATGCTCTTGCACGATCCGCGCGCCGAGTGCGGCGGTGGCGCGATGGCGCGGGTCGAGGTTCAGGTCGCGCAGCCACGCCGGGCGGGGGTTCGGTTCGGGCGGCACCTTCACCACCGCGGCCGCGCGGCCGCCGTACAGGGGAGGCCCGACGACGGTCGGGCCGGCCCCGTCGACCAGCGCGGTCAGCGCCAGATGGCCGGGGTCGTCGTTCCACGGTTGGGTGGCCTGACCGCGGGGGCGCAACGGCCCGGCGAACGCGAGCGCGGCACCGGGTCGCACGAGCGCCGTGGCGCCGGGATCGGCGATGTCGAGCACCGACGTGCCGATGCTGTCGGGCGCGGGCACGGCGACGATCCGCCGCGCCAGCGTCTCGAAGTCGCCGGGCTCGCCGGTCACGAACTCCCACGAGTGGTAGACGGGCAGCTCCAGCGGCGTGGGGGTGCTCGCCGTCCACGCGTGTTCGCTTCCGCCCTCGGGCACCTGGCCGAGCCCGGCGCGGCGGCCCACCTCGAACGTCGGCACGACGCAGGCGCGGTACCGCGTGGCGGAGCGCAGCAGGCGCGGGCAGAGCAGCCGGCTCAGCGTCGCGGCAGGTTGCCCGCGCACCGCCGCGGTCACCTGCTCGGCGGTCGCCGCCGGACCGGTGATCTGCGCGTGCGCCCATGCCCAGGCGTCGTCGAGGTCGGGCAGCTCGGCGAGATCGTCGACGGTCAGCACCGGAAGCGAGGCGCCGGCGCGCGGGCCGAAGCCGATGCCCTCGCGGACCTCGACGACGATGAGCGCCAGCCACGGCTGCAGCCGCCCCTGTGCGTCGGCGGCGCCCGGGCTGAACAGCCACGGGAAGTCTGGGCGGTCGAACTCGATCATGCAGAAGAAGCTCGGCTCGGTGCCCTGCGCCCCGCTCGGAGGGTCCATGCGGATGACCTGCCTGGGATCGAGGCCCGCCACGTCCCCCGGACCGAGCAGCCCGACGTCGACCGGCGTGGACTCCTGGGCGCCGACCATCACCGCGGCGGGCAGGGTCACGCGGCCCGCGTCGTCCGGCACCGCACCCGCCGGCAGCTGCGAGACGAGCCCGTCGCGAATCGCGCTGATCAGGGTGATGCTCATGCGCTGCCCGCCAGGACCGGAGCGACGACCGCCTCGGTCTCGCGCCGCGCCACGCCCGCCTCGGCCGCCGTCGCGAAGGTGGCGAGCACGGCGCCGTCCTGCACGAGCGCCCATTCCGGCTCTACGACGGTCAGCTGCATCGACGGCCCGGCGAACCGCGCGGCGGCTGCCGTGCGCGCGCTCGCTCCCGGCCCGCCGGCGATCGCGTGCCGAAGCCCGGCCGCGTCGAGCGCCTGCGTGCGCACGGTCCGCGCCGGCTGCTCGGGATCGTCCACCACACGGTCCTCGTAGGTCAGCTCGAACGGGATGGCGCCCGCGTAGACGACGTTGTGGACCGCCGCCCGCTTGCCTGAGGCCATCATCGCGAACGCCGGTCCGGTGAGCTTCTCATCCTCCGACAAGCGGAAGTACTGCCCGGGCGCGAACATGTCCCGGGTCGTCGCCGCGCCTTGGAAGGACTGCTGGCCGACGCGCAGGTGCTTGAGCTCCACCGTGGCGTCGCCGATCACCGTCGCCTCGCCGATCTTCTCGAGCTTCACGTCGAGCGGCGCCGCGTTCTGGCGCACCTCGAGCTCGCCGAGCGGGTGGGCGACCAGCTCCTCGGACCCGGGCGCCCCCTCCCGCAGCCGCACCCCGGCGTCGAGCTCAGGCAGCACGGAGCGCCAGTTCCGCGGGTCGCCCAGCGCGTCGCGCACCACGGTGGTGATCTCGATCTGCGGCGGCGCGAGCGCCTCCGCCGGCTCTCCGATCACGTGGTGCACCTGCACCGTGTGCTCGAGGAACGCGACCTTCACCCGCGCCCGCCCGTCGAACGTCCACGGCGTCGGGCCCTTGATCGAGGCCGAGATCTCGACTCCGGCGAAGACTGCGCGGTTGCGGCGGATCACGATGTGCGCGTGCAGGTCCGCCTCGAGCCCGAACGGGCTGAACTGGATGAGCACGTCGAAGCCCAGCTCCGCGTCGAGCTCGAAGAACCCGACGAGCCCGAGGTCGACCGAGGCGTAGAGCTGGACGCGCGCTCCGAACTGGAAGGTCGCCGGGGTGAGCGCCTTGTAGGCCTCGAGGCGCAGTCGGGGGTTTTCGCCCGTGGCCAGCGAGATCGAGAGCCGTCGCAGCGTAGGCACCCCGGCCGGCTGCGGGAAGCGGGGGTGGAATCCACCGGCCGAGAGCGCGAAGAGCGGGTCGGAGCCGGTCCGGATCCGGAGCGCGAAGTCGCCGTCGATCGCGAACACCGCGACGCGGGAACCGGTGAGTGTTCCGTCGATCGAGATCTCGCCGCGGCCGGGATCGATGATGCCGACGAAGTCCACCTGCAGGACGAGGACCGCCGCCTCGCCCTCCGCCGGGAGCGCCACCTTGAGCCGCCCGATGATCGCGATGATCAGCGTGGGGACCTGGATGACCACCGCGACCGTCGCGGTGACCAGCGACGCCCAGCCGAGCTTGATCATCGGCCCGAACACGAACTGGCCCTCGGCGGGCGGGAAGATCGCGCCGGCGTCGGCGATGATCTGCCGTGCGCGCGGCACGGGGTCGACGGGAAACAGCAGCGATCCGACCGCGCCGCTGCGCACCCCGTCGCGCAGCGCGTCGACGTTCATGGCGCGATTGATCCCGAGCAGCCCTCCGAGCCCGTTGAGCGTGAACCCCATCGCGATCTGGATCGGTGGGAAGGACGCCGAGAGGAGCACCACGAGCGAGAAGCCGTCGCGGCCTCCGGGAAGCTTCGTCTGCAGGAGACCGATCGCGGTGACGCTGACCGGAGCGATCTGGAGGTGGAGGATTCCGGCGTACTCCCCCGCCTCGGGGTCGAGGAAGATGTAGCCGCCGCCTTCCACGGGGCCGGCCTTGACGTTCATCCCGATGCCCTTGGGCGGCAGGAACTTCAGCCTGACGTCGATCGGTCCCGCGGTGCCGGGCGAGCCGGCCGGCTTGGGGGCGAGCGCGACGGCGACGCCCATGCGCTCGATCGTCGCGGCGATCGGCCCGATCGCGAGGTCGGCGGTCGCCGCGAGCCCGAGGGCCACGCCCTGGCCGGAGACGCCGAGCGAGAGGTTGACCACGGGGATCTTCAGGAACCCGAGATCCACCCCGACCGGCAGCGCGATCTCGAGCGACGCGCCGCCCCGGAACGTCAGTCCTTGGACTTCGGACCAGCTCACCCCGAGCTCGAACGGGACCTGCAGCCCACCCGGCGGGAGCACCGCCTTGAGGAAGGTGTCGCCGTCGCCCGGGGTGACCGCGATGCGCGCGTCGAGGATGTCGGCGCTGACGAACGGCGAGACCTTGGTGGCGCTGATCTGCGCACCCACCTCCGCCGCGATGCTCCCGAGCTCGAGCCGGGTTCCGGCCGAGCCGATCTGCACCGCCGGCCCCGCACCGGAGCGTCGCCGGCTCAGGCCGAGCGAGGCGTCGATCGCCGGAGACGAGCCCGCCGGAACGGTGACTCCGTTCTTGTCGATCGCGAATCCGAGCGGCGCGCCGCCGACGGCGGTCGCCGAGCCCAGCTTCAGCGCGAGGGTCCAGCGCGCGAGCGTCGCGTTCACCGCGATCTTGCCCTGCGGCAGCACGACCACGCCGAGGCCGGCTTGGTCGCGGCCGCTCAGCAGCACCGTGGCCCCGAGCTCGATCGCGGCCTGGATCGTCGCCGCGTCCGCCAGCGGCGCGGTGTCGCCGGGACCGATCGGCAGCGGCACCTGACCGCGCACGGTCAGCGCGTGCCGGCCCCGCTCGTTGCCGAGGACCCCGAGGTCGACGCCGGCCCGCGGGTTCATGCCGTAGAGCGCGTCGACCCCGACCGCCCGCGCCAGATTGGCGAGGTTCGGGAACAGGAGATCGGCGAGCGCGTCGGCCGAGGCCTGCGTCTCCAGGCCGCGCTTCCCGTTGGCGTCCGGCGGCAGCCAGCGGTTGCTCAGCACCGTGACGGGATCCTCGATCAGCTCGCTCACGCGGTAGAGCGCCAGCCGCGGCCGCTGGATCGTCAGCCGACCCGGACGGCCGTCCAGCCTGGGCGGCCCGGCCAGCTCGGGCGGATCGGCCAGGCCGAACAGGACCAGAAGCTGGAGCATGAGCGGCCGGTGGCGCTGCAGGTAGGTGACCACGAAGAAGTCGATGAGGTCGACGCCGAGCGTCTCGAGCTCGGCCGGCGTGAGCGCGAGCGGCGTCCCGAGCGTCTGCGCCAGCGCGTCGATCGCCTGCGCCGCGTCGGCGATCTCGCCGATCAGCCCGGCGATCGCCTCGAAGTCCAGCTCGCCGCCGTCGGCGAGCGCCACGAGCGCCTCGAGCACATCGACGACCTCGTTGACCGCGTCGCCCAGCGCGTCGACGTCCACCCCCGCGATGACGTCGAGGTCCCAGCCCACCGCAGCGAACGTGCGCCGCAGGCCCGCGGTGCCCTCTGCCGCCTCGTAGGCGGGCTCGGCGAAGCGCTCCGCTTCCTCGAGCAGCGCGTGGAGGATGTCCTTCCCGCTCACGGCACGTCCGCCGTTCCGGGGCCGAACATCGCGGCAGTGAAGGCGATCGGCCTCGGATCCGCGTAGTTGACGTTGGGCCCGAGGACCTCGTTGGGATAGTTGATGTTCGCCGGCGGGACGTCACTCGGGTCGATGCGCCATTGGCCGCCCGAGAACTCCATCTCCCGGCCGCCGTTGTAGCGGCGCACCACCTCGCGCTGATACGCCGCCCGCCAGCGCTGGTCGGTCGGCGCCGGCATGTGGTCGTCGAGCTTCCCGAACGCCCCGGGCGCCTTCTCATCGAAGACGATGGCGAGCATCGCCAGGACGTTGGCCACGAAGTCCCAGATCTCGTCGTCGTTCGCCCCGCGCACCGGCACGCCGAAGTTGTCGAGCTGCCCGAGCCCGTAGCCGTGCGGCGGCCCGAAGGTCGGGGTGCCGCGTTCGAGGGACACGAAGTAATGGTTGCCGGCCGGGCTCGTGTACGGCTGGCGTCCGGGATCGCTGGGGTAGTACTGCCCGTGGGCGCCGCTCTCGTGCCGCACGATCTCCGCGAAGGTCGCGCGCCAGCACGAATCGGCGAGCGCATCGACCTCGGGGCGGCCGCGCATGCCCGGGAGCCGGCGATCGACGAGACGCTCGACAAGCGTCAGCAGCCGGGGTTGCACCGGATTGGTCCCGACCACGCGGAACCGCGGCAGCCGGGCCGGAGCCAGGTTCGCGGGCGCGGGCGCCGCGTTGGCGGGGGCGGCCGCCGGCAGGATCCCGCCGTCGACGGCGACCGGAGCGACGCCCTCGCGGCCGACCCTGAGCGCGGTGACTTCCAGTTGGCCGTCGCCGCCGCGGATCGCCTGCTGCAGCGGCAGCCACTCGATCACCGTCGCCGGCGCGGCCGCGCCGCCCGCGCGGCCCCAGATGCGCTGCTGATCGACCCGGACGGTGGGAACCCGGCGGCCGGCGTCCATCCACGCGGGCAGCGCCGGCACCGCGATCGCCCCGGGCACCGAGTCGCCGTCCACGAGGGCCAGCGGGTCGCCGTCGTCCGCGCGCAACTCGCCGTCCTCCCCGAAGCGGAGCGCGACCGTGGTGGCGTCCGCCAGCGCGGTCACGTGCTCGTGATGGATCAGCGGCCTCGGATAGTTCGCGACCGTCGCCGCCGCGGCATCCCCACCGTTCCAGGAGAGCTGCAGCCGCCAGGTGAGCTCGAGGTCGAGCTGGAGCAGCGGGAGCGTGGCCCCGGCGGCCGCCGGGCCGCGGCGGTGCCAGCGGCGGCGCATGAGGTCGGTCAGGGCGGCGTGATCGGCGCCCGCAAGGTGCAGCTCGGCCATCAGCAGCGGCATCGCCGGCTTGGGGATGACGGGGTTGGCAACCGGGTCGGCCGGAGCGAGGGGGTCGAACTGAGCCTCCACCACACGGGTCCCGTACCGCACCATCCGGCGCACCCGGACCGTGTCCGCGAGCGCGCCGGGAGTCGTGGCCGGGGAGGCAGGAGTCGACGTGCCGTCGGGCTGCTCGCCCGCGCCGAAGTCGACGACGCGCACGTCGTCCCCCTCGCCGCGCGGCGCACCGCGCGCCCCGGGGGCCGGGTCCTCGACCAGCGCCGCTTGAACGCCGGTCAACAGCGCGGCGGCCGCCTCGATCCGCGGTCCGTCAGGTGTCTCGCAGATCAGGAGCACCTGCACGTGCCCGAGCGCCGCGGCCACCGCGTCGCGGTCGAGGATCACCGTGGCGCGGGCCGCGCGCCGCCCCGCCACGGGCGCGACGAGCGTGGCGGGCGTCGCGTCGCGCCGCGGCGACGTGGGGAGGAAGGTCTCGCGGGTGGGGATCACGGCGCCGGTGCGATCGAGGAGCTCGACCGTGACGGCGGTGACCACCGCGTCGACGGTGGCGTCGACCGCGAGACCGCGCACCCGCAGCTCGGCGCCCGCCGGTGGTACGCCGGCCGGCGTCCCGTCGGCCACGTTCAGCACGCCGGCGGCCACTCCCGGGTTGTTGTAGGCGTTCGAGCGCTGCGGCAGGCCGGCCTTCTCGTAGGTGCGTCCGGCGGGATCGATCCCCGCACCGGCAAGCCACGGCATCGGCGCGTCCGGGGCCTGCCAGAGCAGCGGCCACAGGTCGAGATCGGCCGGTCGCGTGACGTCGACGCGCAGCCCTCGGACGGCGAGCTGCGCGCGCCCCTGCGCGTCGAGCACCGGCACCGTCGCGGCGACGAACGCGCCGACCAGGGCCGGCCGGGCCAGCACCGCCTCCGGCACCGGCCGCGCACCGCGCGTGAACGCGAGCCTGACGGCGGCGCCCGCTGTCGCCGACCACGCCTCGTCGTAGTCCCACGGAGCGTCGCGAACGGCGCCCGCGGCGCGCATGAGCCGCCCGTCGGCCTCGGTGCGCAGGGTCGTCAGCGCCCCGCCGGCGTCGCGGACGTAGACCCACGCATTGGCGAGCGGGACCGCGTTGCCCGCCGCGTCCTGCACGCTCAGCCGGATGCCCGCCCCCGCGGCCGATCCGTTCGCGAGTGAGACCCGCCAGCGGCTCAGCGGAAACGCCGACGGCTCGCCCTTGAGCGCCCACCACAGCTCGTGCACGACGGCCTTGGAGTCGTCGGTCTCGCCCCACTCGAAGGTCAGCTCGCCGATGCAGTTGCATCCGACGATCTCCTTGCCGACGCCGAACTTGCCGACGTAGTCGTCCGCGTGCGAGCGAGCCGCGGAGAGGTAGGCGCTCAGCGCGGCGTCCCGATTGCCCGGCGGGGGCGCGGGGACCCGCACCGGCGGAGCTCCGCGATTGACGTCGGAGTCGGTGTCGGCAAGGAGGAACTCGACGTCGTAGCGCCAGTCCACGTTCGCCGCCGGCACCGTGCCGTCCGGCAGCTTGATGAACGCCGGGGTGCCGCGGAGCGTGATCGAGCCCGAGCCGGGTGCGCTCCCCACGACCACCTCGCCGCCGCCCAGGTTGGCGAAGCCGACGACCGTCTCGCGCGGAAGGGAGTCGGAGAAGAACGCGAAGCCCGTGCCGTGCAGGAGGTGCGTCTTCCAGTCCTCGTTCTTCGCCGGGCTGGCCGTGAGCTGGGCGAGCGCGGCGATCACCCCGTCCGGCGCGCCGTCGGGCGTAAGGCTCGCGCTGTACTTCGCACTCGTGGAGAAGCCGTAATGCACGTCTCCGCACAGCACGACCACGCGACGGCGCTTGACGCCGTCGGTCCCCGGAGCGCCGCGTGTGACGAGCGCCGAGAGGAAGCGCTCGCGGGCCGCGGGCTGCAGCTGCCAGGTCTCCGCGTCGAACTTCCGCGCCAGCGCTTTGCCCAGCGACGAACCGACGCTTACGAGCCACTCCATGAAGGGATTGCCGAACACCGGGGTGGCGGCCGCGACGAGAACCGGGACGTCCGCCGTGGGCAGGGGAACGTCGCGCAGCTGCTCCTGCAGGGCCCCCGGGGCGCCCAGCAGGGCCGCCGGCCTGTCGCCGCCCCCCGGGCTGGACCGGCGCGTACGCGTGTCGAGCACGAGCAGCTGGAAGGACGGGAGAGTCAGGTCGTAGTGCCAGCGCAGCGCCCCCGGAGCGGCGAGCGCGACCCCGTCCGCGTCGACGCTCGTCGGCATGCCGACCGCCGTCCCGATCGCCGTGGCGTGGGCGGCGGTGGCGTCGTCACCGCGCCAGTCGCGGAGCGCCGCGAGCAGCGCCCGGCCCGGCGCGCCGGCAGCACCGGCCGGCGCGAACTGCTCCGGGGTGTTCCCCCAAGCCTGGAAGACCGCGAACGCCGCCAGGCCGTTCTGGACGATCCGCCTTCCGAGCGGCGCGCCGGCCGTCGGATCGAGCACCTCGCGCGTCCAGTTGCCGCGCAGGTTCCAGTCGTCCGTGATCTCGTGATCGTCGAACGCCATCAGCGTGGGGATGTTCGCCAGCGCGCGGCGCACCGCGGGGAGCGCGATCCAGTACCGTGCGACCGCCCGCCGCTGCTCGTTGCGGGTCATGTCCCTGAAGAACGCCGGATCGTCGAAGTCCGCGGTCGTCGGGAGCGTCTCCGGCCAGATCGCCTCGCCCCAGGCGAGCAGGTACATGGCGCAGAACTCGCCGAAGCTCAGCAGATGGCTGCCCCCGTCCTCGGTCGTGAGCCTCGCCTCGCCGTTGACGATCGATCCGCGCTGGCCCGGCGTGAAGACGCTCGCGATGCGGCGGTCTGCCGGCGGGGCGGTCGGGAGCTGCTCGTCCCAGCCCAGCAGCGCGGGCGCCGCATCGGTCACCACGGCGCACAGCACGTCGGCGACGTCGTCGGCGTAGATCTGATCGCCGGTCAGCATCAGCAGGTGCGGTCGGTGCGCCGGCGTCGCGACGGTCGTGCGCACCATCTCGTCGGCGGCTCGCAGGGCGTCATCGCCCTGCGCGTGCGGCTTGCGGCAGGAGGCGTGGACGATCCGCAAGTCGGCGGGAGTCGCCGGCGGCAGCGCGAACGAGGGCAGATCGGGCGCCCCGGCCTCGGCGTAGACGAGCCGCGTGCGCGCGACGGCCGCGTCGGTGTGCACTACCCCGGCACTTAGCAGCGTCTGGGTCGTGGCGGTGACCGGCGCGGCATCGTTGCCGTCTGCCGCGCCGAACGCGATGTCATAGGCATATGTCGTCCCCGGTTGGAGCGCGCCGGTTGCGGAGATCGCGAGAACATGGAAGTTCGTGCCGAGCGCGACCGTGCTGCGCGTGCCGGTGGCGCGCACAGCCCCAGTCGAGCCGCCCTCCCGGATCCGAAGCGTCGCCTTGCGTGCCTCCTTCAGCGCCATGAAGACCGTGACCTCCGTGGCCGTCACGCGGCGCAAGAGGGGACCCGCTAACACCAATGGAAGTCCAGCAATGCGCGGCTGGAGGCGCGGCACTAGCACGGTCAGTGACCTCGGCCATCGGGGAGCGGCGGGCGATTTCGACACTACGCCGCCGTCCAGCCGGCTGCCAAATGTACTTAAAGCTGACCGGCAGAATGCAGGGGAAAAGGGGCTCGCGCGGAAGTTTCGCGTCGAATCTGTCAAGCGGTCAAACTCCTCGCTTGCTGCCAACCCCACTTGACGTTGCCCCTTGGGGCACATCGTTCAACGTTCCTGACGATGCCTTGACGTCGCCCGCAGATAGGCAGAGGGTCGGTCGTTGTCCATGTCCCTCGCATCAGCGGGGTAGAAGCGACGAACAGGTAAACAAGGTGTCACGTTTATCGGCATGATCCGAACCGGCACGGACACGCTCATCTACCACTTGAACGGAGCCCGATCATGCCAAGCCCATGGGACGCCGACCTCGGCGCTCGCGCACGCCGTCTACGCCGCCGGGTTCCTGTACGACCCTGACCAGGACATCATCTACTCGCGCGTGGACGCGGTGCAGCGGAACTTCGGCTACGCGTATGGCTACGACGTGCGGCGTCACACAACCTCTTCTACGACTGCGCAGCCGACGCTGACAGGCTCGAGCTCACCGCGACCCTGCACCGCGACGGCACAGCGTTGTTCACTCGCGGCCCCGAGGTGCACTGGTGGCTTACCGGCTTCAAGTGGGGGGTGCTGTCAGATCCCAGCCAATTGTCGGTCGACATTGCCATCACCCTCAAAGACACCGCCATGCGCGACGCCTTCATCGCGGGCATCGCCGGGCGCCCGTATTCCAACTTGAATGTTGCCGGCACGACGGTGTCCTTCACCTTCGACCAGCCCTTCGCCGTACCGCAACCGCCGATGCCGGCGGCAACCCGCGCGGCGGTCGAGGCGACCAACCAGGAGATCGTCAGCACCTATAACGCGCTGGGCTTCCCAAACAACGACCCCAATCAGGTGGAGGCCGAGTTCTTGACCGTTGCGGGACTCGGACAGCTGCACCTTGCGGACTACCTCGGCCTCGCGGCGTCTCAGCTTGCGGTCGGGATCGGCAAGGACATCCCGTCGATCGTGTCGGCGCTCTCCGACGGGTTCGGCGTCGCGGCCGGCACGGTCGAGGGCTGGCTGAACGGCGTGTCCACGGAGTTCTCGACGTGGGTCAGCGAGGTCGAGAAGTATCTCGGCCTGCCGCTGGACTTCTCCTGTTACGTGATGATCGACAACACCAATGGCGCGTCGGACCTGTTGCTGACCGGCTCCACCGCGAAGTACGGCTGGTATGTGGTTAGCCCCCCGGCCTGGGTCCCTCAGGGTACGGTCGGGCGGTTCGTCATCCAGGACCCGAAGCCGAGCATCTTCGGGTCCGAGGGGACCGTCAGCTACAACTATTGCGACGGGAGTCTCACTATGAGAACCGTCGTGCTCTCCTACGAGTGTCCCACAGGGTTCAACAACAATAGGGCGGCGTCGAGCCAGGCCGATTGGGCGTGCTTCGCGAAGTCGGGCGACCCGAGCGCCGCGTGGAGCACGTCGGTGCCGGGCGGCGGGCACCCGCTCTACATCTCCTACGGGACCGACGGCAGGGAGCCGAGCGAGGTGAGCGCCCGCCGAGTCACCCATACCCGCAAGGACTTGGACGGTGACATCACCCACCTGGGCGGTGGCTCGGCCGCCAGCTGGGGCCCCGTCCCCATAGCCGCCGCCATCCAACAGATCCGAAGCGGCGCGAAGACCTACTTCACGAGCGTCGCCGGAGACGCCGCGCTCGTGCGTGTCATCGCCGACCCCGATGGCCCATATCTGCGCAGCGACCCCGATACCGCCGCGGCGAACAATCTCGACGCGCTACCGGACTGCTGACCGCCCGCCGCGCGCCCTTATTCGCCCCGGGCAGGCGACGGTGCCCGGCGCGAGTCGCTCAGGCGGCGGCGTTCGCGCAACGGTCGCTCAGGCGCGCCGTGAAGGCAAACCTCCGATGGCGAAGGGCTGCGATCAGCATCGGCTGCGACCGCTGAGCGCGAGGAACTCTTGG
>Ga0126307_10001025_pt1 | contig 18409 bp, 19 predicted proteins | sample Plot28_FD_89955 | JGI IMG/M metagenome (GOLD analysis project Ga0126307, IMG submission 89955) | Serpentine soil microbial communities from UC McLaughlin Reserve, CA, USA - Plot28 | ecosystem: Environmental > Terrestrial > Soil > Grasslands | place: USA: UC McLaughlin Reserve, Lake County... | reverse complement strand
TAGAGGAACGTCAGGACGAGCGTGCGGATGTGCGCGCCGTCCACGTCCGCGTCCGTCATCACGATCACCTTGTGGTAGCGGGCGTTCGTAATGTCGAACTCCTCGCGGATGCCGGTGCCGATCGCGGTGATCAGCGCCTGGATCTCCTTATTCGAGAGCACCTTGTCGATGCGGTTCTTCTCGACGTTGATGATCTTCCCGCGCAGCGGCAGGATCGCCTGCGTGTTGCGGTCGCGGCCCTGCTTCGCGGAGCCGCCGGCGGAGTCACCTTCGACGATGAAGATCTCGGCCAGCGCGGGATCGCGCACCGAGCAGTCGGCGAGCTTGCCGGGAAGAGTGGAGTTCTCGAGCGCGGACTTGCGCCGGGTGAGGTCACGCGCCTTGCGGGCGGCGTCACGTGCGCGGGCGGCATCGACCGCCTTCCGGATCGCCTGACGAGCCTCGGTCGGGTTCTCCTCGAGGAATTCGGCGAGCCCCTTGTTCACGGCGGCCTGCACGAAGCCCTCGACCGGCGGGTTTCCGAGCTTGGTCTTGGTCTGGCCCTCGAACTGAGGGTCGGAGATCTTCACCGAGATGATCGCGGTGAGCCCCTCGCGGACATCCTCGCCCTGAAGGTTCGGGTCCTTCTCCTTCAGCTCGCCGACCTGGCGCGCGTACCGGTTGATGGTGCCCGTGAGCGCCGAGCGGAAGCCGGACAGGTGCGTGCCGCCCTCGTGCGTGTTGATGTTGTTGGCGAACGAGAGGAGCGTCTCCTGATAGGAGTTGTTCCACTGCATCGCGACCTCGACCTCGCCGATGTCCTTCGAGTCCTCGATGTAGACGACCTTCTGGTGCAGCGGCTCGCGGGTGCCCTGGCTATGCAGGTACGTGACGAAGTCGAGGATGCCGCCCTCGTACTGGAACGTCGTCTCGAAGCGCTCGGTGCCGCGCTCGTCGCGGAAGCCGATCTTGAGCCCTCTCGTGAGGAACGCCATCTCGCGGAAGCGCTGCTCAAGGGTCGCGCGGTCGTAGTCGATCGTCTCGAAGATCTCGAGATCCGGGAGGAAGGTGATGCGGGTGCCGCGGCGATCGGTCTTCGCGCGCTTCTCGAGCGGACCCATCGGGGTTCCGCGCTCGTAGGACTGCGTGTGCTCATGACCGTCGCGCCAGACCGTGAGGTGCAACCATTCGGACAGGGCGTTCACGACCGAGACGCCGACGCCATGCAGGCCACCCGAGACCTTGTAGCCGCCTCCATCGCCGAACTTGCCGCCCGCGTGGAGCACTGTGAGGACCACCTCGGCGGCGGGCTTCTTCTCCTTGGCCATGACGTCCACGGGGATGCCTCGGCCGTTGTCCGTGACCGTGACGCTGTTGTCCGGGTGAATGGCGATCTCGACCTCGGTGGCCTCAGCGGCGAGCGCCTCGTCGACGGAGTTGTCCATCACCTCATAGATCAGGTGGTGAAGACCGCGCTGACCCGTGGAGCCGATGTACATGCCCGGGCGCTTGCGGACGGCTTCGAGGCCCTCCAGGACGGTAATGTCCTGAGCGCCATATGACCCGTTCTTCTTCGAGCCGTCCCTTTTCTCGGGCTGCTTCGCCAAGTCGTTCCTTCCATCTTGTAGGCGCGGGTGGCGCCCAACTCCGCAGGCGCTTCGAGCGCCCGCCTAGCGGGCACGGGTGGTACCCGCTGATTAGCACGAAAACCCCGACTCGAGCCTCTCTCAGACCGGGTCGGGGCGGTACATAAGACCGCTCTAGATACTAGCAGGGTACCCCCACTCCCGGACGGTTCGTCAAGTTACAAAATCCCCGCAAATCACAACAAATTAGTGCTCCTGGGCTACTGGTTCGGGACCGAACCGACCACGAAGCGCAACTTGTTCACCGAACCCGCCGCCGGGCGGCCCGACTCGCAAGCCAGCGCGTCCCCGAACCGGCTGAGCAAATCGGGGCCGAGCAGCTCAAGCTCGTGCGCCCAGACCGCCGACTCGCAGGCCACCGTGACCACCCCGTAACGCTCGGATACGGGGGTTGCCGAGCCTGCCAGACCGGGGCCCGCCACGTCGGCCCAGACGGCCTGGACGCGAGCGAGCAGGGTGGTCGGCTGAGCACCGCGGACGGCACCCTCAAGGGCCAGCGACAGGGCCCGCGGCGCGAGCCGCCTCACGCGGCCACCGCCCGCGTTGCGGCTGTCACGGCGCCTCCCTCCACGCGGACCAGCCCGCCCGTGGCCAGCATGGTGCCGGGCACGTGCTCCGGCTCGGTCGTGGTGACCACGGCCTGCCCTCCCGAGCGCAGGAGCTCAGCCAACAGCTCCCGGCGCTCGGCATCGAGCTCCGACATGACGTCGTCGAGCAGCATCAGCGGGAGGCGGGCGCGACGCTGGGCGAGAAGCGCCCGCTCGGCGAACAGGAGGGCGAGCAGGGCGGCCCGCTGCTGACCCTGTGAGCCATAGGCGCGCAGCGGCGCCGATCCGAGCAGGAGCTGGAGCTCATCGCGGTGTGGACCGTGTGCGGTGAAGCCGCGCCCGAGGTCGGCATCGCGGCGCTCGGCCAGCTCGGCGGCAAGGCCGTTGGCGTCGCTGGCCGTCGAGCGCGGGCGATACCGGAGCTCGGCCTCGCCCGGCAGCCCCAGGCTCGTGGCAAGCCCGCTGAAAAGGGGCCGCAAGCCGTCGATCGCCTCGGCCCGGTCCTGCATGAGCCGGATCCCGTGGCGGGCCAGCTCCGCATCCCAAGCATCGAGAGCAGCTGGGCTCCCCGCGCCGGCCCGCACGCGGGCGACGAGAGCGTTGCGCTGCGCGAGCGCACGCGAGTAGGAGCTGCGCGTCTCCGCGCGACTGGGCCACAGGGCCGCGACGACCTGGTCGAGGTGGGCCCGCCGCGCTGCCGGTGCCCCCTTCACGAGCTCGAGCCGCTCCGGCAGGAAGACGCTCGCAAGCGGGCGCACGGCCACTGCCGACAGGCTGTCCACAGGGCTGCCATCCACACGCATGTGCTTCGCCTCGCCGGGCTGGAAGCCGACCTCGATGCGGTGTTCCCCGTCGGCTCCTACCAGGTCGAGCACCACTCGCGCCACGCCCTGGCCGCCGCGGCGCAGCAGCTCCCGCTCATTCGATGTGCGCGGCGAGCGTGCGGTGCAGCCGAAGTAGAGTGCCTCGAGCAGGTTGGTCTTGCCGGCGCCGTTCGGGCCAGCCACCACGGTGAGCCCCTCGCTCAGCTCCACCTCCGCCGCCTCGTAGTTGCGGAAGTCGCGCAGCCCGATGCGCGTCACGCCAAGGGGGCGATGCGCCCTTACCTCCGGCTTCGCCGGACGGAGCCCCATATACCTACACGTTGAGCCGAATGGGCATGACGAGGTACCTGAAGCCGGCGTCCTCGGCCCCGGACTGGATCAGGCCCGGCCTCAGAGGGCTGATCAGCTTGAGGAGCAGCTCCTCCGACTCGGCGCTCTCCAGCCCCTCCCGGAAGAACTCCGGGTTGAAGCCGATCTCGAGCGCCTCGCCGGCAAAGGGCACCGGCAGCGACTCGCTGGCCTCGCCCACGTCGGGAGTCTGCGCCGACACGTCGAGTGCGCCCTCCGTGAAGCGCAGCCGCAGCGGCGCGTTCTTCTGCGCGAGCAGGCCGACGCGGCGCACCACCTCGAGCAGCTCGTCTCGACTGATCCGCAGCTCGTGCTCGTACGCCTCGGGCAGCAGCTGCTGGTAGTTCGGGAAGCGCCCCTCGACCAGCCGCGACGACAGCACGATGTCCTCGACCGTGAAGACGACTTGGTTCTCGAGCGCGGCCACCCCGATCGTCTCGGCTCCGCCGGCGGACGCGATCCGGCCAAGCTCCTGCAGCGTCCGAGCCGGGACGTTCGCCTCGAGCGCCCCGCTCAGCTCCGAGTCGAGCTTGGTCTCCTTGACACCGAGCCGGTACGAGTCCGTGGCGACCATGCGCAGGTCGTTGCCGCTGGCGGTCACGAGGACGCCCGTGAGATGCGGGCGAGTCTCGTCTCGCGAGGCGGCGCGGGCCACGCGCGCGATCGTGTCGACGAAGGCCGCGGCAGGGACGGTGATGCTGCCGTCGACCGGCGGTTCGGGCAGCTTTGGAAAGTCCTCGGCCGGCAGCGTACGCAGGTGGAACTTCGCCGGGCCCGACACCACCTCGACGTCCTGCTCCGCGCTTCGGTACTCGAGCGTCAAGTCGTCCTTCGGCAAGGAGCGAACTACGTCGAGCAGAAGCCGGCCGGGGACCACGGCCTGGCCGGAAGAGGAGTCTGTGGTGTCCAGAGCCACGCGCACGCCGAGCTCCATATCGGTGGCCTGCAGCTCGGCCTTTCCGTCGTCCACGCGGAGGAGGACGCCAGCGAGTGAGGGAACGGGACCACGCGTTGATGCACCGCGCACGGCGACGCCAAGTCGAGCGAGGAACGTTTCACGAGAAACGGAGAGCTTCAAAAGATGCTGCCTATCTCAGATAGAGGTGATTGGGGGTGTTGAGAAGTTGATATCCGGAGCGATGCGGCCTGGGAGCGCGATCGCCCGTGTGCGGAAGCTGTTGATTCTTCCATTCACAGCGGTCACGACGAGGGCCGGCCCAGCCGACGGCGCAGGTTGTCAACCGCTCCGCGCATCGAGTCGTCGCTGTGGATGGCGGCGTTCACGCGGTTCACCGCATGCAGGACGGTGGTGTGGTTGCGCCCGCCGATCCCCCGTCCGATCTCCGGAAGGCTGTGCTCCGTGAGCTCCCGGGCGAGGTACATCGCTACCTGCCGCGCGGCCGCGACCGCCGGGCGCCGATCGCGTGCCAGGAGCGCCTCTCGTTCGACCCCGAACTCCTGCGCCGCCGCATCGAGGATCTCCCCAATGCCGCACGCGTCCTTCGCCGTGTCCTCGCCGAGCCGGCGCAGCACGTGCCGGACAAGGGCCGGCGTGGCCGGTTCTCCCTTGAGCGACGCATAGGCCACGACGCGGATCAGCGCTCCCTCGAGCGCACGAACGCTAGCCGTCACCCGATCGGCGATCTCGGCGATTACCGCGGGTTCCACCTCGAGGTCGTCGACGCGCGCACGCTTGGCAAGGATGGCTCGCCGCACCTCGACCTCGGGAGTGTCGAGCTCGACCACGAGGCCGGAGCGGAAGCGCTCGGTGAGCCGATCTTCCAGCCCAGGGATGTCCTCGGGGGCGCAGTCGGAGGTCATCACGAGCTGGCGGCCCGCGTCCAGGAGTGCGTTGAACGTATGGAAGAACTCTTCGCGCGTGCGCGCACGCCCGGCCAGGAATTGCACGTCGTCGATGAGGACCACGTCCGCGCTTCGAAAGCGCTGCTTGAAGTCGGCGGTGCTCTTCACGCGCACCGCCTCCACGAACTCGCTGGTGAACTCCTCGATCGTCGCGTAGCGGACCCTCAGGCCCGACCCGAACCGTTCCACGTAGTTGCCGATCGCGTGGAGCAGATGTGTCTTGCCGATTCCGGGGGAGCCGTGCAGGAAGAGCGGGTTGTAGGAGTGGGCAGGGAGCTCCGCGACCGCGAGCGCCGCTGCGTGCGCGAACCGATTGCCCGAGCCGATCACGAACTGGTCGAACGTGTACTTCGGGTTCAGGTGGTCGCGCTGGTGGCCGGCACCGTTTTCGTTCGCCGCCCGCACCGCACCGCCGCCCGCACCGCCGCTGGCGGCGTCGTCGGCCGGGGCCTTCCAGTCGGCGCCCACGACCTCGACGGTCGCGTGCGCGTCGAAGCGAGCGGCCGCGGCGCGACGCAGCAGCGGCAAATATCGCTCGGCGACCGACATGCGGATGTGCTCGGGCGCCCGCACGTAGACGGTGAGACCGTGCACGCCGGCCAGCTCCAACGGATCGATCCAGATGTGGAACTTGAAGTCGGGAGTCTCCTTGCGGAGCTCGCCGCGGATGTCGTCCCAGATTTCGTCGGGCTGTGGCGGCACGGGCGGTCGCGACCCTCCTGAAGGGTCTAGGTCGTAGAACTGTTCACAGGGGAAGAACGGGCGGGAGATCGGCCCCGCCGCCCTCGGCGAGGCGAGTGTACACCGGCCCCAATCGCTCCGAGTCGGCCGTCCGGGGGGCGGCTCCGCAAAACGCGAGAAAAGCGTCGCACCGCCATCCGAGCCGTTGTGGACAGGAACTGCACAGGCGCTCGGGCGCCGATCTTGTACCCTGGCTCGCCAACCCCATGAAGCGCACCTATCAGCCCAAAAAGCGCAAGCGCGCCCGTACCCACGGCTTCCGTGCACGCATGAGCACCCGCGCCGGCCGCGCTCTCCTGAAGCGCCGCCGCGACAAGGGCCGCAAGCGGCTCACCCCTTAGCCGATGGCCGACCGTGCGCGTCGAAAGCGCCGCCGGCTATCCCGCAGCGGCGAGTTCGAGCGCGTCTACCGCGAGGGGCGCTCCCATGCGAGCCGTCACCTCGTCGTCTATGCCTTTCCGCGCGCGGCCGATGACGACACCGAGCCCCGCCTGGGCGTGTCGGTTGGACGCAAGCTCGGTGGCGCGGTCGAGCGTAACCGCATGAAGCGCCTGCTCAGGGAGGCTTTCTGGGCGAACTCCGAGAGCCTGCGAGAGGGGCACGACTTCGTGATCGTGGCCCGCCCCGCCGCTGGCGAGCTGGCACGCGACGGCGGTGAGCAGGCCATCGAGGAGGCCCTGCGCACGGTGCTGGCCGAGGCCGGCCTGGCGGCCGGCGAGGAGCCGCAGGCGTGAACGCCGTCCGGACCATCGCGACGGCGCCCGTGCGCTTTTACCAGCGCGCAGTTTCGCCCGCGATCCCTGCTCGCTGCAAGTACCATCCGAGCTGTTCCGAGTACGCCGTGCAGGCGGTGCGCCGCTACGGTGTGCTGCGAGGTGTCGTGCTGGCCGCTTGGCGGTTGCTTCGCTGCAACCCCTGGAGTCACGGCGGCGTCGACTTCGTGGAGGACCAGAAGCTGTTCCGCGCGCCGCCCCAGGCGCAGCGCTAGCTCATGTACATCGCAAACGTCCTACAGCCGCTCGTCGACGCCTGCCAGTGGATCCTGGAGTTCTGGCATGACCTGATTGACCCGAGCAACACGCTCACCGGCAGTTGGGGCATCGCGATCATCATGATGACCTTCACGGTCCGGCTGCTGATCCTGCCGCTCACGTTCAAGGGCGTGAAGTCGATGCAGCGGCTCCAGACGCTGCAGCCAGCGATCAAGCAGCTCCAGGAGCGCTACAAGGACGACAAGCAGCGCATGAACCAGGAGGTCATGGCCTTCTACCAGCGGGAGAAGGTGAACCCGCTGAGCTCCTGCTTCCCGCTGCTCCTCCAGATCCCGTTCTTCATCGCACTGTTCTCGCTGCTGCAGTCGGACTCGTTCAAGGCCGACATCGCCGACAACCCCAGCTTCCTGGCGATCGACAACCTCGCGGAGAACATCACGGACCCGGTTCTGCTGGGCGTGGTGATCGTGCTCTACGTCGGCACGCAGCTGGCGGCGAGCGCGGTCACGGCCATCAGCGCGGACCCCATGCAGCGGCGAATCATGTTCGCGCTGCCCTTCGTCTTCGTCATCTTCATCATCAACTTCCCGGCCGGACTGATCGTCTACTGGATCACGACGAACGTTTGGACCATTGGGCAGCAGCTGCTCGTCAAGAAGCTCTATCCGAAGCCGGAGCCGCTTGACCCGCGCGATGCGGTCCCAGAGGAGAAGCCCGCACGCGGGAAGCCCTCCACGGCGGCTGCGCTCACGGACGGCAGGTCGGCCGCGAAGGCGAAGCCGGTTGCGAAGGGCAAGGCCAAGACGCAGGTCTCGGGCGAGGGCAACGGCGGGCCCGCCAAGGCGCCGCCCGGCTCTCCGCGCAAGAAGAAGAAGCGCTCGGGGCGCCGGCGCTGAGGCGCGGACCACGATGTCCGTGAGTGAGGAGCCGGGGCGCGAGGAACTTGTCACCGAGGCGGAGGGCGACAGCCTCGGCGAGGCGAAGTGGGCCGCGATGAAGACGCTCGAGTCGCGTTTCCCCGGGCTCACGGCCGACTGCGTCAGCTTCGACGTGGCGGACGACTCGGATCCGGATCGGCCGGCGCGCGTGCGCGCGGAGGTGGACCCCGAGGCCTGGCGGGTCGTGGCGGAGGAGATCCCGGAGGAGCCCGCCGAGCGGGTTCGGGCGATCGTGGGTCGCGTGGTCCACGCGCTCGGCCTGCGCGCGACGGTGGACATCGACGAGAGCGCCGACGAGATCCGCGCCACCGTGAACGGCGACGACCTCGGACTGCTGATCGGCAAGCACGGCTCGACCATCGACGCGATCCAGCATCTGGTGTTCCGGGCTGCCTTTCGAGGCTTGGAGGACCGCAAGCAGGTCATCGTGGACGCCGCCGGCTACCGCGAGCGGCGCGAGGCAGCGCTCCACCGGATGGCCGACCGCGCGGCCGCGGAGGCGCTTCAGTTCGACCGGCCCGTCGAGCTCGAGCCGATGCGCGCGATGGAGCGCAAGGTCGTGCACACGTATCTCAGCGAGCGCACCGACGTGGAGACCCATAGCGAGGGCGACGAGCCGGACCGCCGGCTCGTGGTGAGCCCGGTTGAGCGTTTCTCGTGAAACGCTCAATTCGCTAGTTGCCCGCCACCGCCTCGGAGCGGCCGCGGGAATCCAGATCGAGCGCATCCTCGAGGCCCTGACAGCGGAGCCGGCCCCGCACACGAGCGTGAGCGAGCCTCAAGCGGCGCTGGAGGTTCATGTGGCTGACAGCATGAGCGGCTTGGAGATCTCCGAGCTGGCTCGGGCTCGCCGGATCGTTGATATAGGCGCAGGTGCAGGCTTTCCTGGACTGGCTCTGGCAATCGCTTTGCCTCAAGCACAGGTTGACCTGGTCGACTCGGTGGGGCGAAAGACGGCAGTGATGGACAGGTTGATTCAGGCCGGCGAAGTGTCCAACGCCCGCTCCATAACCACGCGCGCGGAGGAGCTGGGCGCTGTTCCCGCCGCGCTCGGCGGCGGTCGCGACGCCTACGATGTGGTGACGGCACGCGCGGTGGGACCGCTTGCGCTCCTGGCCGAGTACGCGGCGCCGCTGCTTCGGGAGCGCGGGTTCCTGGTGGCGTGGAAGGGGGCGCGCGATGCCGACGAGGAGGCCGCCGGCGCCGCCGCGGCCGCTCGGTTGGGCATGGCGGTCGAGGACGTGCTGCGCGTGAAGCCGTTCCCGTCCGCCGAGAACCGCCATCTACACGTGATGCGCAAGGTTTCGCCCACGCCGCCCGGGTTCCCACGCCGCCCGGGGATGGCGCGCAAGCGGCCGCTGGGCTAGCCCGCTGCCCTCGGCGCGCGCCGCTCGCTGGCCAGCGGCGTGCTCGACGGCAGGCGTTGACGGGACCTATCTGGGTTCGCCGTGTGTATCGCGGTGAACTCCGATAGCCCTGTCGCACGCCCGGTTCCACGCCTTCACCGCAAACCGGACACGCGTGTGCCGCAACGCACGAGCGGCGCGCCACTCCGCACAGGCGCACAAAGGAACCACACGTTCGCCCCCGAACGCCTTTCCGACCGGACTGGACCGTACTTTCAGGCCTCGATGGGCACCGTTCTCGCAGTCGCAAATCAGAAGGGCGGGGTGGGCAAAACCACCACCGCGGTCAATCTCGGCGCCAGCATCGCGGATGCCGGCTACCCGACGCTGTTGGTAGACCTGGACCCACAGTGCAACGCCACGGTTGCGCTTGGGCTGCCGAAGGACGGCGGGCCGAGCGTTTACGACTGTCTCAGCGGGGATCTCAACCTCACCGCCGCAGCGCTTCCGAGCGGCATCGACGGGCTCGACGTCGTCCCCTCCACTCCCGACCTCGCCGGCGCGAACGTGGAGCTGCCGCGTATCTCCGGCTCGGAGACGATCCTTCGCGATCGGCTCGGCAGCGTCCGTGATCGGTACCTCTTCACGCTGCTCGACTGCCCGCCGTCGCTCGGGCCGCTCACGGTGAACGCCCTGGTCGCGGCCGACCGCGTGATCGTTCCCGTGCAGACCGAGTACTTCGCGCTCGAGGGTCTTGCCCAACTCCTCGACACCCTCTCGCTCATCCAGCGCGAGCTGAACCCCCGGCTCACGGTTCTCGGAATGATCCTGACCATGCACGATGCGCGTACGCGGCTCGCACGCGACGTCGAGCGTGAGGTCCGCGAGCACTTCCCGTCCCTCGTGTTCGACACGGTGGTTCCCCGCAACGTCCGCCTCGGTGAGGCGCCGAGCTTCGGGCTTCCGGTCCTGCGGCACGCGCCCCAGAGCGCCGGCAGCGCGGCCTACCTGAAGCTGGCCAAGGAGGTCGCAGCTCGTGGCTGAGGCGAAGCAGCGTGGAATGGGCCAGGGGCTCGCGGCGATCCTGCCGCGGAGCGGCAAGGTCGAGGACGGCCTACGTGAGATCCCGCCTGATTTGATCCAGCCGAACGCGCGCCAGCCGCGCCGGACGTTCGACCAGGCACGACTCGCGGAGCTCGCCGAGTCGATCAGGACGCGCGGCGTCCTCCAGCCGGTCGTCGTGCGCCCCCTCGCAGGCGGGAGCTTCGAGCTCATTGCCGGCGAGCGCCGGCTGCGGGCAGCCCAGATGGTGGAGCTCGAGACGATCCCCGCTCTCGTGCGCGACACCGACGACTGGGAGCGGCTCGACCTCGCGCTTGCCGAAAACATGGCGCGCGTGGACCTCAACCCAGTCGAGGAGGCGCGCGCATGCGCGATGCTCGTCCACGACCTGGGGTTGACGAAGCAGGAGGTCGGCCGCCGGGTGGGTCGTAGTCGCGTGGCGATCTCCAACCTCGTACGGCTCCTCGAACTTCCCGAGGAGGCCCTAGAGCTGATCGAGCGCGAGGACCTGACCGAAGGCCACGGGCGCGCGATCCTCCTCTGCAAGGACCACGCCATTCGACGCCGGCTCGCGCTCGACGCGCGCGACAATGGCTGGTCGGTACGCGACACGGAGCGCCACGCACGCGAAGCTGAGGGTCAGCCTGAACCTGAGCAGCAGCGATTCACCCGCGACGTGCACCCGGATCTGGCCGAGGCGCTCGCGGTGGCCGAGGACACCCTCGCGGCCGCGTTCGGCCGGCCGGTGAGGGTCCGTCCGCGCGGCAACGGCTGCCGCGTGGAGCTCGACTTCGGCACCCCCGGCGAGGCCGTCGAGCTCGCCGAGCGGATACTGTCGCGGGCACACCTGCGCGCGGTCTGAGGCGGGCCGGGGGCGGGCACCGAGCGCCGCTACAATCGCTCGTCGCGGGCGATTAGCTCAGCCGGTTAGAGCGCGTCTCTGATAAGGACGAGGTCCCTGGTTCGAGTCCAGGATCGCCCACTAGGATTGCCTGAACAGGCGAGTGCCGGGAGCCCCCGAACTTTGGGGGCTCTTGTCGTTTTGCGACCGTGGCGTCGCCCCTTCCCTCCGGCTCTAGACTGTCGATCAGCATGCAGGAGATGGTGATCTACGGCGTCAGCTTCGACATGGTCGGCAAGCAACCGATTGTGCTTCTGAAGACCCGCGACGGCAACAAGTTCCTCCCGATCTGGATCGGCCACCCCGAGGCGGCGGCCATCCTGATGAAGCTTCAGGGGGCCAACACGCCGCGCCCAATGACGCACGACCTGATCAGCGAGATGCTCTCGGAGCTCGAGGTGAACTGCACGCGCGTAGCCGTGACCGAGCTGCGGGAGAACACCTTCTACGCCGAGGTGACCCTCCAGCTGAACGGCCGCGAGATCCCGATCGACTCGCGTCCCTCCGACGCTCTTGCACTCGCGGTCCGCACGGGCGCGCCGATCTTCGCCGCCGAGGACGTGATCTCCGAGTCCGCCATCGAGTTCGAGCACGAGGTGGAAGACACCGAGGAGGTCGTGGAGAAGTTCAAGGACTTCCTCGACAACGTCACGCCTGAGGACTTCGCCGCCGGCGAGGACGGCGAAGAAGAAGAAGATCAGTAGGCGGCGGCTCGAGCCGCCGCCAGCTCCACGATCCGGCCGACCAGCTCGTCAAAGCTGATCCCGGCGGCCTCGGCCGCCTGCGGCAGCAGGCTCGTCTCGGTGAGCCCCGGAATCAGGTTCACCTCGAGCACCGTGAGCTCGCCGTCGCGGTCGAGCATCAGGTCCACGCGCGCGAACGCCTCACAGCCAAGCAGCCTGTAGGTCCGGAGCGCCAGGTCGTGGGCGCGCGCGGTGATGTCCGGTGACAGGTCGGCCGGGCAGATGAAGTCCGTACGCCCGATCTCGTAGCGCGCCTCGAAGTCGTAGAACTCCTCATCGCGCGGCACAGCCTCCACCACGGGCAGCGGCTCACCTTCGAGGATCGACACCGCCAGGTCGCGCCCGTCCACGTAGCGCTCCAGCATCACTCGCGCGTCGTAGGAGAACGCGGCCACGAGCGCGGCCGGGACGTCGGCGGCGCTGCGGGCGAACTTGATTCCGAGCGCGGACCCTCCGCTCGACGGCTTCACGACGATCGGAAAGTTCAGCCGCTCCTCGATCGCCGGCAGCGCGTCCGCGGCGCCGAGCTCGCGGAATGCCGTCTCGCTGAACGCGAAGAACTCGGGTGTCGGGATCCCGGCCTCGAGCATCAGGTGCTTGGCGAGGACCTTGTCGGTTGCGCGAAGGCATGCGACCACGCGCGATCCCGTGTAGGGGATGTCGAGGATCTCGAGCAGTTCCTGGATGGTCCCGTCCTCGCCATCGCGGCCGTGCATCGCGATGAAGGCGACGTCGGGCGCGGCGTCGCGCAGCCGCTGGATCAGGTCCGCGTCCACGTCGATCGAGACCACCTCGTGACCGAGTCGCGCGAGCGCGTCCTCGCTGCGCGCGCCCGAGCGAAGCGACACCTGGCGCTCGAGCGAGCGCCCCCCCTTGAGCACCGCGACGCGGCTCATGAGCCCTTCGCCCTGCGCTCGCGCTCGGCGCGCTCAGGGAGGCGCAGCAGGTTGTCGACGACGGGTGTCGGCTCCTCCACGCGGACCGCGCGCCGCTCGCCCGTGAGCGTGCCGTACAGCTCAACCTGCTCGGTGACCACCTCGCCGATCCGGCGGATGCCCTCGCGGATGGCGTCCTCGTCCGAGCCGGAGAAGTTGAGTCGCATCGCGTTGCGGCCGCGCCCGTCGAGGAACGCCGCCTCGCCCGGCACGAACGCAACGTTGTCGCGTAGCGCGCGCGCGAGCAGGTCGGTGGTGTCGATGAAGTCCGGAAGCGTGACCCAGATGAACAGACCGCCGGCCGGCCGGGTCCACTCGGCCTGGCGAGGGAAATGCTCGGCGAGCGCGTCGAGCATCGTGTCGCGGCGCGCCCGGTATACCTCCGTGAGCGACTCGACGTAGTCCCGCCAGCGGCTCTCCTGGAAGTACGCCTGCACCATCAGCTGGGAGAGCGTGGAGGTGCAGAGGTCGGCAGCCTGCTTGCCGAGGTTGATCTTTTCGAGCACCGGCGGCGGCGCAACCACCCAGCCGAGCCGGATGCCAGGCGAGAGGATCTTGGAGAAGGTGCCGAGATACATCACGTAGACGCCGCCGTCGAGCGACAGCAGCGGCGTGGGCGCCTCACCCTCGTAGCGCAGCAGCCCGTACGGGTTGTCCTCCAGGACGAGCAGCTCGCGCTCGTGCGCGACCTCAACGAGGCGCCGCCGACGCCCCTGCGACATGGTCACGCCGGCGGGGTTCTGGAAGCTCGGCACGGTGTAGATGAACTTCGGACGGCGGCCGTCGCGCTCCAGCCTGTCCAGCGTGTCCTCGAGCAGGTCGATGCGCATGCCGTCGGCGTCCATGTCCACCTGCACCACGTTGGCCTGATAGGACGAGAAGACCGGCACCGCGCCGGGATAGGTGGGGCCCTCGGCGATCACCACATCGCCAGGGTCGATCAGCACCTTCGTGACGAGGTCGATCACCTGCTGGCCGCCGGTCGTGACGATCAGGTCCCCGTGATCCACGCGCATGCCCTCGGCGGCCATCACCTCGGCGATGCACGCCTTCGTCCCGTCGAGGCCCTCGGTGGGCCCGTACTGCAGCGCCTTGGCGCACGACTCGGCGGCGATCCGCTGCGCGACCGCCGCGAACGTGTCCGGCGGGAAGGTGCTGGTGTCCGGGAGGCCGCCGGCGAGCGAGATCACCTCCGGGCGGGCGGTCACAGCCATCAGGTCTCGCATGGCCGAGGACTTCATGACCTTGGTGCGCGACGCGAACAGGGCGGCGTAGCGCTCGATGTCCCGAGAGGTGCTCACGCTGTCCGTGGGCACGGGGGTAACCTCACGACGCGCAGGGTACCGACCCACTCATCCGCCCATGAGCCTCTTCCTCGACATCGGCACAGGCACCGGCCTGGCTTCCGCCACAGGCGTGCGGCCGTACCTGCCGCCGCTACTCGCCGGCGGCCTCGCGCGCGGCGACATAGGAATCGACTTCGACGGTACGGATCTGAGCTTCCTGGAGTCGCCGGCGTTCCTCGCCGGGGTGCTCGCGCTCGGGGTCGTTGGCTTCCTTGTCGAACGTTCGGGACCGAACCGCGCCTCCCCGGACATAGGAGGCCGGATCGGCCGGGGGCCCGCCGAGATCTTCGCCGGCGTGATGGGCCTGGCGCTCGGCGCGCTGCTGTTCGCTGGTGCACTCGCCGACAACGGCCACGAGGCGTGGATCGGGCTCGTTTTCGGACCCCTGTGCGCCGCCCTCGGCTGGTTCGCGATCGGTGGGCTCGTCGAGCGGGTGCGGACGCGGCTTGCGCGCGAGCAGGCCGCACTCGTCACGGCGTACGCGGATGCGGCCGCGTTGATCCTGGCCGCGATCGCGATCTTCGTGCCGCCGCTGGCGTTCCTTGCCATCCCCGGCTTTGTGGTGCTGCTACTCGGCGGCCGGCGGCGCGAGGGCGAGAAGTACGCGGGCCTGAGGATCCTTCGGTAGTGCCGAAGAAGCTCGTCCTGGCGGTCATCGATTCGCTGAAGCCGGACATGCTCGACCAGGCGGTGGCCGAAGGTCAGGCCCCGGCGCTGGCCGCGTTGCTCGACAGCGGCACCTACGTGCGTGACTGCACCTCCACATTCCCCTCGGTCACCCCCGTGGCCTCGGCGGCGATCGCGACCGGGTATGGACCGGGCGAGCACCACATCCCTTCCATGAACTGGTTCCACCGCGGCGAGGAGCGCTACGTGGAGTACGGCTCCTCGCTGCCCGCCACACGCGCGTTCGGGATCGTCCGCTCGCTGTACGACACGGTCTACAACATGAACCTCGCGCACCTGAGCCGCGCACACAAGACGGTGTTCGAGCACCTCGACGACGCCGGCTTGCGCACGGCGTGCACGACCTACCTGATCTACCGCGGCCGCACGCGCCACGACCCGTCGGGCGGCAGCGTGTACCGGCGGATCGCCGAGGCGGCCCAGTTCCGCCACCCGGTCTACGGGGCGCGCGAGCTTTTCTATGCGGACCTATTCGACTCGCGCGACACCGGCTGCACGTCGGCGCTCGGCCTCCCGGGCCAGCGCGACCGTCACACCGGCTGCGTGGGCGCCTACCTGGTGGAGCACGACCTCTTCGACTTCCTGCTGTTCTCGCTGCCCGACAACGACAGCTACTCGCACAAGGTCGGCCCCGACGGACAGGTGCGCTCGATCGCGGAGGCGGACCGCGCACTCGAGCGGATCATGCATGTGGCGGGCGGCGCGGAGGCCTTCCTCGAGGAGCATGCCGTGATCGTGATGTCCGACCACTCGCAGACCCCAGTCGAGCAGGCGATCAACCTCGCCGAGGTGTTCGACGATGCTCGCGTGCTCACTCCGGGCGATGTGGCCCCGACCGAGGCGGAGCTCGCCGCCTGCCCGTCGGCGCGCTCAGCGATGGTATACGCCCTCGACGAGGCGCGCCGCGAGCAGCTCCTCCGCCGCGCGGTCGACACGCTCACCGAGGTGGACGGGGTCGATCTCGTAGTCAGTCGGGAGGACGGCGAGGCGATCGTGCGCTCCGAGCGTGGGGATCTGCGCTTTCGCCCCGGAGACGATCTCGCCGATGCCCGAGGCCGCCGGTGGGCGGTACAGGGCGAGGAGGCGGCGCTCGAACTGAGCACCGGCGCGGGAAAGGTCGAGAGCGACACCTATCCGGACGCTCTCGGCCGGCTCTGGTCCGCGCTCCAGTGCCCGCACTCGGGCGACGTGCTCGTGTCGGCGGAGCTCGGCTTCGAGTTCGTCGACTGGGGTGGGGCCGCCCACGTGGGCGGCGGCAGCCACGGCTCCCTCCACCGGGACGACTCGGAGGGAGTCCTGCTTCTCTGCGGGATGGACGCGCCGGAGCGCGATCGCTGGTCGCTGGGCGATGTGACGCCGCTGGTGCTCGAACACTTCGGTGTACCGTTGGCCGCGTGACCGAGGAGGCGAGAAGCGCCGTGGCCGAGCGCCCACACGCCGCGCATCTGCGCGTGCGCGCGGGCCTGCGCAGGCCGCACAACTGGCTGCAGCTGATGAAGTTCTGCGCGGTTGGCGCGTCCGGCTACGTGGTGAACCTGTGCGTATTCGCCGCCTTCGTGGAGCTGCTCGACGCCCACCACCTCGTGGCCGCCACCGCGGCCTTCGCGGTCGCCGTGCTCAACAACTTCTGGTGGAACCGCCACTGGACGTTCCGGGCACGGAGCGGCCGCGCCGGCTTCCAGGCGGCCCGCTTCTTCACCGTGAGCGTGGCGGCGTTCGTCTTCGCGGCTGCCGTGCTCGAGTTGCTCGTGAGCGTCGCCGGCGTGGCCGAGCTGCCCGCCCAGGCGATCGCGATCATCGCCGCGACGCCCCTCAACTTCATCGGGAACAAGATGTGGAGCTTCCGCATCGAGCTCTCCCGCGACTGAGCCTCGGCGCGGCTCTGCTGTTCGTCGCGGCCCTGCTGGCCGCCACGGGCGCCCTGAGCGCTTACGCCGTCGATCCCGAGCGCCCGCGATCGGAGACCACACCGCCGCGCTTCTTCCAGCACAGCGCTCGCGAGGCCGAGCGGATCGCGTCCCGCGCCGACAAGGTCCGCGCGGCGCGTCACGACGGACCGCTCGATCCGACCGCCTACACGAAGGGGATCGGCCGCTGGCAGGTGAGCTTCTTCCGCGGCGGGCGCGAGGTCGTGCAGGTGCAGGTTGACGACCGCAGCGGAGCCATATTCGAGCAGTGGTCGGGCGATCAGGTCGCCTGGACGATGGCGCGCGGCTATCCCGGCGCCTTCGGGCGCAAGCTGAACGCGCCGTACGTGTGGATCCCGCTGTGCGCGCTGTTCCTCGCGCCGTTCTTCGACGTACGGCGCCCGCTGCGGCTGCTGCACCTGGACCTGCTCGTCTTGCTCGCATTTGCCGCGTCGCACGTGTTCTTCAACCGAGGCGAGATCGGCGTGTCGGCGCCGCTCGTGTATCCGGTGCTGCTCTACCTGCTCGCGCGCGTGCTCTTGGCGGGCTTCCGCCCGCGCCGCGCAGCGGGGCCGCTCGTGCCGCACGCGCCGCTCACGCTGCTCGTGGTCGGGCTCGTGTTCCTGACTGCGTTCCGCGTCGGGTTGAACGTGGCGGACTCGAACGTGATCGACGTGGGCTACGCGGGTGTGGTCGGCGCGGACCGGATCGTGGACGGCGACCAGCTCTACGGGGACGGCTTCTCCGCAGATGTCCAGCGCGGCGACACCTACGGGCCCGTGAACTACCTGCTCTACGTGCCGTTCGAGCAGGCGCTCCCGTGGAGCGGGCGCTGGGATGAGCTGCCGGCGGCCCACGGCGCCGCGATCAGCTTCGACCTGCTGGTGATCGCGGGCCTGCTGCTCCTGGGCCGGCGCCTGCGACGAGGACCCGACGGCAGCGCGCTCGGCGTGGTGCTCGCCTACGCATGGGTGGCATACCCGTACACCGCTTTCGCGCTCGAGTCCAACACGAACGACTCGCTGGTGGCGCTCGGCTGCGTGGCGGCGCTGCTGGCCGCGAGCCTCGCGCGCGACTATGCGGCGGGGCTCTCGACAGGGGTGGCGCTCGGCCTCGCGTCTGCGGCGAAGTTCGTGACCCTCGCGCTCGCGCCCCTGTTCGCGCGCCGCGAGCCGCGCGTGTTTCTCGCGGCGCTGCTGCTCGTGCTCGTGGCGATGGTGGCCCCGTTCGTGCCGGACGGCGGCGTGCGCGAGCTCTACGACCGCACGATCGGGTACCAGGCGAGCCGCCCCTCGCCGTTCAGCATCTGGGGCCAGGTAGATTCGCTTGGCTGGCTACAGACGCTGATGAAGGCGGCGGCGATGGGCCTGGCGCTCCTGGTGGCCTTCGTACCCAGGCGAATGGACCTCCGCCAGACCGCCGCCCTCGGCGCCGGTGTGCTGATCGCCGTCGAGCTGGTGGCGACGCACTGGTTCTACCTGTACGTCGTTTGGTTCGTCCCGTTCGTGCTCGTGGCCCTGTTCGCGGGACACCCGAGCGTGCTGCGCGCGAGCCCGCGTGAGGAGCATCGGGCGGAGCCCGAGCCTGTGTTCGCGTGAAGGCG
>Ga0126307_10001024_pt1 | contig 18419 bp, 21 predicted proteins | sample Plot28_FD_89955 | JGI IMG/M metagenome (GOLD analysis project Ga0126307, IMG submission 89955) | Serpentine soil microbial communities from UC McLaughlin Reserve, CA, USA - Plot28 | ecosystem: Environmental > Terrestrial > Soil > Grasslands | place: USA: UC McLaughlin Reserve, Lake County... | reverse complement strand
TGCCCGCGCGGATGGAGGCGCAGGTTCGCGCGGGCGTGGCCGAAGGCACTCCGGCTTGCGCGACGACAGCCCCTCGTCCTCCTCCGAGCGCTGAACGTGCTCCGCTATGGAAGACAAGCGCTTTCGCTCCGGCTGCTCTACGCGGCCGATGCCGTAGCCGGCGCCGAGGTCGACGTCGTCCACTGCCACTTCGGTCCGACGGCCGTCGAGTTCGTCGCGGTCCGCGAGGTCGCGGGCCTGGACGCGCCGCTCGTCACCAGCTTCTACGGGTCGAATGTCAGCAGGGTTTTTCGCAACCACGGACGCCATTACTACGAGCGGCTGAAGCAGGCCTGTTCGCTCTACTTCGTGACGTCGCAGGACATGCAACGCCGCGTGGTGGCGAACGGCTTTCCGGCCGAGCGCGTCCGCGTGCTCCCCGAAGGCGCCGACCTCCACCATTCGCCCTTCCGGCTGCGAGCGCTCGAGCGGAACGAGGAGCTGAAGATCGTCGCGCTCGGCCACTTCATCGAGAAGATGGGCTTCGACGATCTCATTCGCGCGCTTGCGATCGTGAAGCGGGAGGCGACCCGCCCGGTCAGCTGCCTCCTCGTCGGCGCCGGCCCTCTCGAAGGCGATTTGCGACGCCTGTGCGCAGCCCTCGGCGTCGACGACATTGTGCGCTTCGTGAGCTTTCTGCCCGCCGACGAGACGATGGCGCTGGTCGACGACGCCCACCTGCTCGTGCAGCCGTCGAAGATCGCAGCTGACGGCGACATGGATTAGGTTCCGATCCAATGGTCTCCGACGCACTCGCGCTTGGGCTACCCGTCATCGCGACGCGGCACGGCGGACTGCCCGAGCAGGTCATCGATGGCGAAAACGGGTTCGTGGTCGACGAAGGCGACTACCAGGCGCTCGCGGAGCGCATCCTCCACGTGAGCGCGAACCCCGGGCTGCTCGCCGTGCTTGGGAAGAACGGGCGGGCTCACGTGGCGCGCCACTACGACGCCTCCGCGCTGATCCGGAGGCAGATCGACGCCTACACCCAGCTCGCTGCGGAAGCATCCCCCGCGCCGGCGACGAGGGCAGACCGGTGAGGCGCGTCGTCACGATCTCGCAGACGACCGGCGCACTGCGCGAGGACGTCGCGGTGGCCGTCGCCCAGCGGCTCGGCTTCCGGCGCGTCGACGAGGAGATCGTCGAGGCCGCGGCCGAGCGCCAGGGCCTCGACCCGAGCATCGTGGGGAACGTCGAGAAGCGCCGCTCGTTCATGCAAGCCCTCCGCGAGGCGCTCGACTCCGGAGCCGACGCCGACATCGCGGCCGTCGCGTACGGCGGCGTCGCGTACGTGCCGCAGCACTCCTGGGACCGGACCCGTCGCGACTACCCGCCGCTGCTCCGCGAGGTGATCCGCGACGTCATCCGCGAGACCGCGGAGCAGGGCGATGTCGTCATCGGCTCGCACGCCGGCTCGGTCGCCCTGCCCAGCGGCCCGGAGCTGCTCCGCGTGCTGGTGACCGCGTCACCCGAGACACGGACTCGCCGTACGGTCGAGACGGACGAGATCGACGAGCGCGAGGCGAAGAAGCGGATCGAGGAGTCGGACGCGGGCCGCGCCGACTACCTGCGCCGCTTTTACGAGATCGAGGACGAGCTGACGACGCACTACGACCTCGTCGTCAACACCGAGGTGTTGACGACCGACGAGGTCGTCGAGCTGATCGTCGCCGCGGCGTCCAGATAAGCCAGCCCAGCCCCGCAAAGGCGGCGCTTGCGACGCCGACCTCAGGACGCGTGGCTCTGCCGCGCGTCCGTCTGAAATGACCGGTCGACACCATCGGGTCGCGCCAACGCGGCTCAGGGGCTACGAATCGTTGCGGCGGATCAGTGTGACGCCGTCGCGGATCGACAGCATCACCGACGTGACCCGCGGGTCCTCGCGCACGTGCTCATTGAATCGGCGGATCGCCGCGGTTCCCTCAGAGTCGTCGCTCCCGTCGAGCACGCGGCCGCTCCAGAGCGTGTTGTCGGCCGCGATCAGCCCGCGCGGGGCGAGGCGCGGCACGAGCGCGTCGTAGTAGGCGACGTAGTTCTCCTTGTCCGCGTCGATGAAGACGAACTCGAACTCGCCGTCGAGGCGCTCGATCGTCTCCAGCGCCGGGCCGACATGGATGGTGATGCGGTCCGCGAACGGGCTCCTGGCGATGTACCTGCGCGCGACCTCGGCGTGGCGCTCGTCGACCTCGCACGTGTCGATGTGCCCGTCCGGCGGCAAGCCCGCCGCCATCGAGAGCGCCGAGTAGCCGCTGTAGGTGCCGAGCTCCAGCACGCGCCGGGGAGCGCGCGCGAACACGAGCAGCTCGAGCAGCCGGCCCTCGACCGTGCCGGTGAGCATTCCCGGCGACCGCAGCGTCGCCCGCGTCTCCTCGGCGAGCTCCGCGAGCAGCGACTCGGGCGGCGTCGTGTGCTCCTCGACGTAGCGGTCGATGCCTTCGCTGAGGATCCCGTCCACGCGGCGATTCTCGCAGCGGTAGCGTCCTCGCGCGCCGATGGCCGAACGGGTCTTGACCGAGCGCGAGCTCAACCGTGCCCTGCTCGCCCGCCAGCTGCTGCTGCGGCGCCAGCGCCTGCCGGTCGTCCGCGCGGTCGAGCGGGTCGGCGCACTGCAGGCGCAGTGGCCGCCGTCGCCCTACCTGGCGCTGTGGTCGCGGCTCGACGCCTTCGACAAGGCCGCCTTGATGCGCGCGGTGGAACGGCGGCGGCTCGTCAAGACCACGCTCATGCGCGCGACGTTGCACCTCGTCAGCGCCGCCGACTACCTCGCGTACGGCGGGCTCATTCGCGCTGCCCGCACCCGCTCGCTCCTGACGCAAGCCTCGCGCGACGGGATCGTCGAGCAGGTCGAAACGCTCGCACCGCGCGCGCTCGAGCTCGTCTCTTCGCAGCCGCGGTCGCGGCCGGAGCTGCTCGAGCTGCTCGGGCTGCCGAAGCTGCGGCTCGACGACCCGCGCCCGTGGGTCTTCTGGCACCTCCTCACCGCTCGGGCCGCGCTCGTTCACAGCCCCGAGGGCAGCGTCTGGCGGAAGACGACGGGCGGCACGAAGTTCGTCCCCGCCGCGAGCTGGCTCGGCGGCGACGGCGGCGGTGGTGAAGAGGCGGCCGTTTGGCTCGTCCGCCGCTACCTCGCGGCCTTCGGCCCCGCGACGCGCGCCGACGCGGCAAAGTGGACCGGCCTGGCACGGATGACGCTCGAGCCGGGCTTCGCGCGGCTCGAGCTCAGGCGCTTCCGGGACGAGCGCGGCGGCGAGCTGTTCGACCTGCCGCGCGCGCCGCTGCCCTCCGCCGACGTCCGCCCGCCGGTGCGGTTCCTGCCGATGTGGGACAGCGCGCTCCTCGCGCACGCGGACCGGACGCGAATCCTCCCCGACGCCTACCGCAGGACGGTCATCCGCCCGAACGGCGACGTGCAGCCGACGTTCCTCGTCGACGGCTTCGTCGCGGGGACGTGGCGCGTCGAGGACGGTCGCGTCGAGGTCGAGCCATTCGAACCCTTGCCCACACGGGCGCGCCGCGAGCTCGAGGACGAGGCGTCGCGGCTGGCCGCGTTCCACGCGTGAGCGAGCGCGTCCTCACACAGCGCGAGCTCAACCGGGCCGCGCTTGCGCGCCAGCTGCTGCTCCGTCGCAACCGCCTTCCCGTCGGCCGGGCGGTCGAGCGGCTATGCGCGCTGCAAGCGCAGTACTCGCCGTCGCCGTACATCGCCCTCTGGTCGCGCCTGGAAAGATTCACGCGCGTCGACCTCACGCGCGCCCTCGAGCGCCGCCAGGTGGTGAAGGCGACGCTCTTCCGGATGACGCTGCACCTCGTCAGCGCGCGCGACTACCTCGCGCATGCCGGGATGTGGTTCCCCGCGCAGCGCCAGCAGTTCTCGGCCGACGTCGACGACGCGACGGTGGAGCGGCTGCGTGTCACCGTGCACGCCCTCGCCCGCGAGCGCCCGGTGACGCACGCGGAGCTGCACGACCTCGCCCGCCCGGACTTCGGCCAACGGCTGTGGCGGGTCCGCGCGCTGACGCCGCTCGTCCACCTCCCGCCGAGCGGTACCTGGAAGTTCCATGGGCGCCCGGAGCTGCGCGACGCCGAGACGGTGCTGGGCCGGCCGCCGGGCGACCCACGGGCCGGCGCGGAGCTGCTCGTCCGCCGCTACCTCGCGGCGTTCGGGCCCGCGAGCCGCGACGACCTCCTCCGCTTCGCCGCCCTGCGGGTGCGCGACGTCCAGGCCGGCCTCGACGCGCTCGAGCCCCGGCTGCGTCGTTTTCGCGACGAGGGCGGCCGGCTGCTGCTCGACCTCGCATCCGCCCCACGCCCGCCCGCGGACACCGTCGCGCCGGTGCGCTTTCTGCCCAAGTGGGACTCGCTGCTCCTCGCGTACGACGACCGCACCCGAGTGCTCCCGGCCGCGTACCGCGACACCGTGATCCGCAAGAACGGCGACGTCCTCCCCACGTTCCTCGTCGACGGCGTGGTCGCAGGCGCGTGGCGCGAGGAGGAGGGGCGTGTCGTGGTCGAGCCGTTCGGGCCGCTGCCGCGTGGCGTCCGGAGAGAGCTCGACGACGAGGCGCGCCGCCTCGCCGCCTACGTCGCCTAGCCTGATCGTGTGACGCGCGAGCCGCCGACGATGGCCTCGCGACCGTCATCGAGGCGGACGAGCGCCTTGCCGTTGCCGTCGTAGTCGGGCGACCAGACGATCAGCGTGGCGCGTTCGCCGGCGACCTCGACCGGCTCGTCGAGCGCGTCCGCGGCGCCGGTCCAGTAGCGGACGAACGGATTCTCCGCCCGCTCGCGCCCGATCGTCGTCTCGTCGGTGTGGCCGGGAAGGACACGCGTGTCGTCGGGCAGCTGCAGAACACGCAGGACGGAGTCGCGGATCGTCGCCGCGTCAGGGCCGCCGCCAACCGCATCGCGGAAGAGCAGGTCGCCCGAGAAGCAGACGCCGTCGACGACGAAGACGAGGTGATCGTCGGAGTGGCCGGGGGTCGGGATCGCGTCCACACCGGACGCCTCGCGCTCGGGACGCACGCCGTACCGCCGCTCGAGCTCGGCGTCGCCGGCGACGTGGTCGTGATGCCCGTGCGTCGTCAGCAGCCGACGGACGTCGAGACCCTCCCGCTCCACCGCTGCGACAAGCGGGTCCAGCGGCGCACCGCTGTCCACGAAGAACGCCTCTCGCGTTCCCTCGTCCCAGACGAGGTAGGCATTCGAGAGCCACTCGGGGTGCATGCTGCGCTCCACGCCCATCGCGGGGGTAGGCTAGCCCGGAACCGGCGGAGGAGGAGGACGAATGGCGGGTCTGATGGCGCGCTTGTCGATGGTGATCAAGTCGAAGTTCTCGAAGCTGCTCGACCGGGCGGAGGATCCGGGCGAGACGCTCGACTACTCGTACGAGCGGCAGATCCAGCTGCTCCAGAACGTCAAGCGCGGGATCGCGGACGTCGCGACCGCCAGGAAGCGGATCGAGCTTCAGACCACCCAGCTCGAGCAGAGCGTCGTGAAGCTCGAGACGCAGGCCCGCCAGGCGCTCGCCGCCGGACGCGAGGACCTCGCGCGCCAGGCGCTCGAGCGCAAGTCCGCGATCCAGCAGCAGCTCCAGGGGCTCGACACGCAGCTCGAGGGTCTCCAGGCGCAGCAGGACAAGCTCGTGTCGAGCGAGAAGCAGCTCTCCGCCAAGGTCGAGGCCTTCCGCTCGCAGAAGGAGGTCATCAAGGCGCAGTACTCCGCCGCCGAGGCGCAGGTGCGGATCGGCGAGGCGGCGAGCGGCATCGGCGAGCAGATGGCCGACACGGGGCTCGCGATTCAGCGCGCGAAGGACAAGACCGAGCAGATGCAGGCGCGCGCCGCGGCGGTCGACGAGCTCGTCGAGGCCGGCACGCTCGAGGACTTCAGTGCCGGCGGGGAGACGCCGCTCGACCGCGAGCTGGCGGCGCTCGCCTCGTCGTCGGAGGTCGACGCCGACCTCGAGCGCTTGAAGGCGGAGGTGGGGGCGGGCCAGGGCTCGAAGGAGCTGGAGTCGTGACCCGGCCGCGCGAAGGCCTCCGCCCGGGGGCGCCGCGATGATCGTCCGCCTGATGAGCGAGGGACAGTACGAGATCGACGAGACTGCCCGCGAACGGCTGAACGAGCTCGACGACAAGGCCGTTGCGGCCCTGGAGGCCGGCGACGAGGAGACGCTCGACCGCCACCTCGAGGAGATGTGGGCGCTCGTCAAGTCCGAAGGGAAGGAGCTTCCGGCCGAGTCGCTCGAGGCCTCGGACTGCATCGTTCCGCCCGCCGATCTGACGCTCGAGGAGACGCGTGCGCTCTTCGACGGCGAAGGTCTGATCCCCGACCTCCCGGTCTAGTAAATCTAAGGCAACTTGCCGTAAGCTTCCGCGACCCGATGGACTTGCGGCGGCACAAGAACCTCGTAGTCATCCTCGCGCGCGAGTTCGCGTCGAAGCTCGCGACGCCGATGTTCGTGACGGATGCGAGCGGCGATCTCGTCTTCTTCAACGAGCCCGCGGAGGTCATCCTCGGGCGCTCGTTCACCGAGGCGGGCGAGATGCCGGCGGCAGAGTGGGCAACCCTCTTCAAGGTCGAGGACCTCGAGGGTCGGCCGATCGAGCTGACTGACATGCCGGCGGGAATCGCGTTCACCGAGCAGCGGCCCGCGCACGGCACGATCTGCATTCGCGGGCTCAACGGGTATCGGCGCGTGATCTCGGTGACCGCCTTTCCGCTGTTCGCCCACACGGCGGAGTTCGTGGGGGTCGTCGCGGTCTTCTGGGAAGAGCAGGAGCTCTGATGCAGCTTCGGATCTGGGGCTGTCGCGGCTCGCTCGCCGCGCCTGGGCCCGAGACCGTCCGGTACGGCGGCAACACGTCGTGCATCGAGGTGCGGTCGGGAGACACGCTGCTCGTTCTCGACGCAGGTACGGGCATCCGTGCACTCGGAAACGCGCTCGAGGGGAACAGCCCCCGCGTCATCCACCTCCTCCTCACGCATCTCCACCTCGACCACGTCGAGGGCCTCGGCTTCTTCCGGCACATCTGGAACCCCGAGAACGAGCTCCACGTCTGGGGGCCGCCCTCTCCGGTTCGTCGCCTCCAGGAGCGGATCGCGCGGTACCTGTCGCCGCCGCTCTTCCCGGTGCACCTGACCGACATCCCGGGGCAGCTCGTGTTCCACGACGCGCCGGAGGGCGAGTGGGAGATCGACGGCATCCGCATAAGCTCGGGCCCCGTCTCCCATCCCGGGCCGACGATCGGCTACCGCCTCTGGGAGAACGGTCGAAGCGTCGCCTACATCCCCGACCACGAGCCCGTGCTCGGCGCCGAGCTCGACGAGCTGCCGGTCGACTGGATCTCCGGACACGAGCTCGCAGAGCGAGCATCGGTGCTGCTCCACGACGGGCAGTACACCGAGGACGAGTACCCCGACAAAGTCGGCTGGGGCCACTCGAGCGTCGCGCAGGCGGTCACCTTCGCGCGGCGTGCCGAGGTCGAGCAGCTGATTGTGTTCCACCATGACCCGCTCCACGGCGACGAGCAGCTCGACGGCCTGTGCGGTCGCGCGGCAGAGCTCTGGAACGGCACCGGCGCGGCGGCACCGACGCTCGCCTTCGAGGGGATGGAGATCGAAATCTAGGTCGCGTGCTTACCGTGGGTGCGGCTCGAGCGGCGGTGCAAGCCCGGTGCGCGCGACGGGGCCACATGCGGCGGGCGCGAGCGCAACCACGGCTAGAAGAAGACCGACGACGATCGAGAGCGCCGCGCGCAGGCTGGTCGCCTCCGCGAGGAACCCGACGACCGGCGGCGACAGCAGGAAGGCGGCGTAGCCGACGGTGGTGAGTCCCGCGATGCCCGCCGCCGGCGCAACGTCGGGAAGCGAACCCGCGGCACGGAATGCGATCGGCACGAGCGCCGCGAGCCCGGCGCCCATGACGGCGAAGCCGATCAGGGCAAAGGCCGGTCGGCCCGCCACGAGCGCGAGCGTGAGGCCGGCGGCCGCTGTCGCCCCGCCTCGTCTCGTCAGCGCGACCGGTCCCCAGCGGGTCGTCAGCGTGTCTCCGGCGAGGCGAAAGACGGCCATGGCGAGCGCGAAGCCGGCGAAGCCGAGCGCTGCGACCGCCGCGCCGCCGTCGAGCGGCCCCGCGATGTAGACGGCGCTCCAGTCCGCGGCGGCGGCCTCGCCGAAGAGCCCGCAGAAGGCGAGAATCGCGAGCGCAGCGAGCCGACGCGGGGGCCGCTGGAATCGCGGCCGCTCGTCAGGGCGGTCGGCCCGCGCAGGGAGCAGTCGACGCGCGAAGACGAGGGCTGCGACACCGACGACCGCGGCGACCGCGAGGAAATTCGGCAGGGGGTCGACGTCGAGCCACGCGGCGAGGCCCCCGCACGCGGCGCCCGCAAGCCCGCCGAAACTCCACATGGCATGGAATCCGGAAAGCAGCGGGCGTGCGCGCGCGCGCTCGACCGCAAGGCCGTGCGCGTTCATCGCGACGTCGACCGCCCCCGCGGCGGCGCCGAACGCGAAGAGTGCGACCGCGAGCGTCGCGAGATTCGGCGCGAGCGCGAGTGGAATGAGCAGGAGCGCGAACAGCGGGAGGCCGACGACGATGGTCGTCCGGCTCCCCGAGCGCGCCACGAGCCAGCCCGTCAGCGGCAGGCTGACGAGCGCTCCGAGCGTCGCGCCGAAGAGCGCGATCCCCAGCTCGCCGTTCGAGAGCGCGAGCTCGTCCTTGACCGCGGGGATGCGGCTGATCCACGTCCCGAAGAGCGCCCCGTGCGCGAAGAAGGTCGCGGCGACTGCAACCCGTGCGTCTCGAATGTCGCTCACCGCATCGAGCCCGCGGGAGCGCAGCTTCCGCGCACTAGACAGGAGCGTTGAAAAGCCCCAGCCAGCGGGTGAGATCCGGCTCGATGGGAAGCTCGGGTTCGAGCTTTGCCTTGAGCTCGAGCTCCTCGGCGTTGTCGCGCTCCTGCTTGTCGCCGATCGGGACGAACGGCCACCAGGCGCCCCGCTTGAAGCCGTAGATCCAGTAGACCTTTCGCTCCGCGCCCTCGAAGGGGAAGATCGCGGCGAGCAGCTGCGGCCCGAAGCCGCGCGCGTGGAGCTCCGACGCCACGGCGTGGACGGCGGTCACGACATCCTCGAGGTCGGGGTCCTCGACGATGATCCATTCGAAGCCGAACTCGTCGGTTCGGCGGCGGACGCGCGAGCCGGAGCTCTGGACGACGGCGTCGAGCAGCTCCTGCAGCTCATTCTCCGCGCGCACGAACTCCCCGGCGGAGAGCGGCTTGAAGCACACGGCGGCAGCACGCGCGAAGCGCAGACCGAGCTCGACCTCCATCGTCACGTACGCCGTGGAGATCGCGAACAGCTGCTCGCGCACGGCGCCCTTCAGCTTCTTGCGCCCGAAGAGGATGTCTGTCAGTCCCACACCACGGTTCTACCGCACACGCGTGGGTCTTCGCGGCCATGTCCCGGTGCCAGGCACCAGGACATGGCTCGAATGGGCGTGTCGTGGGCGCAGACCGTCCCGCGACGGCGGCGCCGCGAGGTGGCGCGACTACTCGACCGGGCGGCCCATCTCGCGCGCGACACGCGCGAGGTTCGCCAGGCGCTTCTCGAGCGGCGGATGCGTCGCGAACAGCTCGCCGAGCGACGACTTCACGCTCGTCGGGATGATGAAGAACGCGTTCATCGCCTCGACCTCGCGCAGGTCGCGCTGCGGAATCCGCGTCATCTGGCTGGAGATCTTCTGCAGCGCGCTCATCAGGTATTCGGGCGCGCCGGTGATGACTGCGGCACCGCGGTCGGCCGCGTACTCGCGGTAGCGCGAGATCGTCCGGATGAGGAGGAAGCTGAGGATGTACGTGACGATCGATACGACGAAGACGATCAGCCACGCCGGAGCGCCGCCGTCACGATCGCGCCCGCCGCCGAACATGCCGCCGTACATCGCGAAGCGCGACAGCAGGCCGGCGAGCATCGCGAAGAAGCTGGCGAGCGTCATCACGAGCACGTCGCGATTGGCCACGTGCGACAGCTCGTGAGCCAGCACGCCCTCGACCTCGCGCGGCTCGAGTCGCTGCCAGAGGCCCCTCGTAACGGCGACCGCCGCGTGCTTGGGGCTGCGCCCCGTGGCGAACGCGTTGGGAACGTCCGTGTCGATCACCGCCACCTTCGGCTTCGGCAGGTCCGCCATCGCGCAGAGCCGCTCCACCATCGCGTGCAGCTCGGGCGCCTCGTCGGGCTGAACGACCTTCGCGCCCGACGCCTTTAGCGCCAGCTTGTCGGAGGTGTAGTACTGGAACGCCGCCAGCGCGACGACGATCAGCACCATCGGGATCAGCCCGACGTCGAGGAATTGGAAGAGGACGACCGCGAAGATGACGTACAGCAGGCCAAGCAGGCCGCTCGTCAGCAGCATCCGCAGCGACAACCCTGCATCACGACCGTAATCCTTGCGCTTCATTCCGACTCAGCTCCTTGAGGGGATTACGCCAAGTGTAGACGCCGGGTTCGGCCTGACGGTCGTCGAATCGGAGCAGCGCGAGATAGCCGACGAGCCCGCCGAGGGCGACCTCGCGCGGCGAGTCGTTGACGAGCAGCGAGACCGCGATCGCAGCGGCGAACGCGAGCGGGAGCGCTCGCCGCGGGCCGCGGACGACGAGAAAGACGAGCGCGGCGATCGAGCCGGCGACGACGAGCCCGACGAAGGCGTTGTCCGTCGCGCGCCGCCACGACAGGACGAGGCGATCGCCCACGTCCCCCAGCACCTCCCCCGGCCCGCCACGGACCGCCTCGCCGACATGGGTCGTCGGCCCGAACACGGCGTCGAGCGCGACGACCGCTACGGCCGCCGCTGCCGCACCCGCGGCGACCACGAGCGCCCTCCGCCCGCCTCCGGCATACATCGCCCCGAGCACGCCATAGCCGGCCGCCAGCACGATCGCACCCCCGCCGTCGGCGCCGAACCTGCTCCCCGCGACGGTAACGAGCGCGAGCGCCGCCACGCCGGCAAACGCCGCCCAGCCAAAGCGCCGGAACAGCAGCGCCGCCGCGGCCAGCGCAGGCACGAGCAGCATTGTCTCCAGCAGGTTCGACACCCCGTAGAAGCGGCCGTTCTGGCTCGGCCCGAGCGGCGAGAGCGCGACCCACGTCGCGTCGACGCCCATCGCGACGAGGTAGCCGGCGATCACCGAAGCCAGCGCCAGCCCGATCGCGACGGGACCGCGGAGCAGAAGGGCGAGTGGAAGCGCGACCAGTGCCGCGAGCAGCAGCAACGTCACGACCATCCACGGCTCCGACACTCCGGCCACGCCGAGCAGCAGGTTCATCGCGGCGACGGCCGCGAACGCGAGCACACCCGCGACCGGCGCGACGAATGCGAGCAGCGCGACGACGACGGCCACGGCGACGGCGGCCACGACCCGCGAGCGGCCGTTGTCCCGAATTCGCCGCTCGAGGTCGCGGAGGTAGCCCACCGGGTCGTCCTCACGCCGCAGCGAAAGCCGCTCCGGATGCGCGAGATCAGCGATCGAGACCAGCCCCGGAACTCGCGTCGAGGTCGACGTCACGACGCCTCGCCGCCCGAGCTCCATGAGGGGATAGCGACGGTCATTCGCCTGCTGGGCGCCCTGCGGGATGCCGAGAATCGTTCCGCGCTCGACGCGTCCTAGAATGCCGCGCACGACGACGAACCCGAGCAGGCGGGGGCCCGACGCGCGCTCGCCCGACAGCGAGTTGACCACCTTCCCGCGCGCGAGCGACCGGCGCGCGCGAGCTTCGCTCGTCGTCGGCCCCGCGTCGGGAACGAGCAGTCCGAGCGCAGCCCGATCGGGGAAGCGTTCGAGGACGGCCGGCGAGGCGCCGGGGACCACGTACACGGGACGCTGGGCCGCGCGGGCGCCTGCAGGCATGGCCGCGACGGCAAGCGCAGCGAGCAGGGCAGGGCTGATCCGCACCGGCGCGAAGCGTAGGCTTACCGCCCGCCGATGCACCCCGTGTCCCCCCGCGCGGAGGCAGTCCGCGCAGCGCTGCTCGCCGCGGCAGCCGCCACCGTGATCGTCGTGTTCGCCCCGCCGGGCGGCGACTCGGCCGCGCACCTCTACCGCACGCTGCTCGTCCGCGACGGCGTGCACGTCTGGGACAACTTCTGGTACGCGGGCCAGTACCCCTTCGCCTCGTACAGCCTCCTCTACTACGTGCCGGCCACCGTCGTGGGCAACGTGCCGCTCGTCGTCGCGGCGGTCGTCGCGTCGGCCGCGCTGTTCGCCTCGCTCGCCGTCCGCGAGTGGGGCGCGTCCGCCCGCTGGCCGGCGCGGGCGTTCGGCGTCGCCGCGGCCGGCCCCCTCTTCACGGGGACGTACAGCTATGCGCTCGGCCTCGCCGCGGCCCTCGCCGCGCTCCGACTTCTGCAGGGCCGCCGGACGTGGGCCGCGGTCGTGTGCGCGGCGCTCACGCTCGGATGCAGCCCGCTCGCGTTCGTCTTCCTGTGCGTCGCCCTCGGCGCGGTCGTCCTCGCGCGCGGCCGGATCGAGCGGCGCACGCTCGCGGTCGGGGGAGCGCTGGCGGCGCTCACGGCTGTCCAGGTGCTCATCGTCGTCGTCTTTCCCAGCGACGGGCGCTATCCGTTCAGCCCGTTCTCGCTCGCCGGCGTCCTCGCGCTGAGCGCGCTCGGCGCGGCGCTCGCCTTCCGCTCCGACGCGGCCGGCCCGATCGCACCGTTCTTCGTCCTCTGGGGCCTCGTCAGCGTCGCCGCCTACGTCGTGCCGTCGCCGTTCGGCGACAACCTCGCACGCCTCCGCGAGCTCGCGTTCCCACTCGTCCTCCTCGCCGCCGTGCTGGCGCGCTTCCGTCCGCGGCCGATCGCGATCGCGGCGCTCGCCGTCGCGCTGGTCTACAACCTTTCGCCCGACCTTCGTGCGTTGCCGAAGCGCGTCGACGACGCCCGCACGGCCGGAGCGGCGTACTGGGCGCCTGCCGTCGACTTCCTTCACCGCCACCGGTCGCCCGAGTACCGCGTCGAGGTCGTCCCAACGTTCGGCCACTGGGAGGCGTACTGGATCCCCCGGGCCGGCCTCCCGCTCGCGCGGGGCTGGTACCGCCAGCTCGACATCGCGCAGAACCCGGAGCTGTACCGGACGCCGCTCGCCCCCACGGCCTACCGCCGCTGGCTGCGGAAGCTCGGCGTGCGCTACGTCCTCCTGCCACGCGCCCGCCTAGGGCCGCTCGGCGCCGAGCGCGAGGCAGCCCTCCTCCGCTCGGGCGCGGCCGGGCTCCGACCGGTGCGGCGGCTCCCGGACTGGACGATCTACGAGCTGCCGCGGCCCTCGCCACTCCTCACCGGCCCGGCCCCGGCCCGCCTGCTCCGCTTCGGGCACGACGCGATCGCCGGCCGCGTCGCGGCCGCCGGGGCCTACAAGCTGCGCGTCCGCTACACGCCTCTGTGGCGCGTCGACGCGCGCGGGGTGTGCCTCGAGCGGGCGCCGGACGGCATGACGCGACTCGTCGCGGCGCGACCGGGGCGGTTCGTGCTGTCGCTCCCCGAGCGGCCGGGAACGCTCCTCCGCTCGGCGTTCGGCGGTCGCTCCGCCGGGTGCTGAGCGAAGGCGTTTCGGACCCTCCACGGCGGTATAGAGTCCGCCGCGATGCGCCTTCGGACCGTCGTCATCCTCGCGCTCGGCGTCCTGACGTTCGCGCTGGCGGGCTGCGGCGGCAGCGAGGACGTGGCCCCGACCGCCGAGACCGTCGAGGGGACAACCGAGACGTCGGGTCCCTCCGGAACCGAAACGGAGACGACGCCCGAGGAGAGCCAGGGCGGCGGCAAGGGCGATCCCGCGGCCGGCAAGCAGATCTTCAGCGACCAGGGCTGCGGCAGCTGCCACACCCTGTCGGACGCCGGCGCGAGCGGGAACATCGGTCCGAATCTCGACGACGCGAAGCCGCCCCGCGAGCTCGTCATCGAGCGGGTGACGAACGGCAAGTCGCCGATGCCGTCGTTCAAGGACAAGCTCACCGAGCAGCAGATCGAGGACGTCGCCGCCTACGTCGTCCAGGCGACGCAGGGCTGACAGCCGCTTAGCTCAGCGACTCCTACTCCTAGACTGCGCGCATGATCGACCTGCGGGCCGCCCGAGCCGAGCCGGACGGCACCCGCGCCGCGCTCGCCCGCAAGGGCGCTGCCGACCTCTTCGACGAGCTGCTCGCCGCCGACCGTGAGGTTCGGCGCCTGCAGCCTCGTGTCGAGGAGCTCCGCGCCAGGCGCAAGCTGAAGGGCAAGCCCACGCCCGAGCAGCTCGAGGAGCTCGAGCACGTGAAGGCGGAGCTGGCCGCGCTCGAGAGCGAACTCACGGAGGCCGAGCGTCGCCGGGACGAGCTGCTCGACCGCGTCCCGAACCCGCCGGACCCGTCCGCGCCCGACGGCTTCGACGAGGAGGACGCCGTCGAGATCCGGCGCGTCGGCGAGCCGCCCACGTTCGACTTCGAGCCGCGCGACCACCTCGAGCTCGCGACGCCGCACGGCTGGATCGATACCGAGCGCGGCGCGCGCGTCTCCGGCTCACGCTTCGTCTATCGCGTCGGCGACCTCGCGCTCGCCGAGCTCGCCCTCTACCGCTTCGCGCTCGACCGGCTCGTGGCCAAGGGCTTCGTGCCGGTGCTGCCTCCCGTGCTCGTCCGCGAGGAGGCGATGTACGGCACGGGGTTCCTGCCGACGGACGAGGTGAACATCTACCGCGTCGAGCGCGACAACCTCTACCTGACGGGCACGTCGGAGGTCGCCCTCGCCGCGCTGCACATGACCGAGACGCTCGACGAGGCTGAGCTCCCGCGCTCGTACGCCGCCTTCTCGACCAACTTCCGGCGCGAAGCGGGCGCGGCCGGCAAGGACACGCGCGGCATGTTCCGCGTGCACCAGTTCGACAAGGTGGAGATGTTCGTGTTCGCGACGGCCGAGTCCTCCGGCGACGAGCACGAGCGCCTGCTGGCGATCGAGGAGGAGCTCGTCTCCGAGCTCGAGATCCCCTACCGCGTCGTCAACGTCGCGGCCGGAGACCTCGGCGCCTCGGCTGCGAAGAAGTACGACATCGAGGCCTGGTTCCCCGGGCAGGGGCGCTACCGCGAGATCACGTCCACGTCGAACACGACCGACTACCAGGCGCGCCGGCTCAGGATCCGCGTCCGGCGCGAGCGCGGCCTCGAGCACGTCCACACGCTCAACGGCACCGCGGTCACCGCGCGCTCGCTGATCGCGATCCTCGAGAACTTCCAGGACGACGACGGCAGCGTCGCCGTCCCCGAGCCGCTCGTCGAGCTCGGCGCGCCCGCGCGGCTCGGCGCAATCCCCGTAACGGCATAATCGAGCGCGGCGGGGTGCCAGAGCGGCCGATTGGCGCGGTCTTGAAAACCGCTGGCCCCTAACCGGGCCCGTGGGTTCGAATCCCACCCCCGCCGCCTCTAGAGCTGGCGCCCAGGCGACGTCTACGGCGACTTCCGTCGCCTCCACCGATCGCGCGTCCGCAGCTGCAGCCCTGTCGCTCGGACGGCGGTGTGGCAAGATCCGCGCGAGAGGCCCGGGGCGCGAGGCACCCGGCAGAGACGGCGTCATCGTGCAGACCGGCGAAGCGACTCCGCAGACGCGGTACGCCCGCAGCGGCGGGGTCGGCATCGCTTACCAGGTGCTCGGAACGAGCTCCGTCGACGTCCTTCTCGCGCCCGGATTCCCCAGCCACCTCGAACACGCTTGGGAGCAGCCGCGGCTGGCCCACTTCTACCGGCGACTGGCGTCGTTCTCGCGGCTGATCCTCTTCGACAAGCGAGGCCTCGGCCTGTCCGACCGCGTTGGGGAGTCCGATCTCCCGGGAGTCGAGCAACGGATGGACGACATCCGGGCCGTCCTCGACGAGGTCGGCTCAGAGCACGCGACGGTTGTGGGCATGTCGGACGGCGGGCCGATCGCGGCGCTCTTCGTGGCGACGTACCCGGAGCGGGTGACCGGCCTCGTGATGATCAACAGCTACGCGCGGCGACTACAGGCCGACGACTATCCCTGGGGGCCGACGGCCGAAGACTGGCGGGCGATCGAGGAGACGTTCCGGAAGGACTGGGGCGGCCCGCTGTACCTCGAGATGGTGGTGCCGAGCCGGGCAAACGACGAAGCGTTCGCCGACTGGTGGGCGGCGTACCTGCGCCGGAGCTCGAGCCCCGGCGCGGCGGGCGCGTACATCAGGATGAACGCGCAGATCGACGTGCGCGCGGTGCTCCCTGCGATCCACGTGCCGACGCTGATCCTGCACGCCGTCGGAGACCGGATCTGCCCCGTGGAGGGAGCGCGGTACTTGGCGAGCCGCATCGAGGCCGCTCGGCTCGTCGAGCTCGCCGGCGACGACCATCACATATGGGCCTCCGACCTCGAGGGCGTCGTCTCCCAGGTCGAGCAGTTCGTCATCGGACAGCGCGGCGCTCCACCGCCCGAGAGCGTGCTGACGACGCTTCTCTTCACCGACATCGTCGGATCGACCGAGACGGCGAGCGCGCTCGGCGACCGCCGCTGGAAGACGCTCCTCGAGAGCCACCACGCCGTCGTTCGCCGTGAGCTCGAGCGCTACCGCGGGGTCGAGGTCGACACGACGGGCGACGGCTTCCTGGCGATGTTCGACGGCCCAGCGCGTGCGGTCCGCTGCGTGCTTGCCATCAAGGATGCGCTCGCCGAGGTCGGCGTTGTCATCCGCGCCGGGGTCCACACCAGCGAAGTCGAGCTCGCTGGTCGCAACGTCCGCGGCGTCGGCGTCCACATCGCGGCCCGCGTGATGACTGCGGCGCAGCCGGACGAGGTCCTCGTAACGCGTGTCGTTCGCGACCTCGCCGTCGGTTCGGGACTGACGTTCGCCGAGCGAGGACAGCACGCCCTCAAGGGCGTCCCCGGCGAGTGGGAGCTTCTCTCTGTCGCCGATCGTACGTAGGCGGGACTCGGCTCGCAGGCAGACTTCGAGGACGTGACCGCTCTCGCGGAACGATTGCTCGCCCTATGGCAGCAGCCGGTCGACGGACGCGCCGATCCCGAAGCGGCCTTCCGCGAGCTCTACGCCGACCCGGTCTCGATCAACGGCGCGCCGACGCCGGTACGCGAGCTCGTCGAGCGGGCACGGGCTCTGCAGCGGAGCTTCTCCGGCCTCGCCACCGAGCTCGTCGACGAGGTGTAGACCGCCGACCGGCTCGTAATCGCCTTTTATTTGCGCGGCCAGCACGTCGGGCCGCTCGCCACTCAACTCGGTCGCGTTGCCCCGACCGGGGGCGCGGTCGCGATTCGAACGATCGACGTGCTGACGATCGCCGACGGCCGCATCACGGGGATCTGGGTCGTCTCCGACGAGCTCGGCATGCTCGCCCAGCTCGACGCCGTTCGGCTGACCTGATCCGGCGAGAGGTCAGCCGTTGCCTTCCGATCGGCGGCAGCGCCGTCACAGTCGCGCAGTGGCCTCGTATTCGGTCAACGAGCGTGCCGTCGCCCGCCGCGCGAGCGCGACGCGTGCTTCGGCGGCATCATCGATCGCCCGCCGAGCGCGATGGGATCTAATCCGATAAATGCCTGTCGACTTTGAAAACCGCTGACTCCTAACCGGGCTCGTGGGTTCGAATCCCACACCCGCCGCTTTTTGGGCGCCGTTGTCGCGCTAGTGGCTGAAGCCCGCGGCCGCCGCCGTGTCGTGGACCGGCTCTGCCTGCGCTTGCAGACGCGGGAGCTGGCGCTGAATGTCGGCCATCAGCAGTTCCGCCATGTCGTGGCCGAACCCTGCCGAACGACGACGCGGAGCGCGGCCAGGTCCATCCGGTTGGCCGGGAACGTGTAGGCCGGCACCTGCCAGCCGCGGTGAGGGCGTTCGGTGTCGGCTGCTAGAGCTCGAGGAGCATGCGCACGCCGCCCTCGTCACGCGTGAGCTCCCGGTAGCCGAGGCGCTCGTAGAGGCTCAAGGCCGGGTTGTCGGTATCGACGCTCAGACTCAGCTGCGCAAAGCCTGCAGCACGCGCCGCATCCGCCAACTCGACCATGAGCCGCCTTCCGATCCCGCGCCCGCGGTGCGCACCCACCACGGCGACCGCCAACTCCGGCGTTCGATCGTCGACGTAGCCGTGACCGTGATCGTCGTCGCTGAAGAGCCGGCAGAACGCGGCCCCCACGACGTTGCTGTCCAACTCGGCGAGAACGCCGAGATCGCCGGTACGGCCCCAGGCTCGGTGGTAGCGCGCCAGCTCCGGATGCTCGATGAGCAATTCGTAGGGCGGAAGCTCCCGCTCAGGATTCCACGAGACGGCTTGGAAGAGCGCCCACCGCACGTGTTCGACGTCATTCTTCTCGAGCGCCCGGATCACGAGATCGGGCACGGGGCCTCCTTCGG
>Ga0126307_10001023_pt1 | contig 18424 bp, 19 predicted proteins | sample Plot28_FD_89955 | JGI IMG/M metagenome (GOLD analysis project Ga0126307, IMG submission 89955) | Serpentine soil microbial communities from UC McLaughlin Reserve, CA, USA - Plot28 | ecosystem: Environmental > Terrestrial > Soil > Grasslands | place: USA: UC McLaughlin Reserve, Lake County... | reverse complement strand
GAGAACGCGATCATGAGCCACCCGGCGGTGAAGGAGGCCGCGGTCGTCGGCATCCCGCACCCGAAGTGGGACGAGCGCCCGCTCGCAGCCGTCGTCCTCAAGGAAGGGGAGACCGCCACCGCGGAGGACATCCTCGAGCACATCCGGCCGCTGGTGGCCAAGTGGTGGATGCCCGACGCCGTCGAGTTCATCGACGAGGTGCCCAAGACCAGCGTCGGCAAGTTCTCGAAGAAGGACCTGCGCAAGCGGTTCGCGGACTACGAGCTGCCGTCGGCGAGCAGCTGAATTTAGCGGACGAAGGGCGGCTCGCCGGTCTCGCTCACCATGGGGCGACCGGCGGCCTCCCACTCCCCCATGCCCCCGGCGACGTTGACCGCGTCGAACCCGTTCTGGTTCAGCCACGCGGCGACCCGCGCGGAGCGGCCGCCGCCGCGGCAGGTCACGTAGAGCGGGTCGCCCTCGGGCAGGTCGTCGAGCCGGGCCGGGACGTCGCCCATCGGGATGTGGGTCGCGCCGTCGATGTGGCCGTGCACCCACTCGTCGACCTCACGGACGTCGAGGACCACGGCGTCCTCGGGCACGTCGCTGACGGGGACGGTCGGCACCTGCTGCGGCATCACGCCCTCCATCGTGACACGACGCCTTGGTTGCGAGCCGGGCCAGAGCCCGTTGCCTCATCCGGGCGGTCGGAGTAGGACCGCCGCGAAATGTCGGGCCTGAGGTGCAGAGACGGAGGAAACGGGGATGCGCAGGACACTGGCGGTGCTCGGAGTGGCGGCGACGCTCGCGATCGGTCAGGCCGCAGTGGCCGGCCCCGCGTCGGCGAAGACCAACTGTGAAGGGTTTCCGATCCGCGAGTGCCAGGGTGGCACGGGCAGCGGCGGCGGTGGAGGGGGCGGAGGCGGCGGCGGGCAGACCGAATTCGACCTGGTGAACGATCAGGGTTCGACGATCAGCGGTGGCCGCGGCTTTGGCGGAGGCGGGACCGGAGGCGGTGGGGGTCGACACTGCTTCTCCCCCACCGACTGCGTCGGAGGTAGCTCGAACACGCCGGCGTCCTGACTTCCGCCGAGCCCTGAGGCGACGGCGAGATCCGTCCAGCCGCTGCGATCATGGGGGCGATGACCATCGCCCGTGCACCGGTCCGTGAGCCTGCCTGGTCGCTGTCCCGCTCGGCCATCGGCCTGTGGGTCACCGAGGGTGTGATCGGGTCGGTGTTCGCCGGGATCGGCGCGGCGGCGGTTGTGCTGTTCGTGCCGTCGTCCGTGGGGTTCCTGCGCTGGCTCGTGCCGGCCGTCGCACTGGTCTACGCGGTCGCGGTGATCGGCGTGCGGCCCTGGGTGCGCTTCCGCGTGCATCGCTGGGAGGTGACCGGCGAGGCGGTCCTCACGCTCACCGGCTGGCTCACCCGCACGTGGACGCTCGTGCCGATCTCCCGCATCCAGACCGTCGACGTCACCCGCGGCGTACTGCAGCAGCTGTTCGGGCTGTCGACGGTGGCGGTACTGACAGCGTCCTCGCAGGGCACCGTGCACGTCTGGCACCTGGAGGCCGACGTGGCCCAGCGGGTCGCCGACGACCTGGCCCACCGCGCCGAGCAGGTCCGCGACCAGGCCACATGACCCAGCCCCCTTCCCCGGGCCGTCGCACCTCGCCCCGCGTCGTCCTGGTCCACACGATCACCTTCCGCCAGGCCCGGCAGTTCGTCCCGGCGGTGATCCCCCTGGTCGCGGCCGTCGGCCTGGACGGCGGGGCACCGACGATCGTGGGACTGGTCCTCGGCGTCACCGTGCTCTCCCTGGCCACCGCGGGCCTGTCGTGGTGGCGGTTCAGCTACGTCGACGGCCCGTCGTCGGTCGTGGTGACCCGTGGCCTGCTGTCCCGCTCGGTGCGCATGGTGCCCAACGACCGCATCCGCGGCGTCGAGGTGGAGACGCCGGTGCTGCACCGACTGTTCGGCCTCGTCCGCGTACGGATCGACGCCGCGGCCGGCGGTGTCACCGACAAGGGCGAGGAACTGGTCGTCGACGGCCTGCCCCGGTCGGAGGGCGACCGCCTCCGCACCGCCGTCCTCACCCACCGCTCCTCGACGTCAGCGACGGCCGACGGCGTCCCGGTCGCCATGCCCGCGGAGGAGGAGTTCGCCCGCTTCGACAACCGATGGCTGCTCTACGCGCCGCTGGTCGGCAGCTACCTCGCCGTGCCGCTGGCCGCCGTCGGCGCCCTCTTCCGGCTGGCGCAGGAGCTGCCGGAGAGCGTCCGGCCCGAGTTCGACGAGCCCGATCTCTCCGGTCTGCAGGTCCTCGCGATCACCGCCGCCGCCGGACTGCTGCTGCTGGGAGTCGGGTCGGTCATCGGCGCCGCCGTCGTCAACTGGGGCTTCCGGCTGGTGCGCCGCGGCGGCTCGCTGGTGGCCACGCGCGGGTTGATCACCCGGCGGCACACCGAACTGGAGATCGACCGGATCCGCGGGTGCACGGTCGCCGAGGGCGCCGGCATGCGGCTGGTGCGGGCGACCCGGGTCAACGCCCTGGTGACGGGGCTGGGCGACGCGGCCCGCCGCGGTCAGCTGCTGCCGCTCGGGCCGCGGAAGGAAGCCTGGCGGCTGGTCCACCGGCTCGTCGCCGACCCCGGACCGATGGTCCCGCACCCAGTCGCGGCGCGGCGCCGGCGGCTCGGGCGGGCGTTGTTCGCCGGCCTGGTGGTGACCGCTGCCGGGCTGGTCGCCACGATCGCGGCGGGCTGGTGGGGGCTGCTCGTCGTCGGTGTGCTGCTGACCCTCCTGGGCGTCCCGCTCGGGCTGGGCCGGTACGCGGCGCTGGGCCACGCCGCGGGCCCCCGCTCGTTCACCGTCCGCAGCGGCTGGCTGGTGCGCGAGCAGGCCGTGCTGGAGCGGCGCGCCGTCGTCGGGTGGCAGGTGCGCCAGTCGTTCTTCCAACGCCGGGCGGGGCTGGCCACCGTCGTCGCCTGCGTCGGTGCCGGCCGGGGCGGCTACGCCGCGATCGACATGGCCGCCGACGAGGTGCGCTCCTTCACGGTCGCCGCTTCCGAGCCGTGGGCCGAGACCTTCAGCCGCTGAGCGGCAGCAGGTCCTGGACCAGGCCGGAGGCGGACTCCGGGTGGTCGCTCGCCAGGAGCCCGGCAGCGGCGAGCACGTAGCACCGGTCGACCACGACAGGCGTTCTGTCGACGACGCTGCCTGCTCCGCCGGTGTCCGAACCGATCCGGGCGATGACGCTCTCGATCGCGCTCGGATCGGCGTGCCGGAACACGCCTCCCGAGAGCACCACCAGACCGGCGTTGCGGGCGCTCGCGCCCCCGGGCCCGTACGCGGCCTCCGCACGCAGGTGCCGGCGGAGCGCGATCGTCGCCGCGGCCTCGCCGAGGGCCAAGGGCTCGTCGCCCGGCTCGGGGAGTCCTTCGGCCACCGCCGCGGCACGCAGCGCGTCGACGCTCCAGGACACTCCGAGGTCGCCCTCCACTGTGCGCCGACGGGCCGGGACTCCGACGGCCTCGCGCCCGAGCGACGCCTGCTCGGCGTCGGCGTCGGGCACGCAGTAGACGTCGGTGGTCGCACCTCCCACGTCGAGGACGACGACCCCCGGCGCCTCGGTACCGACGAGGAGCCGGGCCAGCACCGTCACACCCTCGAGAACGGCGTCCGGGGTCACCGCGCGCACCCACTGCCGGAGCCGCGGGTCGGTCGACAGCCGGTCGCCGCCGATCACGTGCTCGAGGAACACCTCGCGGATCGCCGCCCGGGCCGATTCGGGGGCCAGGCGGCCGATGTCGGGCAGGACGTTGTCGGCCTCCGTGACGGGCAGCCCGCCGTCCCGCAGCACGGCAGCCACGTCGTCGCGGACGGCGGCGTTGCCGGCCAGCACCACGGGAACGGACCACCGCGCACCCGCGAGCACCCCCGCGTTGTGCCGCAGCACCGAGGCCTCGCCGCCGTCGGTGCCGCCCACCAGCAGGACGACGTCGGGCGCGACCTGCCGCAGCGCGGCGAGGGCGGCGTCGTCCATCCGGCCGGCGACGACGTGGACGACCCGGGCCCCCGCCGACAGGGCGGCCCGGTGGCCGGCCTCCGCGCTGATCAACTCCTCGTAGCCCACCACCGCGAGGCGGAGGCCGCCGCCCGCGCTGGAGCAGGCCACCACTGGCCCGTCGGGGAAGCCCGCCGTCGCGGCCAGGACGCCGGCGACCACGTCGTCCAGCGTGGTCGGCGCCTGGGCGGTGGCGAGCAGGGTTCCACGGGTGACGTCGACCAGCGCCGCCTTCGTGAACGTGGAGCCAATGTCGACGCACACCACCCTCACGGGCGGACACTAACCGCCCGCGAGGGTGGTGGAACGGCGGGGAGCGGCCCCCTGCAGGGGCCCGCCGCGCCCTTCTAGTGCCGGATGGCCTTCTCCGCCCCGATCCCGGTGAGCGAGCGCACCTCCAGCTCGGCGACCTTGAGCTCGTCCGGGCGCTCCTTCGACAGCACCGTGCCGAGCCAGCCCAGGAAGAACGAGAGCGGGATCGACACCAGGCCGGGGTTGTTCAGCGGGAACCAGTGGAAGTCGATCGGTGGCTGGAAGAGCGACGGGCTCTTCCCCGTCGCCTCCACGATGGGCGCCCCGGAGACCACCGGGGAGAAGATGATCAGTCCGATGCAGATGATCAGCCCGCCGTAGATCGACCACAGCGCGCCCTGGGTGGTGAACCGCTTCCAGAACAGCGTGTAGAGGATCGTCGGCAGGTTGGCCGAGGCCGCGACCGCGAAGGCCAGCGCCACCAGGAACGCGATGTTCAGCCCCGCCTGCAGAGCCAGGATGCCCAGCCCGATCGAGATCGCGCCGATGACGACGGCGGTGATGCGGGCGACCCGCACCTCACCGTTCGGCGGCACCTGCCCCTTCTTGATCACGTTCGCGTAGACGTCGTGCGCGAACGAGGCGGACGCCGTGATCGTGAGGCCGGCGACGACCGCCAGGATCGTGGCGAACGCGACGCCGGCGATGACGCCCAGCAGCACGGTCCCGCCCAGTTCGAAGGCCAGCAGCGGCGCCGCCGCGTTGACCGCGCCCGGCGCGCCGAGGATCCGTTCCGGGCCCACGAGCGCCCCGGCGCCATAGCCGATGACGAGGCTGAACAGGTAGAAGATCCCGATCAGCCAGATGGCCCAGACGACCGAGCGGCGGGCATCCTTCGCCGTCGGCACCGTGTAGAAGCGCATCAGCACGTGGGGCAGGCCCGCCGTCCCGAGGACGAGCGCCAGGCCCAGCGAGACGAAGTCGAGCTTCGACGTCCCCGTCGCCCCGTACTGCGCCCCCGGTGCGGCGACGTCCCGGCCGTCGACCGCGAGGTCCTGGGCGCCGCCGATCAGCGCGGACAGGTTGAAGCCGTACTTGCCGAGCACCCACGCGGTCATCACGAAGGCACCGACGATCAGCAGCGACGCCTTGATGATCTGCACGTACGTGGTGCCGCGCATGCCGCCGACGAGGACGTAGAAGATCATCAGGGCGCCGACGATCACGACGACGACGGCCTGCGCCGCCTCGCCGGTGACGCCGAGCAGCAGGGTGACCAGGCCACCGGCGCCGGCCATCTGGGCGAGCAGGTAGAACAGCGAGACGGCCAGCGTGGAGATCGCCGCCGCGGTGCGCACCGGGCGCTGCCGCATCCGGAACGCGAGGACGTCGGCCATCGTGAACTGCGCCGTGTTCCGCATGAGCTCGGCCACGAGCAGCAGTGCCACCAGCCAGGCGACCAGGAAGCCGATCGAGTAGAGGAAGCCGTCGTAGCCGAAGACGGCGATGGCCCCCGCGATGCCGAGGAAGGAGGCCGCGGAGAGGTAGTCGCCCGCGATGGCCAGGCCGTTCTGGGTGCCGCTGATGTTGCGGCCGGCGGCGTAGTAGTCGGCGGCGGTCTTGTTCGTGCGGCTGGCCTGGAACGTGATGATCAGCGTGACCAGGACGAAGGCGCTGAAGATCGAGATGTTGATCGCTGGCTCGCCGATGCTCTCCTCGGCAGCGAACAGGTCAGGCACGGGTCGCCCCCTCGCTCGTGCCGGTGCCGTCGCGCCGGGCGAACTCGTGGCTCTCGAGCCGGTGGCGCATCTCGTCGGCGATCGGGTCGGTGTTCTTGTTCGCGTGCGCCACGTAGAGGTGGGTGATCACGAAGGTCGTCAGGAACTGGGCGAGGCCCAGCAGCAGCCCGATGTTCACGTTCCCGAAGACCTGGGTGGACATGAAGTCGTGCGCGTACGTGGACAGCAGGACGTAGAGCAGGTACCAGGCCAGGAAGGCGAAGGTCATCGGGAAGGCGAACCGGCGGAACCGGCGCTTCAGCTCCACGAACTCGGGCGAGGCTTGCGCCTGCAGGTACTCGTCAGGGGTCAACAGCCGGCGTTCGTTCGGGTCGCTCACGTGCACTCCTCCGGTGAGGTGTGGCTTCCGTCACTGTTCGTAGTACCGCCGGTGGGCTCACGTGACAAGTCGGAGTGCAGAACCGTTGCCGAATCGCAGGACGGCCGTAACGGGCCGAAAACCCGGTCGCGCTGCAATGGGTCATGCGAGGCAGCGACATCGGATCGACGGGATGGTTCCCGGTGGCGCGCGCCACCGAGGTGGGCTCGAGCCCGGTGCCGGTGGGCGCCGGGGGGGCGGCCTACGTGCTGGTGCGGCTGCGGCCGGGCGGCGAGGTCACCGCCTTCCCGGCCCGCTGCCCGCACCGCCTGGTGCCGCTGGCGGCCGGAACGGTGAGCGGGGGCCGGCTGCAGTGCCCGTACCACGGGTGGCGGTTCGACTCGGAGGGCCGCTGCGTCGACATCCCCTCGCTCGGCCCGACGGGCACGCCCCCGCCGCGCGCGGACCTCGACATGCCCTGGGCGGTCGAGGAGAAGCACGGCTGGGTGTGGCTGGCGCCGGAACGGACGACGTCCCCCGTTCCCGCACAACCTTCCGCGGCTCCGCAGCCGGCCCCGGAACCGCCGGACCCGGCCGGCCGGGTCTTCGGCAACCTCGACCCTTCGCTGGAGCACGCCTGGCACCCGGTTGCCCTCTCCCGCGAGCTGCGCGCCGGCGGATGGCTGCAGGTGCGGCTGCTCGGCCGCACCTGGAAGCTGCGCCGCGACGGCGACGACGTGACCGCGGAGCCACCCGCCTACGGGGTCCGCGAGCAGTTCGGCGTCATCTGGCTGGCCCCGGCGGAGCCCACCGACGTCGAACTGGAGCTGCCCGAGGCGGCCGACCGCCGGTTCGTGACCGGCTGGCTGCCGCCCGTCCGCTCGCCGGGACCCGCGGGACCGCTCGCCGACACGTTCCTCGACGCCACCCACGGCGCGTTCGTCCACGCCTCGACCATCGGCGGCTCCCCGGCCGCGGCGGTCGACCCCGGCGACGTCGCCGCCGACCAGGTGGTGGCCGAGCCGGGCGGGTTCAGCAGCGTCCAGGAGCAGTGGTGCGACAACCCGCTCGACCCCGAGGTGGCCACCGGCGGGCGGCCGCTGCGCCAGCGCCGGCGGACGACGTACACCTACCGGGCCCCGTTCCAGCTGCGGCTGCGCCAGGAGTTCCTCGACTCCGGTGCGGCGACGACTCTGCTCTACCTGCTGCAGCCCGAGGACCTCGACTCGACCCGCATCTACGTGTGCGTCCTGCTGTCGGCGGGGCCGGGCCGGCGGCTCCCCCCGCCGGCGACGGTCGGCGAGCAGGTGGCCCTCCAGCTGCGGATCCTCGAGGAGGACGTGCGCTCGCAGGAGATGCTGGCGGTGTCGGGGCTGCCGCTGGACCGCCGCGACGAGGTGCACGTGCCCGGGGACGCGCGGGGCGTGGCCCTCCGCCAGGCGCTCTGCGACTTCATGGCCGAAGGCCGCCGTCAGCTGGCCGCCTGACCGGTCACTCGGTCTCGATCGAGGCGCCGCACGACGGGCAGCGGGTCGGCGGGTCCTCGTCGGCCAGCCGCCCGCACTCCGGGCAGACACGCGGCAGCCAGCAGGCGGGGTCGCCGCCCTCGTCCGCCGCCCGCTCCACCTCCTGTGGGTCCACGTCGTGCAGCCTGCCACCTTCCGCCGTCGTCGGACCGGCGTCGGGCGAGGGCGGCCTCCCCTCCGACCGGGTGGGCCCTCCCCTGGACGCGGAGCAGACACAGCGTCGGCTGGGACACTGGGAACGTGCCGTCGCCGAAACTCCACCGCGCCGCCCTGACCGCTGCCGCCCTGGCCTGGCCGGTGACCTTCGTGACGCGCGCGGCCTGGGGCCTGCCCCGGGCACTGGGGGCCCACCGCCGGCGGCTGCGCCCGGTGGTCGCCGGCTCCCCGCACTTCTCCGACGGCAAGTTCCACAACACCCTCGAGACCCCGGCGCTGGCGCCGGCCAACACCCGCGACGGCCTGCTGCGGCAGTGGCACGACGAGCGGCACGTCGGGCTCCCCGGCGGGCCGATCCCGCTGGCCCGCCCCGAGATGCCCGAGGAGGCGGCCGAACTGGCCGTCACCTGGCTCGGGCACGCCAGTGCGCTGCTGGAGATCGACGGCCAGCGCGTGCTGGTCGACCCGGTGTGGGGCTTCCGCGTCTCGCCGTCCCCCGTGTTCGGCCCGACCCGGCTGCACCCGGTACCGGTGGCGCTGGACGAGCTGCCGCAGGTCGACGCCGTCCTCGTCTCGCACGACCACTACGACCACCTCGACCTGCCGACGGTCGAGGCGCTGCTGACGACGCAGACGGCCCCGTTCGTCGTCCCGCTCGGCATCGGCGAGCACCTCCGCAAGTGGGGCGTGCCCGAGAAGCGCATCGTGGAACTGGACTGGGACGGCGAGCACAACGTCGGCGGCCTGACGCTGACCTGCACCGAGGCCCGGCACTTCTCCGGGCGCTACTTCTACCGCGACACCACGCTGTGGGCGTCCTGGGCGATCGCCGGGCCGCGGCACCGGGTGTTCTTCGGCGGAGACACCGGCTACACCCCCGCGTTCGCCGGCACCGGCGCGCGGCTGGGCCCGTTCGACCTGACCCTCCTGCCGGTCGGCGCCTACAACGACGCCTGGCACGCCATCCACATGGACCCCGAGGAGGCGATGCGGGCGCACGGCGACCTCGGCGGGCGCGTGCTGCTGCCCATCCACTGGGCGACCTTCAACCTGGCCTTCCACCGCTGGGCCGAGCCCGTGCAGCGACTGCTCGCCGCCGCCGACCGCACCGGCGCGCAGGTCGTCGTCCCTCGGCCGGGTCAGCGGATCGACGTGCTGGACCCACCGGAGCTCGAGGACTGGTGGACGGCGGTCGGCTCGCTCCCTCCGGAGGAGCACGTGCACACGCAGGGGCCGGGCAGCGCCCTGCTGGTGCGGGCGGCGACCCGCCTGCTCCGCCTCGGCAACTCCTGACCCGCCCGACTTGAGAGCCTTGGGTCATTCGGCGTGTCGCCGACGGAGCGGTCGAGGCCGGCCCTAGGCTGCACCCGCCACGGCGGCGACTCATACCCACTGGTCAGCGTGCCGAGCGCCCGTGTCGATCATCTTTGGGGAGTTCCCGTGCCGCACTTCGGACGCCGCCCGTCTGCATCCGTGGAGGACCACACCGCCGAGGCGCGGGCCAACGTGGCCGCCGTGACCGAGGTCGTGCAGGAGCTCGCCGCGGCGCACACGTCGGAGGACGCCATCCGCACCGCCCTGGACCTGGTCCGGGAGCGCTTCGGGTGGGCCTACGGGTCCTACTGGCGGGTGGATCCGGCCAGCCAGGCGCTCACCTTCGTGCAGGAGTCCGGCAGCGCGGGCGACGAGTTCCGGCAGGTCACCCTCGCGGCGTCCTTCCGCGAGGGCGTCGGTCTCGCCGGCCGCGCGTGGAAGGCCCGCGATCTCGTCTTCGTCCCCGACCTGGCCGAGGTCCGTGACTGCGTCCGGGCTCCCGCCGCCCAGCGGGTCGGCGTCCGCAGCGGGATCTGCTTCCCGCTGATGGAGGACGGCGAGGTGACGGGCACGATGGACTTCTTCGCCACCGAGACCCTCGCCCCGTCCGCCGAGCGCCTGGACACCCTCCGCGCCATCGGGCGCCTGGTCTCCCAGGCCATCGAGCGGGTGCTCACCTCGGAGCGGCAGGCCGAGGCCGCCCGGGACATGGCCGCCGTGAACACCGTGCTCCGCGAGGTGTCGCGGGCGACCAGCCAGGAGTCGGCGATGGCCGCCGCGCTGACGAGCATCCGCGAGGGATTCGGCTGGGCCTACGGGTCCTACTGGGCCGTGGACCCGGAGGACCGGACGCTGAAGTTCGTCCAGGAGGCGGGCAGCGCCGGGCAGGAGTTCCGCGACGTCACCCTCGCCGCGTCGTTCCGGGAGGGCGTCGGCCTCAGCGGTCGCGCCTGGCGGACGCGGGACCTGGTCTTCGTCGAGGACCTGGCCCAGGTCACCGACTGCGTGCGGGCCCCTGCCGCCCAGCGGGCCGGCGTGAAGTCGGGCGTGTGCCTGCCGATCATGGCCGGCGGCGACGTGGTCGGCACCATGGACTTCTTCGCGACGACCACCCTCACCCTGTCCCAGGGTCGTGGGGACGCGCTGCGCAACACCGCGTTCCTCCTCGGCCAGGCCATGGAGCGCTTCCTCTCCGCGGAACGGCTGCAGACGGCCGGACGCGAGCTGCTCGACTCCATCACCGAGGTGGAGAGGAACGTGCTCTCGGCCACCTCGGTCGCCAGTGACGGCAAGCGCCTCACGGAGGAGGCCAACGAGTCGGTCGCCGGCCTGGGCGACTCCAGTGCCGACATCGGCAAGGTCGTGAAGGTCATCCGCGGCATCGCCGACCAGACCAACCTGCTCGCGCTCAACGCCACCATCGAGGCGGCCCGCGCGGGCGAGGCCGGTCGCGGGTTCGCCGTCGTCGCCAACGAGGTCAAGGAGCTGGCCGCCGAGACGGCCCGGGCCACCACGGACGTCGACGCGAAGGTCACCGCCATCCAGGAGCAGGTCGAGCGCGTCGTCACCGCACTCGGTGCGATCAGCTCCATCGTCGAGCAGATCAACGAGACGCAGACCGTGATCGGTGGCGTGCTGACCGAGCAGTCGGCGGTCACCCGCGCGATCCTCGACTGACCGGGCGGCTCCTGCTCAGCCCAGGAGCCGCCGCACCCCGGCCAGGTCCGCCGCCTCGCGCCCGGGGCGGGGACCGGCGGGATCGGGGTCGTGTCCCCGCCGGCGCAGCCGGATGACGTCGATGCCCGCCTCCATCGCCCCTCGGACGTCCCGCCCCGACGTCGCCACGTGGACCAGTTCGCCCCCGGCGCGCTCGCGGGCCCGCCGGTAGATGTCGGCCCCGGGCTTGTAGGCGCGCAGCCGTTCCGACGTGAGGACGACGTCGTCGTCGAGGAGCCGCGCCACCTTCGTGCGGGCGAAGACGTCGTCGTCGACGTTGGAGAGGATGCCGACGCGGTGGTCGCCGGCGATCGCGGGCAGCTCACGGACGACGTCGGGCCACAGCGGCCACCCCGCGACCGAGCCGAGCAGCATGACCGCGTCTACGTTCGCCGGGCCGGTCAGCCCCAGCTCGTCGTAGGTGGCCGCCAGCGAGCGGCGGCAATGCTCGGCGAACGGGATCCACTCGGGCTCGTCGCGCTGGGAGGCCTTGTTGCGCCGGTCCCACTCGTCCTGGAGGCGGCCGCCGTCGATCCCCCAGCCGCGCTCGGCGGAGATCACGGCCAGGATCCGTGCGGCGCCCGTACGGGAGTCGATCAGGGCGCTGAACAGGTCGAAGGTCACCAGCACGGATCGGAGTGTGACACCGTGCGCAGTCAGCCTCCGGGCCCCGTCCAGAGGCTCACCGCGAGCCTGCGAGCGGTGAGGACGACGGGGTCCGTCAGCGGAGCAGCTTGGACAGCCGCCGATCGGCCAGCGGCTTGCCGCCCGTCTGGCAGGTGGGGCAGTACTGCAACGACGTGTCGGCGAAGCTCACCTCGCGGACGGTGTCCCCGCACACCGGGCAGGGCAGGCCGGTGCGCGCGTGCACCGTCAGCCCCGAGCGCTTCTCGCCCTTCATGGTGGCCGCCTTCTGGCCCCGCTGGCGGTCGAGCGCGTCGGTGAGCGTGGCCCGAACGGCCTCGTAGAGACGGACCAGTTCGTCGTCGGTGAGCTTGTCGGCCATCTTGAACGGCGACAGCCGGGCGGCGTGCAGGATCTCGTCGGAGTAGGCGTTGCCGATGCCGGCAACCAGGGTCTGGTCGGTGAGGGCGCCCTTGAGCTGACCGGAGCGGGTCCTCAGGATCGCCGCGAACTGCTCGCGGTCGACCTCCAGCGCGTCGGGGCCGAGCCGCGCGATGCCGGGCACCTCCGACGGGTTCCGGACGACGTACACGGCGAGGCCCTTGCGCGTGCCCTGCTCGGTCAGGTCGAAGCCGTTGCCGTCGTCGAGGTGGACGCGCAGCGCCAGCGGGCCCTTGCCGGGCTTGGGTGGAGCGGTCGGCAGGTTCTCGCGCCAGTGCAGCCAGCCCGCCCGCGCCAGGTGTATGACCAGGTGCAGCCCGGAGACGTCGAGGTCGAGGAACTTTCCGTGCCGGCTCGCACCGTTGATCTCCAGGCCGCCGAGCGCGGACAGCGGCGGGTCGAAGGTCTTGATCGCCTGCACCGAGGCGAGGTCGGCCCGCGCCAGCACGTGGCCGACGGCGTTCTCGCGGAGGAACGCGGCCAGCGCCTCCACCTCGGGCAACTCGGGCACCGCACCATGATCCACGGTTCGCGGTCGTGCCGCCGTCCCCGATCAGGGGACTTTCGGCGCCGAGAGGCCGCTCCCCCCGGCGCTCCCGGGGCGTTCTACCCGCTCCCGGGGTCCTGCAGGACTCGAGGAGCGTGAACAACACTCCAGAAGCGGGGCCGAGCCGTCAGGCGTCGGCGTCCTCCCGGACCCGGGCGGTGGCGCCGGGCTCCAGGCGGGCCTGTTCGGCGACCGCGTGCGCGACCGCCTTCGTCACCTCGGCGTCGAAGACGCTGGGGATGATGAAGTTCGCGTTCAGCTGGTCGTCCCGGACGACGGCGGCGAGCGCGTCGGCGGCCGCGAGCAGCATGCCGTCACTGATCTCGGTGGCCCGCGCGTCGAGCAGGCCCCGGAAGACGCCCGGGAACGCGAGCACGTTGTTGATCTGGTTCGGCAGGTCGGAGCGGCCGCTGGCGACGATCGCGGCGTACTGCCGCGCGCGTACCGGGTCGACCTCGGGTGTTGGGTTGGCCATCGGGAAGACGACGGCCCGCTCGTTCATGCGGGCAAGGTCCTCCACGGCGAGCACGTTCCCCGCGCTGACGCCGATGAAGACGTCGGCGCCCTGGAGGGCGTCCGGCAGCTCGCCGCGCTCTCCACCGGGATTCGTGCGCTGCGCCAGGTCGCGCTTCGCCGGGCCGAGCCGGTCGTCGTCCGGGGAGAGGATCCCCTCGCGGTCCCACACCAGCACCCGTCCGGCCCCGGCCTCCAGCAGCAGATGGACGATCGCCGTCCCCGCGGCCCCACCACCGGCAACCACGATCTTGACGTCGGGGAGCCGCTTGTCCACCACGCGCAGGGCGTTCTTCAGCGCGGCCAGCGCCACGATCGCCGTCCCGTGCTGGTCGTCGTGGAAGACCGGGATGTCGAGCTTGTCGCGCAGCCGGGCCTCGATCTCGAAGCAGCGGGGCGCGGCGATGTCCTCGAGGTTGATGCCGCCGAAGCCGGGGGCGATGAGCTCGACGGTGCGCACGATCTCGTCGACGTCCTGGGTGTCGAGGCAGATCGGCCACGCGTCGATGTCGGCGAACCGCTTGAACAGGGCGGCCTTGCCCTCCATGACCGGCAGTGCCGCGCCGGGGCCGATGTCGCCCAGCCCCAGGACGGCGGACCCGTCGGTGACGACCGCGACGGTGTTGCCCTTGATCGTCAGCCGCCGGACGTCCTCCGGGTGGTCGGCCAGCGCCAGGCAGACCCGGGCCACCCCGGGCGTGTAGGCCATGGACAGGTCGTCGCGGGTCTTCAGCGGCACCCGGGAGGAGACCTCGATCTTGCCGCCGAGGTGCAGCAGGAAGGTGCGGTCGCTGACCTTGCGCACCTTGACCCCGGGGACTTTGCGCAGTGCCTCGACCATCTCCTCCGAGTGGGAGGCGTCGGCGGCCGAGCACGTGACGTCGACGGTCAGCCCGTCGGAGCGCGAGTCGACGACGTCGATCGCGGTGACCGCACCGCCGGCCGTGCCGACCGCGGTGGCGATCCGGCCGATCGAGGCCGGGTCGCCGTCGGCGGTGAGCCGCACGGTGATCGAGTAGGAGGCGGAGGTGACGGGACCGCGGGGGGTGGTCACGGGCTCGCCGAGGGCGGTGTCGTCGGCGCCGGTCGTCGGCGCGGTGTCGGTGCTCATCGCGTGGGCCATGCTCTCACTGGTGGTCGCCGCCCCGCCGGGTCGGAGAACGTGATCCTCGTCAGCCCGCGGGCGTGGAGGCCGGTCGTTCGGCGAGCGCCTTGAGCCCGGCGCAGAACTGGCGGAACGAGGGGTTGAGGTCGGGGGTCGTACGGCCGAGCAGCGCGGCCAGCGGCCCGCTGTGGTCCTCGCGCACGGTCAGCACCGTGCTGCCGTCCTCCTGGCCGTCGAGCGAGTAGGTGCGCTCGATGACCGCCAGGCCGAACGGGAGCCCACCCCGCCAGCGCATCAGCTCGCCGGGCCGCAGCTCGGTGACCGTGACCGGGAAGGGCCGACTGCGGATCATCGTCGCGTAGATCGTGAGCCGTTCCCCCAGCGCGACCCGCCCCTCGACGCGGTCGACGCCGGAGTCCCAGTCGCGCCAGCTGCCGACGTCGGCGAGCACCGCCCACACCGCGGCGGGCTCGGCGTCGATCCGGGCGACCGCCTCGAAGCTCCTCACACCGCGCAGTCTGCTCCGGGGGGAGGGGGACGGCCAGCGCTCAGCCGCGCAGCCGCGGTGGCCGGACGTCGAGGTCGCGGCCGGCGGCCGCCTCGGCGGCGAGGCCCGTGGCCCAGCGGGCGACCCCGGCGACGTCGATGCCGTGCGGCGGGTGCACCGCGTACGGCTGGACGTTGCCGGCCCCGCGCTCCAGCAGCGTCGCGGCGCCACGGGCGTTGCCCCGCGCGGCGTGGGTCAGGCCGACCGCCAGCTGGGCCAGGCCGCGCCACAGCTGCCGCTCGGGCTCGGGGGCGGACTTCCAGGCGTCCTCGAGCACCTCGTGCGCGTGGAAGGGGCGGCCGGCGTCGAGCAGCTCCTGCGCCTCGGCCAGGGCCTGCGCCGGCTCCCGCAGGATCCCCTCCGGCGCCCGCTCCTCACCCTCGGCGCCGTACGGCAGCGGCCTGCCGAGCGCGTCGCGCGGCCGGGCGTTGCGGGCCCGGCCCGCGGCGTCGCGGTCCCGCTCGGTCGTCACGCCCTCATCCTCCCCTGCTGCATCCGCCGTTCACGGCGCGGGCGAAGACCCGGCGTGACCATGACCGCGTCGCCCGCGCGACTCGGTAGCGTCCTGCCCGTGCCCAGCGAGCCAGGGACCGCGCCCGGCGCCCCGGAGCCGGACGACCGGGAGGTCGCCCGGCTGTTCGCGGCGGGCGACGAGCGCGGCCTGGCCCTGGCCTACGAGCGCTGGGCGGGACAGGTGCACGGCATGGCGGTCCGGGCGTTCGGCCCGGGGCCGGACGCCGAGGACGTGACCCAGCAGGTCTTCGTCTCGGCGTGGACCGGCCGCGCCGGCTACCGGCCGGACAAGGGCCCGTTGCCCGCCTGGCTGGTCGGGGTGTGCCGGCACAAGATCGCCGACACATGGGCCCGGCGCGATCGGCAGCGCCGGGAGACCGAGGCGGCGGTGACGGAGTTCCAGTCGGCACCGTCGGCGACCACCGCCGGGGTGGACGCCGCCGTCGCGGACCGGGTCCTGCTGCTCGACGAGCTCGATCGACTCGGCCAGCCGCAGCGGGGGATCATCGAGCTCGCGTTCTTCGAGGACCTGACGCACCAGCAGATCGCGGCCCGAACCGGGCTGCCCCTGGGCACGGTGAAGAGCCACATCCGGCGCACCCTGGAGCGCCTGCGGACCCGGTTGGAGGTGGACGGTGCAGCACTGCACGCCTGAGCAGCTGGCGCTGGCGGCGCTGCGCGAGCCGCTGTCGGCCGAGGACACCGCCCACCTGGCCGCGTGCGCGGCCTGCCGCGCGGAGGTGGCCTCGCTGCAGCGCGGGGTGGACCTGCTCGCCGTGCCGCAGCTCGCCGCACCCGGCGCCCCCGTTCCGCCCCCGCCGCACGTGTGGGAGGCGATCGCGGCGGCCACCGGGATCACCGCCTCCCCCCGCGCGGAGGCGCCGGCCGTCGTGTCCGTCCCCGCAGCGTCCGAGGCCCAGGTGCTGCCCTTCCGCTCGCGACGTCGTCCCCTGCTGATGGTCGCCGCCGCCGTGGTGGCCGGTGCGGTGCTCGGTGCCGGTGCCGTCGCCGTGCTGCGCGGGGACGACGACGACGGCGGCGAGACCGTCGAGGCGGTCGCCCTCGACCCGCTGGCCGACAACGACGCCTCGGGCCGCGCGACGATCGTCGTCCGGGACGACGGATCGCGCGTGCTCGAGGTCGACCTGGAGGCATCCCCGCTGGACGACAGCTACTACGAGATCTGGCTGATCGACCAGGACGTCGTCGGCATGGTGCCGCTGGGTGTCGTCCGCCCCGGGAAGCAGACCGTCGAGCTGCCGGCCGACCTGGACGTCGCCGCCTTCCCGATCGTGGACGTCTCGGTCGAGCCGCTGGACGGCGATCCCACCCACTCCGGCGTCTCGGTCGCCCGGGGCGAGCTGGAGTCCTGAGTGCGGCGCTCGCCTAGCGTGCACCCGTGAGCGAGAGCCTTCCGCACGAGGACCTGGGTGCCTCCTGGCGCCAGGCCCGGCCCCGCCCGGCCGGCCGGCACCTCGACAGCGCCGCCTGCAGCCGGCAGAGCCACCGCGCGCTCGAGGCCGCCGCCCACCACGCCCGGCACGAGGCCGAACTCGGCGGGTACGTCGCCGAGGCCGCCGCCGACGACCTGCTCCAGCAGGGCCGGTCAGTGATCGGTGGGCTCGCCGGGATGGCCGCCGCGGACGTCGCCTTCGTCGAGTCGGCCCAGGCCGCCCTGGTCGCGCTGCTGACCGGCTGGCGGCTGCCGGCCGGGTCGCGGGTCGCCTGCCTGCCCGGTGAGTACTCCCCGAATGTCGCCCAGCTGCGCACCTACGGGCTGCGCCCCGAACCGCTGCCGGTCGACGGCCTGGGCCGCATCGACCTCGACGGCCTGGCCCGGCTGCTCGCCGGGGACCCGCCGCGGTTCGTGCACCTGACGCACATCCCCAGTCACCGCGGGGTGCTCCAGCCGGCCGGCGAGGTGGCGGTGCTGTGCCGCGACGCGGGCGTGCCCCTGGTCCTGGACGCCGCGCAGTCGCTGGGCCACGCCGACGTCGACCTGGGCGCCGACGTCGTCTACGCCACCTCCCGCAAGTGGCTGGCCGGCCCGCGGGGCGTCGGCGTCCTGTGCGTACGGCCCGCGCTGGCGGCGCAGCTGACCCCCGTGCTGCCCGAGGCGGAGGGCGTGCCGCCGCTGCGGGCGTTCGAGTCGGGCGAGGCGCACGTCGCCGGGCGGGTGGGTCTCCTGGTGGCGGTCGGGGAGCACCTCGCCGCGGGACCGGACCGCGTGCGCGAACGGCTCGGCGCGCTCGGGCGCGCGACCCGTTCGCTGCTGGACGGCGTGGGCGGCTGGCGGGTCGTCGAGCCGGTGGACGAGCCGACGGCGACCACGACGCTGGTCCCTCCGGACGGCGTCGACGTCGTTCCGACCCGGACGAGACTTCTCAACGACCACGGCATCGTGCTCAGCGCGATCGGGCCCGAGCGGGCGCCCGGCGAGATGACCGGGCCGGTGCTGCGCGTCTCCCCGCACCTCGACGCGTCGATCGACGACCTGGAAGCCCTCGCCGCCGCCCTCTGACTTCCGCAGTTATGGCCATAACTGCGGGAATCAGGTCTGCATGCGCTCGGAAACCCGGCGGTGGACGGCGAGCTGCTCCTCCAGGCCCCCGTGCACCGGGACGCCGTCCTCCACGACCAGCCGCCCGCCGACGACGGTGTGCCGCGCGCCGACCGGACCGCACCGCAGCCATGCCTCCACCGGGTCCGACAGCGCGCCGGCGAAGCGGACGCCGTCCAGCGGCCAGACCACCAGGTCGCCGCAGGCGCCGACCGACAGCTCGCCGATCTCCCCGGACCGCCCCAGGCAGGCGGCGCCGCCGCGGGTGGCCATCTCCAGCGCGTCGCGGGCGTTCATCGAGGCCGCACCGTTGCGCAGCTTCCCCTGCAGCATCGCCGTGCGGGCCTCCAGCCACAGGGACGCGGAGTCGGCGGACGCCGACCCGTCCACGCCGAGCCCGACCGGCGCCCCGGCGGCCCGCAGCTCGAGGACGGGTGCGAGCCCGCTGCCGAGGATCATGTTGGACG
>Ga0126307_10001022_pt1 | contig 18430 bp, 18 predicted proteins | sample Plot28_FD_89955 | JGI IMG/M metagenome (GOLD analysis project Ga0126307, IMG submission 89955) | Serpentine soil microbial communities from UC McLaughlin Reserve, CA, USA - Plot28 | ecosystem: Environmental > Terrestrial > Soil > Grasslands | place: USA: UC McLaughlin Reserve, Lake County... | reverse complement strand
CCGCACGTGGTGCTGCGTGCCGACCCGACCGTGGTCGGCTTCGGGGCGGCGGCCGATGTGCGCGGACCTGACAGGGTGGCCCAGACGTTCGCCGGCCGGGCCCAAGCCGCCAGGCTCACCCTGGTCGACGGCCTGGCCGGGGCGGTGTGGTCGGTCGGCGGCCGACCCCGGGTGGTCTTCGGCTTCACCGTGCGCGGCGGCCGGGTGGTCGGCATCGAGCTGCTCGGGGACCCGGAGACCCTCGACGTCCTCGACCTGGAGCCGGTGCAGGAGTGACCCTCACAGCGGCTGCGCGGTCCGCGGGTCCCACCCCTGCACCCCTGCCGTGCGTCCTGCCCGACCCGATCCGCCCGCAAGTCGGACACCCTCGCCCGTACACACACGACTTGGCCGACTTGGCCGGCTTCAGGGGAGATTGGTAGGTGTCTCTCTTGTCTTTCCGCAGGTCCGCCGAAGTCGGCCAAGTAGGACAGGTGAGGCAGTAGCTAGTGTCGCGCGTGTGAAGTTGTTGGACGTGTGGCGTGGGGCAGGATCTCGTCAGCGGTCTTGGTCCAGATGAAGGGGTGGCAGCGTTCGTTCCAGCCGTCGATGAAGCGGCTGATCGCGGCGACGAGTTCCTTGACGCTGGCGAAGGATCCGCGGCGGATGGCTTGACGGGTGATGATCCCGAAGAAGAAAGGGTAAGGCGTGTGCTAAAGCCGCTGGAGTCGACCCCACGTTTTGTCAGCTCCTCTAATAAATTTAGGTAGCCTCTAATTGCTGACTATCACGGACCGGGGCAGAGTGGCCCTGGTCCTATTTCTTGCCCCGAACCTTTTTACTCAAGTACTCTTTGCCGAAATCCGTTCTGAGCTCGATCCACATCGGCAGATGGTCGGACATCTGGTACGTACGCCAATCCCTATAATATCGTGTCCGGCCCTTCTCGTCACGCGTTTCGCCATCCTTCGTCTCAACATACGCTTTGCCCATATCCTCCGTATATAGCGCCTCGTCTTCTTGCCGGTAAACGTATTCGTAGTAGTCAAAGACCCCGGCCTGGGAAAGCTCCAGGTGGTTCTCAAGTTCGGGCGCGATGAAGGCTATCTGGTCATAATGCTTAGTCTCGGGGGCGTTGGAGGGCAGCGCTTGCAGGCGCTCGGGGACGGCGAAGCCCGCGTCGATTATGGCTTTCATGGTCGCGTCGGTCGTGTCGAAGACGTTGAAGTCTCCGAGGAGAATCATGTTCTTGGCCCAAGCGTGCTTCTCCTTGGCCCGGTCTGCGAGGAACCTCGCCAGCACCCGTATCTCCTCTAAGCGTTCGGGATCCTCGGGATCTGCCTCACCGTAGAGGATGTGCGTCGTGCAGATCGTGAACCTGAACCAGTCGATTCCGAAGCCAACCAAGAACGGTGTCCTCGCCAGTTGCCTCCTGGGTTCGGGTGTCCCGTCGTCCTTCTTGCCGGAGGGGATCACGACTTCACCCGCGAGCCCACCAAACCTGACCTTGCGGGAGTCATAGAGGAAGGCCATGCGTTCCCGGTTGCCCGCCGTACCCTCGGTTACGTCAGTCAGGAGGTACTTCCACCACCCCCCGAGCAAGTCCATCAGCCTCTCCAACGCCGTAAGGTCGTCCCTGACCTCTTGGACGGCGACCACGTCGAAGCGGTCGATGATCTCGGATATATAGTAGATGGGCTCGTCCTTGCGTTCCCCATACTTAGTCGAATCGAACTCGCGGATGTTCCAGGTGGCGAGGAGCAGCGTTCCCGCCATGGTACGCTTAGGAATCTTCTCTTCCAAAGCCTCCTTTAGCTTCAACAATCCCTTGGCGGTCCTCTCCCCGTCTTCCGTTTTGCCTTCGATCCACTGGTAGAAGGGCACGGCTCGCTCCTTTCGTCTCTGCAACCCTCGGCAGGTTGCTTTCACCCTAATCCATATCCGAGATTCTGAGAGCAGGCAAGGTCGCCAAAGAATTTCCAGAGTCTTATTTCCCCACTGTAGACTGCCGAGGTACGAAGCACAGCTTCATCGCTACTGGCACTTTTGACAGAGATTTGACAGTTACGCGGGCGAACAACTAGAAACACGAGATCCAGAAACCTGGCTTAAAAAGGCCGATATCTGAACAGCTGTGAACGACCACAGATGTATCGAAACTGACTCTGGATCAGTTAGTCCTGGTTCGGATCCAGGTCCTAAAGCTCCCCTAGAATTCTTCGGCATAGAATGCTTTTAGACTAGATCGCTTTCGGTCGGTGCGCTTCTCCCTTGGTGTTCGGTCTCCTAGAACGGGATATGTATGAACAGGGAGGAGTAATCTGGAGCTTGTGACAGAACCTCCACCGCCTCTTCTACGTGCATTCGACGCTCCTCCGCTTCTATCATCAGAGTGATGAGACCTACGTCTCCTACCAATGGGATGCTCGTGATCTGCTCGCAGGAGAGCACGAAGGCGACAGCGGCGTCCATGTACTCTTGCTCGTCGAAGGGCTCGTACCAGGTGGCGTAGCGCTGCCCTGAGAGCGGATTTCCTTTCGGCCAATTCCTCTTTGAAACTGTCTTTGTGGTCATCAGCCCTACGTCTTGGCGCTTCACCTCCTCAAGCAGCGCTTCGTAGTCTCGGCGGTAGGAATCGTCTCTTGAGAGCACAAAGTTCCAGGGTGTCATGACCGTGTCGAATGAGTAGCGTCTTAGAGCCTCAAGGTGAACTGACGGTGTTTGATGTCCATGTCCGGTAATGCCAATAGCATGGACCAGACCTTCCTCCCTCGCTTCCAAAGTGGCCTCAAGGGAGCCACCACTTCTTGTGACGCGGTCTAAGGTCTCTAAGTTTCCTACAGCGTGAAGTTGTATGAGGTCCACGTAGTCTACGCCCAAGCGCTCCAGGGAGTTGTGAATCTGGCCTTTAGAGACGTCCTTCTCCCGCTCGTCGGTCTTGGTAGAGAGAAATATGCCGTCCCGGATCTGGGGCATCCACCGTCCGAGGTGGAGTTCTGAGTCGCCGTATCTTGCTGCTGTGTCGAAGTGGTTTACGCCTGCCTCTAGAGATGCCGAGATGGCATGGTCGGCCTCCTCCTCAGAGACCTCAGCGAGTGCGGCTCCGCCGAATATCAGGACGGAATCCATCTGCTCCAGGCGGCCTAAGCGACGGTGCTCCATCTTGCTCCACTTCTCTATAGATATGCTCGATCGAACTCGCCCAGCTACTATTGGCGATACTAGCACCAGAAATCTTCACGATCTAGCAACAAAAAGATGTGGGCGTTGTTCCTCCTACCGATTCACCGCTCAACCAGGATGCTGTCACACTGCCGTGTTGATTTGTTTCTCCCCGATGTTGATCTGAACCGCTGGTCCCAGCTTGCGGATCTGGGCAAGAGCGCGTATCGCCGAGAGGAGTCGCCTGTAAGCTCGATCCCATGTTTTGGGAATGCCGTTATCTGCTTCTTGGGCTTTGCCCACCTTCAGGAGGATCCTCTTCGCCCGATGCTTCGGCGAGGCGATATAAGCGACGTCCTGTCTACCGGCGATAGGCCCACTCAATGAGCGCGCTGACCGCCAGTGTTACGATAAGGGCCAACGCGGCTGCGGGCTGATTGCGCAAAATGTAGATCATTAGTAGAACGAACATGGCCAGGAGGGTGATAAGCGAAGCCCAGATGATCGCGGGTTTGGCCCCCGTCTGCCTGTGAACACGTAAGTGGCCCAGACTTACTGCAGCGTAGACGATCAAGAAGGCGGCGCTGCCCATCATAGCGATAGGTCCGAGGTCAAAGAGTACCACGAACACGATTACGAGCGCAGCAGTTATGAATAGCCCTTCGGAGTTGCGCGACCACACCTTGCGCGTGAAACTCTGCGGGCGCTCACCGTCCTTAGCCACTTGATAAGAGACGTTGGCCGCGCCGAACAGAGTCGCATTTACTGCCGAAGACGTTGAGAGCAACGCTGCGATGGCGATCAGAGTGAAGCCGAATTGACCTAAGAAGGGCCTGGCCGCCTCTGCCAGTGCCGAGTCCTCAGCGGCCTTTAATCCTCAGCGGCCTTTAATGCTGAGATGCTCAGGTTCCCTATCACAACAATGGCGACAAGAAAGTAGATGAGGATAACGATACCCACGGCGAGGTAGATAGCTCGTGGCAGCTCACGACGGGGATTTGTCATCTCTCCTGCAGCGTTAGTGATCAGACCAAAACTCTCATAACCGATAAACAGTATCCCGGCGCCGAAGAGAAGGTTCTGGGGCTCACCCCAGCCTGCGAGTGCCAGCCGATCCGGTTCGATGAAGAAGATGCCGGCAGCGATGAAGAGTACTAAAACCCCTACCTTGATGGCTACGATTGCTGTCTCAGCTTGCCCCATTATGCGACTGCCTAGGAAATTAACTAGCGTGAAGAGCACCACGACCCCTACCGCGAAGGCTTCGTCTAACCAAGCAGCCGTACTGCTTGGAAAGAAGGTTGTCGCGTAACCGGCGAACCCACGTGCGTAGAGTGCTATAGCGATGATGTACGCGAAGTACTGGAAGATGTTGAGGGCGCCGCTGCGCAGACCGTCTCCGTATTCCTCGACCAGGAATTGACTAGCGCCACCTACGCTAGGATAGCGGACACCAAGCTTCAAGTAGGAATACGCGGCGAGAATGGCTACCGCGCCGCCCAGCACAAACGAGACAGGTAGCGCGGTGCCGCTCACACCAGCGACCATGCCGAGAATAGAGAAGATGCCAGCACCGATCATGCTGCCGACACCGATACTCACAGCTGCAGGCAAACCTAGGCCCCTGGGTGTGGGGGCTGCGGCGCCAGCGGGGTGCCGGCGAACGTTACTCATCCTTCCTCATCCTCGAGGTACGGGGGATGAGAGCGTAAGTAGAGCGCCAGAGCTCCAGCCCTCCGACTGCATATAAAGCAGCCGCAGAGGTTAACTTCTGCCCCGCTTTCGCCTCCTCACGCCCCAACCCGTTCCGATGTGCGAAGGATCGTGCTTGGGAGTGGCATTGCGGCGGACCCGCAGCTCCGGCCAAGAGACCCTTGCCCACCGCTGCGGCCATATCCCCTAGTTTCATCCGAACTCCTCCGTGCTCAAGGTCACTCCTCTCGCCGCACCTTATTATGTAGTTGCTTTCCCGACAGGGGTACCGATACAAAGAGCTTGATCCTTATAACTTTTTCGCGTCCTCAAGGATCTCGTCGGCGTGACTTTCCGGGCTTACATTGGGGTAAACTTTGGCGACTCGCCCGACAGTATCCAGCAGAAAGGCCACGCGTTTTGCTACCCCCCGATCACCCAGCACCCCCAAGGCCCTCGCGGCCGCTCCTCCCTCATCGGTCAGGAGCGGAAAGTTTAGCTGGTACTTTTCGCGAAACTTCCGATGAGACTCGGGAGAGTCGAGCGAAGCCCCATAGACCCGAAGTCCTGCTCGTTGATAGTCAGCCATCCGGTCTCGGAAGGCGCAGGCCTCCTTCGTGCATCCTGGCGTGTCATCCTTGGGGTAGAAGTATAGGATCGTCTTCTGTCCTCTTAGATCGTTAGGGGTGAGTTTACTCCCATCCTCTGTGATGAAGCTGACGCTGGGAAGTTGCTGTCGCTGCTCGGGAGTCGTTGCCATTGGGGTTCCTTCCTAGCAAGGCGTTTTGGTTTACTACTCGCGACAACATTACCCGTTGTTCTCCGTTTCTATCCTTGTGCTTCCGATTCAGTACCTATGTCTGAAGGTTCAGAAGAGACAAGTGAAGCGCCAGAAGAAGCGCTAGAACAGGATGGTGAAGGGCGACTATGACCGTTATCCTCACATAGTGTGCCTGTTCCATGGTGGTTTCTCACCCTTTTGGGTTCGCATATTTGTGTTCAGCTACTTCTGGAACAGAGGGAAAACGGCCCACAAGGAACCTTAGCAAGCGGGCACGACTCCTTCGCGGACCAGAAATTCCTGCAGGCTCAGACCGCCTTGTGTGATCCGTTCGGCATTTTCTACCCCCACGTAGCGGTAGTGCCAAGGCTCCCACTCGTAGCCCGTATCGGTCTCTTGACCGCTAGGGTAGGCGAGGACAAAACCGTACTCGTGAGCATGGCTAGACAGCCATTGAGCAGCGGTTGTGTAACCGAAAGGCTCCCAAACCTGGTAGTTTGCCTTTGCATTCGTGAAGTCTAGAGCGGTGCCGAGCTGGTGCTGGCTATACCCGGGACGTGCGCTCATCAGGTCCGAATCCGCGCCGTAGGCGCCCTTCAGCCTACCGTATAATGTTTCCTGGTCCTCGTAGGACCGGTAAGCAGAGGCCACGATCAATTCCTCGCCGTCGGTGGCCGCCGCCGACACCAGTTCCCGAAGGCGCTCGGCGGCCTCGCCTCGGAGGCTCATCTCTCCGTTGCCGAGCGTGAGGATCCTGTAGGACGGCAGCGAGACCAAATCTTTTGGTGTGTAGTGCGGGGGCAGGGAGTGCGAGCGATCGACGAGCACCCTCGCATCATTGCAGCTCTCCTCAACCGGCACCGATGGGGGCAACGGAGGGGGCATCGTTTGGGGTTCCTTGTTCGCCCCCTCGCCGCTAGCGGGCGTCCTTTCGCTCCCGGCCAGTACGGTCGGAGCCTCCGACTCCGGCCAGGCGAGGATGTTGGCCATCGGCTGAACCGCCTCTTGATCTAAGACCAGCAACGAGAGCACGGAAACGGACAGGAAGACTAAGAAATGGATGAACAGCGACGAGTGGCGGGGGTCCTTACCCCTTCTTCTCCTCGGCTTCATGGCGGCGATGCTAGTCCACCATGAAGTGGCCGTCTAGTTTACATACCCTCCCCGCGACGCCGTGCCTGCAGCTGTATCTAACGCCGTCCGAGCCCAGGGCACAGGATGTAGTGGTCCTGAAGTCGGCTACTTGCAAAAATGGAGGATATAGCAATTAGCGACCAAATGCACCGTTTTGGCGTTCCCGACGCTCTTGTTTTTCTTGCTCCGTGTGGCTGTGTTATGGCCGGGTTGCTGTACCCCTCTGAGCCTCCGTGACGCAAAACAGGCCGGAGTAGAATGGACGGTAGCAGACGAGAATGCACCAGGCCTTTACATCTAGTCTATATTCTGTCGGCAAGCTATGCTCGGCAGGTCCTGCTACTTGTATACCGAGATGGAGACATGGAGGATGGTAGTGTTCACCCTGATCTTCGTACTCTTCGGCATCTTGATGTGGGTTGCCGCTGGTGTGCTCCTCTACTTCCGACGCAGGCAGCTGCGCATGATTGATCTCATGGGCCAGGTTGAGACCTCGACGGCTTACGAAGTCTCCGGCCTGGCCCCCGGCACGCTCGTCGAGGTCAAAGGCACCTTGCGGTGCGAGAGTCCCTTGAAGAGCGAGATGACCGAGCAGGCCTGCGCCTACTACCTCTCCCGGGTCATCCGGGAGTACCGGGAGAGAGATTACGACGACGACGTAGGCTCGGGCCGGCGCTCGGAGGTCATGGCTTCCAACGAGCAGTTCGCTCCATTTGCCGTCGAAGATAGGTGGGGAGCCGTGGGCGTGCGGGGGGAGGGGGCGGAGGTCGACGCCCTGGAGGTGATGAACCGCTTCGAGAAGGATCCAGGAGAAGGCGGTATCACCCTCGGAGGGGTCTCGATAAACCTGGGCGGCGGAGAGAGCACGCTTGGTTACCGGTACGTGGAGAGCGTTCTGCGGGTGGACGAGCCGGTGTACGTCCTCGGAGCGGTCCAAAAGGACGGGCAGATCGGCGCCCCGGCCGAGTCGGGAAGGGAGAAGCGGTTCCTCATCAGCTACCGCTCCGAGGAGCAGCTGGAGAGGAAGTACAGGAGGAATGCCCTGTGGCTGGGCCTCATAGCAGCGGGCCTGTTCCTCTTCGGGGCTATCTTCCTGGGGGTCGGCATCGCGGCCGCCTTGGGAGCCCTCGCTGTTGAGGAGGGCAGGGCGGCCGCGGAGCTGGTCGTTCCGGTCCGGCCACAACGGAGATGAACGACACGGGCAGGGCGTCTCCAAGCGCGAAGAGTAGCCAACAGTAGATGTTACTCTAGTGGGCGGGAACCCCGCCCTCTTTTAATGCCCTCAGATCCCTATAGAAGAGGCTTTCTCAAAGGTTAAGCGATTGCTGAAGATGATCGGGGCCCGGACGCGAGAAGTGCTGGTGGAGGCTATAGGTGAGACGCTCGATGCGGTGAGTGCTCGGGACGCGGAGGGCTTCTTCACTCACTGCGGTTACCGTGGGCTGGCGCAATAATTGTGAAGTTCGCTGTAGGAAAACAGGTGAAGAAGGTGAAGAGCTTCACTAAAACTCGGTGGTAGCAGCAGTCGCTAGAATATCATTGAGCCCGCCCGAGAAAAGCTTTGGTGATGCGGAGTGATGGGTAGAAGTGCTACGTAGAAACTTAGCGCAAAGACGGATCGGCGGCGAAGAAGGTTTCTCCTGGCGAGGCCAGGATGTATTGCGTATCGAAGGTTTTGCTGACGCCGTCTTCGGCTTCGCAGTTACGCTGCTTGTGGTATCCCTGGAGGTCCCCGATACCTTCGATGAACTGCTTGCTAGCATGCGAGGATTCTTCGCCTTTGCGATCTCCTTCTTGCTGCTCTATCAAGTGTGGTATGACCACTACAAGTTCTTCAGGCGCTACGGCCTCAATGATAACCTCACAATGCATTTGAGCACCCTACTGCTGTTCGTCGTACTTTTCTATATATACCCCTTAAAGTTCCTCTTCACCGCGCTCATGGACCTGCTATTAGGTTTTAGCACCCAGGTTGGCTCCTCAACTGGTGATGTTATTGAAGCTATAGAGCCAGGGCAATGGCCGCAGCTACTGCTAATCTTCGGCGCAGGCTTCGTCGTCGTGCAACTAGTCTTCGCCCTTCTGTACTGGCGAGCTTACGCCTTGCGCAGCATGCTCAACCTCAACGAGTACGAAGCATCGATAACGCGCCAAGAGATCCAGGGTTACCTAATACTTGCGGGAGTTGGGCTAGCTTCCATAGCTATTGCCCTGCTGGGCGGGGAAGAGGCAACCAGCTGAGCGGGGTTGGTGTATTTTCTGAGCTGGCCGCTTATGACGATCCACGGCTACATAATGACTCAGCGCAGAAGAAAGAGCGCAGAATTACGCTAGATGGTAGGTCCACTGTCGAGAAGTTTTGCGCTTATGGTGGTATGCAATGAAGTTGACCCATGCGCACCATGGATACTTGGCACTCACGCAGGTCTTCTAGCTAGGGACAAAATTGCCTGGCTAGAATAGCGTAATCACCCGCTGTCTAAGCTTCCTCGATCTGGAGATACTTAACACCACTAAGGTCCAGCCAATAGCGTCCAGGGCTCCGGGCGATGCGGATCATGGCGTTGTCGCATGCGACGCAGCGAACGACGGTGCCCATGTCGTGCGCGTAGACCATCAGTGCCCCAACCCGGTAGGTCGAGCCGCACCGCGCGCAGGCGGCCTCAGCGGTGGTCATCTCGAACGCGAACACCTCTCCCATGATGCCCCCCACAGCGTTCCCGTCCAGCCTGTGTTCGTCCATCCCTATCCTTCCGTCGGTCCGAAGCGTTCGGTCTTGATAGAGGAGTAGAGCAGCCGCGTAGGCGTGTCGCTACCCGCAGCCGCCCGGTGGCGCACCATCGCCATCAGCGGCACTATGCCTGACCCTCCGGCCACGAGGAGTAGCGGACCACCCTCTTTGGCTAACCAAGTGAACCATCCCCCTACGGGACCCCGCAGCTCGAGCCCGTCGCCGGCCCTGAGCTCGTCCGTCAGGTACGGGGAGACCTCGCCGTCCTCCAGCCGCTCGATAAGGAGTTCGATCCGCCCGTCCTCCTCCGGCGCCGAGGCGATGGAATAGCTACGCTCGGCCTGGTATCCGTCCTCGACGGTGAGCCTTAGGTCCACGTGCTGCCCCGCCTTGTGCCCCTCCCAGCCGGGCACCTCGAGAAACAACCTCTTCGCGCGCGGCGTCTCCCACGCGACGCCCGTGACCTCGCCCAACCGCCAGGTCAGCCTCCTCCGAACCGCTGCCACCTTAGTCCCCCCAGTAGCGCTGCTCGCGCCAGGGGTCGCCGTAGTTGTGGTAGCCCAAAGACTCCCAGAAGCCCGGGATGTCATAGGAGGTGAGCTGCAAGCCCCGCACCCACTTGGCGCTCTTCCAGAAGTACAGGTGTGGCACGAGCAAGCGCGCCGGACCACCGTGCTCGGGTTCGAGGGGCTCACCCTCGTAGGCGTTTGCTACCCACGCCTTGCCGCCCGTGATCTCCTCTAGGGGCAGGTTGGTAGTGTAGTCGCCTTCGCAGAAAGCCGTGACGTACTCGGCCGCCGTTTCTATCCCCTCAAGCAAGGTATCCACGGAGACACCTTCCCACGTGGTGCCCAGCTTCGACCACTTGGTGACGCAGTGAATGTCGGTGGTAATCTCCTCGGAGGGCAGCTGCCTGAACTCCTCCCACGTCCACCTCTTGGGTTCGTCGACCTCCCCGACGATGGAGAAGTCCCACTCCTCGAGCGGCGTGTGCGGCGTCGGGCCGGCGGAGAGGACCGGGAACCCCTCGACCAGGTACTGTCCTGGCGGCAGCGCCGTATCCTGGCTGCGGCGGCGGCCCGTGAAGCCCCTAGAGACGAAACCTTCGGTCATCTTTCTGCCTCCTCTCTTTGCGAAATGCCTCCCACCAAAGGCGAGTATACTTAGCCGAAGCCACTAGCAGGGCGCCGACCACGGCGAGACTTGTCCCCCCGTCCGCTATCTAGGGACTCGTTTCATATTATTAGCACCTGGGCGAGCCCCACCACCAGGGTCGAGCGACACCGGCACGCTCACCACCCTCAACTTGGTCTCGCGGGTCAAGATGCTTGCTCCAACACGTTCATAATAACCTCCAGCCCGGACTCGGCAAGAACAAATGTCTCTTCAGCCTTGGTCCCCTTAATGGAGGGGTTCCAAGCAAAAGCCTGACCGACCTTTGCCTCCCTAGCCTCCCTAGATATTCGCTGTGTAGCTCGTCGGTTCATTGGCTCGTCCTTTAGGTTGTGTCACCACTAGTTCTAGCGGCGACCGTTGACCTCGACGAACACCTTGACGGCGCCCTTCTCCTCGGTGAGGAGCCGGATCATCTCTTTGTAGTTCTCCAAACCCTTTACGGGGTGAGTCAAGAGGCGATTGAGCCAACCGGGGTACTGCGCCTCTGACAGAGCCATGTCCTGCACGCCCCTCTCGAAGTAGGTGCGGTTGGCGTTCACGGAGCCCACCGCCACCTTGTTGCCCAGCACGAAGCCTAGCATGATGTGATCCCCCGGTACCTCTACCATGCGGTCACCACCGCTGATACCTGTGAGGACCAAGGCACCGTTCTTGCCCAGCGCCTCCATGCTCTCGAAGGCCACGGTGCTCACGCCCGTCGCCTCGAAGATGATGTCGAACGGGCCGTACTCCTGGGCAGCTTCCTTCAGAGACGTCCTGCGCGTGCTCGCGTATCGTGCGTCTAAAGCCTCTACTAGCTCGCTGTTGAGTGTGAGCGGCTCCGTGCGGGCCAGCGTCGTCACCTCCAGGCCCCGAAGCCGGAGGATGAGCGTCGCTAGGAGCCCGAGCGTTCCGGCGCCGACAACAGCGGCGCGCTCCGGACGCCAGACCTTGAGGCGTCTCTGGATCTCGTAGGCCTGCTCGATCCCCTTCTCTGCGACGCTCGTCGGCTCCAGCAGGACGCCGACTTCTTTGAGTGCGGCGGGCACCTTGACGATGTACTCCAGGTCGTCCACGTAGCGCTCGGTCAGGTAGCCGTGCCGCAGGTTGATACCGCGCTCGTAGTACGTCTCGTCGGTGGTCATGTCGTAGGTGCCAATCCGGTCGTAGATGCTGCTGCCCTGACGCCGGACGGTCGCAACTACGTAGTCGCCGGGGGCAAGGCCGCTTACGTTGGGTCCGACCTCCAGCACACGCCCGAACGACTCGTGGCCGGTCACTAAGAGGTCGTAGCCTTCTGGGGCGTCGCCGTACTCGGCGTCGTTGATCTCCTTGTCTGTGCCGTCCACGCCGACGCGCAGCACCTCGACCAGAATGCCACGCCCGTCGGGGATATCCCCGATGCTCGGCTCGGGCAGGTCGGTTAGGTGGATGCTGTTGGGCTTACCCGGAAAAACGGCTACCGCTTTCATCGAGCAACTCCTTTCGTAACGAGGCTGCGTTAGCTTGGCAGCTCCTTTAGAACATCCGGGTGGATATCCTCCATTGTCTCCTAGTCTGCTCTTCGCAATCAGTCAAGACTTCAAACTACTCATCGCTTGAGAAGTCCGCTCAACCTCGTCCTCATCCATAGCCGCGAACAAGGTATTGAGCGACTCGGACAACGTCGGGTGGGCAAAGACGGTGTCTCGGAGGGTCGTGTAGGGGACTTCTCCCATCATGGCTATCTGCAGCATGGCGGCTATCTCGCCCCCCTCCACGCCCAGAACCGCGCAGCCCAAGATCAGATCCTTATCCGCGTCTACCACGGCCTTCATGAACCCTCGGGGTTCGTCCACCTCTATCGCGCGGGACACGTAGCTCATGGGTATCTTGGCCACGCGGAAGTTGAGACCCTGCTCGCGGGCTTCCTGCTCGCTTAAGCCCGCTCGGCCCAGCTGCGGGTCTATGAAGACCGTGTAGGGCACCTTACGACCGGTAATCGTGGCGTTACCGCCTTCGAGCAGGTTCGTGCGGATGATGCGGAAGTCGTCGTAGGAGATGTGGGTGAAGGCGGGGCCGCCCTTGACGTCACCTAGAGCGTAGACGCCCTCCAAGTTGGTCTCCAGCCGATCGTTCACCTTGATGAAGCCACGCTTGTCCGTCTCCATGCCCGCCGCGTCCAGGTTGAGCTTATCGGTGTTCGGTGGTCGGCCAGCCGCTGCCAGCAGGTGCGAGCCGGAGAGCATGCGCTCCCCTTCTGCCGTGTGGACCGTCAGCCAGATTTTCCCGTCTTCGGTCTGCTCAGCGCGCTGAGCATGGGTCTCGAGCAGCACCTCTACGCCGTCTTGGCGCAGGATCTCGGCCACAGCGTCCGCCACGTCAATATCTTCTCGGGCGAGCAACTGCTTGTCCCGCTGCACCACCGTCACTCTGCTGCCGAAGCGCCTGAACATCTGGGCGAACTCCACTCCCACATAACCGCCGCCCAAGACAAGCAGGTGCTCCGGGACCTCGTCCAGCTCCATGATCGTGGTGGAGTTGAGGGTGGGTACGCTATCGAGGCCCTCGACCGGTGGGTTAGCGGGCCTGGCGCCAGTGTTTATGAAGATGTTGTTGGCCCTCAGTTGAAGCGCCTCGCCACCATTCAGAAGCACCTCCAGTTCCTTTGGGCCGACGAAGCGGGCCTCACCCATAATTAGCTTCACGCCAGCGTCGTGCAGGCGCTTCTCACTGCCGCCCCTGAAGCTCTGCACGATGTCGCGCTTGCGCTGGCGCACCTTGGCCATGTCGACGCTTACCTGCCCATTGCGAACTCCATAGTCGGCCGAGCGGCGGTCGAAGTAAGCCACTTTCGCGCTGGCCACCATCGTCTTGGTGGGGGTGCAGCCCTCGTTTATGCAGGTGCCGCCCACGTGCTCCCGCTCGACCAGCGCGGTGTTGCGTCCAGCCCGAGCCAACGTGGTGGCGAGTGGGACACCCCCCTGTCCGGCCCCGATCACCACGGCGTGGTAGTGTTGTGCAGTCATGAGGTAGCTCCTTTCTCTTAGATCGCACTTAAAATCGCTCGGGCGGGTGCGCCGTCGCTCTGCTCGACCTTGATGGGCAGACAGACGAGCTCGTACTCTCCGGGCTTCACCTTCGAGAGGTCGAGGCCTTCGATAACCCAGATTCCGGCTTCAAGGAGCGCCCGGTGTGTCTCGACGCCGTCCTTCAGAAAGCCCCCACCGAGAGGTAGTCGATGCCGACAGTTAGAACCCCAGAGGTTGCAAGGTAGCCTGCTGCCTCCTTCGAGACGTAGATGAAGTCCTCGGCAAAAGCTTCCTCATGCCAACGCCGGGCCGAATTTCTGGTCTTGAAGAGGACGCGCTCGCTGCTGCGAATCCCGTGCGGGCCTAGCTCACCAGGCTTGGCCGATTCGGGGTCGTGGACCTCGATGACCCGCGCACGTCCGATCGTAGCCTCAAGTGGCATCTCGTCGAGACTCTTACCCCCTCGGATAAAGTGGAGCGGAGCGTCCATGTGCGTGCCGGTGTGAGAACCCATGGAGATCTTCGAGACGTTGGCGGCGTCGCCATGCTCTAAGTCAAGCATTCGTTCGATATTGACCGGCGGGTTGTTGGGCCAGTGGACCATTCCACTGCGCAGTGGGACCGAGACGTCGATCCACTCAGCTTTTGCTGTTCGGGATTCGCTGGACAACACGCGATTACCGCCCCTTTCCGAGCGCTCGGTCGAGGTTGAAGGCGGCGCTAACGAGGGTCAGGTGCGTGAAGGCCTGGGGGAAGTTGCCTAAAGCCTCACCATGGGGGCCTATCTCCTCTGCGTAGAGCCCCAGGTGGTTAGCATAGCCTAGCATCTGTTCGAAGGTGAGCCTGGCCTCCTCGACCCGCCCGGCGCGCGTTAGCGCCTCGACAAGCCAGAACGTACACAAGCTGAACGTTCCCTCTTCTCCCATGAGGCCGTCTGCCGACTTTTCGACGTCGTAGCGGTACACGAGGTTGTTCGAGACTAACCCGTCGTCCCTCAGGGAGCGGTTAATGGCGTCGAGTGTGCTTAGCATTCGCGGATCTTTGGGAGATAAGAAGAACACCAAGGGCATAATGAGATTCGAAGCATCTAGGGTCTCCTCGCCGTAGGCCTGCACAAAGGCCTTACGCTCGGGGCTCCACCCTTTGTCCATGATCTCTTCGTAAATCTCATCGCGCACCTTCAACCACCGCTCGCGATCTGCCGGGAACGAACGTTTGTCGGCCAACCTGAGGCCACGGTCGACGGCAACCCAGCACATGATCTTCGAGTACACGAAGTGCCTACGGCCGCCGCGAACTTCCCAAACTCCCTCATCCTTTTGCTGCCAGTTGTCGCAGACCCAGTTGATGAGCTTCCGCAGGTACGTCCATAGGTCGTAGGAGATAGGACTTCCGTACTTGTTGTAGAGATAAACCGCGTCCATAAGTTCGCCGTAGATGTCGAGCTGAAGCTGGTTGTAAGCACCGTTCCCTATCCGGACCGGGCGTGAGCCGCGGTAGCCCTCCAGGTGGTCAAGAGTTTCCTCTGTCAACTCAGAACGTCCATCAATACCGTACATCAGCTGCAAGGGACCTTCGGGCGTCGGGTTCTTGCAGCGCATCTCTAGCCAGCTCATGAATTGCTCAGCGGCCTGGGTGAACCCGAGGCGTAAGAGACCGTAGAGCGTGAAGGAGGCGTCGCGGATCCAGGTGTACCTGTAGTCCCAGTTACGCTCTCCGCCTAGACCCTCCGGCAGACTGCAGGTGGGGGCCGCCACGATCGTCCCCGTCGGCTCGAAGGTCATGAGTTTCAACGCGAGCGCCGAACGGTGAACCATCTCGCGCCAGCGGCCAGTGTAGGTAGACTGCGAGAGCCAGTGGCGCCAGTACTTCACTGTCTTCATGAAGAGATCCTCTTCCTCTGCCTTGGAGATAGAGAGGTCGCAGTCTGCTCCAGCCTTGATCTCCCGGAGCACAAATACTGCCGTCTGGTTCTCCATGAGGTTGAACTGGGCGACGGCTCCACTGCCTTGCTGTTTTAGGGGGACAGAAGCTGCTAATCCCAAGCTGAGCTGCGGTGAGCGAAAACACGCGCCCTGTGAAGTTATTTCGGTCTTGTGTTCTTGACGGGCGTAGTCGAAGGACGGGGAGCACTCCATCTGGAAACTCATGGTGCCGCGATCCACCCTGACGCGCCGGATGAGTTGGTGGAGCCCGTGGCCGTTCGTGGATTCGCCTACCGGCATATAGTCGATAACCTCACCAACTCCGTCCGGCGTGAAGAATCGCGTAATCAAAACGTTGGTGTCCGGCCAGTAAAGTTGTTTGCGGCTGACACCGTCTGCGGCAGCAGCGATCTTGAAGCGCCCACCCTTTTTGTCGTCAAGGATGGCAGCGAAGACGCTCGGGGAGTCGAAGTGCGGGAAACAGAACCAGTCTATAGATCCGTCCATACCCACCAAGGCTGCACTGTGCATATCCCCTATGACCCCGTAGTTCTCTATCGGCTGATAAACCATGCTGTTCACTCCTTATCTAGGCGTGTGGCCGGTGTGTGTAGAGTCGCCTTGCGCAGGAATGACCTCCAAGTCACAAGCGGGGCAGTGGAACACCCCGTCGGGCAGGAGGCGCATCTCTGGGTGGCCGCAATCGCAAGCGTGCTCGCCCAAAGTGTCCGATAGAGCGACTATCTCTCGCAGGGTCTCGAGGAGCGCACCCCCCAAGTGACCGCCGCAGGTAGTGCAGCGGGCCGAGTCATCGCTCAAGAAAAACAGTTCGCCCGCCTCACAAAAGGAGCAGATCACGGCATGAGGTCTGGAGGCTAAAATCCGAACCTTTCACTTCAAACTCGTTCCCCTTAGCTACCAGGCCTCCGTGTGGGCCTTGTCGTTGATAAAGAGTAGTTGGCAAACCAACTTCTACTGCTATTGGCACCGTGGTTTCTGTAACCCTGCCCCCGATTGTACTCGTCGAAGGCGGCAGTAAAGAAGCAGGCTTGGGACTCTATAAGCTCTCGGGCCTGCTGGAGGTCGCAGAGCTGGTCGAGGCTGTCGCCTTCGACCGGGAAGCACGTCGTCTTTGCCGCCTCGCACGAAAGAAGTTCCGGCCCTTTTGGGTTACACGAGGGGCTGATGATCCATGGGATTAAAAGATCGACTGGACAGGTTGGAGCGGGACAGTGGATCTGGGAGCGGCGGGTGCGAGGAGTGCGCGCCTTGGAGGGCCAGGCCCGCATAACCGGCAACGACCGGCGCTCGGATCGGCCGCTGGAGCCTGAGGTGCCCGAGCGGTGTTCGAACTGCGGCTACCGTCCCGTCACGATCGAGGTGGTCGAGATCGAAGACCGGCACAGCGAGAGGGGCCATCGCGAGAGGGGCCATCGCCCAAAGTAGCCAGCGAACAGCCGAGGTTATTGCAGCTTATAAATGACGGCGTTGTACGCTACGGGCATGCGCGGAGCTTCGCTTGATGCCACCATATGTTCGGTCCTGAAGATTGCGCATAAGCCGGAAAGGAGGGTTGCAGATGTCGTCTTTAAACCTCGTTAGGTGGGGTGGGATCGCTGCCGTGGTGGCGGGTCTGGTGTGGATAGTGCTCGTTCTGTTTAGCCCACGGGATGCGTCGGACGTCTTGTTTTTCTCCGGCTCTGCGGGCAAGGTTATTTTTATCGTCGCGTTGCTTAGCCAGGTGACGGGGATAGCAGGTCTTTATGTTATGCAAAGAGGCCGTCACGGACGATTTGGGGCTGTGGGTGCCTTAGTGGCATTCGTGGGGTTTGCAATAGAGCTTATCTTTGTTGTAGTCGTTAGCTTAGGAGGTGGCGAGGGCGGTGGCATGGTTAGCCTCGTTCTTGCGCTTCTCCTTGCTTTGGGCGTCATAGTGTCGTTCATCGGGCTGGCGTTCTTGGGAATAGCGATCCTGCGCATGCGGACGTTGCCTGGTTGGTTCGGAGTGCTCCTCATCGTCGGCTTGCCTGCTGCGGTGATCCTGGCGATAGTTCTGGGGGCACTCGCCTCGTGGATAGCATACGGGATCTTCTGGCTGTTGGTTGGGTACGTACTCTTATCGAGCAGTAGCACTTGGGTCCAGCGACCCACACGCACTAGGTAAGCTGGGAAGGTTTCATAGAGGCAATCCGCCCTTTGCACAAGCGCTGGGCTACTTTTCGCAGGCTATCCCGTCGCAGTCACGATCACCTTTACTGCCCGGGACGACCGGAACATTGCTCGCGCCTGTCGAACATTCCGCACCGCTCTGCAGCGAAGGTTGCTGCGGAGGGGAACAGAAGGAAGGTCCGGTTCCTGCGGCGTAGGCCTGAGTTTTGGCGACGGTGGAGGGGTGGCCTTTAGCTCGCACCCATCTCCACCGACTCCGTTGCCCCGATCAATCAGCTGTGCCTGCTCGGAAGCGGACATTGTCCAGGTGCCACGCCTTGCTGCCTGGGCTTCCAGTTAGGCCTCCTCGAAACGGTCCTCGTACCTGTCGTTTGGCGAGACGATGTAGAGCCGAGTTATATATAGCTTCTGGGTACACAAACCCCAGGTAAGACATGCAGGAGGTCTAAAGCGTAACGGTGCGTGATCCTGGAGTAGTCGCAGTTCTAAGCGCGATCATCCCCGGAATCAGACAGTTCTACAACGGACGTATTCTGGCCGGTATCCTGTGGCTTAGTTTCGACGCTGCGACCTACGCGAGGCGCAACGTAGTAGAGCGGTGCGTAAACACTCTCAAGCAGTGGCGCGGGATAGCCACTCGCTACGAGAAGCGGGCCGTAAACTACCGGGCAGCGATGGTAATAGCCTCGCT
>Ga0126307_10001021_pt1 | contig 18454 bp, 17 predicted proteins | sample Plot28_FD_89955 | JGI IMG/M metagenome (GOLD analysis project Ga0126307, IMG submission 89955) | Serpentine soil microbial communities from UC McLaughlin Reserve, CA, USA - Plot28 | ecosystem: Environmental > Terrestrial > Soil > Grasslands | place: USA: UC McLaughlin Reserve, Lake County... | reverse complement strand
GCATTTGCTTATAACCGGATACAAATTTTCGTTGCCATCATTATTGGTTTGTTGTCCGGCTTTGGAATGTACCTTAAATACAGGTCCACCGGTAAACCTTTTTTAAAAAAATTAGTACTGCCTGTTATTGCAGGTTTGGCTATTGGTGGATTAATACTAGCTTTTGGAAACATTAATTACCTCGAACACGGATATGGTTATTTAGGCGCTGTTTGGCTGGCGATAGTAGCCGCAGTTTATTCCGCAATTTCTAATGGTTCTTATATTTTTACTGGATTGAAGGGCAACCTCAAACGGGCAGGAGGCGCTATCGCTCATGTGGGTTTCGCACTGATGTTAGTAGGTATACTAATTTCTTCTTCTAAAAAAGAAACCTTATCCTTCAACACTACAGGCATTTTCCTGGACTTTGGCAAAGACAGTAAAGAAAAGCCAGGAGAAAACTTAACATTGGTAAAAGATATTCCTACTAAAATGGGAGACTATACTGTCACCTATGATAAGGATTCATCCCATCCTAAAAAGCCGTTATGGTATTATCATTTGAAATTCGAAAAAGAAGGAAAGGAAAGCTTTTCCCTGGCGCCCAATGCTTTTGTAAATTATAAGGGTAATGAGGGATTAATGGCTAACCCTGATGCGAAGCACTACCTGACACACGACATATTTACTTACATCACTTCCTTGCCTGACCCCACCAAAACAAGAGAGGATACTACTTCTTTTAATACAAAGGAAGTTTCTATAGGGGATACCGTTTTTTATTCAAAAGGTTTTGTAGTGTTGGAAGAGGTTTCTTCAACAAAGAATGTCCCGGGCATTCAGTTTGCTTCCACTGACAGCGCTTCTGTAGCTACTATAAAGGTGGTTTCTAAAACTTCTTCTATCTACACCGTTAAACCTACGGTCATCAATATGAAAGGAGCTGTATTTTCCAAGCCAGACACAATTGTGCAGGAAAGTCTTGTACTCCAGTTACAAAAGGTGGAAGGTCAAAAAGCTTCCCTGGGTATCAAGGAATCTGACGCCGTAATGAAGTATGTTACATTAAAGGCTTACAAGTTTCCCTTTATCAATGTTCTTTGGCTGGGTACTATTCTTATGGTAATTGGCTTCCTTATGAGTATGGCCTGGCGTATTCACACCAATAGAAAGAAAACACTTAACAGGGAAGGCGAAATAAGAAACATTGAAGTAGCTGAGCCGGAAATCGCCAGAAATAATTAAGTCATCTTAAGCCTTAGAAAGGACTATTATTTTAGAAGTTTACGTCAATTATTTTCTATCTGATATCGCCCATTTTAAGCTTTTTTAAACAGCGTTTAGCCTAAATTGCTTGTCTCTTTGATTAAGTAATCTCCTTTCGTATATTTAAATATGCCCCGGTTTTTATCCATACTCTTTTTAGTGTTTTTGATTGGTTCGGCACAGGTTGGCAGGGCTCAGCAAGATTCTACGCATCCTGATCCTTCCAAGTGGGGTGTAAACGATACCATTATGGTACCTGCTATTTATTACAATGGTGAATGGATGCCTTATGGCGAAATGGAAATGGTTTACATTTCCAAACTACCACCCGATAAATTAGCCAAGGTTTTAGAAGCTTATAACCGTTTGCGTAATGCTGTATATGTTACTTATCCCTATGCCAAATCTGCAGCGGTTATTATCAATGACGTAAATGCAAAACTGGTTGGTGTTACAGCAAAAAAAGAAAGAAAGGCCTATATAAAATCAAGAGAAAAAGAATTGAAGAACAAGTTTACAGAGCCTCTTTCCAATCTTTCTGTTTACCAGGGTAAGGTATTAATGAAATTAATTAACCGCGAAACCGGAAATAACTGCTACGAGATTATCAAGGAATACCGTGGCGGCTTAAATGCCCGGTTATATCAAACCGTTGCTTTCTTTTTTGGCAGTAGTTTAAAACAGGAGTTTGACGTACAGGCAAATCCTACTGACCGCCAAATCGATGCTATTGTACAGGAAATAAATGGATCCTGGTATTACAATTCTTACAAACCTGGTTACAGGCCCGGACAATAAAGTTTATAGTTTGTGGTTTGAAATTCAGATTTGCTTATAGGCCCAGTTCAATAACCTGTTGATGTATATAATTTGATTTGCAAATTTATAAGAGCAATAGACTAAAAAGGATTGAACTATACAATAACTATAAACCACAAACTATAAACTCCAAACTCTTTTTATCTTTCCGCCATGAAATTGGATGTATTAGCGATCGGTGCACATCCCGATGATGTAGAACTGGGATGTTCAGGCACCTTAATCAACGAAGTAAAGAATGGCAGAAAGGTAGGAATAATAGATCTCACTCAAGGCGAACTGGGTACAAGAGGAACGATAGAAACCCGGTACAAGGAAGCCGCAGATTCGGGGAAGATCATGGGCATTGCTGTTCGGGAAAATTTAAAAATGCGTGATGGCTTTTTCCAAAATGATGAAGAGCACCAGATGATCTTGATAAAAACGCTTCGTAAATATCAACCTGAAATTGTGATTGGGAATATTTGGGAAGACCGTCATCCCGATCATGGGCGTGCGGGCTGGCTGATTTACGATGCCTGTTTTTTTTCAGGCCTTCGACAGGTGAAAACATTTGATGATAGCGGAAAGGAACAGGAAAAGTGGCGACCTAAAATGTTGCTGCATTATATTCAAGACCGTTTTTATGAACCCGATATTGTAATTGATGTAACGGAAGTATGGGAACAGAGAATGCAATCCATTAAGGCCTATAAAACACAGTTTTATGATCCAAATAGCAATGAGCCGCAAAGTTATCTTTCCAATCCTGATTTCCTGGATGCTATTGTGTCAAGGGCACGCCTGCTGGGTAAAAGGATAGGTGTAAAATATGGTGAAGGCTTTGTTTCTAAAAAAGATATTGGGTTAAACAGTTTAGATGCGCTGGTGTTGAATGAAACGTAAGAGCGTTTTTAACCTGCATCCGATTTTTCGTATCAATCATTATCATTTCTTCCTTTCATAATGGATCTTCCAGTTAGGCTTCCAGGTTTGAGCACCGTCAGTTGACGCTTCCCAACTCCAGTCAAAAGATGCTGATTTGATGTTATAAAAAACCATCCGGTTTGTCATTTTTCCAGTCGGGCTGATATTGGCTGGCACTTTTCTTTCTTGTGTAGTTAGAATCATGGAGTCTCCAAGCATGTTACCTGTTAAATGAATGTAGCCACCCTGGTTATCGACCCATGTTTGTTGCCATATTTTATAATTTACATTGTATACACTCCAGCTTTGCCCGAGATAATTGATTTTAGGATCAACAAAGTTTTCATGTATAGTGCAATTGCCAAACATTTTTTCAATTTTGTTTGTTCCATGAAGGCTATCGTTCCAGGTAAGGTTCCATTCTCCAATCCAGAAATCAAATTGTGATGCTTGGGGAGCAGTGCAGGGCTTTTGAGGAGCCTGGGCAAAAAGATTGGTAACAATAAACAGTGATACGAAAAAGAAGGCTGATTTCATAAGCCGTTTTTAGGTCTATGAATCTAGCTTTTATAACAATTGAAAGAAATGAAATTATGTAAGCGGTTTTTAAAGCAGCATCTTTTGCATTTTATGATGCCCAATGCCGACTTCAAAAAATTCATTCCCGTTTATTTGATAGCCACATTTTTGATAGAAACCAATTACAGGGTTACGGGCATGCAGGAGCAAAAGAGTAAAGCCCTTCTGACGGGCCGTTTGTTCCGCGAAACGAATAATGGCAGTGCCAATGTTTTTGCCCCGGAGGTGTGACTGTACCGCCATCTGTCGTAATTGTATAACTCCATTTTGTTTTGGTGTTAATATACAGCAACCAATCATGTGGTTTTCTTCAAGAGCTGCAATAAAGAAATCGTCTTTCTCTTTTTCAGGCCGAATATATTGCGGAGGTACTCCAATCGGTTCCAACAAATCCTTGCACCGTAGTTGAATCATTTGTTCATATTCCTTGCTATTATGTTGAATTGTTTTGATGATCATTGTCCTTATATTGGCTGTTCAAAATTATATCATGCCGCAAATCAGTCCGGAAGAAGTAATGCAAAAAGTTTCAAAGGGAAAACCTTATACTTTAATGTTTTTAATTACAGGCAAAGCCTTAGAGTTAGAAGAAAATATAGTCAATCAATTGCAAATGCAACACCTGGCACACCTGTTTACTTTAAAACAGGAAGGCAAGGCTTCTGTTTTTGGACCCGTTTCCAATAACGAACGCCTTCGCGGTATTATCATTTTTAATACAGCGAGCAAAGAAGACATTGCCGGGTGGATGGCTAATGATCCTTATATAAACGGTGGTTATCTTACTTATGAACTCTATGATTTCTTTACTATCCCCGGCCAGCAAATCTCTAACTATTAATTGTGTTTCCTTATGTCGCTTAATAGAGTACAATTTGAAATAGCTTTTGTAGATGGTTCTCCACTAAGCGCTTTCATTAGATGGCAAGTTCTTTAGTTGATTACTGACAAAGTTGGTTCTGTCCATTGTATCCAGCCAAACTGGGCAATACTCTAAACATTTCGGTCGCAACCGCATAGTGGAAAACCTAAAATAATGGGCATAAATGTGTTGGGATAATTTTCCCCATTAGTCAGGGCATTATTTTGGTATTTATTAAAGCATCAAAAACGTTTTTTTATGGAATCCTTTGACAGAGATCAATTAGACTCAAAAAACACAAGCGAGACCAGAAGCGATAAATATACAGAGGCTAATGACCGGTCCACTGAAATGACTGATATGGACAGATGCCTTGACAAACTGGAACATAAAGGTTATACTGACCAATACCGGGTGGAAAAAGGAAGGCTGGTATCTACAAAGGGCAAAAAAAAGTACAAGGCAAAGGATGTAAAGGCCGCTAATTTTTTCCGCTTCGAAGGAATCACCAATCCTGATGACATGTCAATCCTTTACGCTATAGAAACAACAGATGGAAATAAAGGCACACTCGTTGATGCATATGGATTATACGCTGATGACGATACCGGTGAGTTTATGAAAGAAGTTGAGATCCACAAAAAAGTTACCGAGGGAAAACTTGATTAAGATAATTTTTACCTCAAAAGCCACGTACTAATTAGTGCGTGGCTTTTTATTGATAAGAAGGCAAGCGGAATATTTTACTTATGAATTTGAATTGCTCATTAAGTGATTTGCGGTCTTTGGACTTAAAATATTTGTGCATTTAAAGCGTGACACTTCAAGTATTTTCCAGGAATATCTGAACTTTACCGGTGAGTCTTGTTTTTTGCACATTGAAACCATAAAATCAACCACGAATGGAATTTCTGAAACCAACTTTTGCACTATTACTAACTGGGTCGTTTGCTCTGTTATCCTGCAATAATGAAGCGGGTAGTAATGAACAAAAATCTGAAGAAAAAAAAGACAGTGTTATTTCTAATACCGGTAACCCCCAAGCTATCAGGGAAGAAGCTGTTACCTATTCTTCCAACGGCACTACCTTAAAAGGATATGTAACATTCGACTCATCGGGCACAGGCAAACGTCCTATTGTGCTGGTGGTACCTGAGTGGTGGGGTCTTACTGAATATCCTCGCATGAGAGCTAAGCAACTGGCTCAGTTGGGCTACCTGGCAATGGCAGTAGATATTTATGGAGATGGAAAGACAGCTGGCAATCCTACCGATGCACAGAAAGCTGCAACACCTTTTTACCAAAATGTCCAATTGGCTAAAGCAAGATTAGAAGCTGCTTTGGCCAAAGCAAAAACCTATCCTCAGGCCGATACTTCACAAACTGCTGCTATCGGATATTGTTTTGGTGGCTCGGTTGTATTAAATGCGGCAAAGCTGGGTTCTGATTTCGACGGTGTAGTAAGTTTTCATGGCGGCCTGGAAGGAGTACAGCCAAATAAAAATCTTTTGAAAGCAAAAATTTTGGTGTGCCATGGCGGTACCGACAGTTTTGTGCCGCAGCCACAAGTAGATGCTTTTAGAAAAGGCCTGGATTCCATTGGTGCGAATTATACCTTCAAAACTTATCCGGGAGCTACACATGCCTTTACCAACCCGGATGCCGATAAAAAAGCAGCAGAGTTTAAAATGCCAATAAAATATAACCCCGCCGCAGACAGTGCTTCATGGAATGATATGAAAACGTTCTTTGGACAAATATTTCATTAAATAAAAGAGAGAGGCGAAATAGTGTAGATACCGCAAGACTTCTGTACAATATTTTTATAGTATCAATTGGAATTCGTTGGCAGATATGCATGCAACACATGACTTTTTGTAAACCTCGACATCTATCAATACCCATTATCCTCTACCAAATACCCACTGCCTTTAGCTTAGTATCACCGTTTACTTAATGTATACGTGATGTTATACGTTGTTCCGTTTTGCTGCACCTGGTCATAACCCCTGATGGTATACCCATCAAATTGAGTAATGTAAAGGTTAATATCACCCGAAGGGATATAAATATCGAGGCGGTTATTACTTAATTGCCAGTTTAGATTTTCCCATGGTGAATTACAGCCTTGCCGTGACTGCCCATAGCCACTGTAATCAAATGCCAAAACAATGTCACGTTGGCAATAATTGTAAGTGTTATAAATATCGGTTTCAGTGTATCCATCATTGTTCCAGTCATTCGGAATATTTGAGCTAATGCCCGTCACTGCCCAGGTACCAATCAATTCATTTGTATTGGTAACCGTATCTTCTTTAGTACAACTGCTGAATATAAACAGGGAGGTGAGTGCCAGGAGGGAAAGTAAATTCTTTTTTGTAAACATATTCATGTTTTAAAGGTTAGGGACAGGCACGTAGGACTAATCTGAATTATTTCAGTTTAATGTTGTAAGAAGGCTTTGCGTTTTTTAACAAGAAGGAATTAAATTTTGGACCGCCTGTTTTGTATATAAAAGTGAATTTTATTAAGCAACCAAAGCGAAAAAATAACCCAGGTAAATCCCAAACACAAACCAGCCATTACATCGCTCGCATAATGAAAGCGAAGCACGATGCGGCTGATTCCAATAGCCATAGAAAATAAAAGGAGAAAAACAGATAGTGTCCACTTCCATAGCGGCTGTATATTTTCTACCCAAAGGACATATATGATGATGCTGAAGAAAATAAAGGAGCTTAGCGCATGTCCACTCGGAAAGCTGTAACTACTAAGCGTTTCCAGCAAAGGAAGGTCAGGCCGATGCCGTTTAAAAGAATTCTTAAGCGCCAGTTTCAGAAGGTCGCTTGAAAGGCCTATAATGGCTATGTCAAGCGCCAGTCTTTTTTGTTTTTTCAAAAAGAGAATTACAATCAACAAAACATAGGCAGGAAAAAGAAAAGTTGCAGAACCAAAGAAGGTTATAACTTTCATTAATTGTATCAAAAAAGGAGTAGTGCGATCGTGGAGGAAATTAAAAACAGTGGTATCAAATAGATCTTTTTTTCCAAGTACTACCACCTTTGCAAGAAAAGCAAACAAAAAAATGGCAGCCAGGAATAAGAATGCGGTTAGCAACACTTTTATAGGTATCTCCCTTGCTGTTTGTTGCGTATTGTTCATATTGCTACAATAAAAAAACCCTGATCCAAAGATCAAGGTTTATGGTATATGTAGGAGAGATTATTTATTGGTTGTCTTAACTACGTCCCACCTGTTTGACGTTGCTTTAAGAATTATTTTTTTTGTACTGTTTTCAACTACAACGTAATATTTCGCGTCGTTACTGTCTTCGAGTCTATAAACATCTGTTACACTATAATCTTTATAATTTTTAGATAAATTAGCCTGTAGGCCTTTCGATAATTGTCTGAAAGTTAAAGGCTGGGCCACCACTGTCAAGTCACCTGCAGTATTGTAATAAGCAAATTGTTTTTCTCCGTCTATTGTAAATTGTGCAATAGTAAAACCGTTTGCCTGCGACCAGCTAAGGTCTTCAGCATCGAGGAATCTTGTTTTAAAATCCTGGAGAATGCTACCGGATACTTTTACTTCACCTGCAAAACTGTAGGTAGTTGCTAATGTAAGAGCCATGGTAAGGGCGAGAATGATACGTTTCATAATTTGAGGTTTAGGTTGTTTTTTTAAAGTTTATTTTTTAGCGAGATTTTTATTTCTCATTTGTGTACACAAAGTTTTGACGTTTTTTCTTTAATGTAAATAAGATGGTGTACGAATTGACGATTTTACCGATAAAACGTGTTAATGCCTTTAACAGATTTTATTTTAACCGCCAACCATTTTCTTGGAGATGCTAAGCTTGAGCAAGTTGTTAAAATCTGTTCTAACTTTAATAAAAGCGGGAAATTGCAGATCGTTAAAAACCGGTTTTGCGGGCGGCTATGAAACGTGTGTTAACTATAGTTTTATTAATGGTAACGAAAATATCCTTTACGCAAGGATATGAAAGTATCGACTGGAAAGTTCAGTCTATTGATGCTCCAACACCTGATTCATTAGCAAGGTTGTTAAGCGCACCATATACTACGGATTTACAAAAAGCCCGGGCTATTTTTAGCTGGATTGCGCAACATGTTTCATACAACACTTTTATTTTTAGTAGTGCGAGGCGATTTTCTTCATCTAAATATGTGGTAGAGCCAGACGATACTTCTTTTACATGGAAGTCAGCTATTGAAATGACAGCTATAAAAGTTTTAAAGAAAAGAACTGCTGTTTGCGATGGTTATGCCAAGTTATTTAAAACGTTGTGCGATTATGCCGGCATCCGTTCCGAAATTATTACCGGGTATGCAAGAGGTTATATTGAAGGTGAGAACCGGTTTCGTTCCAATCATACATGGAACGCAGTGATGATTGACAGTGTATGGAAATTAGTAGATGTAACCTGGGGCAGTGGCTTTGTTAGTTATTCTAATCAATTTGAGCAACGGATTGATAATTTTTATTTTTTAACGCCACCGCATCAGTTTATTCGTGATCATTATCCCGATGATCTAAGGTGGACTTTGATGGATAATCCTCCGGCTATTAGTGAATTTCACCGTATGCCATTCAGGTCGAAATCTTTCATTAAATACAGCATTAATTCATTCTTTCCTTTAAAGGGTATTGTGGAAGCCGGAATAGGAGATACTGTAAGGATTGAAGTAAAAATGAAGGATGCTAAAAGAGATAAAAACATCTCTCCAGATCCGTTCTTTGATTCAACTATTTTAGAGCAGTCTCCGACATCAGCGTTTTTGTTGCCTTCAGACACGGCGGGAAATAGATTCTTGTACAGCTATGTTGTCGGCCCGGCGCCTGTTGAGTGGCTTAACATTGTGTACAACAAAGACGTGATTATGCGATACCGCCTTAATGTTAGAAAGGACATAGCTGCCAAACTAGAAAGCGAATAAAACTATTTCAAAATCTTTCCCACTAGATCAGTCATTCTCCGGTAGTGAGAACCTTTCCAATAAATCTTTTTACAAGACCTGCATTGGTAAAATTCATTGAACCAGGCAGCAGTATTGGTCTGAAGCTGATCTATAACAGATTCTTTTTCTACATTTTCAATGATGCCGTTACAGGCCATGCACCGCTTAAAAGGGGTGATCTTATTTTTAAGGTCAAACCTGTATAAAACTTCTCTCAATTGCTCCGGTGTTTGCTGCGACCGTAGCCAGTAGCCTAGCCGTATTGATTTATGTTTTAGCAACCCTATATCTCTTGTTAATACCGCCCTTTCATCGCCGTTGGCTATTGCAGCGATGGTTTTATCGGTATAATCATTCTGGTATAAAGTATCAAAACCAAGCAGGCGAAGTAATCTTGCCAACTTACCTAAGTGCACATCAAGAATAAACTTTGGTGATAAAAAATAGATTTGAGTGTATGGGTAAGCTTCCACGATATCATCTGCATTTAAAGGATGATTGAGTCCGGCTGTCTTGCCATTGACAACAATTTCTTTTACTTCCACATGTGGTATACCTATAGCTTCGATAGCATCTTTAATCGATGGGCGGTTTGTAAAAGAGTACTGAATCGCTGAATGTTTATTTCGTGGACGAATAAAATCCACAAGAGTGCTGTGAAATTTAAATTGAGCAACAGGCATGGGCAAAATTCAATTTTAATTTATCAATCATAACAATGCCGCTCAATGTTATTCTAGTACAAGTGTGCGACGCAAGAGACGCCTGATAGTAGCCATGTAGCCCGTTACATAACATGGCTTACCGTATCATGGTCTTCATTGTATACCCGGCTTCCGCCTTATCTTTGCCAGGTTTACAATTAAAAATATGAGTGAAGAAAAGAGCCTGAATTTTATTGAAGAGATCGTGGAAGAAGACCTTAGGAATGGGAAGTATAAAACTATAGTTACCCGCTTTCCGCCGGAGCCAAATGGTTACTTGCACATGGGACATGCCACCAGTATTTGCCTGAATTTTGGGCTTACCAAAAAATATCCCGGTTATACCAACCTGCGGTTTGACGATACTAATCCGGTAACTGAAGAAACGGAATATGTAGATAGCATTAGGGAAGACATCAAATGGCTGGGTTTTGAATGGAAGAATGAGTTATACGCTTCCGACTATTTTGACCAACTGTATTTGTATGCAATAAAACTAATTACGAAGGACCTCGCTTATGTCGACGATTCTACTTCGGAAGAAATTGCTGCACAAAAGGGCACACCTACAGAAGCAGGTAAAGACAGCCCTTATCGAAATCGGGGCATAGAAGTAAACCTGGATCTTTTTGAACGTATGAAAGGAGGTGAGTTTCCCGACGGAAGCAAAACCCTGCGTGCGAGGATCGACATGTCACATACGAATATGCTGATGCGGGATCCTGTATTGTATCGGATCAAGCATGCACATCATCACCGCACAGGGGACAAATGGTGTATCTATCCCATGTATGATTTTGCACACGGGCAAAGCGATAGCATAGAGCATGTAACACATTCTTTATGTACAATGGAGTTTGTACCACATCGTGAGCTTTATGACTGGCTTATTGATAAACTGGAGATCTACCCATCTCATCAATATGAATTTGCAAGACGTAACATGACGTATACAGTAATGAGCAAAAGAAAACTGTTGCAACTCGTTACAGAAAAACATGTAGAAAGCTGGGATGATCCGCGTATGCCTACCATCAGTGGAATGCGCCGCAGGGGCTATACGCCTGAAGCCATCAGGGAGTTTTGCGACAGGGTAGGAATTGCCAAGAGAGAAAATGTAAGCGATGTAGGACTTTTGGAATTTTGTGTGAGGGAGCATTTGAATAAAGTAGCGTTGAGAAGGATGGTAGTATTTGATCCGTTAAAAATAGTTATTACGAATTACGCAAATAATATTGAGTTATTAAATGGAGAAGACAACCCTGAAGATGAAAACAGCGGCAAGCGTGACATTCCGTTTGGAAGAGAGTTGTACGTAGAAAAAGAAGACTTCATGGAAAATCCGCCGAAGAAATTTTTCCGTTTATTTCCTGGCGGAATGGTGCGGCTAAAATATGCTTACATTATTCGTTGCGATGAAGTGGTAAAGAATGATGCAGGTAATGTGGTTGAGTTGCGTTGCAGCTATATACCAGAAAGCCGTAGTGGACATGATACATCTGGCATTAATGTGAAAGGTACATTGCACTGGGTGGAAGTAACCCATTCCATAACGGCTGAAATACGTTTATATGATCGGCTGTTTAAGGTAGAAGATCCTTCCAGTGAAGAAGGCGATTTTAAAGAATACATTAATCCGGATTCTTTGCAAACCGTGGCAACCGTATATGCCGAACCAGCTTTAAAAAACGCAAGGGTCAATGAACGATACCAGTTTTTGAGGAAAGGATACTTCACACTTGACAATAAGGATACGTATAGCCGTTTAGTATTTAACAGGACAGTTACACTAAAAGATGCGTGGGCAAAGGAACAAAAGAAAAATTCCTAGCCTTTCCGCATTATTATCTAAACGTTCAACCTCTCCTAATGAAAAACTCTCAACCTGTTTACAGTTGAGAGTTTCAATATACAAAATAAGGTGGTCCGGGGTTGGCTTTACTTGTTCGGGAAAACTCATTGACGCGGCGGATTGAGCGCCTGCGTGATCCTGTCTAATACATCCTGTAAATGTGCACGGCTGGCTGCATCTTTATAGGCAGGCAAAGCGGTACGTATATCTGATGCAAGGCTTCTCAGTTGCGCCTTTGCAATAGATATGGCATCAGATGTTTTGCTTGTGCTGGCTGATGCAGAGAATCCAAGCGGTGTTAAAACAAAAGTGCCACCGGGTTCCGGGCTAACAATCTTGTTCAGGCTTTCTACAAAAGATTTCTGTAGACTTCTCCTGTAAATATCAATGGACTGGTGTGTTGTTAGTTCGCTCCAAATGCCTCTTCTTAAATCGGTTAACATTTTCGCAGCCGTATATGCATTCTTGCCCTCTGCTTCAAAGCGAAATAACTTATTAAAAGTGTTATTACTGATTAAGCGGCTAAGTATATTATTCTGAATGTTCCCAATAGTCGTAAGTTTATTAGTGCCTATATAATTGGATATATTGTTATCAACAATCCATTTGGGTGTTTTAAATAACTGTTGTTGCAGGAAAAGCATGGCTTCTTTCTGTTTTGCTTCAGGAACAAATTCCACTACCGTTCCTGATTGTTCTACCGTTTTTGGAGTGGTGTATATGCCACCAATGCTTTTTGCAACGTGTCCCATATAGCGGTTAAACTGCGATACTACCTGGCCATAAATTTCATTTAAACCTGAGTAGTCCTTATTCGGTTCTTTGGTCCATTCAGGTAATTTCGCGATAATACGCTGTAGATTTTTTATACCATAGCCACTTGCTTTGGCGGCATTGTCACCAAGGTCTTCATTTTGTCCACGGGGATCATCAAAATCAATCTCGGTTCCAAACCAATACCGTTTATCTTTTAATTTTTCTATAGTCATTTTGTTTAGTATAGGAACTTCATCCTCAGGCGTTTTGGCCTGTGGCATCCAACGGTAGCCCCATTCTATGGCCCACTTATCGTAATCGCCAATTCGTGGAAACAAACCTTTTTCACTGATATTGTCTTCCGGTTGTGCTACATAATTGAAACGGGCATAATCCATAATAGACGGCGTGTGTCCATTTGCTTCTACCCAGGCTTTGTTACGGAGGTTTTCGACAGGTACGGTCGAGGAGGAACCATAGTTATGTCGCAAACCTAATGTATGTCCTACTTCATGAGAAGAGACAAAACGGATCAATTGCCCCATCAACGAATCAGGAAAACGTAAAGACCTTGCACGTGGGTCTACCGCCGCTGTTTGTACAATATACCAGTCACGAACGAGGTTCATAACATTATGATACCAGTTGATGTGTGATTCAAGGATTTCACCACTTCTGGGGTCATGTACGTTAGGTCCACTAGCATTGGCCACATCAGAAGGTTTGTAAACAATGGCAGAATAACCAGCGCCTTCTAAACTCCACGAAGAATCATCGGTAGGGGCCACCCTTGCTGTGATCGCATTTTTCCATCCTGCCTTTTCAAAAGCAACATTCCAGTCATTAACGCCCTGGATTAAATAAGAAACCCATTTGCGTGGCGTAGCCGGATCAATATAATAAACAATCTGTTTTTGAGGTTCAACAAGTTCGCCCTTTAAGTATTTTTCAACGTCTTCAGGCTTTGGTTCAAGCCTCCAGCGAGTGATCATTTTAATCTGTTCAACGCCTTGGGGGTTAGCATCGAAATCGGTATAGCTTGTAGCAAAAAAACCAACACGCGGATCAAAGTAACGTGGCTTCATAGCAATTCCTGGTAACAACACCATAGAACTATTTAACTCAAAAGTGGTGGGTGTACCAGTGGCAGGACCAAAACTAATACTTGGTGTCGCTGAGGAGCCAGGTGAAGAACTCGGCGTTCGTATGTATGTCTTGACGGTTCTTACTTCCACATTTTTAGTGAACGACCGTACGTCTGTTATGTAGGAATTTTCTCTCTGATAAGAAGTGATGCCTAAGGCCCTCTTTACCCTTGCATCAAAAAATAAAATGTCATTATCACCCATGATGTAATCGGTCATTTCAATAACAGAACCCTTTGCTTTTGTGACAGAATCCATTGCCAGGGCTTTGATATCAAAAGAAGCAGCAATGGGTTGTAGGTTAGAATTGCGAACCGATTGATACATACCTGCTGAATCTTTTCCTACTTCCTGGTAAGAAATGCTTCTTAAAAAAAGTTTATTATTAGGTCCTCGTTCAAAAGTGATTACATTTTCGGAAATCTGGTCACCGGCGTATCCAAGGAAACCGGCTCTTGCCCCAGCCGGGGCTTTTGAAATACGGTTTACAATTAATATCTCCCGGTTCAAAAGCGAATCAGGAATTTCGAAATAATATTTGTCTTCTACGCGGTGTGTAACAAATAAGCCTTTGTCTGTTTTGGCTTTTGATGTAATGATTTCAGAATAGGGCCGCGGACCCGAGGAACTGCTTCTGCCCGAGCCTGGAAAGCTTGGCGGCGTAACAGTACCGGTGCCGGTTTGTGGAGGATTTCCCTGCGCAAAAACTAAAAATGACGAAAAAAGAAAACTGGTTGCCAGTGCAAGAGCAACGCTACGGTTCATGTGCTGTGTTTTATTGTTTGAAATGGAACGGTTGAAATGGAGGCGAAAATTACAACAGGATTTCCTTTCAAAAACCATAAAATTTGTAAAGTCGATCACCTTTGTTAACAGTGGTAGAATCGTTGGATGGAGAAGAATTACGCTCAATAGACAGGGAACCTACAATACTGACTAGTTTTGGAATAAACTAAATTTTTTGTTCCATCTCTTCGTTTAGATTTGCAGCCCTGAAAATATCCTATAACACATAGTACATGGAGCAGAAATACATACAACAAATTGCAGGAAAATTAAACCTGGCTGTTAAGCAGGTTAACAGCGTTGATCAATTACAAAGCGAAGGCGCAACCATCCCTTTCATGGCTCGTTACCGAAAAGAAGCGACAGGGAATTTAGACGAAGTAGCTATTGGTAACATCGTGGAAGAGATCAGTTATTTCAAAGAATTAGATAAAAGAAAAGAAACTGTTTTAAAAACAATAGAGGAGCAAGGCAAGTTAACGCCTGAGTTAAAAAAGCGTATTGTAGACAGCTTTAACGCCACTGATTTAGAAGACATTTATCTTCCTTATAAACCTAAGCGCAAAACCAGGGCAACACAAGCTATTGAGAAGGGACTGGAGCCTTTGGCCAAAAATATATTTGAGCAAGGCCTTTTTAATGTAGACGAAGAGGCAGCCAAATTCATTAAGGAAGAAGTGAAAGATACAAAGGAAGCGTTACAGGGAGCAAGAGATATAATTGCAGAATGGGTAAGCGAAAATGAACAGGCAAGAGCTAAAGTAAGGCAGCTTTTTACAGAAAGAGCTTCAGTTTCTTCAAAAGTTATAACTGCTAAAAAAGAGGAAGAAGATGCACAGAAATACCGTGATTATTTTGAGTACAGTGAACCTTTATCTCAAAGCCCTTCTCACAGGTTGTTAGCCATTAGACGGGGAGAGAAAGAAGGTTTTTTGATGATGGATATTAGTATAGAAAAGCAAGTGGCCGTAGAAGAATTGGAAAGGTTATTCGTGAGAGCGTCAAACGCCGCTGCAACAGAGGTAAAAAAAGCCGTTGAAGACGCCTATAACCGTTTGTTAAAATCTTCAATCGAAAATGAGTTTCGTTTATTAAGTAAAAACAAGGCTGACGACGAAGCCATCAATGTTTTTACTGAAAACCTGCGACAGTTATTATTGGCTTCTCCGCTAGGTTCCAAAAAAATATTGGCTTTGGATCCCGGGTATAGAACAGGATGTAAGCTTGTTTGCCTGGATGCACAGGGTAATCTTGTTTATAATACCGCTGTTTATCCGCATCCACCACAAAACCAATGGCAGGAAAGTATCACAGAGATTAAACGACTGGTCAGTAAATACGACATAGAAGCAATTGGTGTTGGTAACGGCACTGCCGGCAGGGAAACGGAACAACTGGTGCGGAGCATTGATTTTGGACAACAGGTAAGCATTTTCCAGGTCAATGAAAGTGGGGCTTCCATTTATTCTGCTTCCGAAGCAGCAAGAGAAGAATTTCCGGATCATGACATAACGGTGCGTGGGGCCATAAGCATTGGCAGAAGATTGCTTGATCCTTTAAGCGAATTAGTTAAGATTGATCCAAAATCAATTGGTGTAGGACAATACCAGCATGATGTGAACCAGGTGCGTTTAAAGCAAGGCTTGGACAGGGTAGTGGAGAGTGCTGTAAACTTTGTGGGAGTGAATGTAAATACAGCTTCAAAGCATTTACTTCAATATGTTTCAGGTATCACATCAACTTTGGCAAACAATATTGTTCAATACCGTGCCCAAAATGGTGCTTTTAAAAGCAGGGATCAATTAAAGAAAGTTCCCTTGATGGGGCCGAAAACATTTGAGCAATGTGCCGGATTCTTGCGCATTCCCAATGCACAGAATCCACTGGATAATTCTTCGGTGCATCCTGAAAGTTATCCCGTTGTAGAACAAATGGCCAAAGATGTACAGGCCTCGCTTGAAGAACTTATTCAAAAAGCCGAGTTACGTAAGCAGATCAACAAAAAGAAATACATCAGTGAAACTGTGGGAGAATTTACCATTGATGATATTTTAAAAGAATTAGAAAAGCCTGGGCGTGATCCCAGGCCACAAATTGAAGAATTCCGTTTTGATGATACCATCAAAAGCATTGAAGATGTGAAAACAGGAATGACAGTGCCGGGTATTGTCACCAATATCACTAATTTTGGGGCTTTTGTGGATATCGGTGTAAAGCAGGATGGGCTGGTGCATGTGTCACAGTTAAGCAACCGGTTTGTTTCTGACCCTAATGAGGTAGTAAAGCTGAACCAGAAAGTAATGGTAACGATTACTGAAGTGGATGTGAGCAGGAAGCGGATTGCTTTAACCATGAAAGAACAATCAACCAGCGCAGAGTCAAGGTCTGCAGGCGGAGCCAAAAAGTTCGTGGCTGATAAGAACAATAATAAGATGAAGGAGCCGGTAAATTCTTTTCAAACTAAACTGATGGATTTGAAAAGGAAATTTAATGAGTAAATGTAGACACCGTTGAATGATGGCGATTTAACACAAACACTTAATAACTAAACTCCAATATTATTTTAATGGCATAATTATTATAGTAATACGCTGAACAATGTCGGAGTTGGTTTGTTCTTCCCATTTAAAGACGCGATCTCTGCAGCGGTTCCGAAGTAAAACTTCAAAAATTTATAATTAATTATTAATTCACTAACCAGTTGACATGTTCGTGATCATATTTTTTTTCATTGCCCATTGGTACTTGTCTCTTTTTTCCCAAACTTTTTTTCTACACCGCTATGCGGCCCACCGGGCTTTTACAATGAACAAGTTTTGGGAGCGCTTCTTTTTTGCCCTGGTTTATATTACACAAGGCTCGTCTTATTTAAGTCCAAGGGCTTATGGTGTAATGCACCGGCTTCATCATGCTCATACAGATACAGAGGATGATCCGCATTCCCCCTCGTACGACGCTAACTTATTTGCTATGATGTGGAGGACAAAAAAGATTTACAACGACATCTATCTTCATAAAATGGAAATAGAAGATCGTTATACCAAAAATGTTCCGGACTGGCGATTACTGGACTGGTGGGGAAATACCTGGGTATCAAGAGTTCTTTGGATAGCCTTGTATGTTTGGATTTATATAGCATTTGCTCCTTCGGCCTGGTGGTATCTTCTTATTCCTATTCATGCTTTGATGGGCCCTGTTCACGGAGTAATTATCAACTGGTTTGCTCATAAATATGGTAACGTAAACTTTGAAACGAATAACACTTCAAAAAATCTTTTTAAAGTTGACATTCTGATGATGGGTGAAGGATATCACAACAATCACCACGAGTTTCCTTCAAGAATTAATTTTGCTGCCAAGAGGGGAGAGTTTGATTTTACTTATCCCGTTATTAAACTATTGGCTAAACTTAAGGTGCTAACAATAGTTAATTCACCGTCAGTGAAGGAAGTAAAAAGTGAAGCAAGTGAAAGCTTGTCCAATAGAATTGTTACAGCAGAAGTGAGTGACACAACCGGTGTTCAATAGCAGTAATACAGCCAGAAAAAAATCAATTCTCACTTTCCGCTAAACACCAGTTTGCCTATCTTCCCGTTGTTGCCTGCTAAATATACAGTGGTGCCGTATTTTGAAATCCGGGTTACATGAAAACTTTCTTTGGAAATAGGTTGCCATGTATTGGCTCCATCAAATGTATAGTCAACACCCGTGAGGCCGCAGGTAATCAATTGATCTTTGTCAAGGAACTCTACACAACTTCGGTAACCGTTGGGTGGTCTTTTGGATGCCTTCCAGGTTTTACCACGGTTGTTGCT
>Ga0126307_10001020_pt1 | contig 18454 bp, 14 predicted proteins | sample Plot28_FD_89955 | JGI IMG/M metagenome (GOLD analysis project Ga0126307, IMG submission 89955) | Serpentine soil microbial communities from UC McLaughlin Reserve, CA, USA - Plot28 | ecosystem: Environmental > Terrestrial > Soil > Grasslands | place: USA: UC McLaughlin Reserve, Lake County... | reverse complement strand
GGAAGCGGAGATGACCATTTATTTGGAAGCTTTGGCGATGACCAATTAAAAGGTGGAAGTGGTGCAGATTACTTTAATTGTGGAGCTGATATTGATGAGGTTAAAGATTATAATCCATCTGAAGGAGATATTATAGAAAATAATTGTGAAATAATCAATACTGATTAAGATTAATTGTATTGATATCTATGATTCATCTTAGATATTTTTTTACAAGTTATTCATGAGAAACAAATAACAATTGAAATATAATTCAATGAAGTGTACTTAATAGACAAGATTAGAAGTAAATTTTATTATTATTTTTTTGATTTATTATTTATTGCTATTTAGTTATTATTATTATTTGTTTAAAAACATCTTAATATTACTTTATTCTAAAAGCTACTATTTCTCATTTATCTTATAATATCATCTATTTCTTTTGAAATATAGCAAAAATTTAACTCTAGCATTACAATAAAAAATATGAATAATTAAAAAAGAATAGGCATTGAAATTCTGTTCTTCTTCTTTCTTCTTCTTTTATCCTTTTTTTAATATTATTTTTTTCTTTTCTTTATTTTATAAAATTATAGTCAATTAATTGATAATTTGGAATCTATTTTTTCTTTTTACCTTCGTTGGATTTCCTTTTATTGGAATTGGATATAAGCAATTCTTACATCTATTTTGTTTATCGAGATTCCAAGCAATTATATCAAATCCATAACGATGTACTACAATAGCATTACATTCGGGACAATAAGTATGTTCTAGTTTATGCCCTGGCACATTTCCAATATATGCATAATTTAAACCCTCATTTTTAGCAATATAATAGTGCTTCTCCAGGGTCTGAATTGGAGTTAATGGAAATTCCATCATCTTATAATCTGGATGAAATCGTAAAAAGTGTATTGGAATATCCGGACCTAATTCATCATATACGAATCGACATAATTTTTTAGCAGCTACTAAATTGTCTCCTACTTTCGGAACAATAAGGTCGGTTATTTCTATATGAATATTGGTATCATTTTTAATCTCTTTAAGAGATTGAAAGATTGGATCAGAAGAAGGAATGCCAATATATTGTCTAACAAAATTTTGTTCTCCACTTCCTTTAAAATCTATAGTTATACAATCTAAGAATTTTTTTGCCATATCAATAGAATCTTTAGTAAAGTATCCATTGGATACAAAAATATTGAAAATACCATGTCTATGTGCCTCAATGCCACAATCTTTTGCAAATTCTATAAAAATTGATGGTTCATTGTAAGTATATGCAATACCTTCTGCATTATATTTTGTAGCAGTTTGTACAACTTGTTTGGGAGACATTTGTATGCCTTCTATTTTTCTTCTCTGTGATATATCATAATTCTGACAATATTTACATAGCCAATTGCAGCCAGTTGTAGCTATAGAATAAATTGATGTACCTGGCATATAATGAGAAACAGGCTTCTTTTCTATCGGATCAATATTCCCTGATATGACTCTTCCATAAACAAATAGTAATAGCTTGTTATCTTTTACTCCCCTTATTCCACATAATCCATTCTTTCCTTCTGGTATCTCGCAATAACGTGCACAGGCATTGCATCTGATTCTATTATTAGGAAGTTTTGTAAATAATTCTGCTTCTTTTCCAAGTAACGCATCATCATCATCATTTAATTCCATTTATGTAATATATTGTAAAGGCAAAACATCTTTAAAAACATTAGATAGTATCTATACATGCATCATGCTTTAAGATGTACTCATAGTAAATCTCCTCATCAAATAGATTTTGATTTAGATTAACATCTGTTATCTTAGAAAATGGTTCTGTTATCTGTCGACATGATATTTATTTTCTGTTTCACATTTGAAATATCCTTATATTTTTATTTCTAATTTCCATTTTTCTAAAATCAAACCAAGTAGATTAAATCAGTGAAATTACTTTAACATCGAGAGAAAAGTCAAAAGAATAGAAAATTCATTGTAACTTGAATAAAATACAAAAAGACACATTAATACAATATCATAATAATGAAAAAAAACTCATAATCATTCTTGATATACTTAGTCAATTATTTATTGATAAAAGAAGAAAAAAATTTCATTAAATTTCAAAAATAATAAAAAAATATCAATAATATATTATCAAACATTTAATTTAAATAGTCTTTTTAACAAAATAATAGTATGTCTTCAGATAGAAGTGTTAATGAAAGCCCGAATCACTTTATGGTCTTAGATGCAATAGCAAGAGGTATGAAAAAGATAGATAGTATTTCCAAGGTGACCAAGCTCTCTAAGGATGAAGTCGAGTTAATTGTAAATGATTTGGTTATGCAAAAAATATTAATAAAGAATGTAAAGAAAGGGTTCTTTGGTAATAAGAAGATAGAATTTCATATAGCAGAAACAGGAATGAAAATTCTAAATTCAAAGAAACAGGAATTAACTGAAAAATCTCAACGTCTCCAACAATTATACGAGACTGGAGATAAATCTCAGGTGCAAAGTTTTATGGATTCTAATAGAATGTGGATACCAATGATGTTATTTTCTGGAATTATGAACATGATGTTTTTTGCTTCTATGATGTCTTTTATGGGAATGGCAATGAATCCATCTGAAAGTGCCATGACAGAAGGTCAAGTAGATCAATCTGGTGCTGGAGCTACCGACAATACAGGAGCAACAGCTGATAGTGGTGGTGATACTGGAGCAAGTGAGATGGATACAAGCGGTGGAGATTTTGGAGGGTTTGATGCAGGAGGCTTTGGTGACTTTTAAAAAATCTTTAAAGAAAAACCACTCAATTTAAATAATTATTTTTCTAAATATCAATTTCAATATTTTTACATGCTTTCTTATATAAAATCAAATCTAATAATTTGATTTTCTTTAATTAGTTTGTACATCTTGTTACAATTTAAAAAAATCTAGATAGTTTATTCTTTATTGGTAATTGTAATTCTATAGAAAAACTTTCTGAGTAAACCATGATACATAAATATAGTAAAATTAGAGAACTATCTCATTTCAAAATATATCTTTAAGTATTGCATTTTATGTTAATCAATTATCAAATTGATCAAATTTTTTCCAAAATTATTGTATCTGTTATATAATATGTAACTAATAACAACCTACAAATAAGTTGAACTTGTTTCAAGATGAATTTATTAATTTATTTTGCCATTCCTTGGGAAGAGGGTATATATGTTGAATAAATATTAATTATTGTAGTGATTCATATTTCTTTCCAAATATAAATTCTGTATCTTTTGTAACCATTAATAAAAACATTATTAATAAGAAGGAACGAAGAATATTAGAAAATTACATTTTCTTTACTATAAATGTAGTCTATTATCAATAAATAGTTTATGATATATTTAATGTTAGAATTTTTCTACAAATATAAAACCTCACGATATTAATATATATTATTATTTATAGTAATTTGTATATTAGTTTTGATAATTATTCCATTATTTTAATTATTAAACATAAGGTCCTGCAATTGAAGATCTCTAGCTAAGACAAATACAAGAATTCCGATCAGAATTAATAAAGCTGCATCACTATGAGTATCATGAAGATCCCTACTTTCTATACTGGCTATATTATTTAGAAATATGAAAAGAATACATATGTGAACAATAAAACAATAAACACATAACCAATTAAATTATTATATGATACATCATTAATATAATAATATATTGGTTTAGGTAGAACAATAAAAAAGATTGTTATTTTAATATAAAAATATTGGTAAATAAAATATCATAAATTAATTCATTTTTTTATGGCTATTCAAATTAGGATTATTTCTTTAATTACGTGTTAATAACTTTTTAATAAATATAATAAACTATTTAGATATTATCAAAAATAAAAATACTTAACCTAAGATATTAAAAAAGTCAAAAAAAAAATTTTAGTTGTCGCCGTCGTCTCCGCCGTCGTCTCCGCCGTCGTCTCCGCCGTCGTCTCCGCCGTCGTCTCCGCCGTCGTCTCCGCCGTCGTCATTATCAGCATTTTGTTGTGCTAATTGTTGAGGAGTTGGCAATCCAGCTTTTTGTATTTCAGTCTCTGCTTTTAATACCTCGGTTTGAACGTTGCTAAGATCGTCTAATGCTTTAGAAAGATCTGCTTTAGCTATTGAGTCTTTAATTTTTTGAAAGTCGCCTGTAAATTTGGGTGCTGGTTGTAAGGTTAATAATTGGTTTTCAACTTCTGTAACACCTGTTAATGCTTCTTCAGTGTTTCCATTAGCTAATGCTTCCTTTGCATTCATTAAGTTATCCTTTAATTCAGGAATATCTAGTGTAGTTAATGCTTGAGTATCTGGACTCATAGTTTGGCCTTGTTGTCCGCCTTGTTGTCCGCCTGCTGTTTGGTTTTGGCCTTGTTGTCCGCCTGCTGTTTGGTTTTGTTGTGTCGCATTAGTCTGTGCATATATACTATCTAATAAAGAAGGAATAGATAGTAGTCCAATTGCAAGCACTGAATAGACAAATATATTTTGATATTTCATTCAAATAACAAAGTACAATATTACTTATATGGCTTTAATTCTTGAATCATAATCTAACAAATATGATACTTAATTATGAATCTAAATCTTTAATGTTATGCTAAAAAGTATATATACTGTCTTTCTCTTTATATTGTAATTATTAGTTATAATAGATTACAAATTGATAATAATATTATCTAAAAAGGAAAACAGAGTATAATCACTTTATTTGATCGTAGTTAAAGGCTTGATATTGGATAAGGTTTTTGATAACATTATTTTTTAAATAAATAATGATATATAATATTAAGTATTATATATTCTCAATTTATTTGCTTTACTCTCATTAAAAATATTCAATATTATGGTTATCCAATGATTCAGACTTTCAATAGATAATCATCAAGATATTACTATTCAATCATAATTCGATCGTCTGGTATTGATTCCCATCATATTTGTCAAATATATATTACTTTATTATATAACAGTCTGTTTATAGTATTGATAATATCATTATTATTATGTTAATCACACTGTAAATCTTCATTTTATACTTTTCTTATGTATAATTTGAAACTTAACAAAAAAATATTCTGCAAAGAAATCGTTCTTTTTTATAAAAAACTTTTCTATTTTGTAATAATGATAACTTGATATTATCAATAAACTTATTCACTTCTATATTTAAGTTGTTGATATATGGACCCTAATAACGAAAAAAATAGAAAGATTGATGATAATTTCTTTAATAGTATCGATAATAATAATGCTCATTCCTCGGAAAAAAGTCTTAAAGCAAAACAAACAAAATCAAAATTTATTAAAAGAATTGTTATTTTAGGTATTATATTTACAATAGCATTTGTTACAATACAGTATTTTCTAAAGCCTATGATACCTAAAGATTACCTTATGCTATTACAAAGTATACAAGTTTCTATAGTTGGTTATTTTGTTATAGAAGTCATAAGTAATGCATTTCATGATCTTACATATGATTACTTAAAAGATACTTCAAAATCTATAAAAATTCTAATGAGAATTTTAGGTGCGATAGTGATAATAGCAATTATCATTTCTTATTTAAGTAATGATCCTGTTGTAGCAGCATCAATAGGAACTATATCTGGTCTAATCGTAGGCTTTGCTTCTCAAAATATTATTGGAAATATTATTGCAGGTTTATACTTAGCTATACTTAGGCCATTTAAATTAGGGGATGAAATTACCGCCTTTAGTAATACAGGAATTATATTTGATATTGGTTTAATCTCGACCAAGTTATATACTAGTGATAATAAAATAGTGCTAGTTCCTAATTCTTCTCTGGTAACTACAACTATAATATTGAATAAAAAACGATAGAATTGTATTATACATACATTCTAAATAACATATAAAATAGTAAAAACTAACTGCAAAAGAGATACTAAGTTATTAGTCTGATTTCTTATTCAATATTTATTTGTCTATATTTTGGTTTTTGTATTTGTTGTTCTTCTATATCTTGAATTTCATATTCAGTTTTTGGATATATCTCTAGAATTTCAGATGGTTTTTCTTCAACAGCATTCTCTGTTGTTATTGCAGTTTCAATATCTATAGTATGTGTGGCTTCATTTGCAGTTTAATTACTAAATTATTGAATATTAACATCAGGAGATTCACATTCTGAAATTACATTGGGTTGTTCAATTTTACAATCATCTGTACTGACATTTAATCTAAGTTCTTCTCCTCTTTCTTCTACTTCTGTAGTAATTATTGTTTGGTTATAATGTTCGGAGGTGGCTACCTTCTGAGTATCCAATATTAAGTCTAGATCGGTATATTTTATTATGTATGACCTAAATAAAACAACAAATTACTCATAACCAAAAATAGTTCATTTTTAAGTTTCTTCAACCATATTGGAAATTATCAATATCATTATGAAATACATTACATTAATCAGATTTTGATGTAGATTCGGGTTTATCCTCACTTACAAATTTAAGTTATGTTATAGTGATTAAGAATCTCGATATTTTCTGGACTGTTAAATGTACTAGCTGGTGCTACAAAATTATGTATGTATCGATGTCCATTTGCAAGGATCGTCCAATATTGATCAGCTGTATCATCATCATTGTCTTCATCTTCGTTTTGATATGTAATTCAAAAAGTTCCTATTTCTAGGTTTTCAGTTGATATTATAGTTGGCTTTTCTATGATTTTGCTTGAGACAAGACTACTTTTAACTACCTCTAACCATTCCTCAGTAAAACTTGAAGATTGTTCTCGTCACTTTGCTCTGGCTCTAAGTAAATTATATATCTGTTCCTCGTTTTGACTAAAAATTCCTATATTTCCTATATTTTAATCAGAAGGAGAAGTTTCACTTACTTACCAATCCCTTGGATATTAAATTCAATACCATGGGCTTTACTTGTATAGATATCATATTCTATAGCAAAAACCTTGTTTGCTGTTATAGAGAAAATAACTATTAGAGAAACTATCAATGATCCTATAAGCACAATAGACTTTTGGATTTTATCCATCAAACAATTTGAATAGAAATTTAGTTAATTAATTTTTCTATAGGATAAATATTCAGAGCTATGCCAATTAGCAAAGTATAATCAAAAAGATTGCAGAACTTGTTTTAAAGGACCTTCCGGAAGTATATCAAATAAAATAATAAACCTAGATAATCAAAATAAAAAAATTATTTATGGTTGGAAGTATTTAACTTAAATTGTAAAGCAATTCTTTATATTTTTATCAAACTAGGTATAGAAATAACAAATATATTTAATTATCAGTTTTTTTCCTTGGATTGTTCTTTGATAGTTCATTTGTCCCTTCTTTGTTTTTGACGTTGTGACGTCTTTTTGGAATTTATATTTATTTTTTTATCAAGATTTTTTATAGCTAGTTTTAAATTTCCATATTTTTGTAAGTCATTTATCAAGTTTTGTTTAGATCTATGTTTATCCTTGTACAGATGAGTAATACCAGTCATTGATAGAATTTTATCTATCTCTAAAATGTCATCTTCATAAACTCCAAAATTTGACAACTTTTCTATGCTTTGTATTACTGTCGGATATGAATTATATCTTCCTCTTTCTTTTATCTTTAGCATCTCAATTTTTGAGTTGACTTTGTAGTCTATCTCTTTCATTTCTTGACCTAATTATTTCATCATAACTTTTTAGATCATCAAAAAATTCTTTTTTTATTTCATCTATAACTTTTATTATTCTCCCTCCTTATTTCATTTAAAGTATTAAATAAAATTCTTAATTCATTAATGCCAAAACCAATTCTTTCTAATATCCATAATATCTGATTTTTTTCTGTACGGCTCTAGCAAGTCTTTATAATAGTTTATTTCTTGATTCATTTTTTCAAATTCAGCTTTCCTTGCTTCTACTTCTTTTTTATAATATTGTATATAGGATACAAAATTATCATAATCTCTCATTTTTTTTAGAACGTTAGTAACATCATAATTCTCCTTTGCTATTCCAACTACACAATTCACAAATTGATCTAAATTTTCCATACTTATCCCATATCTGTTCAATTTGTATTTTGCTATAGAAAATAATCTATAACTTTTGGAGAGCTTATTTGCAATTTCTGAAAGCCTTTGTATTTCTTGTTCTTTTTCCTTTTGAATGTCTTTTAATTCATTTATTTTTTGATACAAATTTTCAATAGATACTTCTAATTCTTCTTTTTCCTCTGTCTTCTCTTTCAGAAATTGAGGTAGATGAGGGAGTGAAACTATTCTAGAAAAATTTATGATATCATAAATATACATAAAGGCCTTTTGCGGTGTTAAATTACTCTCTTGACATTTCAAGTAGACCTCCTTTAAAAAATGGATAACTCCATCTTCTCCTTGTTCATCTTCTTTTATTCCATATTTTTAAAAATTCTTATCATTCTAAATCCTTTAGCACAATCACTTACAGTTAATCAATTTTTCTTTAATTTCACTGCTAATACACTCCAACATTAGCTTTTTCAATACCAATACTATTGCTTCATTCTTGAACAATATTATAAACAGTTCCACTACCAATATTGTGTTTTATAGCAATATTTTCCCTACACTCTCCATCAAGCTAATCCCCTATTATAGATATTTTTTCATCTGTAGATATAATTTTGGGCATATTGTTACTTCAAGTTAATAGATTTAAAGATGAGTCAAATCTGTCAAAATAATTGTCAAATCAGTCAGAAAAACTGTCAAAATAGTCAGAAAAGACAGATATATACTATATTATATAGTCTTTGTTAATCACTCTGATTATTAAATTTACAATTAGATTTTAATTGCTGTTAAATCATTTTATTATATTTATTTACTCTATATTTCTAGCAATCTTGTGAATTGAAAAAAAGATTCTATTTTTATAGGTGATAGAATTAGTTATTCAGTAATGTCAATTCTTTAAAATATGAATGTAGCCAATACAATTTTGAAATTGTTGTTTACATAGAATAATCTTCAATTTTGAATAACTGCCTATATTTCTAATCTGTAATTATTATATTATATGGAAGAAATAAAACATCTACTGGTATTGTTGTAAGTATTCTTTGTAATTTTACTTTCTTGTTGGTATTAGTCTAAGTAATACATCCAATGCATTGGAAGCATATAAGGATAGAATAAAAAGTCATGTTGCAATAAGGGATTGGATTCACTAGTTTGTCTCTTCTCAAATCTATAACAAAAGGAAAAGAATTGCACCATTCATAATAGATGAGACCATGATTCAAATTGGTAATTAACATTTGTGTGGTTATGGATCGGTATTGAATCTATGAACGAATCTATGATCGAAATTTATAGTTCAGCCGAAAGAATCATAGTTTCTACTAAATTTTATTCATTTGAGTTGAAAAATATGGTAGGGCAGTATATACAGGTGATTGAACGGCATATCCTCAATAAGACTGTACTTTTCTTTATTTTTAACATAGGTAGTTGCCTCTTCTTTAGAAAAGAATTTGATTGAAAGAAAGAGTAATGCAATATTTCAATAAAGTTACAACAAAATTTTTTGATAACTATTATTTTTTGTAATTGTAATAAACAAAATTGTGACTGTTACGCGTATCATAATTTAATGAGAAGATCATTAGTTCTTTCATGATCTTTTACTCTATTTTTGCCCTTTTAAAACTTTAAAAAGATATTTTCTATACTTTAGATTATTCTAGACTTTATTAACGAACCGCCTTACCAAACTGACAAAATACAGTGTAGATTTAACTGACTATTTGGCGATTTTTTTTACTTATAATACTCTTCATGGTAAATAGAAATTATTATGGAATCTCTTCCAGATATTAAGAATTATATATGATATATACATGGTTAAAATGAAAGACACGAGACGAAATATCTCTAGAATTTGGTAAAAGTCAAGGAACAGTATCGAATATACTAGCCGGAATGAAAAATGGATTTGGTAAATATAATATAGATCTAATGAGAGAATCAGCACAGGATACAATGACAGAATATGATAGCTGAGAACTGTGCTATGGTTTCAGAAGAGTCAAGGTGATTGAAAAATTTTCTAATTTAAAAACATTAGAAATTGAAATTGAAAATAATCAAAAAATAAAAAGTCATCTAGAAATACATATTAAAAATTAAAAGGAACAGAATCTGATTATGATAATAGATTAAACATAAAATAAGTATTAAATTCTTAATTCTATAACTGATCTTTGAATTAGACAAGTTCTTATACCTAAAAATACACATTCATATTATGAATAACAATATGGAATACATAGTAGATAGTATAGGTATAACTACAATATCACTATTAATTACATCCAATGCAATCTCATGGAGAGGAAATTAGTAAATGGAAAAAGTTTTTTCGATGTTAAGGTCATTTATTGATAATACTGGGAAAACAAAATTTTGTATAACTTGTGGTAATAGGGCTACTCAAGAAGCATTATTTGATGTAGGTGACGGTGTTACTCTAATAGAAAAATACTGTGATATTTGTTCAAAAAAAGAAGTCAAATAACTTCTTTAATGAAAAAAAGGATATTATTGTAAATAAGCAGATTTTATGATTACTGGCTTATACTCTATAATTGTAATTAAAATAACGAAATAAATTATTTATTTATCTTTTTACTATTTCCTATCTTTATACTAATTTTCAAAAATCAAAATTAATAAATTTATTTACAATTGCAAAAGATCCAATAATTTTTAAACCTTTTAACTATATATTCTACTGTATAACAATGAGTGAGGATAATAGAGGTTTAGTCTCTGCAGATCTAAAGACAAGAAAAAGAGTAGCAAGTGAAGATGAAAAAACATATTATGGTAGCGTAACAGATAAAGAAGAATAAAATTATAGCAAAAAAGCAGTCTTCTGATAGTCAAGGAAGTTAACTCTTTTTATTTTATTATTTTCCAAAATTTTATTTATTGATGTCTAAAGTAATTCTTAATTTAATAATTGGTCTATTATTTCATTAATTTTTATGATAGAAGATTAAGTTATATAACTTAAATACAAAAATTATTTTTTTACAAATATGACTATTATCTCTACCTGAAAAATTCTAAAAGATAAAAATGGGATATTTTGAAATTAAATTTTAAAAGCATTCGTTTCTCACATTTTTCAAAAACAACCCTTATTTTTATTTCAATATAATACTTATAATACTATTTCTTGTATCGATAAAATAAACACAAATTATATTGTTGTGTACTATTTACAAATCTAGAAATTAACTAAGTTAAGATTTATGTTAACCCATTAAAAATGAATGATAACAGAAACATTTGTGTTATTAAATGTAAAAGATCTTTATATCTAATATTATGTAGAAATTATATAACTATTTATAATTAATTGAGTTACCATAATTTTCATAGTAAACAAATTCCTTAAGTGGCTTACGGTTCTTTCTCTTTCCAGTCAACACCCTTACTGGAGACCCGAATCCGATTATTGTAGAAATGTACATCTCATTTGGAATTTTGAAGTCTCTACGAAGTTTTTCTTCCATAATTCCTGTAAAAAGACCAGAACCAATCCTGTAACTCCAAGCAGTCAACTGCATATTTTGAAGGACTCTTCCTGCATCAATCAAGTGAAATTTATATTTTGAATTAGTTAGGACTATTATTGCAAAATTGGCTCCCTCTACCCAACTTCCACTTGTACTATCTTCTGAAAGTTTCTTGAGGTTGTCTTTTTTTTCTACTAATATAAATTTCCAATGTTGAGTATTAAGTCCTGTTCCTGTTAATCTTGCAGCTTCAAGTATCTTTTGTCTTATTTCTAAAGGAACATTTTGTTCACTGTATTCTCTTATATCTAATTTGGTTATTATACATTCATAAGCATCCATAAATTTAATACTAATAGAATATTTTACAAATGTTTTAAAGCTTTCAGTAATCAGTATCATTTACTAACAAGGAAAGAGAGAAATTTTCCTTGGATAAACTAATAGATATTACAAGTAATAATTATTAATTTTAATTTTGTTTATATTATAACTAATCTTATTTCTTTAAAATAAGGGTGAAAGTATTAAAGAGGTTGACAACAGCCTGTATAAGTCCATATAGTAAATCATAATGTTTTAATGGTATGTTAATGATAATGGTTTACCTTCATTATGCAAAAAATAATGGTTTTTTTGCGAATTAGATCATATATATTCTATGATTTTCTAAACCAAAAACCATTCATTTTCATAAAATTATTTAAAAATTCATTGTATGTATTAAACCAATTTGACATAAAATTTTGCCAAAATGTTGTATACATAATAAATGGATTGGAGGCATCTATATTTTTGGTTTCTTGTTCTTGTGATTGTGGTAGTGGTGATGATGATGGTGGTAATATTTTTCTATCTTGTTCTTGGCTTATAGCAGGTTTTATATTGTCAATATGAGATTCTGGTTTAACGTTAGTCTTTAATTGCGATGATTCTTCTTCAAGAGAGGGGCTAAGTTTTTCTAAATCTTTAGATTCTAAGGTTGATTTAGGGCTACTACTACTAGTAGTGGTGGTGGTCATTGGGTTTACTTGGACATCAGTTTCTGCCTCTATATTTTCTTCCTTGTCTTTTAAAGGTACAGTAATTTCAGTCTCTGCTTCTACATTTACTCCTTCAGCAGGTATTGTAGTTACTGTTTTTAGAATAGCTTCTTCACCATTCTCTGATTCTTTAGGATTTAAAATTATTTTCTCTTCTTTTGGTAATGATGCTGCCTCATTAGGAGACCCTGTTACATTAACCTCTAACTTAGAATTATCTGTAGTAATGTTATTCAAATTAGTCTTGTCATTTAGATTTTCTTTAGAAAGATTTGGAATATTTGTATCTTCTTCATTTTCTATTACACCTGTTAGTTCTCCTGCAGTTTGGGGGCCTGCAACAACTACTTCTTTACCAGTTTCTACAGCTTCTTTAACTGCTTCACCAATAGTTGTTATTGGAGGTTCTAATGAGTTATTTTCATTTTTGTTGGTATTGTTATTGTTAGTACTATTATTTGTTGAATGACGATTCTCATCTTGTATATTTTGCTTTTTTGGTTGATATCCACGGGGGTAAGTCATAATTATATATATTAAATCTGTGTCATAAACCTTTTATCAATTATAGTATAAAGTATTAATTATAAAGCGTATATTCATTTTAATATTATTATGTCGTTTAATAAGATATTAGATATTTACTTTAGTTCTATTCTCTTAAAAATGGTATAAATAGAATAAAAAACTTAGAAGTTATAAGAATTTAATCTATATTTTTAGTAAAACTATAATTGTACTAAATCAATAAAAATGACTTTTTATCTTTTCTTATAAAATTTTAATAAAGTTGTAATGATCTTGAAATATTCCTATATTGATTATTGATTATTGATTACATTGTATTTCACCAGCCTCTTTTTAACAATTAGGCTGGATATTCATCTAAAAGCTTATTTTAATCATATTCATTCATTTTACAAATAAATTTCTATTTTCTAGATAGAAAACTGTTAGTATTATTATTTATTTATAATAAGTAAAAATGCATATTTTGAATAGTTTCCTCTATTTATTTTAGTATAATAATTATATTATTTTTGCTGTTATAACAAAGAGTAGAATATGTTTGTTTGTTGTGTTCAATCCAGATTAAATATCATTTTATTCAATAAATAATGATTTAATATTAAATTATAATCTTCTACGTTATAATTCTTATTTAGTCAAGGGAATTTTTACTGATATAAGATTCTGTTCGATATTGATTTTTCTATGTTGCAATAAGATCATATCTATTTGTAAAGGTTTCATGAAGATTTCCTTTCATATCATATCATTATTTGAGATTCATATAAGTAATTTATTTCACTTTTTTATTTCTGAAAGAAAACTTCAAGTCTGAGTCTTTAGTTCTTTAGCAAACACATATCGGATTTATAGATCATCATTTATTGATGATTTAATAGATATAAATAATAATCAAATTAGAAATAGTTGTTGATATACTCTATGCTCACTTATAGATATATAAAAAATTCTTATAATAATCTATTAGAAATTTAATATTATAAAAGTTCTCTTTATTTATTCAATTATTTAATTTTGTATTAAAATATATTACACATTTACATTCTTTATGAAAACGTTCAATCTTTTTCAAGATGACTTTCAAGAAAATAATTAGGATGGAGTAAATTTAATCCTCCATCTACATAAATAAGTGTACCTGTAATATAACTTGCATTATTAGTGGATAAGAATAATGCAACGTGTGCTATCTCTTCTGGGGTTCCTATTCTATTAAATGGAATTATTTTACTTATGTCTTTTTGATTGCCTTCTTTTGCATCTTTATGTATATCTGTGGAGATAATACCAGGTGCAATGGCATTAACTCTTATCCCTATATTTGCTAATTGAAGAGCAATTGTCTTAGTTAAAGTTTTAATCCCTGATCTTGAAGATGTAAAGGGATCAACCCCCGATTGTGAAATAGTACCTTGATATAACATATCGTCGGGTATTGAATCAAAAGGACGCGATATATTAATAATTGAAAAAGTTTTTATTTTGATATCTTTTATGTTCTTTTCATCAAAATTCATTTTATTATTATTATTAATGATGTACTGAACTACTTCCTTTATACAAAGATATGCTCCTTTTAGATTTCGATCACTAATTCCATATTCTTCTAAAGTAAAATAATTAGTAGATTCGGGTTCGATATAATTAGAAGTAGTTTTACCTATTACTGAAATTCCAGGCGTTGAGATATTATTTATTAGTATATCTATACTACCGAATTTTTTAACAGTTTCTTCTATAAGTGATCTACTAATTTCTTGCTGAGAAATATCACCAAAGAAGTATGCTATTTTAGTATCATTACTATTATTTGGAAACATTTTCGAAGTAATTTCAGCAATTTTCTTTAACTCATCTGATTGCACATCATTTATCATTATATTATAATCAGATTTATAAAACTCCTTTACTATTGCTTTGCCTATTCCATTACATGCTCCAGTAAGTAACAATACCTTTTTTCTTTTTCCATTATTTGAGGAGTCTTTACTAGTAGCCGATGCCATAATAAAAGATCGTCAATAAAGTATAAGTATAGATCACTAGGTAAAAGAAATCTTTTACATTAATACAAATACTATAAATCTTTTGACGTAATTACACAAGTTTTTCTTTTTACTATATCTAGAATTAAATAATTTTTATAATCTCATGTAAAGTTCTAAATAAATGATAGACTATACCAATATAACAATTTAAAATATTTTTATTAAATAAAAAAATTAAATTATGATTCCTCGTAAATTTAAGTCCGTTTTAATATTGATAACTCTTTATTATAAGTTCAAAAGAATTTGTATTGATAAAACCAGCAAATTCAACTTTATGTTTTATTTTAATATTTCACCATCTGAAAATTTGTTATTGGTATGGGAGACTATTTTTTTAAATTATCTTTAAGAATAACAAAAAAAATCATCTAATATAAACACATTTAAAATGATATGTTATATAAGTGAATATTGTACTAAGTTTATTCAATCTAGCTGTATGGTATTAATATATTCATATATTTATAAATACTAAATGTTATTATATTATTTCAATAATTTTCTTGAGTAAATATTGGAAATAATTGGAAATGACCCGATAAATTAATATTACGAATACCATTATTATCATAAATAAGTATTAAATGAAGAAATTTGGAAAAATAATAACCCAATTAAAAGAAAATTTTAATTAACCAAGACATATAGAAATTTATAAAATCGTCAGATTCTAGTAGATCTTATTTAACTGACAATATCAGTTGTTTAATATTATTCATTTAATTCATTAATGATATCATTACTGATCCTATAGATCAGAATATTGTGTCTATTTATCCTTAAATTATTTAACAAGATCGTTAAATTAAGTTACTTTACACACCTTTAGCAGTAGCAAAAATTAATTAAATTACATTACTGGTGTTCCTCCTAACTATATTATTCTATTTACTAGTGTTATGGGGTGATTTAACTCATCTGTTGATTGTTGTAAAAGTTTTCTTTTAATGTATTTACTTCTTTACTCTAATCCTATGATCCGTCAACTATATTGATAATGTATGAGTTCTTCATCGGAATAAGCCTTTTAAGATCAGATATCACTTTTTGAAGATTTTCTTTAGCTTTTTAATCCACTTCATTTTTATAATAATAACTAATATGTTAGTTAGTTAAATAATATATGATTATTCATTTCAGATTGATTTTCATTCGAAAGAGTTTGAATAACAAATATTATAATTATGATCTATTATGCTATGACAATCAGATTATATTTAATACAAATATACTTTAGTAAAATGGTCAATTATAAAAATTCTTATTATTTGATATTCGTTTTTAATTCAGTTAAAAAACTCGTGTAACTAACTGCAAAAGAACACTGGTTACTTTAGAGAAATCGTAGTTACACATTAAAATGCAGTAATGTTTTTATAAATTCAATGCTTTCTATAATTAGTCGATGACTAAACACTCTATGCCCACACATAATAAGGAGATAATAGTAAATTAATGCCATTATCTTCTCATTTACCTAATATACCATCAAATGAGCACATCATGTTGCTCTATAACAGCGATGATGAGCGTAATAATGCAGCTATAAATTACATTAATAACGGATTAAAGAGTGGACATCAGTGCATTTATGCATCTATCAACGTATATGATAGTGGAAGTAGCTCCAATATTTCAAATTTATCCTCTAAAATTGATAATTATAAAGAAAATATTGAAAGTGGTGAACTACAAATAGTTGATTTTAAGCCTTATTATGAATCAGCACTACATGGAGATTTAACTCCTTTTAACAAGCTAAAGACTGAGATAGAAAAAACTCAACGTCAGCGTATATCTGAAGGAAAGAAAGATGCAATACTAGCCTTTGCAGATACAGCATGTTTTTTATCACATAATAAACACTTTGCGGAATGTGAAGTATTAGAAAAATGGTGGCATAATACTACAACTGAATGGGCACAAAATAATCAAAATATTACTGTTATATGTCCTCATCCTGGCCTAATCCTTAATGACCCTTTATTATCCAATGAAAAAGGAAGTATCAGCGCTAAACATACCATAATGATTGATTTCAACAACGATTCTTATCCTAAAATTGAGTTTAACGAGAACCAAAAAGAAATAAAACGAATCCTTGTAGTCGAACCAGAACCTGATATCCAGTATCTTTATTATCTCTTTACAAAATATAATGATTTTGTAAAATCATATGTAGAGATTGTAGATAACGGTAAAAAATGTTTAGAATATATATTGTCTAAGACAGACAACGAATTTGATATCATTATATTGGATACTCATATACGTGATATTTCAGGCTTTGAAGTTGCAAGAAAAATTCGTAGTAGATTACCATATAAAAAAATAATATTAACTACAACATATTCATTAAACAATATAAAAAATATAATAGATTCAATTGGAATAAAAAGCCAAGATGTGATTTTAAAGCCTTTTTTGTTTTCTGAATTATTTTCTATAATAGAATCACAACATGAATATAATTAAATTAAATTAAGGAAAAAAATCATAATCTAATATTAACTATTTTTTTTCATAACAGAGCAAGATAAATATATTATATACATTTAATTTTTACGTATATTAATTTAGCCATGATAACCAATTTTCTAAATTAAATGTTAATAATACAATAATAAAAATAACAATAACAATAACAATATTATAAATCATTTATCTTATTATTCTATTCTTTATTATCAAACTTTTTTCAATAATCAAATTTATTTAAGGTTAAATAATAATGCCTCCCTTAGCTATATAGTATACTAAATAAAGAAATAAAGATTAAAAAAAGAATTAATATTGTTCTATTACTTTTTATTTTATTATTGTATATTTCTTATTTCTTATCATTGTTAAACTTAATAATTTAATTCAGAAATTTTTCGGCGCCGAAAAGTTTCTAAAAATTATTGATATTCCAAAAATCTGGAATCTATTTGTGAATATTTTTTACAATACATTAAATTCGTAGATATTCTCCATTTTAATGATTTTTTTAATCATACTTGATTTCAGAATGAAAATGAATGGAATTCAATTACATCAACAAATAAAAGATATAGACCATACAATTAATATTAGTTTTTTGTAACAGCTTTGGATATATTAGAGGCATTATTAAGTATAGTTTCTGGCATATCAAAAGAACAAATCATTAGAAAATCTGTTGATGAAAAAGAGTTTACAAATACTGTAAAAATATTATTGAATTAAATAAGTATAAATAATAATTATCAACTAATAGTATTCAT
>Ga0126307_10001019_pt1 | contig 18490 bp, 20 predicted proteins | sample Plot28_FD_89955 | JGI IMG/M metagenome (GOLD analysis project Ga0126307, IMG submission 89955) | Serpentine soil microbial communities from UC McLaughlin Reserve, CA, USA - Plot28 | ecosystem: Environmental > Terrestrial > Soil > Grasslands | place: USA: UC McLaughlin Reserve, Lake County... | reverse complement strand
GTGAGCTCGCGGGAGAGGTACATGGCGACCTGCCTGGGGTAGGCGAAACCTTTGGAGCGGCTCTGGCCTATGAGGTCGGCCTTGGCGATACCGAAGTAGCGGCAGACCTCGTGCTGGATGAGTTCTATGGGGATCTCCCGGTAGGCTTGGTCTGGCAGGATGTCCCTGAGGACCTCTTCGGCGAGATCGGCGCTGACCTGCCGGCCGTAGAGCGAGGCGTAGGCCAGGATGCGCACGAGGGCTCCTTCGAGCTCCCTGATGTTCGTCGAGACGTTCGAGGCGATAAAGGTCAGCACATCGTCGTCGACCTCCAGGTGGTCCATCAGGGCCTTCTTGCGTAGGATGGCGATCCTCGTCTCGAGGTCGGGCGGCTGGATGTCCGTCACAAGGCCCCACTCGAAGCGGCTGACCAGACGGTTCTCCAGCGTCTGTATGTACCTCGGGTGCCTGTCTGAGGCTATGACTATTTGCTTGTTCTCCTCATAGAGCGCGTTGAAGGTGTGGAAGAAAGCCTCCTGGGTCTCGACCTTGTTCTCCAGGAACTGGATGTCGTCGATCAGGAGTACGTCGTTCTCGCGGTAGCGCTTCTGGAACTCGAGGGGCGCGTTGTCCCTCATCGAGTTTATGAAGTCGTTCGTGAACTGCTCGCACGTAACGTAGCGGATCCTCATGCTAGGATCCTGGTCCTCCACGTAGTGCCCCACGGCGCGCAACAGATGGGTCTTCCCCAGGCCGACGCCGCCGTAGATAAAGAGCGGGTTGTAGACCAGGCCGGGCGTCTCGGCGACGGCGAGCGTCGCCGCGTGGGCGAACCTGTTCCCGGCCCCTATGACGAACGTATCGAACGTGTACTTGGCCCTGAAAGATCTCGGCGTGCGCGCGTTCAGGACCGACTCGGCGCCCTCCGCGGCCGCGCCGTTCCCGGTATTGGCGCCAGGGCCACCGACGCTGACCACCAGGGAGGTCTCCTGGCCCACCACGTCGTCGAGCGCCTCCTCCAGGAGCGGCCTGAAGCGGCTCTCGATGTACTCCTTGGCGAACGTGTTGGGGACCGAGATCTCCAGCTGATCCTCGTACAGGGCAACGGGACGTATGCCCTCGAACCAGACCCTCAAGGACGAGACATCTATGTGTTCGGAGGCCCGATCCAACACCTCGGTCCAGACCTGCTCTGCCTTACCGACCACGGTTACTTGACCCAGGCGCTGATTATGGCCTCGACCAGATCCCTGCCGAGCGGGGAGATGAGGCGCTTACCCGACTCGTCGGCCACGACGAGGCCGTGCTCTTCGAGGACCGAGAGATCCCTGTACGCGGTGCTTACGCTTATCTCCAGCCTGTCGGCCACGGTCGAGGGACCTATCTCACCGCACTCCAATACCGTGATGAGAGCCTTCTTTTGCCTCTCGGAGATGTTCATCCGGGGTACGCCGTCGGGGTATCTCCTCTGCGGGGGCGGAGAAGCCGTCTCTTTGTCCTCGGTAACCGGTCCGTCGCCGGCCGCGGAGACGGTGGCCACGGTGCCGCCGCCGATGTTGTCCTCGATGGTGACCGTCCCGCCGACCTTCTCGGCCGCCGCGCGTGCGATGCCAAGCCCGGCCCCGACGCCCCGGATCTCACCGAGGGCCTCCGGCGTGGCGCCGCTGAAACCGAACTCCATAGCCCTGTTCTTATTCTCCACCCCAGGCCCTTTGTCCGAGACGCGCACCACATTACCGTCGTCGAGGACGGAGACGACCACCCCACGGTAGCCAGCATGTATGAGGTTCTCCATCACCTCACGAATAGACTCCTCGGGAACTCTGCCCCCCGTCTCACGTACCCTCTCCGAGACGAACCTGGTGAACTTCCGCGTGGCGGAAGCAGGGTCGGCCGCCGACATCTCGGTTATCTCCGGCGGGCCGCCACTTGGATAGACCGCCATGCGAACGCCTATGCCCGCCTGGTCCGTCTCCCCTAGTGTCCGCTGCGCGTGCATCATCCCCAGGAGGGAATTTAACGCACCCCTGATCTCAGCGCTATAGCCCACCAGCATAAAACTTGTTTTTGCAGGCAATTAACATGGTTATCCACAAGGTTATCCACAGGCTGTGGATAACCGTAAGGAATAAGCGCCGTGAGGCGACTACGAGGCCGACATTCGCGCGTTTCGGGTCCTGTAACGGGGTGGGAGATCCAGTCATGTGTGCATCCTAGAAGCCGTTTTGCAGCGTTTTTCTGAGAAACGGGCCGGAGGACCTCGTGTTCGCGAAAGCGGGCTTACCTCCGGGATTGCTGGATGGCGTTGCTGGCTTCGGATATACTCTTTTGGTCGTCTGAGTACTTCGGAGTGCCTGTAGAGGAGTTCGATGAAGCGTACTTATCAGCCAAATCGTCGCAAGAGAGCAAAGACGCACGGCTTCCGCAAACGCATGAGTTCGGTGGGAGGACGCAGGATCGTCGCGGACCGCCGGCGCCGGGGCCGCAAGCGCCTGGCAGTCTGAGCATTGCCACGCAGCAAACGCATGCGTCTGACCGACTCGCCCGAGTTCGAGAGGGTATACCGCCAGGGCACCGCTTACAGGGGCAGGCTCTTCTCGGTGCACGCTTTTCCCAACGAGCACGGCGCCCCGCGGTTGGGCCTCTCCGTTTCCCGAAGGGTCGGCAACGCGGTAACCCGAAACGCCGTGCGGCGGAAGCTCAGAGAGGTGTTTCACTCGTGCATCTCTGAAGTGTCCGAGAACCTGGACCTCGTGGTATCGGCGAGGCCGGCTGCTGCTGAGGCGACCTTCGAGGAGCTGCGGGAGGAGTTCGGCAGGTCGTTGGGCAGGGTCGGTAGCCCGGCCGGGCGCCGGTCGGTTTGACGGCGGGCCATGTCATTGAGAAAGACGAGCATAGGGCTTATACAACTCTACCGCACCTACCTCTCCCCTATGCTACCGGCGTCTTGCAGATACACGCCGAGCTGCTCCCTGTACACGCTGCAGGCCATAGAGAAGTACGGTGTACCGAGGGGCCTTCTCATGGGCGTCCTCAGGGTGCTGCGTTGCCACCCGTTCTCCAGGGGAGGATTCGACCCCGTGAGATGAGTAGGATCTGATGATCAACAACATCGCAGACTTTTTCGCTAACCTTTTCGGTCCCATAGTAAGCGTCCTCGGCGCAGTCCTGCTGTACTTCCATCAGACGCTCGGCGCACCGTGGTGGCTCTCTATCGTGATGCTGACGGTGATCGTGCGCAGCCTCCTCTTCCCGCTGACGGTCAAACAGGTCAAGAGCATGCGCGCGATGCAGGATCTGAAACCGCACATGGACAGGGTCCGCGCCCAGTTCAAGGACAACCGTCAGCGGCAGCAGGAGGAGATGGCGAAGCTCTACCAGGAGCAGGGGGTCAACCCCCTCGGCGGATGCCTCCCTATTCTGGTCCAGATGCCCATATTTATCGGCATCTTCTACGTGATCCGGCAGTTCGGCGGCACCCCAGGGAGGACGGAGCCCAAGTATGAGAGCTTTACGCAAGGCGGGATCCTGTGGTTCCAAGACCTCGCCCACGCCGATCCCTACTACATTCTGCCGATCATCTCGGCGATGACCATGCTCGCCTCGACCGAGATCACGGCGAAGAACGTAGACCCCCAGCAGCGCTGGCTCATGCGGCTGCTCCCCGTGGGCTTTACCGTGTTCCTCCTCAACTTCCCGGCCGGACTGTTCATGTACTGGATCACCTCGAACCTCGTAACCTTGGTACAGAACTACGTGATCTACAACTACGGCCCAGGCAAGAAGACCCCTGATAATACGAAGGGCGCCGATGCGGGAAAGCTGAAAACCACAGACCAGCCCGTTCGGGAGGGCGGAGCACTACCCTCCTCAAACAGCCAGGAGGACGCCGCCAAACAGGCCGCCAAGATCGCGAAGCGGAAGCGTAGAAAGAAGAAGAAATGACGGAAGATCGAGAGTTTTACGCAGCTACGGTGGAAGAGGCCGTGGAGAAGGCCGCCGGTGAACTCGGGCTGGCCTCGGGGGAAGTGCCCTACCGCGTGCTCGATGAGGGCAACTCGGGTTTCCTCGGCATCGGGGCGCGGGACGCCCGCATCATCGTCGAGACTGCAGCCGAGCACAACATAGATCAGGAAGAATACGAGCCTCGGGAAGCCACAGCGGCCGAGACCGCCGTGGTCGATCGGCCCGAGTCACAACCCCCCGAAGATGCCGGTACCGCAGGGTCAGCCCCCCTTTCGGAAATCTATGGTGGATCATCCTCGGAGTTGGAACAGGTAGAGGCCCCCGAGGAGCTGCTGGATGAGATCAGGAAGCTTGTGTCTTCGGTCCTCGACGCCATGGGCTTCGAGGCCCGCGTGGAGGTCTACGATGCTGGCGGGTTTATCGCAGCGGACGTCGCCCCTGATAATACGGCGCTGTTCATTGGACAGAAGGGCGAGACCATCGACGCCCTACAGTATCTAGTCAATGTCTCGGCGTTCCGTGAGCGCCCCTTCTTCAAGAGGGTGGTGCTTGACGCAGAGGGATACCGCCAACGCCGCGTCGAGGCGATCCAGGGCATGGCCCATAGAACCGCCCGTCGGGCCGTCCGCGAGCGGAGGACCGTGGAGATGCCGCCTATGAGTTCCTCGGAAAGGCGCGTGGTCCATATCTTTCTCGCAGAGAACCCCGGGGTTACGACCGAGAGCGAAGGTAGCGGCGATAACCGCCGGGTGAAGGTCTCTCCCGCTTCATAGAAACAAAGACCTCGTTTCACGTGAAACGTAGATCCCTACCACCGCAACAGGCTACGCCGCACGACGAGAGTTTGTTCGTACAAATTCTTGTCGCCGAGGTGTGTTTCACGTGAAACGCCCTTATGGATTCTCTTAGCCTGTTAGAGGCGCAGGTGGCGGCCTGGGGGCTACGTCTTGGGCGTGGTCGGCTAGAGCGCCTGTTGGAGTACGCCCGTCTTCTCGCCGGCTATGACCTTGCGAACGTCATCGGTACGAGGGACGTAGACGAGATCTTGCTGTCACACGTTCTCGATTCGTTGAGTTGCTTGCTGCATAGGCGGCCGTCGCATGCCGGACGTCTGGCCGATGTGGGTAGTGGTGGTGGGCTTCCAGGCATCCCGATAAAGATCGTGAAGCCCGAGCTCGCGACGACCCTTGTAGAATCGACCGGCAAGAAGGCCAGATTCTTGCAGTACGTGGTCGAGAGCCTCTCCCTTGATGGCGTGGAGGTCGCGAATACCAGGGTGGAGGATCTCGGCCTGGTGCATCGCGGCGCTTACGATGTCGTGACGGCGCGGGCGGTGGCCCGATTGTCGGTGGTCGCGGAGTATTGTATGCCGCTCCTCGAGATCGGCGGTCGTGCCATCGCCATGAAAGGCTGGTTGGAAGCGGAGGAGCTCGAGGAGGGCAGCAGGGCGGTCGATACGCTCGGGGCGAGCGTGGTGGAGATCGTTAAGGTGCCCATGCTCCCCGAGGTAGGCGAGAAGGAGCGAAACCTCGTAATTCTCGAGAAGCTCCGGGAGACCCCTGCACTGTATCCGCGGCGGGCAGGCGTGGCGGTCAGGAGGCCGCTGGGCGTAGGCTGAGCAACCCCGACAAATGACGTGCTAAGATGCCCGCGGTGAGGACTATCATAGCCATAGTGAACCAGAAAGGCGGTGTTGGCAAGAGCACGACCGCCATCAATCTGGCCGCCTATCTCGCCGGAAAGGGTGAAAGAATACTCGTGGTGGACATGGACCCGCAGGGGAATGCCACCAGTGGTCTCGGCGTGTCGCCGGGCCCGGGCGGGTGCATGTACGATGTTCTGCTCGAGGGCAAACCCTTGCAGGATGTGGCCGTGAAGTCGGAGATCGAGGGTCTCGACGTGGCGCCGGCCACCATCAACCTCGTCGGGGCCGAGGTCGAACTGGTGTCGAGCCTGGCGCGAGAGTTCAAGCTCAGGCGGGCGCTGGAGAAGCTGTCATCTTATGAGAGGGTGTTGCTCGACTGTCCGCCGTCCCTGGATCTCCTGACGCTCAACGCGCTGACCGCCGCGGATGAGGTTCTTATCCCGATACAGTGCGAGTACTACGCGCTGGAGGGGCTCACCCAGCTCATGCAGAGCATCAGGATGGTCAGGGAGGAGTTGAACCCTGGTCTCGAGGTCGGAGGGGTGCTCCTCACCATGTTCGACCCACGTACGAATTTGGCCCATCAGGTGGCCGACGAAGTAAGGTCGTTCTTCGGAGAGCGGGTCTTCCACACAATCGTCCCGCGGAACGTCAGGCTGAGCGAAGCCCCCAGCTTCGGAATGCCCATAGCCCTTTATGCGCCGAAGAGCACAGGAGCCGAGGCGTATTCGGCCGTTGCTGACGAGGTGGTGGGTCGTGGGTAAGCGAGGCCTGGGGCGAGGGCTCTCCGCCCTCATCGCGACCGGGGAGAGCGTAGGGGGGCTGAAGTTTGAGGAGCTGCCCGTGTCGGCGATCCGCCCGAACTCGCGCCAGCCGCGCAGTAGCTTTCCCGAGGCAGGTATAAGAGAGCTCGCCGCCTCCATACAGGAGGTCGGTATACTGCAGCCCCTGGTGGTACGCCCGACGCCGGGTGGCTTCGAGCTCATAGCGGGGGAGAGAAGGTTAAGGGCGGCGAAGGAGGCCGGCCTGGAGAGGGTGCCTGTACTTATCAGGCAGGCGGGCGAGGACGAGTCCATGGAGCTGGCGCTCGTCGAGAACCTGCAGAGGGAGAACCTTAGTCCTATGGAGACCGCCGCCGCCTACCAGGCTCTCATGGATGGGTTCGGGCTGACCAAAGAAAGGCTCGCGCGCAGGCTGGGCAAGAGCAGGGCAGCAGTCACCAACACCCTGCGGCTCGTGCATCTGCCGGAGAGGATTCAGGTCCTCCTGGGCGAAGGAAAGCTCTCAGAAGGTCACGCCCGCGCGCTGCTGGGTCTTGAGACCGAGGAGCAGATGACCCGGCTGGCACAGAAGGTAGTTGCCGAGAGGCTCTCCGTCAGAAAGACCGAGGAGCTCGTCCACGAACTGCCAGGCGGCCCTCGCGAGACTCCCAGCGCCACTCCCCAGGGAGGTAGCAAGACCCCGGAGGAGTTCCACGAAGCCTCGCGCCTCATGCGCGCAGCCATCGAACTGCCGGTCAGGGTGAAGAGCCTCAAGAGCGGCGGGAAGGTCGAGATCCGCTTCCGCGAGACAGAGGAACTCGAAGCCCTCGTATCACTCCTGACGGCACGGGATGATGGCTAAGACAAGATACTGAAAATACATATAGCATTATATGCATAGAAGAAGGATGCCGTCGAGAGCGACTCGCGGCGAGTCAAGTCGCTGCGGATCGCGCATTCGGCTATAAGCGAGTCGCTCTCGGCGAAAACAAGATGCTGAAGTGCTGACAAGCCGCCCGGCTTCGCTAGCCGGCTTGCTGACCAACTTGCAAAGAGACCTACCGCTAAACGTTGCGGTGGTATAGACTTAGCTGTCTGCGCTTTCTCGAGGTTTCTGGCGCGGGGGGAGGAGAAGGCATGTCGGGAGGACGGCTTAGGCTTTGGGTGGTTCTGGGGGTATTGTCCCTGGTGTCTGTCTACGCGGGAGCTGCTGGGACGCAGACACCGGCGCGGGGGCAGAGCGCGACCGAGGATGCTTCTGCCTCCAGGTCTTCGCAGGTGCTCGAAGCAAAGATCGGTGATCAGGATGCCGCGTTGCGGGAGAGTATTCGGGAGATCACCGTCGTAGGCGCCGAGTTGGACGAGGCACAATCGCGGGTGGACGATGCAGAGGCGCGCGTCTTTGAGTTCAGACGGCAGACCGCTCAGTTGAAACGCCTGGTGGCCGAGCAGGATGCATCTTTCCGCGAGGCACAAGCCAAGTACAGGGCTCAGGCCAGGGCCGCCTACAAGGGCGGAAACCTCGAAGGCTTGGCCGTGCTGCTAGACGGGTGGTTCTTTGGTTCCTGGGATGAGATCGCCGGGACCGATGATCCCGTGGTGTCCCGCATCCTCCTGGATAGTCGACAGGATCTGGCCGCGTATCGAGATTCCAGGCGGCTGTACAGGAACACGCAACGTCAGATCTCTCAGAAGCGACGCGACTACCTGGCTGCCATAGAGGAGCAGCAGGCGACGACAGTGGACCTTCGCAGGCGCGAGCGGGCGCTCGATCAGACCATAGACCGCCTGGGCACCAACAACGCTCGGACGGAAGCCCGCCTGCACAGGCTCGAAGCGGCGGAGAAGGCGCGCATTCAGAAGAGCGCAGCGGCCACTGGCGGGGGAGAGGCGGGTAGCGGGTACGAGCGCGAGGTAGCGCGCAATGACATAGTAGCCAGGGAGGCGGGTCCTATCTCCAAGAGGGAGTACATGCAACTCTACAAGGAGTCGGCCAGGGACTACGGGTTCGGGCCCGACTGGTACATACTCGTGGCCGTCGGGAAGGTCGAGTCTAACCACGGCGAGAGCATAGGAACGTCCAGCGCCGGCGCGATGGGTCCGATGCAGATCATGCCGACGACGTGGGAGACCTCGGGCGTGGACGGCAACGGCGACGGGGTCGCCAACGTAATGGACCCTGAGGACGCCATACCCGCCGCCGCAAGCTACCTCGCGGATGGCGGGGCGCCGCAGGACTGGTACAGAGCGCTGTACTCTTACAACCACGCCGACTGGTACGTGAAGAAGATCCTCGCCGTGGCGGAAGCCTACCGGCGCCTCGCCAACGACGAAAGGGTCGGACCGTATATTTGAAGCTGCTACCAAGGAGGTTCAACCTTTTTCGTAGCCTTCAGCAAGTCAGCACTTCAGCTTGTCAGATTCATGTTTGCGGATTGCTGACCTGAGCGGTTTCCGGAAGCGTCAAGCCTTCCGGAAACCGCTCTCGGATTTCGTGCACTTTGCATAAAGACCGGGCGATAGCCTTCCACTAGCATGGACCGGCTATGAGTTCGATCGTTGGAGCGGGTGGAAGCGTTCATCGCCGGGTCTTTCTGTACCTCCTGGCTGCCTTGTTGGTTTCGGGCATTGCTCTAGCGGGGACCGCGAGCTGTGGCGGGGTTTCGGGTGGAGAAGTCGGCGGTGGAGGGAGACCGCAAGGAGGGACGCTGACCGTTCTGGCCGCTTCTTCGCTCATCGACGCCTTCGGGATGTTGGCGAACCAGTTCGAAGAACAGAACCCTGGCGTGAAAGTGAAGCAGAGCTTCGAGTCCAGCTCGACGTTGCTCGCCCAGATCCAACATGGAGCCCCCGCTGACGTCTTCGCCTCCGCAGCCGAGGAGGAGATGAATACTGCCGTAAAGGACGGACTGGTGAAGGGAGAGCCCGAGGTCTTCGTGAAGAACCGCGAGATCGTCATGGTACCGAAGGACAACCCGGCGAACATACGGCGGTTCCGGGACGTCGCGAAGCCTGATGTAAAGCTCGTGCTGGCAGAGAAAGACGTACCGGCGGCCGACTATGCCTTGGAGATACTGAGCAAAGCCAGGGGCGAGTACGGGGCTGACTTCGAGAAGGATGTCCTCTCCAACGTGGTCTCGAGGGAGTCAGACGTTCGGGCGTCCGTCAACCGAGTAGTCGTCGGTGATGCCGACGCCACCTTCGGCTACGCCAGCGACTACACCCCGGACATAAGGGACAAGGTAAGAGTCGTGCAGATCCCGCCCGATTTGAACATCGTCGCTACCTACCCGATCGTCGCCCTCGAGGACGCCAAGGACCCCGAGTTGGCGAAGAAGTGGGTCGAGTTGGTGACGAGCAAAGAGGGACAGCGCGTGCTCGAGACGTGGAACTTCGAGCCCGCGGCTTGAAGGAGCGCGGCAAAGAAGATTCCTCTCCGAGGACTTTCCCCCGGAGCGACACGCTCGCTTCCGGCCTGGCCACAGCGGCCCTCGCTCTGGTCGCGGGTTTCATAAGCCTGCCCATCCTGAGCCTCGTGATCTGGACCATAAGCGAGGACTCTTGGCGGGCCATGGCCTCTCCTGTGGCGCGGGATGCCCTGCTCCTGAGCATGAGGACCACCGCGATCTCGATGTTCATCATAGTCCTGGTCGGAACGCCGGCAGCCTACGTGCTGGCCCGGGCGGACTTCCGCGGGAAGCGGTTCGTGGACGCCCTGGTGGACATACCGGCTGTGCTACCGCCGTCGGCGGCCGGCATCGCGCTTCTGCTCACCTTTGGACGGTTCGGGCTGGTGGGGAGATATCTCGATGCCTTCGGGGTGACGATCAGCTTCACCACAGCGGCGGTCGTGATGGCCGAGATCTTCGTGGCCGCCCACTTCTACGTGCGTCAGGCCTCTATCGGGTTCGCTGGGGTGAGACGCGACGTGGAAGAAGCCGCGCTGGTGGACGGGGCCGGACGGTTCTCCGTCTTCACCAGGGTCACCTTACCCCTGACGTTCCCGGCCTTGGTCGCTGGTGCGGTCACGGCCTGGGCGCGGGCCCTGGGCGAATTTGGGGGCACGGTCATATTTGCCGGAAGCTTCAGGGGCATCACCCAGACCATCCCGCTGGCGATCTTCGCCGAGTTCCAAAGCGACATAGACGCGGCAGTGGCGCTCTCCGTGCTCGTCCTAGGCTTCGCTTTCGCCGTGATCCTGGCCGTCAGATACCTGACCGCGAGATCTACCGGAGATCGAGGATAGCAACCTTATGGCGATTCGCAGTAGGTCGATACCTCTGCGAGTCGCGTATACGGCTACGAGCGAAAACAAGAATTTGAAATGCTCAAGTTCAAACTACATCTCCGCCTTCGGTCAGGATCATCACGTCTGTCGCCTTGACGAGGGCGGTTGCCTGCTTGCCGGCTTCGAGGCCGAGCTCGTCGGCGCTCTCGCGGGTGATTAGGGCAACCAGGTGATTGTCCCCGACCTGGAGGGTTACTTTGGCCGCCGCTTCTCCCTTCACTACCTCGGTGATGGTGCCAGGCAGTCGGTTACGGGTGCTCAGTTGCATCTCGCTCTCCTCTCTCGGTAGCCAGCAGTCCCAGGCGTAGCGCGAGTGCTACCCTGTCGTCCTTCAAGTCTAAACCGGTCAGCCTCTGAACGCGCTCGAGGCGGTAGAGCATGCTGTTGCGGTGCAAGAACAGACGGTCTGCTGCCTCGCTCGCGTTACCGCCGGCCGCGAAGTATGTCCTCAGGGTCAGCACCAGGTCGCTGCCGCGCGTCCTGTCGTGATCTTGTAGGGGTTCTATCAGCGCCCGAAAGGGCTCGAGCGCCGAATCCTCGGCGAGCTCCCGCAGGAGCGGCTCTATATCCATTTCCGCCTTTCCGGACGGTCGGAAGGTACGGTGGCCGAATCTAACAGATCCCTCTCCCGCGTGCTAAAAAAGGCGTATGAACGCCTCCCGCTCGGACATGTTCCGCAAGCTGCTCCAGAGGGACCCTACAAACCCCATGGTCCTCTACTCGCTCGGCAACGAGCTCTTCAAGGAGGGACGCTACGGGGAGGCCAGGGACCACCTCCAGCGTGCGGTCGAGAACAAGCCGGACTACTCCGTCGCCTACAGGATGCTGGGCCGCGCCCACTACGAGCTCCACGAAAACGCCGAAGCGAGGGACATCTTCCTGAAAGGCAAAGAGGTCGCCCGGGAGAACGGTGACCTGCAGACCGTAAAGGAGATAGACGTCTTCTTGCGCCGCCTACATAAGCGCGAGGCGGGGGAGGGGTAGTCCCCGGTTCTGCTAACATCCTGGCGTGTCGAAAGCCACGGTAGGCATCCTCGTGGACTACGAGAGTCCACTCGCCCGTAGGGTGGCCGGCGACGTCTGGGCAGGGCTCTCCAGGGCCGTGCTCGAGGCCGGCTTTACGAAGACTACGGCGCTCTGGGAGAGCCTGCGGGAGGCGCAGGCTCCCACGGAAGGCCCCTCCGCGCACGTCTTCGCCATCGGACAGGACCGTCCCGATGCCATCGACGCCGTAGGCGCGGTCGGCGACCCGGGCGCGCCGCACCTGTACGGTGTGATCGTCGCCGTTCCAGGCAGACCGAGTCCCCTTGCCGGGTCTCTCCTCTACCAGGGCGTGGAGCGCCTGACAGAAACCGGCGTGAAGGCCGGCATGGTCGAACCAGCCCTCCTGCACGCCGTCCCCGCGGAGTGCGAGCGCTACGCCCGTCGTCTTCTCGAACGGCTCGGGAGCCCGTAGGAACTTCTTGATCTCCCAGCTCCTGACCGCCCTCCTGGTAACCGCGGCCTTTGCAGGCCTCGCCTACGCGCTCGGGATGATCAGCCGCAGCGGTGCCCTTGGCGGGTTCCTCGTCGGGACCGCGATCTATGCCTCCCTCGGACCCCGCGGCTTCGCGGTACTCGCCCTGTTCGTGGTTGGGGCCTCCCTCCTGACCCGGCTCGGCTACCGTAGAAAGCAGCACACCGGCACCGCCCAGGAACACGGCGGACGCCGCAGCGCCCGCAACGCCCTGGCCAACTGCGCTGTCGCCACCCTCTGCGCCATCCTCGCCGCGCCGGGATCGGAGCCGTTTACCGCCGCCTTCGTCGCCTCCCTCGGCGCCGCCTTCGCGGACACGGCGGAGTCCGAGATAGGTCAGCTCTTCAGCCGCACGCCACGCCTGATCACAACCCTCGAGAAAGTTCCGCCAGGTACCGACGGGGCCATCTCAGTGCCAGGGACGCTGGCGGGCGTTGGGGCTGCAAGCCTCACCGCCTCGCTCGGACTCGTACTCGGAATGCTGGAGACACCGGCATCGGCCCTCCTCGTTGCGATAGCGGCGTTCTTGGGCACGATCGCGGACAGCCTGACCGGGGGCCTCTCACCCCGCGCCGGGAACGAGCTCACAAATGTACTCTGCACGCTCGTGGCCGGCCTGCTCGCCCTCATCCTCGCCTGACCTACTACCCAACTCAAGAACCTCCCGCAAAACCCCGCGACCCACATGGGAGGTTGGCCCGGCAAGAACGCCACTGTCCTCACTCGAAATACCCCGCGAACTTCAGATGTACGCGTTTCTCCGAAGTCCGACGCGTCACACAGACCTGGTCAACTCGCCGTCCACGCGCAGGTTCTGTCCCGTGATGTAGGAGGCATCCAACGATACGAGGAACGCCACGCTCTTCGCGATCTCTTCGAGGGTGCCCCGCCTCCTATCTCATCCACCGATGCGCGAACAATGCGATCAGCGAGAACAGCCCCAAAAGCGCCAGCGTGGTGCGTCCAATGGCCATCTCCGACCACTGCCTCTGCGTCTCGAACCCCAGGTGCCTGCGAGCCTCCTGGAGAGCCTCCTGGAACGTCGCCTCCAGCTGCCAGCGCCTCACCAACCAGCAGAGGACCTTCCGTGGATCGGCATCGAGGTCGCTACAAAGGAGGGCCCTGGGCTTCGAACCCTCCTTGAGGATCGCGGATCAGAACCCAACGGATGGGCACGGCGAAAAGGCCCGTGGAGTACCACACGGCCGTCTGGGAAGCTGATCTCGACCGTGCGATCCCCGCTTCCGTACCAGTTGGCGATCGTGGTGGGCTCCCAAACGGTTCTAGGATCGTCGGCTACCACAGAAAGGTTGGGCAGCCTCTCACCCTTGAGGCGAGGTCTCCCCTCTGCCCAGGACGCCGCGGAGGAGCCGGCTCGTAGAGGGCGGCATCCAGCCTGAGGCGGGTGACGAAGGTCACCGGCTTGCTCAACGATCGGCAACAACAGAGCAGCTTCAGGGAGGCGTACGCGCGGTCGGCACCCCTTTCTCTGCCAAATGGCTAAAGTCGAGCCTAGAGAGACTGTCTGGGAAGTGCTCGAGGGCGTGATGGTGGCCTACGCTCCGCGCCATAGAGAGCAGGAGATACCCCACAGACCTCTCCGACGACCAATTTCGTTGCATCGGAGCGCATCTGCCCGAGCCCACGGGAGAAGGACGCCCCAGGCTACACGGCCTGCGTGCGATCCTCTGACGTACTTTGGGCTATGGCGCACATACATTCCACTAAGACAGGAGTAAGCTGCCTTCGTTGCGTGGCCAGATGAGGCCACGTGCAGGTGGCTGTGCTGCACCTGCACTTCTCCTAGATTTGGGCTAGCTACCCTACTGACTACCTGCCGCCAGGTAGGAACGCCTCCCCGCACTAGCTGCGGTGGTGCTAGGAAAGGGGATGGATCATGTCGTTAGTGAAGCGACACCCAATTATCACATTCTTCGTACTGACCTATATGATCGCGTGGGTGACGTTGCCGTTCGGGACTTTCGGGGCGTACGCGCCGCTGGTCGCGGCCCTGATCGTAATCCCTATAAGCCAGGGAGTTGCGGGACTCAAGGAGTTCGGCTTGCGGATGATCCGCTGGCGTGTGAGATGGTACTGGTACGCGGTGGCTGTAGGACTTCCGCTTGCGGTCCACCTAGCCATCGTAGGACTCAATTTCGCGGCCGGGGCGGGCGTCCCTTCGCTGACGTTCACCTCCTTGACCACCTTCCTCATGGTGTTCGCGATTCGCCTGGTCAGCCCGACGGACGGACCTCTGGGCGAGCACCCGGGCTGGAACGGGGTTGCCCTCCCGGGGCTGCAGGGATTAGGCTACTCGCCGCTTGTGGCCACCATGGTCTTGGCGCCCCCCGTATCCCTCTGGCACTTGCCCCTCTTCTTCTGGGAGCCGGGCGGCTTGCAGCCCTCTGTCCTCGTGAGTGGCCTCGTGGTGACGATGGCGGTGACGTTCTGGTACACGTGGCTGTTCAACCACACCGGCGGCAGCATTCTGCTACTCGTCATCGCGCACGACATCGAAGGAAGCATCCAGTACGAGCTCGGCTGGATCGTCATGGGCGTGTGGTTGGCGGTTGCGATCGGGTTGGTGGTCTTCGACTGGAAGGCCTGGCGCGGTTCTGCGCCTGTGCCGGCGACGACCACGCCACCACACGCGACACCGCCCAGAGAAGCGGCACCGGCAACGCCTGCCTAGCTTTTCGACCGGCCTGAGCATGTCGTACCCACTGTTTTTCCTAGGACTGATCCTGTTCGGGGCGGCGACGTTCTGGGCGGGAGTTTATCCACGCTGGATAGCGATATTGTTGATCGTCTCGGTCCCGGTGACTATGTTCTTCGATCCTACCCGGGATCATTCTAGGAGTCGATAGGACCGGCGTTGTGGGGGGTTGCGGTGGCCAGCCTATGGTCTTTGTGCCTTGATCAGAGCACCCTCAACCACCTCCTCTTAAGGACCTAGAGCCGCAGCTTGAGGACCTGCGGCTCTAGAGCGGTTTGCAGAAGGACTGCGCCCTCTGTGCAAACCGCGGCTTCAGGCTTGAGGTCTCAGGTTTCAGGCTTCAGGAAAAGCCCCGAGAAACCAGGTGCTACGCGAGATAACGCCCTGATTCCTCCAAGCTCACTCGATACGGAAACGCTGTAGCCACGGAAGAAGCCAGCCCAGCCTAACCCCCACCTGAACGGGACGGCGTCTCGAGCTTGTGAGCCGCTCTATTCACGCGAGTGCTTAGAAGGATAATTCTCAGAAGTTCGCATCAAGCTTCGATGGATGGCATCGTGCTAGGCGGTGGAAAGGCTTAGAACCCGCTTGAGAGCTCAAGCGGGAGGAAGGAGCAGAGATATGCACGCCCGACTAACCACGATAGAGGTTCCTCAAGATAGGATAGACGACACCCCAGGTGTTATACAGGAGCAGGTTCTACCGCAGCTCCAGCAGCTGGACGGGTTCAAGGGCTTCATCGCCCTCCGTGAGCGAGAAAGCGGCACGGTGCGCGGTGTGGCCCTCTGGGAGAGTGAAGAAGTGATGCGGGCCACTGACGAAGCCGCGGCGCGTATACGTAGTGGGGTGGAGCAGGCCACTGGTGGAACGGTAGCGAGCGTGGAGAACTACGAAGTCGTGGTCTTCAAAGCACCCTCGGGGGAGCGGTAAACGGGCTCACGGATACGGTAGGCGGGGCCACGGACAACCTCTTGGGAGGGGGAGAGAAGCAACGCTAGGCAAGAGCGGGCACCCACTACCGACGCAAGAAGGGAGGGCCGGGACAGATAACACCCCGGCCCTCCCTTCGTTACCTTGTTCACCGGAGTGCGTGGAAGGTGAATTCTCGGAAGTCCGTATACCGGGATCCTGCATAGGACCGGTTCCTCAGGACCAGAAACTGCCTACAGTTCCGCACGAGTACGGGTGGGCTACCACGAGATGTTGGGGATGTGGATAATTATCCCCGATGCTGCATATCGTAGTTCATAGGGTGCACGGAAGCTCCAGAGGGCGGCTCTTCTCTCTCGTAGCTGCCTTTGATTTGTGCAACCGCTTCGCTATAGGTAGCATGCGAGGCCCTAGCCGGGGAAGGAGGGGGAAGGTGTGTTCTGAGTGTTTCGGGACCACGCCAGAGAAAGTAAAGCCGACCTCGAGCATCAACTCGAGCCTGAACCGCCGCGATTTCCTGAGATTGAGTGCTACCGGGCTGGCGGGTGCGGTCTTGCTAGAAAGCGCAAGCGGTCGGGTCCTTGCCCAGACGAGAACTTCGTTGAAGAGCGAGTTTCAATCCGCGGCTGCCAAGTGTAAGGTTCCGAAAGAGCTGCTTGCGGCCATGGGTTACGTCAACACCCTCTGGGAGATGCCCCCACCGGAGGCTAGCGACTACGTACCCGGAGATATCCACGGCCGCGGTGCCTACGGCATCATGCAGCTCGTCCAAAATCCTTGGGAGGATACCTTGGGAAGGGCCGCCAACCTGACCGGCCTCCCCGAAGAAAGGTTGAAGACCGAGCGGGCGGCCAACGTAGGGGGCGGGGCGGCTGTCCTGGCCAACATCATGGGCAAGGACAGGACCTCTGATCTCAACAGCTGGTACGAGGCGGTAGCCGAGTACGGTGGTAGTGACCTCTACGCCCAGGAGGTCTTCGAGACCCTCGAGAACGGGGCCTCGGCGACCATCTCTACCGGGGAGAGCTTGCAGCTAGCGCCCCAGGACTTGGAGGTGCCGCAGTTCTACACCGCTCAGAGCAGTGCCGACTACGGGAGAGCAGCCTGGAGGCCTGCCTACCGCGGCAACTACACCAACGCCAATCGAGGGGCCCCAACGATAGACTTCATAGTCATCCACATAGCGCAGGGCTCATACTCGGGCACCATAAACTGGTTTCAGGACCCCAGGGCGAACGTCTCCGCACACTACGTCGTCGGCAGAAGAGGTTTCGTAGCCCAGTGCGTGCGCAATGAGGACATAGCCTGGCACGCGGGCAACTGGCACTATAACCGGAAGAGCGTCAGTATAGAGCACGCGGGCTATGCGAGCCAGCGATGGACAGATCGCATGTACCAATCCTCGGCGAAGCTTTCGGCGTACCTCTGCAGGCGCTTCAACATACCCGTAAAGAATCACATCATAGGCCACCGCAGTGTGCCTGGAGTGGCTACCAGGTGCCCGGGTCGTCGCTTCAACCGGCATAGGTATCACCGCTTGGTTAGGCGCTACAAGTAGCCACAGATGAGCGGCCAAAAGCTAATGGCGAGGCTCCGAGGTGGGCAACCTGAACGGACATGCTGTTCAAGGCTACCCTGTAAAGGGCCGACCCGAGTGAAGCCTACGTAGTAGCCTTTCGTTACGGCTCAGAACGAACTTCGTGGGAACTCGATCTGGAGAACAACGCAAGATGTCTTATGTATAAATCTCCGTATATAGTCAGAATATTCTACATAAGAATAAAGGTAGAAAACCCTGATGCCTGAGACCAGAAACCTTCTTTGGAACAGATTCACAACGGGCCTCTATGCGATCCTCTATACTTCCCGAACACAGCAAACGACTTTAGTTACAAAACGTTACAAGCATCTAGATAGGAGAAGGAGCTTGTCGAGTATAGCCGCCGCCTGGAAGAGGCTACCGTGGTGGGTCGAGCCGGTATCCGTTGTGGTCATTTTGAGCATCTTCGGTCTTTACTCGTTCGTCATCGTCTCTTTCTTGCCTGGCGAGTACAAAGACTATCTGTCGCCTTTCTACTCGCCGCCGATCCCGCGTCCTGAGTGGATGCCGGCTTTCATAACGGCGCCGATGTTCATAATCTGGATGCCTCTGGGTTTCCGGGCGACGTGCTACTACTACCGCAAGGCGTACTACAGGGCTTTCTTCTGGGACCCGCCGGCCTGCCAGGCCGGGGCGCAGGAGAGAGAGCCGCGCAAGGCCGAGAACTACAGGGGAGAGCGGTCCGTGTTCGTGCTCAACAACGTGCACAGGTACTTCCTGTACGCCTCCTTCGTGGTGCTCGCTTTCTTGTGGTATGACACGGTTCTTACGTTTTTCCCTGGGGGTTCGTTCGGGGTGAAGGTAGGTTCGATCATCTGGCTGGTGAACGTGATGTTGCTCTCCACATACAGCCTCTCGTGCCACTCGCTGCGGCACATCATCGGGGGCAACAAGGATTGCTACACGTGCGTTAGGGGCGGCAGCGCCAGGCGCAAGTTGTACAACGGCGTCAGCCGATTGAATTTGCAGCACCCGCAATGGGCCTGGTTCAGCCTCTTCTCGGTGCTGCTCACGGACGTATATTTCAGGCTCATTCAGGCTGGCGTCATACCCGACCTGACGATTTTGGGGTAGGTGGTGGAGTTGCAG
>Ga0126307_10001018_pt1 | contig 18523 bp, 16 predicted proteins | sample Plot28_FD_89955 | JGI IMG/M metagenome (GOLD analysis project Ga0126307, IMG submission 89955) | Serpentine soil microbial communities from UC McLaughlin Reserve, CA, USA - Plot28 | ecosystem: Environmental > Terrestrial > Soil > Grasslands | place: USA: UC McLaughlin Reserve, Lake County... | reverse complement strand
CGTTCACGAGGACTCTGACGTGCCGGGAGCTATCCAAGACGTCGACCCGGTGGTAAGGGTCGCGGGGGTGGACGAAGACTTCCTCATCTTCTTCCAGCCACTTGTCCATCTTGTGCCAGTAGAAGGCGGCATAACCGGCGAGTGGCGGGGCGGACTCCAGCGGCTCCGGGTAGCTCCAAACTGCGTTCTCGGCGACCCTATCCCCAACCCGCACCGACCGGTAGGAGGCGTCGCCCTTGAACGGGCAGTGGGTGAGGTGGTCGCTCGGTTCGAGGAGGTCCTGGTTTATGTCCTCCTCCGGGAAGTAGTAGACGGGCAGGTGCCCCGTCTCATGCAGGATCTTGACCGAACGGCTGTCGGCAATGGTCTCGCCGTTGAAGACCGCACGTACCCGCTTGGGACAGTCCTCGAGGTAGAGAGTGTGGGCCTTCAGCACCGAGGTGTCGAAGTTGAACGTGCCGTTGCTCTGTTCGCCGAACGGGCCGGTTCCCTTGGTTAGCGCCATCTCTCGTTCTCCTTTCCTATCTCGATCATGCCGAGCAACCTTCGCTTCTTTTCAGAAAGCTTTAATAAGTGTAACCTCCAAGAGAAACAGCGTACCGATTTAGTTAGGTAGCAGGCGTTGGGAGGCTTATCGTCTCGATGCGGGTTCTCGTAACTGGAAGCGCCGGCCATCTCGGAGAGGCTCTTGTCCGTACTCTGCGGGAGAGGCAGCACGAGGTCGCAGGGCTGGATCTGCTGGGTTCGCCCTTTACGACCTATGTGGGTTCGATTACCGATACCCACTTCGTTCGCGTTTGCATGCAAGGGGTCGATTTCGTCATGCATACCGCAGCGTTGCACAAACCTCATGTGGCGACGCACTCACGACGTGCCTTTGTCGAAACGAACATTTGCGGGACCCTCAATATTCTCGAGACTGCGCTTGCGAGCGGCGTGTCTGGAGTTGTCTTCACAAGCTCGACGAGTGCGTTCGGTGCGGCGTTGAGCCCCACTAAAGGGCAACCTGTCACTTGGGTCACCGAAGGCCTCCAGCCCATTCCGAAGAACATCTACGGGGTCACCAAGACGGCTGCGGAGGAACTCTGTGAGCTGTTCTACAGGTCAAAAGGTATGCCAACCATCGTGCTCCGAACCTCGCGGTTTTTCCCTGAGGCGGACGACAACCCCGAATTTCGACAACGATACGACGATCTAAACCTCAAAGTGAACGAGTACCTGTATCGCCGTGTCGACCTCGCCGACGCCGCCGAGGCGCACATTCTGGCCGCGGAGCGTGTACCGGCCATTGGATTCGGTCAGTATATCGTGAGCGCCACGACCCCGTTCCAAAAGGACCATCTGTCGCGCCTTCGCACGGATGTAGCTGGTATTGTCCGAAGCCTGTTCCCCGACTACGAGGAGGAGTACAGCCGTCGCGCCTGGAGAATGCTCCCAGGCATCGATCGCGTCTACGTCAACCGCCGCGCTCAGGAGGAGTTGGGGTGGAGGCCGCGCTTCGATTTCCGACACGTTCTCGACCGCTTGCAGCGCGGCGAGCACGTGTTCAGCCCCCTGGCCAGGGCAGTCGGGAGCAAGGGCTACCACCCGCGGAGCTTCGAGGATGGACCCTATCCAATCGAGAGCAGCGGGTAGTTTGGCTGTTGCCTAACCAGGCGCTGCAGCTGACGAGCCACAGCGCAGGCCCTATGAGCCTATCTGGTGGTTTGCGCTCACGTGGTTAGCCATACCACGAGCCCCGCCATAATCACCATCGCTCGGTAGTTAGCCGCCCGTTTCTCGTAGCGCGTCGCCACCCCGCCACTGCTTGAGGCGGTTGCGCACTTCTCGACCACGTTGCGCCGCGCATAGGTCTCGGCGTCAAAGCTCGGCGGTCGCCCCGGGCGCTTGGCCCTCCGCTCGCGTTGGCCGAGCCGCTTGGGAATCGCGTGCGGGATGCCGCAAAGTGGAAGGATCTGCTCCCATGCTTTATCCGTCAGCTCGCCTCGTCCGACCAATGCTGCCGATCTTCCCGTCTATCGCTCCCAGCAGCGAGGAGGCTATCAGAGAAAGATCCTGCCATTCGTCAGGCACGCCCTAGCCCTGGAGCGCGTGACCGTGAACGTGCTCGGCTTCTCCATCCCCGACAACGACGGCTCTCGGCCGACGCCGTAGTAGTGCAAGGCCTAGGCGCTAAGACGAGCTAGCTGCAGGGCCTGTAGGTATCAAGGGCCGGGGTCGAACCGCCACGGCTCTTTTCATGCCCATTGGGCTTCCAGGAACCTCAGTTGGCGGAAACCCGCATTGCCCCGGTCCTGGTCCGGGGGTGATTAGGCGATTGGACTGGGGCTATCGGGGGTTTCCGGGAACACCCCTTGTCGGCAACTAGGTGAATAGAAAGGATACGGGGCTGCCCCCTACTATCCTCTCTGTAGTGACGCGCTCTGCTTCTCTAGAGATGTGCGGGGTTAAACCACAACCTTCCTTCCCTGCGTACATCCTATATACCTGTTCCTATGTACCTGTTCCAGAATGGGGTGTCGTGCTCTTCTTACACGGCCTCCTTGGTGCCCCGCCGGATCAGCGACACCACCACCGGGTAGGCGGTCGCGAACCCCAGTATCAGCCCGGTCTGCATGACGAACCAGAAGCAGCTCGCGGATGCCCAAGAGCGCAAGCTCACGCCTCAACCCCTCGAGCCCTGCGACGTGGTTGTAAAACGAAGGCGTGCGCACCCCAAGCCTAGCGGCAAGCTCCGCGAGCGTCACCCCCTCCAGCCCCTCCTCGTCGGCAAAGGAGGCTGCGGCCTCGACCACCGCCTCCCGGTTCAGCCCTACCCTAGGCGCCACCTTCCGCCTTCCGCTTGAGGCTTTCGAGCCAAACTTTTACGGACTTGTTAAGGGTCTTCTGCACCATGCCCCTTAGAAGGCTCGGGAGTCAGCCCTCCATCGACTCCTCCGTCTGCACCAGAACCCCGCCGACTTGCGGGGTCAACGTCCATGTGTGCACAGCTCGCGTGCCCAAGGCCTTGCCAGTCCAACCTATGCGGCGCTCAGGCTCGACCTCCCGGATCGTCGCAACGATGTTCGCGCCGCGCGAGTGCCAGCGGAAGACGGAGCCCACGGCCAGCGGTCCCTCCAGCTTGGCACGCGAGACGTCAGGCTGCCACTCGGGCCACGAGTCAACGGCCGTATGCACCGCCCAGACCTTTTCGGGTGTGGCTTCGATAAAGACCTCGTCCTGCACAAAGGCTGGGGCTTCTTGGTTGAACTTCATCTCGTTCCTCCTCGCGTTGGTTTTGCTCATTATACAGGCTTGATATGCCCTAGGGGGGTATGGTAAGATAGTCCTGGCGTTGAAAGCGAGCGGATCGGGGCTTCTCAATTGGGCGAGAATAGAGGAAGTGAGCGGCAGACGTTGATCACCATCCCAGTGTCCGGGATGACGTGCGCCTCATGCGTGGCCCGGGTCGAGAAGGCCCTTTCGAGGACTGATGGTGTCTCCGAGGCTAGCGTGAACTTCGCCGCTGAGAAGGCGACGGTCGAGTACGATCCAAAGTCTACGGGCCCCGATAAACTGATCAGTGCGATAGAGGGGGTGGGCTACGGCACAGACGTGCGCGAGACCACCTTCGGCGTCGCGGGAATGACGTGCGCCTCTTGCGTAGGGCGCGTAGAGCGGGCTCTTAAGAATGTCCCCGGCGTGCTAGAGGCGACTGTGAACCTCGCCAGCGAAAAGGCCACCGTCAGATATCTCTCCGGTGAGGTCGAGCCGCGCGACTTCGAGAAGGCCGTTGAGGACGCCGGCTATGGTGTGGTGCGGGAGGGGGAGGCAGAGGCCTCCACCGATGACATGCACGAGAAAGAGTACCGAAAGCTCCGGAACAACTTCCTCGTCGCCGGGGCGCTGACGGCTCTAATCCTGGTCGGGAGCCTCCTGCACATGCGCGGGGTCATGTTGCCCGTCACGATGGGGTGGCTGAACCTGAGTCTGCTCGTGCTGGCGACGCCGGTGCAGTTCTGGGCCGGCTGGCGGTTCTATAAGGGGGCCTGGGGCACCTTAGTGCACGGACAGGCCAACATGAACACGTTGGTTGTTCTGGGTACGAGTGCGGCATATCTCTACAGCGCGGTCGCCACGGTAGCTCCCGGGCTCTTCGAAGGGGCCGGTGGCCGGGCGGACGTATACTTCGACACCGCGGCTCTCATCATAACCCTCATCCTGCTCGGAAGGCTTCTGGAGGCGCGGGCAAAGGGCCGGACCAACGAGGCCATAAAAAAGCTCGCGGGTCTTCAGGCCAAGACCGCTCGCGTGATCCGGGGTGGTGAGGAGGTCGTCGACGTCCCTGTGGAGGACGTGCGTGTAGGGGATGTGGTCGTGGTGCGCCCCGGTGAGAAGGTGCCGGTGGACGGGCGGGTCTTAAGCGGTGAGTCGGCCGTGGACGAGTCCATGATCACCGGCGAGTCCATGCCCGTTAACAAAGGGCCTGGAGACGAAGTCATCGGTTCCACCATCAACGCCTCCGGGTCGTTCAGGTTTGAGGCCGAGAGGGTCGGCAAGAACACGGCCCTTTTTCAGATAATGAGGATGGTAGAGGAGGCTCAGGGCTCGAAGGCCCCGATCCAACGCCTCGCCGACAGGATAAGCGGCATCTTCGTTCCCGTAGTCATGGTGCTCGCTACCGTAACGTTCTTCGTGTGGCTCCTCTTTGGGCCGGAACCTGCTTTCACACTGGCGCTCCTGAACTTCGTGGCGGTGCTCATCATCGCCTGCCCGTGTGCGATGGGACTTGCGACGCCGACCTCGATCATGGTCGGCACCGGCAAGGGTGCAGAGTCGGGCATCCTCATAAAGGGCGGCGAAGCCCTCGAAGGGGCGCACAAGCTCGATACCGTAGTGTTGGACAAGACCGGGACGCTCACCCGCGGCAAGCCGGAGCTTACCGACGTGGTAGCCTCGAACGGCATCCCCGAGGACGAGCTCCTCAAGCTCGTCGCCTCTGCAGAGCGCGGAAGCGAGCACCCCTTGGGCGAAGCCATCGTCGAGGGCGCAAAGCGGCGCAGGCTTAACCTCGCCGAGGCCGAGGAGTTCTACGCCGTAACTGGCGGGGGCATCAGGGCTAAGGTCGAGGGGCATTCGGTTCTTGTCGGCACGAGGAGGTTCCTCGCCAAGGTCGGGACGGACGAAGACGGACCCAGCCCTCGCGCCGAAGAACTCGCGGCCGCCGGCAAGACTCCCATGTTCGTTGCGGTGGACGGGGAGCCCGCTGGCCTCATCGCTGTGGCGGACACGGTGAAGGAGGAGTCGAAGGAGGCCGTAGAGCGGCTGCACGAGATGGGGCTTGAGGTGGTCATGATCACCGGCGACAACCGCAGGGCTGCCGAGGCTATAGCCCGCGAGCTCGGCATAGACCGGGTGCTCGCCGAAGTGCTGCCCGAAGACAAGGTCGGTGAGGTGAAGAAGTTGCAAGCAGAAGGCAAGATGGTAGGCATGGTCGGCGACGGCATAAACGACGCCCCGGCCTTAGCTCAGGGCGACGTCGGCATCGCCATCGGCACCGGCACGGACGTCGCCATGGAGGCTGCTGACCTAACCCTCATCTCCGGCGATGTGCGCGGGGTGGCGCGAGCTATAGCCCTCTCCAAGGCCACAGTGAGGAACATCAAGCAGAACCTGTTCTGGGCCTTCGCCTACAACGTGCTCTTGATACCGGTGGCTGCGGGCGCGCTCTACCCATTCTTCGCCGGAGGGACGGTGCCGGAGGTTCTGCGACCGTTCTTCGGCGAGTACGGCTTCCTGAACCCCGTGCTCGCTGCGGCGGCGATGGCGCTCTCCAGCGTGACCGTGCTCTCCAACGCCCTCCGGCTGCGCCGGGCGAAAACGATTTGAAAGTAAGGAAAGCGATGGAAGCGACACAGCAAGGCAAACAGGCAACACCAGGGACAGTCCACGGCTACATAAAGGCCAAGGACAAGGAGAAGATCCAGAACCGCCTCAGGCGCATAGAAGGCCAGGTGCGGGGCGTCCATCGGATGGTGGACGAGGAGGCCTACTGCGTAGACGTCCTCACCCAGATCTCCAGCATCGTCTCGGCCATGGAGAAGGTCGGGGCCATCCTGCTCAAGGACCACGTCGAGCACTGCGTCCGAGAGTCGATCGAGAATGGCGAGGAGGCAGAAGAGAAGATAGAGGAGCTGACTACTGCTGTCGAGCGGTTCCTGAGAGTTTAGTAGAGAAAGGAGTAAGTATGACCGATGCAACCTTCAACGTTCCGGATATGAGCTGTGGGCACTGCAAGGCAGCCGTCGAGGGCGAGTTGAACAAGCTCAAAGGTGTCGAGCGCTCGAACGCGGACCTCGAAAAGGCGACCGTCGAAGTCTCCTACGACGAGGGACGAGTGACGACCGAGGAGCTCAAAGGCGCCATAGAAGAGGCCGGCTACACCGTTACTGCTTGAAGGAGAGCGCGGAGAAGCAATACGTGACAGGTACTAGAACGTCCCGCACCGTTTGTTCTTTTGCGACCTCAGCAGAGGACTTATAGCTTATAGAATTATGTCGATGACGAGTGCCGAGTTCACTCTACCGAGTTCAGACGGACTGACGCGGGCTAAGGTATTGGCGCTTCTTCTCGTTGGGGCACTCCTTTTGTGTCACGGAATCTATGGAGTCGTGCATCTGTGCTCTGCTTCTTCGGTCTCCGTCCCAGAAGGTCACGCGCACTCAAGCCTCGCACAGATGGGAATGGTCGACCATGAGGATCATCCTTCGTGTCACCTGGAGGGCGCCGAATACTTCGCCGTACTCTTCACGGCCTTCCTCGGGCTGGTTCTCGGGCTGCTGCTCAAGGGTGCTCAACCATATGGTAAGGTTGCCACGTCTTTCGCCTTAGATCTACGCCTCCGCCCATCCGTCCATTATCCTCCGAGAGGTCCCACGCTTACAGTTCTTCAGGTGTTTCGGCTGCAAACCGCTCCTAGAGCTCAGAACGAAGAGGTTCGACTCTAGGAAAGGAATGCTTTGAAGAGATACACAAGCTTCGGGCTGCTCGTTCTCCTCCTGCTCACGATCACCCTAGCGCTAGCCTCCTGTGGGGGATCCGGCTCGGCCCAGCAAGGGCAGAGCGACTCCGGCGACGACGAGCAGGCGTCACAGGAGTCTACAAGCGACGACATGCAAGGGATGGATCACGGCGAGATGAGCGGGATGGAGATGGGCTCCGGTGAGACGGCGCCTAAGGATTTGATAGTCGATGGAGAGTACTCAGACGAGCGCTTCATAGATATGATGGCCGCCCACCACCAGATGGCCATAGATATGGCGAGGGTCGCCCAACAGCACGCACAGCTACCTGAGATACAGCTGATAGCGGACGACATAGTCTCTACCCAGCAGGCAGAGATAGAGCAGCTCGCGTCGATCAAGGAAGCGGAGTTCGACTCGTCGGAAGTTCCGATGATGATGAACCCGGAGGAGCCGTCGATGTACGCGATGGCGATGCCCGACGAGCTCGCTCAGCAAGAGCCGTTCGATAGAGCGTTCATCGACTCGATGATCCCCCACCACGCCTCGGCTATAGAGATGGCGAGTACAGCTCTCATCCACGGCGACAACCCTGAGATAAGGGAACTTGCCCGCAACATCATAGACGCCCAGTCGCGGGAGATCGGGCAGATGATCGAGCTGCGCCAGGCAAATTACCCGGAGCCAAATCCCCTCGCCTGAAAGTGACCGAACCAAGGAAGGAGACAGAACATGAGTCACGCCCGACAGATGTTGGAGACGAACCCTAGCGGGGCTGCGGTGGACTCCGCCGCGCTGATGGAATGCATCGAGGCCTGCTTCGACTGCGCCCAGGCCTGCACCGCATGCGCCGACGCCTGCCTCGCGGAGGACGACCCCAAGTCACTCGTCCGCTGCATCCGGCTCAACCTCGACTGTACCGATATCTGCGAGGCCACCGGCAAGATTCTCTCGAGGCAGGCGGCCTTCGAGCCTCAGATGGTACGTGATGCCCTGCGGGCCTGCGCCCAGGCGTGCCGCCTGTGCGGAGACGAGTGCCAGAACCACGCCCAGCACGGTATGGAGCACTGCCGTATCTGTGCCGAGGCCTGCAGGCGCTGCGAGAGCGCCTGCAACAATATCCTCTCGGTCATAGGCCCCTAGTACTGCGCCCGGTGGTCGGTAGATCACTGAAGAGTAAGGGTGTTGATCACTTTTGACTAGCCAAATGAGCTTTCCTGATCAAGGCAGGGCGTCTCCGCGTTATTAGAATTAACGTGCCGACCAGGGTGACAGAGGAGGTGCGTGTGTTCCTGGTGGAGATACTACTGCTGGCCCATCCATGGTTCCCCGAGGTCGCGCACGGCACAGATGGTGTCACGGACGTAAAGGAGGCACCGTGACCACTCGATGCATGCGGGCAGAGGATGCTCGTCACCAACCAGCTACGAGCCGGTTTCTTCCAGCTGCAAGTAGATACAGGAGGTTAATTAGTGCTTGAGACCGTAGATGTCGGCACGCAGCGCATAGCCTCCTACGAGGCGAGCGCCGGGTTCGAATCCGTGGCTCAGCTCCGGAAGCTTGCGGCTCCGCTCAGCGGAGCCCGGGTACTACATATCAACGCTACGCCATACGGGGGCGGTGTCGCCGAAATCCTCCGCTCCGAGATCCCCCTCCTGCGAGACCTGGGGATCGTGGCCGACTGGAAACTCATTACCGGTGACGAGGAGTTCTTTACGGTCACCAAAGCGATCCACAACGGCCTTCAAGGGGCCGAGCGCGAGCTGGGGCCTGCCGAGCAGAAAACCTATCTCTCTTACTCCACCCGCAATGCCGCGCTCCTCGAAGAGGAGTACGACCTGATAGTCGTTCACGACCCGCAACCGCTGACGTTGCTCCGGCTGCACGGCAAAGACGCGGCGAGGTGGATCTGGCGCTGCCACATCGACACTTCGGAGCCAAATCCTCAAGTCTGGAACTTTCTCAGGCCCTACCTTGAAGACTACAACGCAGCAGTATTCACGCTGGGCAGCTTCGCCCCGCCCGACGTTCCGGTCGAGCGTATTGAAATAATCCCACCGGCTATAGATCCGGAGAGCCCGAAGAACATCGGACTCGACTCCGGCGTCGCGACCCACTTGCTGCAGTGGATAGGGGTCGAGCTTGGCAAGCCGCTGGTAACCCAGGTTAGCCGGTTCGATCCCTGGAAGGACCCTTTAGGCGTCATCGCGGCCTACCGGCTCGTCAAGGAGGAGATACCAGACCTGCAGCTGGCGCTGGCCGGCTCGATGGCGCTCGACGACCCAGAAGGGTGGGAGATCTACCGCCAGATAGGAGAGGCGGCCAGGAACGACCCGCACATACACGTTTTTACTAACCTTACCGGGGTGGGAAACGTCGAGGTCAACGCCTTTCAGCGCTTCTCGGACGTGGTGATACAGAAGTCTATCCGAGAGGGCTTCGGCCTCGTCGTCTCCGAGGCCCTCTGGAAGCAAACCCCGGTGGTGGCCGGGAAGGCCGGCGGTATCCCGCTCCAGCTCAAGGGCGGAGCCGGTGGCTTCCTCGTAGACTCAGTCGAGGAGTGCGCCGAGAAAATGCTGCGCCTGCTCCGTCACCCTGAAGAAGGCGAAAGGTTTGGCGCTAGGGGCAGGGAACTGGTTCGCGAGCGGTTCCTCCTGACACGCCTGATCGCCGATGAACTCAGGCTCTACGGGGCCTTGCTCGGGGCCGAGCAGCCTCGAACGTCGGTAGCCAAGGTGGGGCTCACCGGGGAGGAACGGGACCCGGTCTGCGGCATGCGGCTTGATCCAAGACAGGCACTCGAGTACACGTATCGAGGGCACCGCTACCACTTCTGCTCCGAGTCCTGCCGCGAACAGTTTAAGACTACCCCAGAGTATTTCCTCCGGGCGACCGCCTACAGATCGTGACGCTCTGCTTGGGGTTTAGTCTGTGAGGATCCTAACCATCAACTGCGGGAGCTCGACACTGAAGTTCGAACTCTTCGAGGTGGCGGAAGGGGAACGGTCCCTGGCACGCGGGGTAGTTGATAGGATCGGCGGGCGCGGGAGCGTCGAGCTCTCCAGCGAGGTTGGCGAGAGGACGGCACGGTCCATCGCAGCGACCGACCATGGCGAGGCGACGCTCCAGGCGGTCCCGTTGCTCGACTCCTCGGGCCTTCTCGGTGGGCTGGAGGCGGTCGGCCACCGGGTCGTCCACGGTGGGGCGCGTTTCTCTGGGCCTGTGCTCCTGGACGCCGGGTCCGAGGGGATTATCGAGGAGCTTACGGAACTCGCACCACTCCACAACGGCCCTGCGCTGACGGCGATCCGGGCCGCCAGGGAGGCCCTAGGGCCGGGAATACCGCAGGTGGCGGCCTTCGACACCGCCTTCCACAGCCGGATGTCCCGCGTCGCCCGGCTCTTCGCGCTCCCCCGCCGGCTCACAGAAGAAGGCATCCTGCACTACGGTTTCCACGGCCTCTCCTACGAGTACGTAATGGGCGAGTTGCGCGCCCTGGACCCCGCCGCAGCTGCCGGCCGTGTCCTCATCGCGCACCTCGGGAATGGGCCAGCATGACCGCAGTCCGTAGCGGGGTGGGCGTAGACACGACGATGGGCTTCACCCCGACCGGCGGGCTGGTGATGGGCACGAGAAGCGGCGATTTGGACCCCGGTGTGATCCTATATTTGCTGGAGGACCTGAGCCCGCCGCAGGTGGGCGAACTCATCAACAGACGGGCGGGGCTGCTTGGGGTCCCAGAGACAACCGCGGACATGCGCGATCTCCTGAGTCGCCAGGCGGACGACCCGCGCGCTGCCGAAGCGGTTGCGCTCTTCTGCTACCAGGCGAAGAAGTTCCTCGGCGCTTTGGCCACCGCACTCGGGGGGCTCGACACCGTAGTCTTTACGGGCGGGATCGGGGAGCACGCTGCGCTAGTGCGATGGCGCATCTGCGAGGGCCTGGAGTTTCTCGGCATAAGGCTCGATGAGAACCGCAACGCGGAGCACGCACCAGTCATCTCCCGCGACGGCGGCCCGGTAACCGTCCGGGTGATACCCACCGACGAGAACCTGATGATCACCCGCCACACCCGCAGGCTAGTAAAGCTAGCGACAGAAGAAGGAGTATAAAGTGAAGGAAAGCAGCACGTATCGTTTCGACGCGAGCGTCTCCAGCGCGGTCGAGAGCTTCGCCGACGGCACGCCGCCGGTCCAGCCAGGGCCGGTGGAAGGGCCCCTCTCCTACGATCTGCTCGATAGGATGCAGCGCTACTGGCAGGCCGCCAACTACCTGACGATCGGCCAGATCTACCTCAAGGACAATCCCCTCTTGCGCGAGCCGCTGGATCCTTCGCACATAAAGCCGCGCCTCCTCGGGCACTGGGGGACCTCACCCGGTCTCAGCCTTATCTACGTCCACCTCAACCGCTTGATCAAGGAGCGTGACGCCGAGGCCGTCTACCTGGCTGGCCCCGGGCACGGCGGCCCGGCCGTCCTGGCGAACGTCTACCTGGAAGGCACCTACTCCGAGGTCTACCCGGAGGTCTCGCAAGACGCAGCGGGAATGCAGAGGCTCTTCCGGCAGTTCTCGACGCCCGGCGGTGTGCCGAGTCACGTCAGCGTGCCCACCCCCGGCTCGATCCACGAGGGCGGCGAGCTCGGCTACGTCCTCACGCACGCCTTCGGCGCGGCCTTCGATAACCCGGACCTCCTCGTCGCCGCGGTCGTCGGTGACGGCGAGGCCGAGACCGCTCCCCTGGAGGGCTCCTGGAAGAGCGTGAGCTTCTTGAACCCTGCTCGCGACGGTGCCGTGCTCCCGATCCTGCACCTCAACGGCTACAAAATCGCCAACCCCACCGTGTTGGGACGCGCGTCCGATGACGAGGTCCGCTCTATACTCGAAGGGCATGGCTACGCGGTCCACTTCGTCGAGGGGGACGACCTGGCCCGCGTGCACCAGGGGTTTGCCGCTACACTCGACCGGTGCTACGAGGAGATCCGATCCGTCCAGCGTGAGGCGCGCGAGAATAGCTTCTCGGGGCGCCCCCGCTGGCCAGCGATCGTGCTCCGCACCCCGAAGGGCTGGACCGGGCCGCAGGAGGTAAACGGTCTGCCGGTCGAGGGTACGTTCCGCTCCCACCAGGTGCCGCTCTCGGGCGTGAGGTCGGACCCCGAGCAGCTCGCACGTCTCGAAAGGTGGATGCGCTCCTACCATCCAGAAGAGCTCTTCGACGAGGAGGGCCGGCTCGTGCATGAACTCGCCGCGCTCGCCCCGGAGGGAGAGAAACGCATGGGCTCAAGCCCGCACGCCAACGGCGGCCGGGTACTCAAAGACCTCGACCTGCCCGACTTCCGCGACTACGCCGTCGAGGTGCCGACGCCGGCGAAGGAGCACCGCGAGTCCACCCGCCGCCTGGGCGAGATGCTGCGCGACACCTACTCACGCAACGTCGGCTCGGCGAACTTCCGGCTCTTCTGCCCGGACGAGGCGAACTCCAACCGCTTAGGCGCCGTCTTCGAGGTCGAGGACCGCTGCTTCGTCGGCGAGACGCTCCCTATAGACGATCATGTAGCCCCCGACGGCCGGGTGATGGAGGTCCTGAGCGAGCACCTGTGCGAGGGCTGGCTCGAGGGCTACCTGCTAACCGGCCGCCACGGTCTCTTCGCGACCTACGAGGCGTTTGCGATGATCCCCGCCTCGATGGTGGTCCAACACACCAAGTGGCTCGAAGAGGCGATCAACCTCTCCTGGCGGGAGCCGATCTCCTCGCTCAATATTCTTCTGACCTCCACCGCCTGGCGCAACGACCACAACGGCTTCTCCCACCAGGGCCCCGGCCTGATCGACGTCATGCTCTCTAAAAGAGGCACCGTGGCGCGCATCTACCTGCCACCCGACGCTAACACCCTCCTCGCCTGCGCCGACCACTGCCTGCGCAGCCGAAACTACGTGAACCTCATCGCGATAGACAAGCAACCCCAGCTACAGTGGCTGGACATGGACGCGGCCATAGAGCACCTTGTGCGCGGTGCCTCCGTGTGGGAGTGGGCAAGCAACGTGCCCAAAGGGGAAGAGCCTGACGTCGTACTGGGGTGTGCAGGCGACATCCCCACCCTGGAGACCGTCGCGGCGGCGCACTGGCTGCGGCATAAGGCACCGGAACTCAAGGTGCGTGTCGTCAACGTCGTGGACCTGATGACGCTCTTCCCGCGCGAGTTCCACCCGCACGGCATGGACGAGACACGCTTCGTAGAGCTCTTCACCGCCGACAAGCAGGTCGTCTTCGCCTTCCACGGCTACCGGCGCGCAATCCACGAGATCGTGCACGGCCACGTCGACGTAGACCGCTTCCACGTTCGCGGCTTCGCTGAGCAGGGCACCACTACGACCCCCTTCGACATGGTCGTCTTGAACGGCATGAGCCGCTACCACCTGGCCGCGGAGGCGCTCCGGCGCTCCGCGCGCTCACGGGAGGACCACGCGCCGACCCTGATCTCCGAGCTGGATGCCCTGATCTCTCGCGCCACGGCCTACTCCAGGGAGCACCTAGAGGATCTGCCAGAGATCCGTGACTGGGTGTGGACCCCGTGAGCGTTCCAGACGCAACTGCCCACGTCAACCGGGATGAGTACTGATGGAAGAAAAGAATGTCGGGACGCTCGAGCAAGGGGTGCGGATGATCATCAGAAGCTTAGCGTCCCTATCCAGCATGGCGCTATTGGTCCCAGGCAAGGCATCCCTTGGTTCGGGGGTGGCTGGCACCATGCCCGTAATCGCAGGGCCCTACTCGCCGTCGTCGCCTAGATAGTGCTCAGGATTAGGGGTTCGTGATATGAGCCCGGAACGACGCGCCGCTATATGACAGTGTGGGAGTAAGGAGGAAACAACCGTGGCGCCATATTCTAGTATTTTACGGGCAAACATGGCTTCTGCCGGTCGTCGCTTACCCGAGCCGGCGTTTCCCACGAGGCGCTCCACTCGATGGCGATGGCAGGTGGACAATGAGTGCCTTCCTCAAATCATGGACGGGGATGGTGCTGCTCGCCTTCCTGGCCATCGCTGCTTTCTTCCTTATAACCGAGCACACGGCTCATGTTTTCGGTGTCTTACCTTACGTGTTGTTGCTCCTTTGCCCATTGCTGCACCTCTTTATGCACCGCGGGCACGGGGGCCACTCCGGACACAACGAGGAGCAGGGTCCCGAGGGAGGCGAAGGATGAATTCGCCCGACTATGGTCTCTGGGTGCTCGTGATCATCAACTCTGCGGTGTTTATCATCTTCGCCTTCAGCTTCGCTCGTCCGCGGACGAAGCGCGACTGGCGCTCGTTCGGGGCATTCTCTGCCTTTCTGGTGGCGCTCTTCACCGAGATGTACGGTTTCCCGTTAACGATCTACCTGTTCTCGGGGTGGCTCAGCAGCCGCTATCCGGGCGTTGACTTGTTCTCGCACAACAACGGTCACCTTCCAGCAGTGCTCCTGGGATGGGAGGGCAATCCGCACCTCAACCCGCTGCACATACTGAGCAATATCCTCATCGCCGGTGGGTTCATCCTGCTCTCCGCCGCCTGGAACGTGCTCTATAAAGCGCAGCGTTCGCAGCAGCTCGCTACTACCGGGCCCTACACATACGTGAGCCCCCCGCAATACGATGGCTTTATCCTGATCATGGTCGGGTTCCTGCTCCAGTGGCCGACGCTCCTTACGCTGATAATGTTTCCCATCCTGGTGATGATGTACGTCCGGCTGGCCAGGCGCGAGGAGCGAGAGGTGCGGGAAGAATTCGGGGAGGAGTACGCTCAGTACGCCGCCGCTACCCCTGCTTTCTTCCCACGCCCGGGCTTCGCCAGGCCGGAAAGAGCTTAAGGTGGAAATGAGGAGACAAAGACCGAAGGGAAAGGAGAAGGTATGAGCAATCATCGTGGGCTCCTTATCGTGCTAGGGGTGCTGGTCGTGATCTTCCTACTCGGGCCCCTGCTCGGGGGTGGCATGATGGGGCAGGGGATGATGTGGAGCCACGACCCGCAGGGCATATTGGGAATTAGCGGCTGGGCCTGGGGCCTGATGATGGCGCTAGGGTTGCTCTCGATGTTCGCCTTCTGGGGCGCGCTTATCGTGGGCATCGTCCTGCTCGTTCGCTGGCTGGGACGAACGATGCCCCGAATGGTGCAGAAGAGGATCCGGCACTCGAGGCTCTGCGGCGACGCTACGCAGCCGGCGAGATCTCGCACGAAGAGTACGAGCGGATGCGCGAAGCTCTGGAGCGGTAGCCGTGCATAGGAGAAATACTATGAACAGTTCGACACACCACCCACAAGCATCTTCCGTGAAGCACTCCGTGTTCAAGCTGGGAGGCATCCACTGCCTCAGCTGCGCCACCGCCATCGAGGAGGCCTTGCGGGCACAGCCGAACGTCGTCGACGTCCGATTGGACTGGAAGGCCAACACCGTTCGCGTCGGCTACGATCCTACGAAGATCGGCCCCGAAGACATCGAGGATGTTATCACGCAGACCGGCTGCGACTGTGCACCTGTCGAAGCTCCGGATGAACACCTAGTGGCGCCTTCACCGTCACGACGGGTGGTGCACATGGAGCACGGCGTGGACACGCAACCCATAAACATGGGAACCAAGCACGACCGGATGCAGTATGAGATGCCCGCTACGCAGGCGGAGCACGGCGATCATGCGGACCACGACATGTCCGACCCCAACATGGCGGCGGCGATGGAGCGCGACATGCGCAACAAGTTTTTCGTTGCTCTGCTGCTCACTATCCCCACAGTGCTCTATTCGCCGTTGGGCATGAGCCTGCTGGGTTTACAGTTGCCGGACTTCGGGCTCGGCGAGAACGTTATCATGCTGCTCTTGTCCACACCGGTTGTTTTCTACTCCGGCTGGGTCTTTATCTCCGGCTCCTATCACTCGTTGCGGCGCCGCACGCTCAACATGAGCGTTCTCATCGCCACCGGGGTGCTGGCCGCTTACCTCTTCAGCGTTCTCATTACGTTCATCGGCGGAGAAACCTTCTACGAGGCTGCCAGCATGCTCGTAACGTTTGTACTCTTTGGGCACTGGATGGAGATGCGCTCTAGACGTGGCACCAACGAGGCCTTACGGGCGCTCTTCGACCTCGTGCCGCCGCGGGCATCAGTGATCCGCAAAGGCGTCGAAGTAAACATCCCGAGCAGCGAGGTACAACTCGGCGACACTGTCGTCCTACGCCCAGGCGACAAGGTACCAGTCGACGGCGAAGTCATAGAGGGCAAGACCAGCATAGATGAAGCGCTCGTGACGGGCGAGAGCGAACCGGTGAGCAAGGGCCTTGGAGCTCCGGTGATAGCGGGCTCGATCAACCGCAGCGGCAGCATCCGCTTTAGGGCCAACGCCGTCGGCGCCGATACCACGCTCGCCCAGATCGTCGATCTGGTGCAACAGGCGCAGAACTCCAAGGCGCCAGGTCAGCGACTGGCAGATAACGCCTCGCAGTACCTGGTGATCCTAGCCGTGGGCTCAGGCGTCATCACCTTTCTCGCGTGGTACTTCTTGAGCAACGCAGCCGCCATTACGGCTCTAACCTTCGCGATCTCGGCTGTCGTCATCGCCTGTCCTGACGCGTTGGGTTTGGCCACGCCGACCGCAGTGGCCGTCGGTACGGGCATCGGCGCACGGCACAACATCCTGATCAAAGATGCCGCCACGCTGGAGAACGTGTCACGCATCAGCACCATCGTCCTCGACAAGACCGGCACTCTCACCGAGGGCGAACCCTCCCTCACCGACGTCTTAGCCCTAAACGGCAGGAGCGAGGAGGAACTCCTGCGGCTCGTGGCCCCGGCCGAGAAGAACTCCGAGCACCCGCTCGCTGAAGCGATAGTGTCGGGCGCTCGTGAGCGGGGCATCGAACCCAAAGATGCTTCGCGCTTCGAGGCCGTTGCCGGCCACGGTATCCGGGCCGAGGTAGACGGGCACGCCGTCCTCGTGGGCAACCGCAAGCTGATGGACGAGAGCGGGATAGGAGTCCGTGCGCTGGAAGAGTGGGCCGCCTCGCTTGCCGGTGCGGGCAAGACCCCGATGTTAGTTGCGGTGGACGGGGAGCCTGCCGGGCTCGTCGCCGTGGCCGACGCCATCAAGCCAAGCGCGCGGGAAACCTTGAGACGCCTCAAGGAGATAGGCATCGAGGCGGTGATGATGACGGGCGACAACAAGAGGACCGCCGAGGCTGTGGCGCGCGAACTCGACATAGAGCGCGTGTTCGCCGAGGTGCTGCCCGCCGACAAGGCACGCTACGTAGAGCAGCTGCAGGAGGAAGGCAAGCACGTGGCGATGGTTGGCGACGGGGTCAACGATGCCCCGGCGTTGGCGCAGGCGGACATCGGTATCGCGATCGGTGCTGGCACCGACGTAGCTATCGAGACGGCCAAGGTGGTTTTGATGAAGAGTGACCCCCTCGATGTAACCCGCGCTGTCGTGCTCTCGAAGGCGACCGTTAGGAAGATGAAGCAGAACCTGGTGTGGGCCTCGGTGTACAACGTGCTCGCGATCCCGGTGGCGGCAGGGGTGCTTTACCCGACCTACGCTATCATGTTGCGACCCGAGTGGTCCGCACTCCTAATGTCGCTATCCTCGATCATCGTCGCCGTCAACGCCGTCCTCCTCAAAGGGGTCGAGAAGGATCTCGGCGAGCGGAACGCCAGAGAGGCGTAACCCGCATCGACCATCTCTAACCGCCCGGCTCCCCCACGGCCAGGAGGGTCGTTTCGGGTCCGAGCTGGGCTCTAGCTTTGACAATCAGGCCCGTTTCGCGAAACTTGATCATCCCAGATGATCAAGACTGACCAAGCGAATGATCCATTTTGCTCAGGTCGGCGTCGCTCCCACTCGATAGACTAAGGTCGAAACAAGAAGGAGGTGATGAGGTCATGAGCGACGTCTTGAAGGTTCTCCTCGGAGTGTTGGGCGGAGCCATCGTCGTCCTGCTGCTTATCGGAGGCTTCTCCGGCGGAGGGATGGGCGGCGGCATGATGGGCGGCATGGGCTCTATGATGAGTGGGGGCATGATGGGTGGTGGAATACTCGGCGGCCTGTTTATGCTGCTGTTCTGGGTGCTTGTCATAGCGCTGCTCGTCGTGCTGGTGGTCTTGATCGTTGGCCAAACCCAGCAGCGCCGTTAAATCCAGTAAACTGAGTGTGCTAGCGCACACTAGGGACTACATGAGAGGAATCAGAAGTGGACCTCATTAGTACGCAAGAGTTGAAGGAGAAGCTGGATCGGAGCCCCGACGACTTCAAGCTTGTCATGGTCCTGGGTGAGTGGGAATACCAAGCAAAGCACATCCCCGGCTCCCTGCGCATCAACACGCTCGAAGAAGGGCTTGAGGCTCTTGACCCCAATGACGACATTGTCATCTACGACTCCGGCCCCGCTTGCGTCGCTTCCCGGAGAGCCTACCGAATTCTGAGGAATTACGGGTACGAACGCGTGAAGTGCTACGCCGGTGGCCTTGAGGAGTGGGAAAGCGCGGGGCACCCACTGGAGGG
>Ga0126307_10001017_pt1 | contig 18525 bp, 22 predicted proteins | sample Plot28_FD_89955 | JGI IMG/M metagenome (GOLD analysis project Ga0126307, IMG submission 89955) | Serpentine soil microbial communities from UC McLaughlin Reserve, CA, USA - Plot28 | ecosystem: Environmental > Terrestrial > Soil > Grasslands | place: USA: UC McLaughlin Reserve, Lake County... | reverse complement strand
CGCGCTGGTGCTCACGGAGGTCTACGGCGTCAACTCGGCCAGCGTCGGCCTCTACCTGCTGCCGTTCGCGGTGGGCAACTTCCTCGGGCCGCTGCTCCTCGGGCGGTTCTTCGACACGATCGGCCGCAAGCCGATGATCGCGAGCACGTACATCCTCTCGGGGATCCTGCTCATCATCACCGGCATCCTGTTCAAGAACGGGACGCTCACGGCGGCGTCGCAGACGGTGGCGTGGTGCATCATCTTCTTCTTCGCCTCCGCCGGCGCGAGCGCCGCGTACCTGACGGTCAGCGAGATCTTCCCGATGGAGACGCGCGCGATGGCCATCGCGTTCTTCTACGCCACCGGGACGATCGTGGGCGGCTTCGGCGGCCCGCTGCTGTTCGGCGCGCTGATCTCGACCGGCGACCCCGACCAGATCTTCATCGGCTACGTGGTCGGCGCGGTGGTGATGATGATCGGCGGCACCATCCAGGCGGTCATGGGCGTGGAAGCCGCCCAGCGCGACCTCGAGGACATCGCACCGCCGCTGTCGGCGACGGGCGACGAGCTCGACGAGCCGGGCGAGCAGACGGACCCGTTCACGGTCGGCGAGAGCACGGACGGGCGCTTCGAGCGCGACCAGCCGGCAGCCGACCCGACCCGCACGACCACGGGAGGTGACCGATGAACTACGTCCCCATGGTCCACTCCGAGGACAAGGGCGAGAACCAGTTCTGGCTCGACCGTGAGCTGTCGCTGATCGAGAACGCGCTCCGCGAGGAGGGCGAGATGCCGCGGCGCGAGCTGAGCGACAAGCTGGGCTGCAAGTACTGGGGCCCGCGCCGCTTCGCCAACGCGCTCAAGAAGGGCGTGGAGGACGGCCGCTTCCGCCGCGTGCGCCGGGGCGTCTACGGCCCCGCATAGGAGTCCGTCACGGCACTGGCCGCCCGACCGGGGGCGGCCAGCCGTGGATGCCGGGTGCCGCGCGCGAGCGCAGCAATAGCAGCGCTATTGCGAGCATCGTGCGTGGCGATCCGGCGCCGCGGATGGTCGTCAACCGGGCGTGCGGCCGTGTCGTGATGGGCTCCTCATAGTCGTCGTAATCGCAACTGCCACGAGCGTCAGGGCGACGCCGATCACGGTCCCGGCCGTGACGGCCTCGCCCGGCGCCGGGGCGACGAGGTCGAGGGCCAGGGCGCCGGCCGACTGACCCGCCACGAGCGCGAGCGTCACGCCGAGCACGCCGAGTGAGCGCACGACCCAGGCCACCGTGGCCACGACCGACGCGCCGAGGAGCCCGCCGAGCCAGTCGCCCGGCGGGGCATCCCAGCCGTTCGGCGGGCCGTCGCCCGCCACGACCACCGCCAGCACGAGCAGCGCGCTCGTCCCGACGACGAAGTTGACCGTCGCCGCCACGAGCGGCTCGCCGGCCAGGCGCGCGAGCTGGCCGTTGGCCGCCTGCTGCACGGCCACCGCCGCGCCGGCCAGCACCGCGAGCGTGAGGAGGCCGGCCTCCAGGTCGCCGCGCTTGCCCAGCGCGCCGATCCCGACGGCGGCGACGGCGAGCGCCACGCCCACCACGCGCGCCGCCGTGGCGGGGTGGCGCCCGGCGGGGCTCAGGCCGGCCTGGTCGACGGCGAGGCTCCCGCCGGTCTGTCCGCAGACCAGCGCGACGGTGAGCAGGGCCACGCCCATCCGCGGCGCCGCCGCCGCCGAGACGGCGACGAGCAGCGCGCCGGCCAGGCCGCCGAGCCAGTGCCACCAGGCCGGGCGCTCGGCCGCCCGCAGCTGCCGCACGCCGCGGACCAGCGCCCCGCTGGCGACGGCCAGCGCGACGAGCGCGCTCAGGCCGACGACGTTGTTGACCGCGGCAGCGAGCTCGACCGACCCGAGGCTCCGTGACAACCGGCCGTTCAGGAACGCCTGCAGCGAGACGCCGGCGCCCGTCAGGAACGTGAGCGCCAGCGCGACGGCGAGTGGCGGGGCGCGCAGCTAGCCCGTGCCCTCGAGCACCGGGAGCGACATCCGGGCGGTGTCGAACGCGACGGATCGAGCCGCGTTCGGGTTGTCGGGCCGGAATGTCGGCGTGTCGACCTGCATCAGGTCGAGCCGGATCCTATGGCCCTCGTCGAAGCGGTAGTGGTCGCCGAACAGCGGCAGCCGCAGCGTGCCCGCCGGCGGGTCGCCGGCCAGCGTGTCGATCCGGTAGACGCCGCGGTCGATCAGCACAGCGGTCCCGTCGGGCGCCTCGTCCCACAGCCGCGCGGCGACCATCGCCGTCACGTCGCCGGCCAACGCGTAGTCGAGCGACACGGTGCCGTTGCCGACGTACGTGCGCTGGCGGGCGAGCGGCTCCGTGCGCGCGGTGTAGCGGCCGGGCGCCTCGGCGGCGCGCGACTGCCGGCAGGCCACGCCCGGCGTCGTCGTGCCGATCGAGTCGGTCACCGGGCCCACGATCGGATCGGTGGCCACGCCGTCCGGGTCGGCGACGACGCTCGGCAAAACGGCGCCCGAGAACGTGCGGGTGAACGTGCCGTTGGCCAGCTCCATCGGCGTGCGCGCGCGCACGCGGCGGGCGCCGTCGCCGCCGGGGAAGCAGTCGGTGCGCTCGGACGCGACGTAGGACTCGGCGCCCGTGCTGTCGTTGAGGTTGGCGTTCAGGAAGCCGTTGGCCAGCGAGTTCAGCCACTGCCAGGAGTCCGGGCGGTTGCTCGCACGGGCGTGGCCGACGTCGGCCATCGCCACCGCGACCGGCCAGTGCGGGTCGAAGGACTTCAGCCGCAGGTACTGGCGGAAGACCTCCGCGCTCGGAAACAGGTCGTCGGTCCAGCCCTGCGCGGCGAAGACCGCCACTTCCTCGCCCGTCGCGGCCTGGGCGGCAAAGCGGTCGTCCTGGTAGTAGGCGCCGCGGAACTCGGTCAGCCCGCGGCGAGCCTGCTCGAGGATCGGGTCGGCTTGCGGGTACGGCGGGCCGTCCTCGACGAGGCGGCCGTGCCAGGCGAGGATGCTGATAGGCCCCTCCTCAGGCGCGTTCGCCCGCGTGAGGTTCTCGAAGATCCCGTCGCGGCCCCCGATCAGGAAGAACCCGTTGACGTAGCTGAACTTGACGGCCCCGATGGGGAAGCCGTTGCCGTTCGGGTCGTCCGGATGGCCGGTCGAGACCTCGTACGGCGACGGCCCGTGCCCGCCCGGCGCGAGGCCGTAGGCAAGGTCTGTCCACGAGTACTTCGGGACGACGACCTTGACCTCGACGTCGTCGCCGCCGTCGAGCGCCGGCCACGTCGGATACGCGGCGTGCATCCAGCTCTCGCCGCCGCCGTAGCTGCCACCCGAGACCGCGACGCGGCTGCGGTCGACGTCCGGGAACGTGGCGGCGAGCAGCGCGCCCAGGTAGCGCGTGTCGCGCACCTCGCCCTCGCGCGTCTTGAGCTGGATGGTGCCGCTCGGAAGGCTCGCCGAGCTGCCCTCGCGCGTGTCGGGCTGGTCGCCGCGCGACTCGGGGTCGGTGCGGAAGCCGCGCGCCGTGTAGGTGAGGACATAGAAGCCCTTCTTGGCGAACCAGTGCGAGTTCCAGTGGTGCTTGTCGGCGCCGTCGCCGTCGTCGGTCTTGGACTCCCACTCGTGCTTGTCGTTGCCGAAGCCGTGCAGCAGCACGATGAGCGGGTGCCGCGCCCCGGTGCCGGCCATCGGCAACGTGACGTCCACGTCCAGCGGCGTGCCGTCGAAGCTCGGGACCTCCGCCGTCTGGACGGTCATCCCGTCGAAGGTCTTGGTCTCGTCCGGGACGAAGGTCTGGGCGGCGGCGCCGGGCGCGAAGAGCGCGAGCGCGGCGATGGCAAGCAGGAACGGGCGCGTCATGGCACAGCGGCTTCTTCCCGCCCGGCGCTCTGATGAACCCCGCCGTTCGGTCAGGCGGGCTCGGCCTGCGCGCGCGTCGGCGCCGGCGCGCCCGACAGATCCGGTAGCGCCACGTCTGGCGTGCGCGCCACGATCATCGCCGCCCAGATGAAGCGCCCGGCGGGCGGGATGGGACGGCCGTCGGGCGGCGGCCCGAGGTGCTCGCGGAAGAGGTCCAGCAGATGCAGCACCGCGGCGAACACGTCGGCGTGCGGGCCGTCGTCGCCGACGGCGCAGGCGAGCCGCGCCAGCGCGATCGGCTCCTCCGGGTCGGCGCGCACCATCGCCCGCTGCATGGCGCCGATGAGATGGGCGACCACGCGTTCGAGCAGCGGATGCACCGGCCGCGGATGGCCTGCGCAGGGCCCGAGGTCCGCGGGGGCCTCGCCGGCCAGCAGGCGCTCGATCTGGCCGCCGGCGATCGAGCGCAGCGCGTCGCCGGCCAGCCCGGCTTGCACCGCGAGGCGCATGTGCATCGTCGCCGAGGTGAGCGTGAGCCCGTACGGCGAGTCGCTCGCCCACAGGATCTGCCCGGGCGGCGCCACGGCGAACAGGGCCATCAGGTCGGCCGGGTTCCACCACGCCGTGTCGATGAACACGTTCGGGTGCTCGGGCAGCACGCGCCACAGCCACGCGAGGTCGGAGACCGCAGCGTGGGCGAGGATGAGCCTGGCGTCCGGGAACTCGCCGCTGAAGCGCACCGTGTCGCGCCCCAGCGCGGGGATGCCGCGGCCGGCGTGGATGAGGATGGGCACCCGGCGCTCGTGCGCGAGCGCGACGATGTCGCGCACGGCGGGCTCCGACATCGTGAACTGCTCCGCTCGCGGGTGCAACTTGATGCCGAGCGCGCCCGCGTCCAGGCAGCGGCGGGCCTCGGCGACCGCGTCGGCGCGCGGGTCGACGCGGCAGAAGGCGACGAGCCGCCCGCCCGAGCGCTCCGCGACCTCGAGCACGCGGTCGTTGGCCGGCGGGTAGCCGCCGGGCTCGTGCATCGGGAAGACGACGGCGCGCGCGTCGGCGCGCTCGAGCGCGCCGCGCAGCTCCTCCGGCTTCTGGCGGAAGCCGTCGGGGTCGTTGGAGCCGATGTGGGTGTGGCAGTCGTAGAGGGCGAGCTCGCCGGCCTGCGCGGTGAGCGCGTCCCAGAACGGCCGCAGGATCGCATCGGGGTCGACCATCGCAGCGCGGCACCCTACAGCGGCCGCCGCCGGTGGCCGATACTGCGCCCATGCACTTCCGCCGCGAGCGCGTCCGCATCGAGACGCCGCGCCATGAGCTCGAGGGCACGCTCCAGCTGCCCAACGAGGGCTTCCGGTCGCGCACGACCGACTTCCTGAACGCCCACGAGCGAGAGTTCCTGGCGCTGACCGACGTGGACGTGCGCTGGCTCGACGGCAGCCGGGCGCCCGAGCGCCACGAGTTCCTCGCGCTCGCGGTCCGCCACGTCGTGATGGTGCTCGAGCTCGAGACGCTCGGCGTGTTCGACGAGACGGGCACGGCGCCCGCGCCGCCGCGGATCGCCGCGGTGTCGACGCCGCCGCCGCTCGACTGACGTCTCAGACGGGCACGAAGCGCCGGCACACCGACGGGTCGCCGGAGCGGTAGCCCAGCAGCCAGGCCGCCCGGCGCTCTTCCGGCGTGCCGTGGTGCTGCGCGTTGCCGTAGTCGAAGTCGCCGACGGCCGACGCCGTGTTGATCGCCTCCTCCACGTCGCCGGGCTGAAGGAGGCCCTCCCGGTAGACGGCGTTGCCCCACAGCCCGGCCATGCAGTCGGCCTGGAGCTCGAACGGCTTGGCGCCGGCGCGCGGCGCGAGGCGGTAGAAGCCGAGCTCGTTCTGGACGTTGTGCGCGTACTCGTGGGCGACGATGTAGGCGACGCCGAAGTCGCCGGCGGCATGGCCCTGGCCGGCCGCCTCGCCCGGCAGGTTCCGGGCGACGCCGTTGAGTACCTCGGCGGCGAACTCCTCGGCGACGTAGATCGTGTCATCGGCCGGGCAGTAGAACGCGGCGCTGTCGTCGGCCACGGCGCCGCAGCCCGTGCGGCCGGCCTGGCCGGGCGGGACCCAGACGTAGCTCACGCGCGGCTTGTCGACGCCGGAGGCGCGCAGCGTCTTCGTCCAGTAGCCGTCGACGCTCGTGATCACCTTGGTCAGGAACGCCGCCATCTGCGACTCGTCGCGCGACGTCGGCGGCCGCGTCTGCGGCGTGGCCCGTGGGACGGCCTGCTCGAGCTCCTCCAGCACGTCCTTGACGCGCTCGGCGAGCCGCTCGCGCGCGCGCTCGGCGCGCTGCTTGATCTCCTCGGCGCGCTGGCGGACGTCGTCGCGGATGCGGTCGACGTCCTCGGAGCCGCAGCCCGCGAGCGCGAGCGCGGCCAGCAGCGCGACGAGGAGCCTCACTCGCGGGCGAGCGCCCCGACGACCGGCAGGTCGCGCTCCTCCTGCAAGCCGTCGAGCGCCTCCTGCATGTCGCCCGTGATCTCGTCGTAGGCCTTGTCGACGTCGGGCTTGGCCCCGAACCGCTTGCGCAGGTCGACGGGCGGCAGGACCTCGATCGTGATCTGCGCGGGCAGCGGCACGCGCGCAGGCAGGTCGAGGACGGTGACGCCGAGGGGCGGGCCGAGGGCGACGGGCATCACCTTCAGCCGCAGCAGGCGGTCGAGTCGCAGGCCGCGCGCGATCCGGCGCCCGCGGCCGAGGAACAGCGCCGTCTCCTGTCCGCCGATCGAGACCACCGGGACGACCGGGACCTTCTTCCCGAGCGCGAGCTTGATCCAGCCCGAGCGGCGGTCGAAGTCGACCTCCGCCGACTCCCAGCTCGGCCGGAACGTCTCGTGGTCGCCGCCGGGGTAGACGAGCACCGCCGCCCCCTTGTCGAGCGCGCGCTCGGCGTTCTCGTGCGAGGCGGGGACGGTGCCGTACTTGCCGAGGAACCCGCCGAGACCGCGCACGGCGAACACGAGGTCGTGCGCGAGCTGGTGGAACATCCGGTGCGCGCCGAAGTGCTGGTAGAAGGCGTAGGCGAACACGAAGGTGTCCGCGATCAGCAGCCCGCCGGAGTGGTTGCCGACGAGCAGCACAGGCCCCTCCGCGGGGATGTTCTCGAGCCCGCGCACCTTGGGCCGGAAGTAGACGTCGGTCACGCGCGAGAACGGACGCAGCGTGCGGCGGATGTACTCCGGGTCGCGCACGTCGAGCGGGTCGTCGGGCCGCGCGACGACGTCCTCGGCGAGCGCGCCGGCGGCCGCGATCGTCGCGCGCACGCTGTCATCGACCAGCAGGACCGGGTTGACCATGAAGCCCTGCTACCCGCTCGCGGCCGCGATGCAGCGGAGAGGGAGGGATTCGAACCCTCGGACGAGGTTGACCCCCGTCACACGATTTCCAGTCGTGCCCGTTCAGCCGCTCCGGCACCTCTCCTGGAAGCGCCGGACAGGGTACCTACAACTGCCACGCGCCCTTGAGCACCGGGACCCGTTCGCCGTCGGCGGTGATGCCGGTTACGGCGAGGTCGGGCGAGCCGCTCATGAAGTCGATGTGGATCTGGCTCTCGTTGGCCTTCGCCGGGTCCTCGAGCAGGAACGGGAACCCCTGGCCGATGGCGATGTGGCTGGCCGCGTTCTCGTCGAGCAGCGTGTCGTAGAAGACGGTGCCGAGCTTGCCGATGCGGCCCTCGTCGTCGACGAGCGCGACCTCGCCGAGCCGGGCCGCGCCCTCGTCGCGCTCGACGATGGTGCGCATGACGTCCTGCGCCGAGTCGGCGTCGACCTGCACGGCGCGGCCGCCCTCGAAGCGCATGCGCAGGTTGCGGACCACCGTGCCGTCGATCAGCACAAGCGGCATCGACGCGGTGAGGTGGCCCTCGGCGCGGCGGGGGTCGGGCGTCGTGAACACCTCCTCGGTCGGGAGGTTGGGCATGTGCGTAACGCCCTCGATCGTCTCGAACCGCGCCGCCTGCCAGGTCGCGCCCGGGAGGAGCCCGACGGTCAGGTCGGTCCCCGGGCCCTCGTAGTGCAGGGCGTCAAAGCCGCGCTCGGTGAGGCGCCGGGCGGCGCCGACGAGCGTCTCCGCCCGCTCGCTCCAGGCGCGGATCGGGTCCTCCTCGTCGAGCCGCAGCACGTGGACGATGCGCTCGTCGAGCGCGGCGAGCGCCTCCTCCTCCGCCGCGTCGGGGTAAACGAGCGCCGCCCACGCCGGCGTGGGGCACGGCACGATCGTCCAGTTCGTCGAGCGGTCGTTGACCACCTTGCCGGACTCCTTGACGGTCGGGAGTCGATCGCGCCCGGCGCGTACCGGGTCCAGGTCGTCGAGCAGTCCGGGCGCCGACGGCCCGGAGAGCCCGATCCGCGCCGCCCGCTGGTCGCCGAGCGCCAGCATCCGCTCGCCGTACCACGAGGGCACGAAGTCGAGCGTGTCCTCATGCGCATGGGCGATCCGCGCGCGCTTGACCCAGGGGTCGAACCACGTGACGTCGACGAAGCGCGCACCGCGCCGGTAGGCGCTCTCGGCGATGGCGCGCGTCATGTACTCCTTGCCGGGCTCGCAGCCGACGGCGACGACCTGTCCCTCCTGCACGTTGGCGCCGAAGCCCACCGCGAGGTCGGCGAGCCGCGCGACGGTCTCCGCGTCCATCGGCGGCAGACTAACCCGCCGAAACCGTCAGGGGCCTACCACGTAGTACAGCGATCAGCCCCCACAGCGACACGAGCGCCCACACGAACTCGAGCAGCAGGAAGCCCCACTGCTCGCCGGCGAAGGCCAGCCAGGCGAGCAGCGCGGAGCCGACGAGATTCAGGACGAGGTAGCGGAGCGACGTCGTCCCGAGCCAGCCGAACTGCGCCGCCGCGAAGGGGATCAGGATGAGCAGCGCGCCGATGATCTGCACGACCTGCATGGCTCGCCCGAGAGTAGCCGGGGTAGGCAGGGCGCCGTGACCGACCGCCTGCTCGAGCGCTTCGACCCCTCCGTCGTTGATCCGGCCGACGGCGAGTGGCGCGTGCGCCTGGAGGTCCGCGACGCGGAGTCGCAGGACGTGCTCGCCGGGCCCGACGGGGCGCGGGTCGCGGGCGAGCGCGGCCACGCCGACGCCCGGTTGAACGCCGACGCGCCGACGTGGAACGCGATCGAGCGCGACGTGCGCGGCGGGATGGAGGCCTTCCAGGCGGGCCGCCTGAAGGTGCGCCGCAACCTGCACGCCGGCGTGAGCTTCCTGGCCGCGACGAGCGGCGTGACCGGCGAGGCGCGGCTGCGATTCGCGAGCGTCACCGCTCGGCCCGGCCGGCTGTCGTACCTGCAGGCGGGCACCGGGCCGCCGGTCGTGGCCATCCACGGGCTCGGCGCGACCAAGGCCTCGATGCTGCCGACCGTCGCCGCGCTGGCGCCGGACTTCCGGATGATCGCCCTCGACCTGCCGGGCTTCGGCGAGTCGGGCAAGCCGCTCGGCGCGGCGTACGACGCGCGCTTCTTCGCCGACTCCGTCGTCGAGCTGCTCGACGCGCTCGGCATCGAGCGGGCGCACTTCGTGGGCAACAGCCTCGGCGGCCGCGTCGCGCTCGAGCTGGGGCTGCGCCACGCCGACCGCGCGGAGCGCCTCGCCCTGCTGGCGCCGTCGATGGCGTGGCGCCGCAGCCGGCCGTGGGCGCCGCTGCTGCGGCTGCTGCCGCCGGAGCTCGGCGCGCTCCAGCCGACGCCCGGCGCCGTGCGCGGCATCGTCGACCGCGTGATCCCCGGCGCCGCCGACGGCTGGACGGCCGCCGGCGTCGACGAGTTCATGCGCTCCTACCTGACGCCGCACGGCCGCGCCGCCTTCTACGCCGCGGCGCGCCAGATCTACCTCGAGGAGCCGCACGGCGAGCACGGCTTCTGGCCGCGCCTGCGCACGCTGCGCGCCCCGGCGCTGTTCGTCTGGGGCCGCCAGGACCGGCTGGTCCCGCTCGGCTTCGCCCGCCACGTCACCGACGCGCTGCCCACCGCCGAGCATCTCGAGCTGGACTGCGGCCACGTGCCCCAGCTCGAGCGCCCGCGGCAGACGCACGCCGCGCTGCGCGCGTTCCTCAGACGGTCGCCTTGAGGCGGTCGAACCGCTCGGCGAGCTCCTTCACGCTGGCCTTGGCGTTCGTCTCGAGCGGGATCTCGACGCCGCGCACTTTGATCGTGACGTTCTGGCGCAGCGCGATCCGCTTGACCTCGATCGAATCGACGTCAGACAGCGGGATGGGCGTCAGCAGCTCCTTGACGCTGCCGCCGATGCCGAAGCCGATCGGCATCGAGATGCGCAGCGTCAGCAGCCGCCGGTCGGTGAGGACGACCGCCATCGGATTGGCGACCTTGACCTCGCCGGCCTCGGCCGCCGACGAGGAGCCGCCGACCTCGCGCCGTCCGAGGTCGAGGCCGCTCACGACGAGCTTCGTGTAGCCCTTGGCCTGCGCGACACAGGCCACCAGGACCTCCTCGCCCTCCTCGAGGTAGGGCTGCGCGCCCTCCGCGAACTTCTTCTCCTGGGATGTCATGACGCGAACATCTCAGACGAGCGTGCCTCGGATCAAGCCGCGTACGCGCGATAGCGGCCGAGGAGGCGGCCGACGTTGTGGGCGAGCGGGAAGACGACCCGCTCGACGGGCACCGGGACGCCCACCATGCCGAACTCGCTGGGGAACCGGCGAGCCAGGTACGCCACGTCGAGGAGTCGCGGACGGCTGCCGCCGTTCTCGCGCTGGGAGTCGAACAGGGTCGTGAGGACGCGCTCCGTGTTGCCCGCGGGCTCGACGTAGCCCGTAAGGCGGAGCGCCTCCTCGCCCGCGTTCCAGAAGCGGTGCGCGTCGCCTGGGCCGAACGCGACGGTCTCCCCGGGCCTCGCGAACTGCTCGGGCTGACCCGGGCGCTGGTAGCCGAGGCGTCCTGCCGTGACGGTGAGCGCCTCGGCCTGATCGCGGTGGACGTGCATCGGCGGGCCGGCGCCCGGGTCGACGACGCTCTCGACCTCGAGGCGCTCGCCCGTCGTCCGGACGAAGGTGAGGCGCTCGCCGCCGCCGTTGTCGATGGTGCGGGGGTAGATCATCGTTCGCTCCTGTTCAGTAGACTTCATGTCCAGTGACTGGAACGACTGTAAGATAATTGGAACCGATGTCCAGTGCGGCTGGCCACACTCTGCGCGAGCGCCGTGCGCAGCTCACGCGCGACGAGATCCTGCAGGCCGCGCGGAGGCTGTTCGCCGAGCGCGGCTACGCGCGCACGGGCGTCCGCGACATTGCCCGGGCGGCGGGCGTCTCCGCCCAGACCGTGTATGACAGCGTCGGCTCCAAGCAGGCGCTCGTCTCCCGGCTGAACGACCTCATCGACGCCGAGGCCGGCGTTGCGGCGCTGGCGCGTGCCGCCGCCGAATCGGGCGACCCGCGCGAGCTGGCGACGCTGCCGGCCCGCGTCACGCGAGCGATCCTCGAGCACTGCGGCGACATCGTCCACGCCCTGGTCACCGGCGCCGCCGCGGAGCCCGAGCTCGCGGCCGTGCTGGCCGAGGGCCACCGGCGCCACATGGACGGCGCCCGCGGTGTGGTCGCGCAGCTCCGCGCGCTCGACGCGCTGAGCCCGTCCGCCGACCCCGACGAGGCGGCCGAGACGCTGGCCGCGCTCGCCGACTTCCGCCTCGCGCTGGTCCTGCGCGAGAGCTACGGCTGGTCGCTCGACCGGATCGAGCGCTGGATCGGCGCGAGCAGCGAGGCGCTCCTGCTTCGATGAGGCGGAGGGGGAGGGATTCGAACCCTCGGTGGACCGAAAGGCCCACAACGGTTTTCGAGACCGCCCCGTTCAACCACTCCGGCACCCCTCCGAGGCGTGCAAGAGGGTAGCTCAGCGCCGGGAGCGGAAGAACTCGACGAGGAGCTCCGCGCCCTCGGCCGCCAGCACGCCGCCCACGACGGCGGGCCGGTGGTTCAGGCGCGGCTCGCCGAGGACGTCGAACACGCTGCCGGCCGCGCCGGCCTTGGGGTCGGGCGTCCCGTAGACGACGAGCGGCACGCGCCCGAGCACGATCGCCCCGGCGCACATCGCGCACGGCTCGAGCGTGACGTAGAGGGCCGTGTCGAGCAGGCGCCAGGACCCGAGCGCGGCGGCGGCCTGCTGGAGGGCGATGAGCTCGGCGTGGGCCGTCGGGTCCCGGCGGCGCTCGCGCTCGTTGTGGCCGCGGCCGGCGATGCGCCCGCCGTGCAGCACGACGGCGCCGACCGGGACGTCGTCGTGGTCGAGCGCGAGCCGGGCCTCGGCGAGCGCCAGGCGCATGCCGTCCTCGTGCGGGGGGTTGTTAAGCAACTTCGGCGTGCCGACAATGTTCTACGCAGCAGGCATGCGCACGCCGTCGCTCCCCATCGCCGCGCTCGCGGCCGTCCTGGCCGCCGCGCTGCCGGGAACGGCGGCCGCGCAGACCGTCGTGCCCGGCGAGGTCGTGGTGCGCTACGCCGAGGGCGTCGACCAGGCGGAGCGCGCAGACGTCCAGCGCGAGACGGGCGTCGGGGATCCCGAGGCGTTCGCCCCGCACGCGCGGCGCCTGCAGATCACCGACGGCGAGAGCATCGCCGCCACCGTGCGCGAGCTGCGCGATCGGCCCGAGGTCGTCAGCGCCGCGCCGAACCCGATCGCCTCGATCGCGGCGATCAACCCGCGCGACCCCGGCGACTCCGGCGTACGCGGCGGCTGGCGCGACCTCCAGTGGAACTTCCTGCCCGACATCGGCATCAGCGCGCCCGACGCGTGGCAGCACGTGCTGGACGCCGGCGCGCGCGGCGGCCGCGGCACGACGGTCGCCGTGCTCGACACCGGCGTCGCCTACTCCGGCCGCGGGCGCTTCAAGCGCTCGCCCGACTTCTCGCGCGGCGACTTCACGCGCGGCTACGACTTCGTCGCCGACGACCGCCGGCCCAACGACGAGAACGGGCACGGCACCCACGTCGCCGGGACGATCGGCGAGAAGACGGACAACGACGTGGCCGTCACCGGCATCGCCTACGGGGCGAAGATCATGCCGGTGCGGGTGCTCGACCGCCGCGGCGACGGCGACTCGGTCGAGATCGCCCAGGGCATCCGCTATGCCGCGCGCCACCACGCCGACGTGATCAACCTGTCGTTCGAGTTCCACTTCTCGATCAGCGCCGGCGACATCCCGGAGATCCTCGCCGCCCTGCGCTACGCGCACCGCAAGGGCGCGCTCGTCGTCGCCGCGTCGGGCAACGACCGCGAGTTCGGCGACGTCGCGGTCGCCTACCCCGCGCGAGCGCCGAACGTGGTGGCCGTGGGCGGCACGACCGAGCGCCGCTGCCTCGCCGAGTACTCCAACGAGGGCCACGCGCTCGACGTCGTCGCCCCCGGCGGCGGCGAGGATGCCGACCTGGCCGACGACCCGAACTGCCGGCCCGGCGTCAAGGGCCGCCCGATCGTGCAGATGACGTTCGCCCGCTCGGTCCGCCGCTTCAAGCTGCCGCGCGACTACGTCGGCACGTCGATGGCCACGCCGCACGTCTCCGCCACCGCGGCGCTCGTCATCGCCTCCGGCGTGCTCGGCGACGACCCGTCGCCGCACGCGATCGAGCAGCGCCTCGAGGCGACCGCGCAGGACCTCGGGCCGCCGGGGGTCGACGTGCGCTACGGCGCCGGCCTGGTCGACGCGGCCAAGGCCACCGACCCAGCGGTCCCGCGGGCCACTAGCTCGTCCGGATGATCAGCACCGAGCAGGGCGCGTGGTGGGAGACCCGGTTCGGCACGGAGCCCAGCAGAAACCGCTTGGCCCCGGTCATGCCCTTGTTGCCGACGACGATGAGGTCGGCGCCACGCTCCTCCGCGACGTCGAGGATCGCGTCGGCCGGGTCGCCCTCGCGCGCGAACGTCTCGGTGTCGACGCCGGAGCCCTCCACGTCCTCCATGGCCTCCTCGAGCGTCGCCTCCACGTCCTCGCGCGGGTTGACCTTCCATTGCACGTCCTGGGGCACCTCGCGGGACTCCTCGCGCAGCCGCTGTCCCGAGACCGGCTCGTAGGCGGAGACGATGTCCAGCCGCGCGCCGACGGTCTTCGCGAGCTCGATCGCCTCGCGGACCGCCTTCTTGGCCGTCTCTGACCCGTCAGTGCCCACCACGATCGATCGGAACATCCAGCCTCCTCGTGCCGTTGCCCTGGCCTGCGGGGCGCGATCATACGGCTCGTGATCGACCTCCACGCCCACATCCTCCCCGCGGTCGACGACGGGCCGCGCGACACGGAGGCGGCGGTGGAGATGGCACGCGCCGCGGTGGCGGGCGGCACGCGCGCGATGGCGACGACGTGCCACATCGAGGCGCGCCTGCGCCTCGGACCGGCCGAGCTGGGTCCCGCGCGCTCCGCGCTCGCCGAGCGGCTGCGCGGCGAGGGCATCGAGCTCGAGCTCCTCCAAGGCGGCGAGGTGGCGCCGGCGCGGCTCGGCGACCTCGACGACGCGACGCTGAGCGCGCTCACGCTCGGCCGCGGCCGGTACGTGCTGCTCGAGTGCCCGTTCACGCCGATCCCCGCGACGATGCCGGCCATGATCAGCGGCCTCCAGCGGCGCGGGTTCGAGGTGCTCCTCGCGCACCCGGAGCGCTCGCCCTCCTTCCAGCGCGACCCCTTGCTGCTCGCGCCGCTCGTGGACATGGGCGCGCTGGCGCAGCTGACCACGAGCTCGCTCACGGGCGCGTTCGGCGGCGTGCCGCGGCGCACCGCGCTGCGGATGCTCGAGGAGGGGCTCGCGCACGTGCTGGCCAGCGATGCGCACGACGCGGTGGCGCGCCCGCCCGACCTGCGCGGCGCCGCCCCGGCGGTCGGCGAGGAGCGCTTCGCGTGGATGACCGAGGCGGTGCCCGAGGCGATCGTGACGGGGCAGCCCGCGCCGGCCGCGCCCGACTCGCCGCCACTTACGCGCGGCGGCCTGCGCGGCCGGCTCAGAGCTTGGTCACGGCGATGATCATCCCCGCCAGCACGGCGACGACGATCACGACCTGCATCCAGACCCAGAAGGGCGACACACCCTCAGGCTAGACGCGGGTGGCGTGGGCTTCGCCCCGGCTGCGCGCGGTGACCGTCGTGACGGGGAGGCCGAGGCCGCGCGCCTTGGCCGGCAGGTCCAGGTGCAGCCAGCGCGAGACGCGCGTCGGCAGCGTCGAGACGATGATCTCGTCGAAGCCGCGGAGGTTGACGGCGTCCTGGATCGCGTCGAGCGGGTCCGGGCAGCCGACGATCCCCTCCACCGGCCCGCCGGCCGCCTCCTCGAGCAGGGGCAGCGCGAGCTCGAGCGTCTCGTTGGCCTCGGACTGCGCCTGATCCTCCGGGTCGACGACGCGGTGCAGGCCGTGCGCGGAGCTGGGCACGAGCAGCGAGAAGGTCGCGGGCCCGCGCCGCGCGCGCTCCCGGACGGCCTCCATGAGCGCGGGCGTCGCCGCGGTGCGGTTGGCCACCACGAGCACCCGTGCGGGGCCGGACGACTCCATGGCCGGATTCTATGCCGCGGAGGGAGCCGGGCGCCAGGCCCGCGGCCCCAGGTCCTCGAAGGCCTGGACGACGCTCGGGTCGAACTGCGTGCCCGCGCCCCGGCGGATCTCCTCGGCTGCCTCGTCGACGGTCCACGAGTCCTTGTACGGACGCTCTTGCACGAGCACGTCGAAGACGTCGGCGACGTGGACGAGCCGGCCCTCGAGCGGGATGTCGTCCTCCGACAGCCCGTCCGGGTAGCCCGTGCCGTCCCAGCGCTCGTGGTGCGAGCGGGCGACCCGCTCGGCGGCCTGCAGCAGGTCCGAGTCGGCGTCGGCGAGCACGCGCGCGCCGAGCACGGCGTGGGTCTTGATGACCTGGTACTCCTCGTCGCTGAGCTTGCCGGGCTTGAGGAGGATCGAGTCCGGGATGGCGATCTTGCCCAGGTCGTGCAGCGGCGCCGCCTGGCGCAGCAGCCAGACCGCGCGGTCGTCGAGGCCGAGGTGGCGGCCGAGCTGGGCGGCGAGGTGGCCGACGCGCTGCGTGTGCTCCTCGGTGTTGTCGTCGCGGTACTCGGCGGCGAGCGCGAGCCGGCGCAGCGTGTCGACCTGGTCGAGCTCGAGCTCGCGGCGGCGGGCGAGCGCCAGGCCGGCGACGACGGCCTCGAGCTCGCGCAGGCGCTCGCGCAGGTTCTGGCGATCCATGTGCGCGCGCAGGCGCCGCAGCGGCGCGCCGGAGAGCTTTTCCCCCGGCCCGGCGACGTCCTCGCCCGCCAGCACGAGCGGCCCACCGCCCAGGCCGAGCGGGTCCAGCCGCGACCGGATGCGGGGCATGTCGCCGTCGATGACGAGGATCGCGGCCGGCGGGTCGGCGGCCACGGCGCCGGCGACCTCGTCCGGATCGTTGCCGACGGTGCGCGCGTGGGCGCCCGCGCCGGCCAGCTCGGCCCGCTGCGCGTCGCGCTCTCTGGGGTCGGCTCCGACGAGCAGGAGCCTCATGCCCGCGAGGGCGTCCATACTTCGAGCATCATGCCCGACACCAAGGACGATCCGCGCGTCGGCACGGTCATCGCCGGTTACCGCATCGACGACCGGATCGGCCGTGGCGGCATGGGCGTCGTCTATCGCGCCGAGCACCTGAACCTGCGCCGCCGCGCGGCGGTGAAGATCATCGCCCCCGATCTCGCCGAGTCGGAGGGCTTCCGCGAGCGCTTCAGCCGCGAGGCGCGGATCGCCGGCGCGCTCCAGCATCCGAACATCGTCACCGTGTACGACGCCGGCGAGGTCGACGGGCTGCTCTACCTCGCGATGCAGTACATCGAGGGCCGCGACCTGGCGGCGGTGCTGCGCGCCGAGGGGCGGCTGCGCCCGTACCGGGCGACCGACGTCTGCCGCCAGGTGGCGTCGGCACTGGACGCGGCGCACGCTCGCGGGCTCATCCACCGCGACGTCAAGCCGGCCAACGTGCTCATCGAGGGCCGGACGGCCTTCCTGACGGACTTCGGGCTGACCAAGCGGCTGGACGGCACGCACACCCAGCTCACGCGCGTCGGCGACGTGGTCGGCACCATCCACTACGTCGCGCCTGAGCAGATCGAGGGCCACCCGGTGAGCGCGCGCAGCGACGTCTACTCGCTCGGCTGCCTGCTCTTCCACTGCCTCACGGGGCAGGTGCCGTTCTTCCGCGACACCGACGTGGGCGTCATCTACGCCCACCTCTCGGAAGAGCCGCCGCGGGTGTCGGAGCTGCGGCGCGAGCTGCCCGAGGGGCTCGACGCCGTCCTCGCCAAGGCGCTCGACAAGTCGCCCGACCGGCGCTTCCAGACGTGCACCGACCTCATGCAGGCGGCGCGGTCGGTCATGGACGCCGCCGGGCCGCTGTCGGAGACCTCGCCGCCCCGCACGGCCGGCGGCGGCCCGGCGCCGGCGGCGGTCGAGGGCATGCGCGACGCGGCGGCGGCGGCGCGGCGCCCGCGCGTGCTGCTGGCGGGGCTGGACCCGAACACGCGCGCCGTCGCGCGCGTGGCGCTGGGCGAGCGCAGCGACGTGCTCGAGGCCTCGGCGACCGACGAGCTGCTCGAGCGCGCGCGCGACACGCGGCCGGACCTGGTGATCCTCGACTGGGACTCCACGATCGGCCCGGCCATCACCGCGCTGCGCGACGACGCCCTGACGCGCGACACCAAGGTCCTGCTGCTGGTCGACGACCGGCAGGCCCGCAGCCGCGAGGTCACGCGCTCGGGCGCCGACGAGCGGTTGACCGCCCCGTTCTCGCCGCTGCAGCTGCAGGTCAAGCTCCGCAAGCTGCTCGGCGCGGACGTCGTCGGCGTGGCGTGACGCGCGCCGTCGTCGCGGTCCTGGCCGGCGGACGGGGACGGCGGCTCGGCGGCGCGAAGGCGACGGCGCCGCTCGGCGGGCGGCCGCTGATCTCCTATCCGCTGGCCGCGGCCGCGGCGGCGGGGCTGGAGGCCGTGGTCGTCGCGAAGCCGGGCAGCGCGCTGCCCGCCGAGCTCGGGGTGCCGGTGTGGGACGAGCCGGCGGAGCCGGTCCATCCGCTCGCCGGCGTCGTGCACGCGCTCGAGCGCGCGGGCGGGCCGGTCGTGGCGGTGGCGTGCGACATGCCTTGGGTGGCGCCGGGGCTGCTGGGCGCGCTGGCCGCGAGCGACGCGCCGGTCGTCGCCGCCCGCGTGGCCGGGCGCCTCGAGCCCTTCCCGGCTCGCTTCGCGCCCGAGGTGCTGCCCGCGCTGCGGGACGCGCTCGCGCGCGAGGCGGGCGTGCGCGCGTCGCTCGATGCGCTGCGGCCGGCCGAGCTCGACGAGGCGGCGCTGCGCGCGTACGGCGATCCGGCGCGGCTCGTGGCCGGCGTGAACACGCCCGAGCAGCTCGCCGCCGCGGAGCGGAAGCTAGGGTCCGCGCGATGACGCTGACCGCCGAGGAGTGGATCGCCAGCTACGCCGTCGCATTGGGGCGGCCCGCGCCGACGCAGGACGAGATCGACGCGGTCCTGACGCTCGCGGCGGTCGCCGCGCACGCGTCGGAGCGCCGCGCCGCGCCGCTGGCCTGCTGGCTGGCCGCGCTGGCCGGGCTCGCGCCCGAGGACGCGGTCGAGCACGCGCAGGCGCTCGCCGGCGACGGATGACGAGCCCCGACGTCGCCGTCATCGGCGGCGGCATCGTCGGCTGCGCGTGCG
>Ga0126307_10001015_pt1 | contig 18537 bp, 13 predicted proteins | sample Plot28_FD_89955 | JGI IMG/M metagenome (GOLD analysis project Ga0126307, IMG submission 89955) | Serpentine soil microbial communities from UC McLaughlin Reserve, CA, USA - Plot28 | ecosystem: Environmental > Terrestrial > Soil > Grasslands | place: USA: UC McLaughlin Reserve, Lake County... | reverse complement strand
GCTTTTGCCAATAACATCAATACCTTTTTTTGTGTACAAAGCCGGTATTCCCACCTTTGCAAAATTGAAATGATCGGAGCGGTAATAATACCCCGCTTCGGGATGTGTTTCAAAAGAAATAGAGCGATCCATTTTTTGCGCTGCTTCTTTTAAATAATCTTCCAGCTCCGATTGTCCTTGTCCAACAATGACAATGTCTTTTGTTTTTCCTGCATTGCTCAGTCCATCCATATTAATATTGGCTATTGTTTTGGCTGCGGGATAAACAGGATTTTGCGCATAATAAGCAGAGCCCCATAACCCCTGTTCTTCCGCAGTTACAGAAAGAAAAATGATAGTGCGGTCGGATTTTGTTTTCAAACTTTTGAATGCTTTGGCCAGTTCCAGCAAACCGGCAGTAGCACTGGCATTATCCAGGGCGCCATTGTAAATGCTGTCCCCTTTTTCGTCTGGTTTACCAATACCCAGGTGATCCCAGTGTGCCGTATAAATGAGGTATTCGTCGGGGTGTTTAGCGCCGCTGATCTTTCCAATTACATTGTGCGATTGATTGTAAGTTGCTGTTACTTTAATGTTAGTGGTCAGCTTCAGATTCAATGGTACTGGTTTAAAACCAGGTTGTGCGGCCTTAGCAAGAAGTGTAGAATCATAGCCTCCCCCACTCAATAATTTTTTTGCAGTAGGTTCCGAAACCCATCCTACTACATCGCAATAAGGAACGTTCTTACCGCGGTCATCCAAATGAAGACGCGATCCGTTCCAGTTATTTTGCACTACGCTAAAAGGATAGCTTGCTGCTTTTGTATTATGAATGACAAGACAACCCTTTGCGCCCTGCCGTGCTGCTTCTTCAAATTTGTAGGTCCATCTTCCATAGTAAGTCATGGTATCACCTTTGAATAAGCTGGAGTCTATTCCATAACCAGGATCGTTCACCATTACCATTACAATTTTTCCTTTCACATCCAGACCTGCATAATCATTCCAGCCACGTTCAGGAGCATTGACACCATAGCCTGCAAAAACCAGTTCATTGTTTTTCAAACTAATGAGTGAATCGGTTTTTTCCGTCCAGATGACGTAATCATCAAAACCTTTTAATACAAAGCTTCCTTTTGGCGACTGCACCTGCATGAACGAATCGGCTTTGGTAGCAATGTTCACCATTGGCACAGCCTGCAAATAACTGTTGCCATTACCAGGTTCAAGGCCTACTTCGGCAAAACGTTTTTGTAAATAAGTGATTGCCTTGGTTTCTCCTTCAGTAAATGGTTTGCGGCCCATGAAAGAATCAGAACTTAAGATGCTGATATCGTTACCCAGGCTGTCTTTGTTGAAAGCAGCAAAGCCTTCTTCAGAATCAGTAGTGCCAGCAACAGTGGTGTTTTGATTGCAACTAATAGTAAGTACGCTAAGTAATAAACTGACGAACAGAAAATAACGCATGTTTGATTTTGTTTGAGGGGAAAAGTTAAAGAAATTCCGTTAGTTGGTTGCTACCATTCAAAACAGGTTTGCTAAAGGCTTTCACTATTATATTTGATGACTGATGATTGATAAACAAAAATACACGAAGAGCTATTCTACCGGTTAATTAAAAATCATGGTTACGGGTTTTGTTATCATACTCCTTTTAGTGCTTATTGTTTTTTTCTATATGCAACAGCCGCAATTTGGCAAAGCACCTTCAGGCGACAGGTTAGAGAAAATAAAGCAGTCACCGAATTATAAAAACGGTCAATTCCAAAACCTGACCTATACGCCGGCACTTACAGAAGGCGCCAGTTATACCGGTGTAATGAAAACCTTCTTTTTTGGCAAGAGCAAAAGGAACAAGCCAAATCATCGCCTGCCGTCAAAAAAAATAGACGTGCTCCATTTGAATGCAAGTGAACAAGTGCTGGTATGGTTTGGCCACTCTTCTTATTTTATGCAATTGGATGGAAAGAAAATTCTTATTGATCCCGTGTTAAGTGGCAGTGCTTCACCTATAAAATTTACTACTCCCAGCTTTCCCGGAAGTGATGTATACACAACAGATGACCTTCCCGATATTGATTATCTTTTTATTTCGCATGATCATTACGATCACCTGGATTATGAAACCATAGTAAAGCTGCAACCGAAGGTGAAAAAAGTGATCACTGGACTGGGTGTTGGCGCTCATTTGGAATATTGGGGTTATGATCCAGGCAAGATCATTGAAAAAGATTGGAACCAGGAACTGATTCTTGACGACGGTTTTAAAGTAAACACGACACCCGCCCGTCATTTTTCCGGAAGAAAATTTAAAAGAAACCACACCTTATGGATGTCGTTTGTAGTGACAACACCAAGCCATAAAATTTTTATTGGCGGTGATTCCGGTTACGATACTTACTTCGCTACCACAGGAACTCTTTTCGGTCCTTTTGATTTGGTAATACTGGAGAACGGGCAGTATAACGAAAACTGGAAGTACATACACATGATGCCCGAAGAAGTGGTTCAGGCTGCCGAAGACCTGAAAGCTGAAAATTTATTACCCGTGCATTGGTCCAAATTTGCATTATCAATTCATGACTGGGACGAACCAATGATCAGGGTAACGAAAGAAGCTAAACGAAAAGCGATGCCGGTGGTTCATCCAATGATTGGTGAAGCAGTTTATCTGAACAACACAACGTCATCGACGGAGTGGTGGAAAGAAATCAAGTAGTTCCCTCATGATGTTGTTGCATCATGTGCCTTGCCGTTTTTTTGTTGTACATATTTCTTTACTTCCGGTGCCACCCTGGTTCCCAGCAATTCAATGGCATGCATTACCTGGGTATGGGGCATAGCGCCTATACTCATTTGTGCAAGGAAACGCGTGTGGCTGAACAATTCATTTTCATATAAAATTTTGTCAATCACTTGTTGAGGACTGCCTACCAGCAACGCCCCTTGTGGCCCTGTTGAAGCATCAAAGCCCTGCCTGTCCATTCCCGGCCAGCCTCTTTCTTTTCCTATTCTTCCCATCACTTCTGCATAAGGCGGAAAAAATTCATTGCCAGCCTGTTGCCTGGTGTCAGCAATATACGTATGCGAGTTGATGCAAAGTTGAAGCTGGTTAGTATCGTGACCCGCTTTTTGATACACATCGCGGTACAACTGTGCATACGGAGCAAAGCGTGCGGGCATGCCTCCTATGATTGCAAGCGTCATAGGAAGACCATATTGTGCCGCACGAACTATTGATTCAGGAGTGCCACCAACAGCAACCCAGATAGGCAATTTAGTTTGGTAAGGCCTTGGGTATACGCCAAGGTTGTTGATTGACTGCGTAAATTTTCCATTCCACGTAATTTTCTCTGCTTCATTTAAACGAATGAGCATCTCCAGTTTTTCGGAGAACAATTCGTCGTAATCATCAAGCTTATAACCAAAGAGTGGGAAAGATTCAATGAAAGAACCCCGCCCTGCCATGATCTCGGCCCGGCCACCGGATAAAAGATCGAGCGTGGCAAATGACTGGAATACTCTTACCGGATCGTCGGAACTTAACACCGTAACCCCGCTGGATAATTTTATCGTCTTTGTTCTTTCGGCTGCTGCTGCCAACACTACGGCAGGTGATGAAACGGCATAATCCGGACGATGATGTTCTCCCACAGCAAATACATCAAGGCCCAACTGGTCAGCAAGTTCCATTTCTTCCATCAGGTTGCGCAGGCGCTGGTGGGGTGCGATGGTTTCTTTGGTTATGGGATGCGTGCCCACATCCGCAAACGTACAAATGCCTATTTCCATAATTGATTGTTCAAAACTGTCCTGTCAAACAGATATAAAGGTGCACTAAAAACAATGCCTGTTTTAGTCCTTATACATGAGTGTTCTCCGCAATGGTAATTATTACTATTGCGAGGTTAAGGTTTCACGCAGAGCCGCAGGGGACGCGGGAGAAAATTCTCTGTGTTCTCGGTGTCTCTGCGCTAATTCAATCTCCTCAAGTGTTAGTTTATGCCGGTTTTAATTACCAGGGCAATGCAAATGCGGTTATTAATTTAAAGGAACGATTAAAAAACTTTATTGCCGAAGGTGCTTTTACTGTCGATCACTTTTACATCTTTTACGTTCAATGGAAAGCTGGCCATTTTATCATCTTCTGATAAAACGTTCTGCAGCGTTCGTTGTTTTACAAGATTGGAAAAGGGCAAGATTTTGAGCTGCACTGCGCCTTAAGAAAACCATTTTGTAAGGCTACAAAAACTAGCAACAGGAAAACTTTTTCATCAATAAATAATTGAGCGAATTGGGCAAACAATTTATAGATTATCCCGAATCGGTTACATCATACAAAAGCTCTGCAATTTTTAGCACCCGAAAATGCATACAACATCAGTGGCTGAAAATTGAGAAGCAAGAAGATCTAATGCGCTTTTAACAGGGTTATCAAACTCCCGGCTACAGGGTGTTTTGGTTTGAACTCCTCGCCTAATAGGTTTGCCATCGTGTGTGCTAATTGTTGCTGGTATAGTTGGAGAGGCAATTTAATTTCTCCTTTTACAGGTAATCCAGGTGCCAAAACCGCAAACCATATTTCATCGGCCCCCTTGATCTTACTTCCATGGGTCGTCCATTCTTTATTTATGCCACGTCCATGATCGGTTGTAATGAGCAATGCTGTTTGATCTTTATAACCTGGCGTAGTTTGAACGAAGGACCACAGGTCGTTTAGCCATTGATCTACCTGGTGTGCTGCATTCAAATAGTCGCGGTACCTGCCTGCATGAGCCCACTCATCTGTTTCGCCATATGAAATGTAGAGCACTTTGGGTTTTGCTTTCCTCAGGTATTCCATTGCTGCAAAATGTGTGAATACATCAAGGCATTCATCTTCGTTCCAGGGTTTATAGGAACCGAGAAGCATGTTGTTGATTAACTGTTGCTGCACTGAAAGGGGTTTTGTATTGGTTGTATCGAAAGCAGCAATAACCGGGAACCGGCTACGACCCTCATTTAAAATCCGGTTAAAGGCTTCCCAGGCAGTAAAGGCAATCACCTTTCCTTTAAAGGCAGGTTGATGATTTAAAAATTCCAATACATTTTGGTGTGGGTTAGGAGGATACTGATTTGAATTAATGAGCGTGTCGGGATAGCCAGTGAAAATTTCGTTGTAACCAGGATAAGAAAACCAATATTTATTTGCCGTGTTTACATTGGCGCCGTAACTGCGATTGCCATAAATTTGTCCATTTTTTGCAAGGGTATTCCAAAAAAAAGGCATTAATAGCTGACGCCGTGCTTGTACATCTTTATCCCAATAGCTTTTAAATAAGAAACTACTATCTCCCTGGTTATATTCTTTTTGAATTGCAATAGATGAATCCATACCGCCAAAGAGTTCCTGCCAGCGAAACCCATCCGTAGTAACAACAATTAGATTGGTTATTTTTTGTTGCGCTGTAACGGGTGTCGATAAAAAAAGAAGTATAAAAAAATTGACGAAGAGATGGTTCATGTAATGTGGTTTTTATTCAAACAAGAGTGTTCCAAAAAACTGGGGTAAATGAAAGTTGGGCTCAGTGGAATCAATTTCTGTCCATGATAAAAAATGCGGCTCTGGAAGATCATCGCCACATTTGTAAAAGTTGCCTCTAGTGCTGTATCCACTTAAAGAGACAACATCATCATAAATAAAAATGGTAACAGGAATTACCAGCGTTAGCTCCCACCTAATATTTTCTTGTGCATTATTGATATAAACCTGGTAGTCGATTTTTTTTATTACTTCTTCCGGCAAAAACTTACGATTGTCTTTATCTTTCCCGTAGCCTACAAGAGCAGTACCCAAACAATTAAACTCCAGGTTGTAATACTCATTGTCGTCAAGTGATAAAAAAAATTCCACACAACTGTCTTTATAAACCGGCTCATTAATGCGACCACAGGAAGCTTTCACAAATTTTTCTTCGACATAAAATTTTAATAAACATGCACCCCTGGTGTGGGCAATGGAAAACGCCACAATGGGCTGATAAGGATAAGCAGCCCATGGCCGGCAATTAAGACGATGTTTTTCCATCTTATCAAGAATTAAGGAAGCACTGCCGATATGTAGCGGGTGATCGTGATCTAGAAAAGCAACTCTAAGTTGCTTATCGTTTTGCATGAGGCAATATTAATTGTTTTTGATTTCAATATGCTATTGCAACAGGGGCAGGAACACAGTTGAATGTTTTCATCCGGCTCCCTTGATAGATATGTTTATGAAATCGCCTGTTCAAGTTTTTAACGCCGCAGGTGGATCGGTGATATCAATGGCAACCAACCATTTCTTATTTTCATTGAAAACTGTCCTGCATGCACACCCCGAAGAACAGCCGTTACGCTATTGTGATCATTGGCATTTTATTTTTTGTTTTTGGATTTGTTACCTGGCTTAATGGAACACTCATTCCTTTTTTAAAGCTAGCCTGTCAATTAGAAAATGATATCCAGGCTTTCCTGGTCACTTTTGCTTTTTACATGGCTTATTTCTTTTTAGCCATTCCTTCCTCTATCATTTTAAAGAAGACAGGGTTTAAAAATGGAATGGCCTTTGGTTTGTTAATTATGGCTATTGGATCGCTGATTTTTATACCAGCAGCCAATGCAAGAAGTTTTGGGTTGTTCCTTACCGGTTTGTTTGTACAGGGCACTGGCCTGGCTTTGCTGCAAACGGCCAGTAATCCATACATCAGTATTGTTGGACCCATAGAAAGCGCTGCGCAGCGCATCAGCATCATGGGCATTTGCAATAAAGTTGCGGGCATGCTTAGTCCTATAATTCTGGGTGCCTTAGTATTAAAAAATGCGAGCGATATACAGCAAAAACTGGAAGCGGCAACAAGTGGTTCGGCAAAAGAAGAATTATTAAACCAACTGGCCGCAAGAGTCATTACACCCTACATTATTATTGCTTTTGTACTGGTGATCCTGGCTTTTATGATAAAAAGATCTTCATTGCCCGAAATAAATACAGATCAGGAAGAAAGTGATAAAGCCCCTGGTTTTGAGAAAAAGAACATCTTTCAATTTCCACATTTAATGTTGGGTGTGCTTTGCCTTTTCTTATATGTGGGAGTTGAAGTATTGGCTGGTGACGCCATTGGCACTTATGGTAAAGAATTAGGAATGCCGCTTGATGAAACAAAGTACTTTACAACATTTACTTTATTTGCCATGCTGGCAGGTTATGTAGCCGGCATCCTTACTATTCCAAAGTATATCTCGCAGCAAAAAGCATTGGCCATATCTGGTTTACTCGGCGTCGTATTCAGTATAGGCGTGTTTGTTAGCGAGGGCTATATGGCCATTACCTTCATTGCTTTGCTGGGCTTAGCCAATGCCCTGATGTGGCCTGCTATTTTTCCCTTAGCCATCAAGGGCCTTGGAAAGTTTACAAACATCGGCGCTGCTTTGTTGATCATGAGTATAGCCGGCGGCGCCTTGCTGCCTTTGTTATACACTACCTTAAAGGACAAAGGAATTTTTTCTAATGATGTGGCCTTTCTTATATGTACTTTGCCTTCTTATATCTACATCATGTATTATGCGGTGAAAGGATTTGCGGTTCGAAAAGCAGTTCGATCCGGGGAATTGCAATCTGTTTAAAATCAAAAAAAAGCAATTCAAATTTCTTTCTTGCAAGCTGTGACGAACCAGCTTAAACGATGTATGGTGATTCCATTATTTTCTCCAATTTTATATTGGGGTACCGGGTAAAGGAATCGGGTAAAGACTAATTCGTGGAATTGGACAACCATTTATATACAAGTAATTCGGTAAGTATATAAGAGTTTATGCTTATTGTGCAATGGGTGCATACTCTTACGATCCCTACCTCGTGCATTGCTTCTTCCATTTTTAAATCTGTCGGTATTAGCTTTCACCCATTAATCATTAACCCTAAAGAAAAACCATGAAAATTAGTTTTTTCGTTTTAAGCGCAACACTTTTGGTAACAGCTTGTAATAGCGGGCCAAAAACTACCCCGGAAAGTAAATTTAGCCTGGGCGATTCTCTTCGTTTTGCTACTGATACTACAGGTTTAGCCGAATACCAGGCCTGGAAGGCCCAAAATGAATTAGGAAATCCTGAAGGCGAGCAAGAAGAAAAGGCCTCCTCTTCTGCTACTCAAAAAAAGAAAGCAACAACAAATAAAACTTCTGACGGCGATGGCTCAACCGGTACTTCGGGCACAACATCTTCGGAATCCGGAAATACCGCAAAAGCCAAAAAAGGCTGGAGCAAGACAGCCAAAGGTGCTGTAATTGGCGGAGTGGTTGGTGCTGGTACAGGAGCGGTGGTTAACAAAAAGAACCGCGCAGCGGGTGCCGTTATAGGCGGCGTCCTTGGAGCAGGTGCCGGTGCTATAATTGGCAACGAGATGGATAAAAAAGACGGACGTCATTAATAATTAGAACGAATTGAAACGAGCGTGGCCCAAAAGGCTGCGCTTTTTTTATGACCTATCTCTTCCAACCAGCCTCTCTTAAATCAGCCAAAAAGCAATTAGCGTCAAAGTTCGCCCTTCTTATCGGCGAAATTGTACCTTTAATAAACTGCTCCTTTCCATTTTTTTCGTCACTAAAATTTTTTATATGCTGGACGAAATGCCTGCTTTAAAGCCATTACAAAAGTCAAAATTCCTGGCTGCCCAACCAACCATTATCGAAAAGCTTCCGTTTGTTGACAGCCAGATTTCATTCAAACCTTTTGTTGACTATGTAAAACAAAAACGATCTGTTACGTCAGAAATGAAAGATCGGTTGTATAATCACCTGATAAGAAAGTTTGAGAGTGAACCCCAATTGCTGGAGCCCATCAGTGATATTGACCTGATAAATGAACACGTTGACCTGATGGAACTGCTGACAACGTCCTTGTTTCCGGTAGTGGCTAAACAGGAACAAAATAATTTCGCCCTGGCCTCGCCCTACCAGTTCCGGGTCTTTTATTATTCCGACAATTTCAGGAAATTATTTTTTGACAACGAAGAGCAATACCTTCTTCTCCCTGATGGCATTCCCACCGATCAATTAAAAGCCATACAATGCGCTGCCATCTATGACCATGCGCTGGAGAAATTTTATGGCATGCACTTAAATGAGGACCGACAGCTTATTTACCCCGTATGTGACCTGGAAACAAAGATGATACGGTATTTCCGGATAAGGTATGATCGCCGGTTTATTGATCTTCATTTGAAAGGCGAACTGCCTCCGATACAGGATTGTGGCGTGTGTATGAACACTTTCCGCATCCTTGACCTTGAAAAACAATTGGTAAAAATGCCGCTCGATCTTTTCCAGGCAGAAGGATTTGGCGTATGGGTGGCAGAAGACGTTACCACAACAGAGTCGCTGGAGATTATTAAAAAAATCTTACTACGGGAAACCTGCGGTACGGATGTAATTGATGAACTGAAGACAGCCGTCAAGGCACTGGTAGGCCTGAGTGATGTGGAAGTAGGCATCATGCCTTTTGTAACCATCAACGGGCAGGTGGTGCTGGATGAAGAAAGCAGCAGGAACAGTCTTGTTTCAAAACAGTGGCTAAATGGAAATGCTGAAAGTGTGGCACAGTTTCGTGGCCTTATTGATTTTATAAAAGAAAGGCCTTTCCCGATGCCCATCAGCAATTTGAGTGAGGAACTGCTTGACTTTGCCCCCTTTCTGAGGCCTGCCTATGAACGGGGTATAAGAAGCTATGTTTATTATCCTATGCAAAACAGTGATGGACTAATTGGTTACCTGGAACTTGCTTCTCCAACAAGGAACTCACTAACGCAGGAAATTGTTATGAGGTTAGAACCTGGTATCCCTTTGATTTCACTGGCGATGTTAAAATGCCGCGATAGTTTTCACGACAGAATTGAGAAGCTAATCAAGGAAAAATTTACTGCTCTTCAGCAGTCTGTTGAATGGAAGTTTGCAGAAGTTGCCTGGGATCATTTGCGCAACAATGGCAAAACCAACCTGACCAAAAATGTAGCGTTCGAAAATGTTTATCCATTGTATGGGGCCATAGATATTCGCAGTTCCTCGCAGGAAAGAGCCCATGCTATTCAAAAAGACCTAAAAGAGCACCTGGTGCTTATAGCTAGCATACTTGAACAGTTGCAATCCCTCATTCAATTACCACTGTTAGAAGGACTGGAATTTAAAAATGAAAACATACGCCTATCCATTGAAGAAAACATGACCGCAGAAGACGAGATCAGGATCAATGAATTTTTAACTGGCGAAGTAGAGCCGCTTTTCCTTCACCTGCAAAAAACAAACATCGCTTCTCAGAAAATAATTGACGCGTACTTTGACATGGTGAATAAAAATGATAGCATGCTTTTCCAACATCGCCGGGAGTATGAGCAATCAGTGACAGCCATCAACAATGCTGTTCTTACTTATATAGAGGAAGAAGAAGAAATAATACAAAAGTCGTATCCACATTATTTTGAAAAGTACCGCACGGATGGAGTGGAATACAACATATATATTGGCCAGTCTATTTCGCCGACCAATCCTTTCGACCTGTTTTATTTAAAAAACATTCGTTTGTGGCAGCTGAAAACGATGGCTGGAGCAGCCAGGGTCACACAACGATTACTGCCTTCTTTAAAAGTGCCTTTACAAACCACCCAGCTAATCCTTATTCACAGCCAGCCAATCTCTATCAATTTTCGAAGAGATGAAAGAAAGTTTGATGTAGAAGGATCTTACAACATTCGTTATGAGATCATAAAAAAAAGGCTGGATAAAGTACACATCAAAGACTCCGCGGAGCGGCTGACACAGCCGGGAAAAATCGCTATAGTTTATTCCAATCAAAAAGATGTGACCGAATACGAAGAGTACATCAGGTTCCTGCAAAAGAAAAACAGTCTGAAGCAAGGAATGGAAATGCTTGAATTGGAAGAGCTGCAGGGAGTAAAAGGCCTCAAAGCCATAAGGGTGGAAATAAATATGGATGCAGTATCCTGACGATTTTCTGCTTTCTAGTGTCGGAGTAAACTGTTAGTCTCTGCCAAAGTAGGCACTACCGTTTCTATGCTATTGCTCCTAAGCTTTTGAACGTTTGATTAACTGCATGGCATTAGGTCATTGTCTTTTCTAGATTGTAAGGTCAACGTTGCCATTTTTTCACTATTAGAAAAAGTAATAGATATTCCTTCTTACCTACCACAGCGTACTTGTTTTTACACAGGTAGAGAAGGAAAGAGCGAAGACCTTCCTCTTCGCTTTATCGTTTGAATTTCAGTATTTATCTCTTTACCTTTCGCTACAAAACAACAGTAAGAGGAAAGACAACTATAGCTGAATGAAAAAAAAGACACTTGTTCTCTACGGCATTATCCTTCTCAAATTTATTCTTCAATACACACTTATTAGCCCGGAGTATGATCTGCAACGCGATGAATACCTGCACCTGGACCAGGGCAATCATTTAGCCTGGGGTTTTATTTCTGTTCCTCCTGTTACTTCCTGGATTTCGTACATCATTCATCTGCTGGGAGGTGGTGTATTCTGGGTGCATTTTTTCCCGGCTCTTTTTGGCGCCTTCACCATCTTTCTTGTATGGAAAATGATAGAAGAAATGGGCGGCAGTTTGTTTGCACAAGTTCTAGGTTCATTGGCTGTTTTACTCTCGGCTATCCTGCGGATCAATATTTTGTTTCAACCCAATTCCCTGGATGTCTTTTTCTGGACACTGCTCTATTATACCCTTATTCGCTACATCAATACCAATGATACCAGGTGGCTCTTTGCAACAGCACTGGCAACAGGTTTTGGTTTCTTAAGCAAGTATAACATCCTGTTCTTACTCGTGGGCCTGGTTCCCGCTTTTTTGTTGACAGACCAAAGAAGTATTTTTAAAAAGAAGGAGTTATACATCGCTGTCGCCATCACTTTAATTATCGTTCTTCCCAACCTCGTTTGGCAATACCGCCATCATTTCCCTACCTGGCACCAGTTAAATGAATTGTCGCAAACGCAATTAGTTCATGTAAAGCGCAGTGATTTTATAAAAGAACAGTTTCTTTTTTTTCTAAGTTCCTTTTTTATCATCATTGCAGCCTTTGTAGCATTTTTTGTTTACCCCCCTTTTAAAAAATACCGCCTGTTCTTCTGGAGTTATGTCTTTACTATTTCTTTGTTCCTTTTCTTCAAAGCAAAAAGTTATTATGCCATTGGACTTTACCCGGCATTGATTGCATTTGGCTCGGTGTACCTGGAAAAAAAGTTTGCAACGCGAACATTTTTAAGGGCTATTTCGATTGCCGTTGTGGTGCTACTTTCTATCCCTTTTATTTTGATTGCTTTTCCTTTCCAGGGCCCTGCAGCTGTTAAAAAAAATGGACAGCGTTATAAATCTCTTGGACTTTTAAGGTGGGAGGATGGCGAAGACCATGACCTGCCGCAGGATTTTGCAGACATGATTGGGTGGAGCGGACTGGCTAAAAAAGTGGATAGCGTTTATGAGCTGCTACCTGACAAGGAGCATACCGTTGTGTTATGCGACAACTATGGACAGGCGGGTGCTATTAACTATTATTCCAAGTTCAAAAAAATAAACGCCGTGTCCTTTCATGCAGACTATATTAACTGGATACCGCTCCATAAGGAAATTACAAATGTTATCGTGGTAAAAGACGCCGATGACGACGATAGTACAAGAGCAGAAGAAAGGCCCTTATTTGATACGGTGTTTTTAGCAGGGAGAAATAACAATCGATATTCGAGAGAGTTTGGAACTAGAATATTTTTATTACAAGGTGCCAAAACAAATATTAATAAACGGCTGGCTGCAGAAAAAGAAGAACGTACAAACCGGTATCAATAAAAAAAATCCCTGCTTCCATAAGGCAACGCAGGGAAAATTATTGGTAAAGGAGATGCTTTTCAGATTCAAACTAGTTACACCATTTCCGGCCAGGAAGTCTGCTTACATGAATAATATCTGGCGCAGATCTAAACTATTTTTGACGGGCTTTCAACGCCGCCTCGCTTACGTAAATTCTTTTTCCTTTTCCATTGATCCAATAATGCTTGTTTGCATCATCAACGTAAACAGTTTGGCCTTCAGGCCCTACCCATTGCTTCGATTTCTTGTCTGTTACGCTGGCTTTACCTTTTGAAGCTACTTCTGCGGTTGCATTACCAACTGCTTTTGCTCCCTTCTTAGTGCCTTGCCAGACTTTGCCTACACCTTTTTTAAATCCCTGGCCCTTTTCTGACTTGCCTTGCGCATGAGCCCCATCGGTTAAGCAGAAGACGGCCATGATGACAATTGATAAGATCTTTTTCATAGAAGTACGGTTTGAATTGTAAGATATAGTTTATGGGGCATCTAAACCAGTGTCAATGAGTGCAGGCGCCCTGGAAATACCGTTGGAAAATATAAAGCATTGTACATCAATGAAAGTATGAGTAGCATCACGAATATATTTTTGAAAAAAAATGAAAGAGATTTTATCAACAACGGCACCAACGCAGGCATGTAAAGGCGGTTGCAAATTTTTTACTGATTGCATTACAAGTATTGAAATTGTATTGCGTCTTGCACTGTAATGTTATAAGTCTATTTATCAATTCATTGATGTGAGAAAGAACAGACACGTTCAGAAAAGTGATTCAAAAGAAAATCTTTTCCATTCTATTTGTAATCCTTTCTTTTGTTAATAGCTTTCTCCCTAAATTTAAATTAACTCAGCAAAACTAACAACACAATGTTTGGCATCAAGTACATCAAATTCGACCCTATGACCTATGTAATTAAATTTAAAAGCGGTCGTGTTGTTGAAGAGGGCCGGGGCCTTTCCTTTTTTTATTTCGCTCCAACTACTTCTATCGTGGCGGTACCAATTGGAAGTAATAACCTTCCTTTTATTTTTAGTGAAACAACCAAAGACTATCAAACTGTAAACATACAAGGACAAATTGCTTACAAGATTACTAACCCAAAACAGCTGTCAGAGCTGCTGGACTTTACCGTAAACGAAAGAGGCATTTATAAAAAAGATGACATTGAGAAACTGAATCAACGTATCATCAGCGAAGCACAAACCGCTACTTCTTCCTTCATACACAGCCTTGGATTAAAAGAAACAATTCGTTCTGCTAAGGTCATTGAAACTAAAATAACTGAGGGCTTAGCTATTTCCCAGGCAATTGCCATGCTTGGGATTGAGATATTAAGTGTAAATATTCTGGCAGTAAGGGCTACACCTGAAATGGAAAGAGCCCTTGAAACAGAAACAAGGGAAAAGCTTCAACAGGAGGCAGACCAGGCAATTTATGAAAGAAGAAATTTTGCTGTGGAAAAGGAAAGAATGATTAAGGAAAGTGAGCTGAATACTGAAATTGCTGTAGAGGAAAAGAAAAAACAAATTGCTGAAAAGCAAATAGAAGGAAAAATTCAACAGGCCGAAAGCGATCGAAAATTGAGGGAGATGAAAGTACAGGCAGATATATCTGTAGAAACCCAACGTGAACAACTAATTGAACAAAAGACAGCCAATGACCGCAAAGAAGCCGAAGCGCAAGGGTATGTCTTAGAAACAACCTTAAAACCTTATAAAGAACTGGATTGGAAAACACTAATGGCGCTGAACAACAATGGTGACGCTAAATTCAACATTGCATTAGCCTTTAGACAGCTTGCTGAAAATGCAGGCAAGATTGGCAACCTCAATATTAGTTCTGAATTGTTAGAAACCTTGTTACACGATAAGAAAGATACCAGGAAATGAACGTTGAATATGCCATCGTTGTAAAAAATAAAACAAGGCTGGAAACATTGATTGAACGATTGAATACAAAAGCTCAGGCCAAGTTTTATATCGAACATGCAGGAGGCGATTTCGAAGAGTATGAAGTTGAGCATGAAAAATTCCAGCAATCGCTTTCCCTTGTGCAGCGACAATTATCGGGTATTGTAAAGAACAAACTTGTGGAACGTTCCTTTGTTCCTTCTTTTTTATTCAATGAGAAGCAGGTAGTTGTAGTAGTTGGACAAGATGGCTTGGTAGCCAACACAGCTAAGTATGTAAACGGAATTCCTATTGTGGGAGTAAATCCTGATACTGAAAGATATGATGGGGTACTCCTTCCGTTTACACCCGGCAATTTTATGGAAGCTATTGAAAAAGTGATGCAACGCCAATATAATTTTCGCCTGGCTTCTTTTGCTGAAGCAAAATTAAATGATGGTCAGCGCCTGTTGGCATTTAATGACCTATTCGTTGGTGCAGCTTCACATGTTTCAGCCCGCTACAAAATAAAATATTCAAATAAAAACGAGGAGCATTCTTCTTCAGGTATTATTGTTTCTACCAAGTCTGGCTCAACAGGCTGGCTTAGTTCTATATTCAACATGGCTTATGGCATTCAAAGTTTTGCAGAGCATAACCAAAGGAAAGCAAAACATTTAAAGCCCGGTGATGAGCAATTAATATTTGCCGTAAGAGAACCTTTTGCAAGTAAAAAAACGCAAACAGGAATACAGGCAGGAATCGTAAGCAATGAAACTAACCTGGTAATAGAATCTTTTATGCCTGCTAATGGAATTATTTTCTCTGACGGTATTGAAACCGATTTCCTAAAATTTAATTCTGGGAGCATAGCCACTATTGGAATAGCAAAGGAAAAAGCAATATTGGTGACTATTTAGCAATAGCCTTACCCTTGATGCCTTTGGCTTGTATCTTCAAAAGCAATTTATTTATTGGATTGACTACCGGCAAAAACATAGCCCAAGTGAATGTTGAAGAAAATTACGAACGTACAAGTGTGCGATGGCGCCTGCTGCGCCACAGGCGGCAAGTAAAGCCTTATAGCAGTATCGCGGATCGCTACATCACTTAAATAGCAATAGTTATTTTACTCTACTGCTTTTGGTAGCCTGATTTCTTTTGACAGGGAATCCAGGTTAAGTAAGGACTGTTTTAACTGCTGCTGAAATCTGTTTTTCCACATTAACTTAAATACGATTTCGAAAAGCCAGTTCTTTGGCCGGTAATAATCGAGAGTAAACCGGGTTGTGTGCTCGCCAATTTTTTCCAGGGTGTAATACATGATACTATCATCATTTTCATCTGTTTCGCTAAATTCAATTCTTTCCGGGCTAAAAGAATAACTGCTTGCATATACCACCGTCTCTCCATTCTCCATAATGCACCGATACCGCACACCGACCCGTGGCAAAAAATGGTTCACCTCTTTTACTTGTTTTACGCCCTCCCTCCACCGGTTGCGATAGGTAACGTCGCCGGTTGCATGAAATAATGGAATGATGCCTACATCATACTCCCTGGAAACAGTAATCACTTTTGTTTTATTGGACAGGAGCAGTGGTGAAATAGGTTCCGGCTGTACGTCTTTTTTTAAAGGGCTTAGCTGAGTATAGCGGAAAGGAATGTCGCCGCTTTCAGTTTGTTTGGAACTTACATTCCATTGCATCCACTCCGCAAAGCCGGGAGGAGGATCGTTTGGCAACAGGCTGTTAGTAACCAACCAGTATTCGTGTTGTTCAATATCGTTCTTAAGCAACTGGTGAGCCACAATAACATCTCTGCCAAGAAGCTTCTGAAAATTTTTTACATTATAGCCTGTGAATTCGCCATAATGCGTGATCACTTTTAACGTGAGGTTGATAGCGGACGTACAGGCCTTGCATTGACAATAGCGACGGTATTCATAAGCCATTAACTGCCGATGAAAGGAACGAAACATGTTCTCTACCTGCCGGTACAATTCATCCAGGCGGGGAGCTTCGCCAAATTTGTAAAAGAGGATAGCATCTCCTTCAACTTCAGAAACCTCTAACCCCATCTGGTTGGTATTTATGAGAAGCTCGAGTAATTCCTGTATGATCAACCGGCTATGATCAATTTCTGTTTCATTGATAAACCGTGTAAAGCCACTTATATCAGGAATAAAAAGCAGCCCTTTGTTTTCCATTTTTTTAATAAAGTTACTGTGTTGTGAAGCTTCATTTCCGCTTTCGTGTCTGGTTATTTTCTTACATACTGCACAAACTTATTTTACTAAACAATAACCCCTACTTAATAAAAATAAAGCCCTCTTTTCCAGAGGGCTTTATCAACCAAGAGAGTTTTTATAGTTCACTTATTGTTGTTGTGTTCTTATGTAAGCAATGAGTGCATCTTTATTAGCCTGTGTTGTAAATACTGAAGAAAGTTGGCTAAAATTGCCCGGGTCAGATGCTTTTGCATAAGCTAGTTTAGCCAGGGCCAGCCTGTCTGTTTCTGACTTCACTAACAATAGTAACTGCCTTACCTGCTCTGTGCTGAAATACTCGGTAGAGGTGGAAAAAGCATTCTTTACATCAGTGACTACGCTGCTTTGGAAAAAATGATTACTGGCTTTTTGATACAACTGGTTAAAGCTGGCATCGGACATGGCTGTACGGTTACTATAAGAAGTTGAGTTATTATAACCTGTATTGCTATTAACCGCTCCGCCATTGGTGATAATATAATTATTCAATTCATCGCGACTTGCCTGTGAAGAAAATAATTCACCCAGTTGATTAAAATTATACGGATCGCTTGCTCTTGCATAAGCCAACTTGGTCAAAGCTAACCGTTCGCCTTCATTAGCTATTACGGAGAGTAGTTGTCTCAATTGTGCTGTACTGAAATAATTATTGGATGTATTCAGTGCATTTTTTACCTCCTCTATCCTGTTCGACTGAAAAAAATGGCCCTGCACTTTTTGTAACAACTGGTTGAAAGAAGCATCCGACATAGCTACACGATTGGTATAAGCCGCATTATTATCCGCTGTTGCCGTGTTAACGGTGGTGGTAGATGATCCACCTTTCAATACTACATAATCATCCAGGGCATCCCTGTTTGCCTCCGTGTTTAACACATCATACACGGTTGTGAAATTGTTTGGATCTGTCACTTTTAAGTAAGCCAGCTTGGCTAACTCAAGACGACTATTTTCAGCGTTCACCAATAACAATAATTGCCTCACCTGGCTGCTGGTGAAATTATTAGACGTTGTATTGAATGCGGTTTTTACCAGGCTGATTTTCTCAGACTGGTAACGTTTGGCTCTTACATTTTGATACAACTGGTTAAAGCTCGTACTGCTCATGGGCACACGGCCCTGGCTACCATATTGCTGTTGTTTTTTTCCTCGCTTTTCACTAAAGCTAACCAGCCCATTTGGCCTTACAGCTATGTTCATATCATAACCGGTTCTTGTCTGGAAAGTTTTAGAATAAATGGATTCACCAGACACGGGGGCATTCATAGCTCTATTGCTGTAAGTGCTGTTATTATTCCCCACCTCATAAACCTCCAGGCTATGCGATCCTGGTGTAAGGTTGGAAATTGTAACCATTTTACGGCCGTTGTTGGCAGTTGTGTTGTTAGAGTAGTAACTATTGCCATCAATAACTACCTGGTAATTACGGTTATTGTTGGCACCTGCAAATGTGAGGGTTACGTTTTGTGCTGTTAGGTAAAGCGACAAAAAACTAGTTAAGATTGTTGTT
>Ga0126307_10001013_pt1 | contig 18554 bp, 18 predicted proteins | sample Plot28_FD_89955 | JGI IMG/M metagenome (GOLD analysis project Ga0126307, IMG submission 89955) | Serpentine soil microbial communities from UC McLaughlin Reserve, CA, USA - Plot28 | ecosystem: Environmental > Terrestrial > Soil > Grasslands | place: USA: UC McLaughlin Reserve, Lake County... | reverse complement strand
GGGCCTGGATAAACCGTCTCTGGAACCTAAGGTCGCTTACGGGGAAGTTATCCAGGGCGCGGCGGGTCTGGGCGCCGAAGAGGGCCTCACGGGGGACCTTGACCTCCCCCATCGAGTCTCGTTCCACGCGGTGCGGTGTCTCTTGTCCTTTCATGTAAGGGCCTCCTTCGAGGGCGATTACGCCCGCCTCATATAGTCATATAATCCCTGGTGCAACGGTCGCATTATACGAGAGGTGATGTCTTGGATTCTCTACAGCACGCGCTTAAGGAGTGGGCGGTCGCCGTAAGGGCGCTGGAGCGCACAGAGACGGCGCTCGTCGTCAGGAAGGGCGGCATAAGGGAGAAAGCCTTCGCCGTGCCCCGGACTCGCTTCTTGCTCCTCCCCGGCTACGAGCACCAGAGGCCGGAACTACTGAAAGCGGAATACCGCGGCCTTATAGCAGATATCCCCGACCTCGCCGACGAGGGACCATTGCGATTCACTTCGTTCGCAGAGGTCGAGGGCGCCTACGAGATCTCTGAGGCCGAGGAGCTCTCGGCACTCGACCCACACCACATGTGGACGCCCGAGTACGTCGAGAGCCGCTTCAAGTGGCGTCCGAAGCAGCCATTGACCGTGCTCGTCCTGCGAACCTATCTGCTTCCCGAGACGATCGAGCTCCCGTACAGGGATGAGTACGGGGGATGCAAGTCCTGGATCGAGCTGGCCGAGGGCGTCTCTGTGGAAGGGGCGCGGGCCGCTCTCTCCGATGAGGGCTTCGATAGACTGGTCGAGCCTGCGCTCGAGGTTCTGGGCAGCCTCGAGCCAGCGCCGGTCGGCTCTTAAGGGGGCGCATGGGAACGGGAGCGATAACGATAGTCTTGATCTTCCTGCTCCTCTTCGTGAGCTGGCAGACGATCTATGCAGCCAACCGCGACCTCGCGAGGGCTAAAGCCTGGGGAGATCTCGCCCGCAAAGCCCTCCCCTTCGCCGCCCTGCTATTGATGGTGCTGAGCCTGTTCTTGGTCCAGAGCTACGGACAGGGGCAGGCGCTCCTGGCCTGGATGGCCGTCTCCGCTATCTTCATTGTCGGCGCCAGCTTCCTCTCCGTTTCCTCCCTGGAGCGAAGTGCCAACAGGGCCTTCCGCAGCGGCGATTACGCACGGGCGGTCGAGCTCTACGCGGAGTTGGTAGAGGAGAAACCGCTCGCCCGTAACAAAGCGTTTCTGGGGGCCGCCCTCGGGGCCTCTGAGCGTTACGAGGAGTCCGTGGAAACCTCGACGCAGGCGATCAAAGACGACCCCGAATACGGTCTCGCCTACTACAACCGCGCACTCGTGTTGCAGCGGATGGGGAAGACGAGCAGGGCCGTCAAGGACCTCGAGAAGGCGCAGGAGACGGATCTCCCCCGCCGCTTCCGGTCGGCCTCCCGGAGGATGCTGAAAGAGCTCTCTTGAAGCTCCTCTATCCGACGATCGGCGCGCTCGCCATCCTGGTTATCTTCACACTGCTGATCGGCCGTCAGAACAGAGACCTGTTGCGTGTGCGGGCCTATAGGGACTTCTTCCTGCGCCTGATCCCACCCCTCTCCACAGGCGTCTTTGTCGCGGGCCTGCCTTTCGTGATGAACCTCGCGACCATCGAGAACTACGGCTCGGTTCTGCTCGTCTACCTCGGCGGCGCCGCCATCCTGACGGTCCTGATGACCCGCGCCGTCACCCCGGACGAACGCAGGGCCGGTACCGCCTTCCGCAAGGGCGAATACGAGAAAGCGGCCGACCTCTACGATGAGATATCCGCCCGCCGTCCCCTCCCCCGTTATTACTCGGCCCTTGGTGCCAGCCTCGACGCTTCGGGCAACCCTGGCGCCGCCCTCGAAGCCACAGATCAGGCCATAAAGCTCGACTCCAGGTTAGGTATCGCCTACTACAACAGAGCCTCGGCCCTCGCCTCTCTGGGCGAGAGAGCCCGCGCCCGCGGCGACCTGCAGATGGTCTTCCAGGTCGACTCCAGCCGCACCCTCCGCCGCGCCGCCGCAGAAGCCCTGGAGACGCTGGAGAAGAACTAGCGCGAATGGAAGACGTTGAAACGTCTTCCATTCGCGCTAGTTCAGCTTGTCAGCTTGTTGTATTCGCTGAAAACGGGTCGCTTGCGGCGCTGTGTATGACGCGTGCCTTCCGCACGACGAGCCCTCAGCTCCTCGGCCCATAAGCAACCAAAAGCTGACAAGCTGATTTGCTGAAATGCTGACCAGCGCGGTTTGCAGGAAGTTCCCTTCCGGAAACCGCATTGACTATGTGACTTTCTTTTGAACGTTCTCCGCGGCGGCCCTGACCTCGATTCTGCCGTCGCGCACCCTGGTCTCGTAGCGAGATTGGGGGAAGACGGCCGGACCGTTGATAACCTTGCCGCTGCAAAGGTCGAAGCGGGACTTGTGCAGCGGACAGACCACGGTGTCGCCTTCACGGTCGCCCGCTTCGAGCGGACCGGAGAAGTGGTTGCACGTGGCGGCTATGGCGCAGACCTCGCCGGCAGTAGAGCGACTCAGCAGGACTCCTACACCATCGACCTCGACCCGGCGTAGTTCGTCTTGCGCCAATTCGGTTTCGTCCAGGACGGGAACGAACTCGTCGGGACCGGCTTCCTCGAAGACGTTCCTGTCGACGCGCAGCCCATAGTGGTAGGAGAGTTCCCCACCGAGATGGGCGGCCATGCCGCTGATGGAGTAACCCGCCAGAAAGGTTAGACGCCCGGCGTTCCTGCGCCCGGTAGCCCGGAGGACGAGCGAGACGACGCTAAGGACGAGCCCGATGGCGTTCAGAAGCCCGTGGGCCACCCCCATCCGCCTCGACCCGCCACTCAGGTACCGCCAGTCGGAGAGCCCCGTCACGGCGGCCCCTAACGCTCCCAACGTCCCGAAAACGAGCGAAGCATCGGCCGCGTGCCTTGCGGATTCTTTGCCCGTAGCAACGTCGAGTCCATCGAAGACGAGCGCCGCGGTCCAGGATCCTATCGGCACGTCCGTGAGGGCAGGGTGCAACGGCGCCTCGAGCCAGACGCCGTCGAGCACGTTACGCGCCGTCGTGCCGCCCGCGTCGACGGCCCCCTGCACCACCGGCTGAACTTCCTCGGCGATGTCGTCCAGAAAGGGCAACGCTTCGACCACGCGCTCCATAAGGGTCTCTGCCATCTCTTCCACCTTTCCGCTAGGAAACGTTCAGCACTATACCCTAACGAAGATAGTGCCATTCAGGCGCGCGCCTCGCTACCCGTCCCCTTCCAGGGCTCCCTCGTCGCGGCCAGGAGAGCGAACCAGTGTGCGACTAGGATGTACATATAGAGCGTCATCGCCAGGGACGCCGCGATCGTACCTCTTTCGTTCCAGATCAGGGGCCACTGCGCCGGGATAGCCTGCAACGCGAGCAGCAAGAAAGCCGTCGCCGCCCTGCCCCGCGCCAGCAGCAGCAAGACGCCGGGACCGAGCAGCACCAGGTAGTTATGCCAGGCGATGGGCGAGGCCAGAAGGGAGGCCGCAACTAGCACCCACAATCCCACCTCGGGGCCATGCCTTACGCTCATGGCGGTAAGCACGATGGCGATTATCCCAAGGACGTAGGCCAGGGGGACCATCCACGGAAGGGTCGCGACGTTCTGGGCGTAGGCGTTCTCCGTGAACAGCCGCGCCGCCGCTGAGGGCAGGGACGCGTTATCCCAGTAGGCGCTGACCGAGTGCTCCATCAAGACCCCGATGTAGTCCAGCGTCGCGCCGGGTCCTAGCACGACGATCCCGATGAGCGTGGCCACCGCCCCGGAGATGAGTGCGGCCAAGAGCGCCTTCCATCTCCGCCTCGCGAGCGGCCACAGAAGTACAGGAAGGAGCGAAGGTTTCAAGGCAACGACCAGGCCGAGGGCCGCGCCGGAGACCTCCTGCACGTTCCGCCTATCCGCCACCCAGGCCGCCACGAGCCCCAGGGCCAGCACAGGATAGACCTGCCCTAGCGCCAGCGTAGCGAGCAGCGGCGAAGAGAAGAGCAGCATCACGACCCCGACCACCGTCCACCCCGGCCTCAAGTGCAGCTCCTCTACGGTCCACGCCAGATAGCCGACGACCACGATAAGCGAGATCAGGACGAAGTCCCTGTACGCCGTGAGCGGCTCGAGCAGCCCAAGAGGCGAGATGAGCACGGTCCACAGTGGGGGGTTGAGGTTTACGAGCTCAACCCCCGTATCGTAGATGTTCTGTCCTTCCAGCATCGCCTTCGCCGAGCGCCAGAAGCTGTCGAAGTCGACGTGGAAAGCCATCGACTGCGTACCGATCCTATCCAGAGTCCCGCCCAGGTACTCGATATCCATCCACAGCGAGGCCGCAAGCACCCAGAAGCCGGCCGTAATAAGAGCCGCATCCCAAACCGTAGAACTCCCGCTCTTACGCACGTCTGGATCTCCACCCCGGATCAATCGAGACCATAAGGAGCATCATACGCGCTCGGAAGCATTTCAGCTGTCAGCATGTCAGCTTGTCAGACCGGTGGCGCGGGTCGTCGCTTTGCGGCGTCCGTCGAGGTGTCTGCTGTAGAGTTGTGCGGCGAGGCGCAGCCAGGTTGAGATCCTACGACGAGAAGCTGACTCGCTGACGAGCCGCCCGCAGGGCGGCGGGCTGACTTGCTGACCAGCTTTCAAACGCGGAGAGGGGGGGATTCGAACCCCCGACGCCGGGATTGCCGACGTAACGGTTTTCGAGACCGCCGCATTCAACCACTCTGCCACCTCTCCGCGCCAGAGTGTATCTACCGAGCCTCGCCCCTTCAACCACATCCCCCCTCCGCGATCATATCTGACAACCCTGTGCTTCGATCTCCGGTTTTCTCAGACGGCTCCGACTGTCTTCCGTCCTGTCTGCCACCCTTGCTCCACAATCAAGGCATTTGGAGACAAAAGACCTGCACATGGGCGTATTTGTGAGATCCGATAGGAGCAGGGATGATATTGATCGTCCAGCGAACTATGATCCTAAACTTCAGGAAAATCCTGGTCTTGCGGTGGTGGCGTGGAGAGTCTCCAAGGACAACCAGGCAGACTAGCAACCGCCTCCGGACTCTTCCCCTACGGGTCGCTGGGTTTGTGGCTGGGTTTATCGGGAAGATGGTAGAAAGTGGAGGTGTTGGCTGCGATCCCGACATTCACGGAGACTCTTGATGGTTCGCGGGGCACGTTTTCCGGGGTGAGGCGGTGACGAAGGGGAGCGCGACGAACGGGGCGACTGCGCGCCGCTACGCTGTGCTCTCGATCGCGGCTGCGGTGTTTACGATAGGGCTCAAACTCGGGGCCTATTACCTGACGGGGTCTGTCGGACTCTTCTCGGATGCGGCCGAGTCTGTGGTCAACCTCGTTGCCGCGGTGGCGGCGCTGTGGGCACTGACTTTAGCTGTTCGTCCTCCGGACGAAGAGCACGCGTTCGGCCACAACAAGGCGGAGTACTTCTCGAGCGGGCTGGAGAGCGCCCTTATAATTATCGCTGCGGCCTGGATCGGGGTTACGGCGTGGGGCCGGCTGATGGACCCGCAACCGCTCGAGAACGTGGGGCTTGGCCTCTCCATAACGCTCTGCGCTGCGGCGCTCAACGGGGTCGTCGCGCTCGTGCTCCTGCGGGCGGGAAGGAGGTTGCGCTCGATAACGCTGCGTGCCGACGCGCAGCACCTGCTCACGGACGTATGGACCTCGGTGGGCGTCGTGCTCGGGGTCGTGATGGTGCAGCTCACCGGGTGGCTGGTGCTCGACCCCCTGATCGGGCTCGTCGTCGCCGCGAACATCGTGTGGACGGGGTTCCGCCTACTACGCGACACCGCGCAAGGGCTGCTGGATCGGGCGCTACCGCCCGAAGAGCAGGAACTTATCTCAGGTGTCCTGTCCCGTTACGAGAATCAGGGGATACGGTTCCACGCTCTGCGCACGCGGGCGGCCGGGCAGCGCCGTTTCGTCTCGATGCACGTACTCGTTCCCGGCCGGTGGACCGTGAAGCGGGGCCACGATCTCTCCGAGAAGATAGAGGGAGAACTCGCGAACGCCCTGCAGGGAAACACCACGTTCTTCATCCATATAGAACCATCAGAGGACCCTGCGTCCTTCGAAGATCAAAACCTCGACAGGGAACGCCCGGACCCAGAAGGGGCATAACAGTGGTATCCGGAAGGGTCAACCCTTCCGGATACCACGCTGTCAGCATTCAGCTTTTTGTCTTGGCTGAAAACTGACCGCTGATGGCTGACAGCACGATCTGCAGAGGGTCAATTGACCCTCTGCAAATCGCTTTAGCTACACTTCGAGTACCCGCAGGAGTGGCAGACGATGCAGCCTTCCTGGCGGGTCAGCCCGCTGCCGCAGTCGGGGCAGGCACCGATGATCGGGAGCTCGCGGGTGTCTGGAAGGCTGTCCTCGATCAGGTAGTGCTCGGCCATGGCCCTCGCCACGCCATCGGGGACGGAGAGGACTGCGTTCGGTCCTACGCCGGCGGGGTGGCCATCCTGGATACCGCGGAGCTGGTGGACCACCTCGGCAGGGTCGGCGCCGTGGGTAAGGGCCATCGTGATCATACGCCCCAGGGCGTCCGAGAACGCGGCGGCCGTGCCGCCGGGCTTGCCGAGGATGACGAAACACTCCCTCGGCCCGAACTCGTCGTTGTTCATCGTGACGTACATCGAGCCGTGTCCGGTACGGATCTTCTTGGTCACGCCCGTCAGGGTGCGCGGCCTCCCGTTGCGCGCCTCGGCGAGCGAGGAGAAGGTCTGTGGCTGGGCCGCAGCACCCTCAGGGGGTGTAACAGGGGGTGCCGTCGGCGCCTCGGGAGAGGCGGGCGTCATGGTCGGTCTCTCCCCGCCCGTCTTGCCCGTCGACAGGACCTGAGCGTCGCGCGAGCCATCGCGGTAGACCGCTATCCCCTTACAGTTCAGGGCGTAGGCCTGGCGGTAGGCGTCCTCGACGTCCTCGGGCGTCGCGTCGTTTGGCAGGTTGATGGTCTTGGAGATACCCATCGAGGTGTACTTCTGGAAGGCGGCCTGCATCCTGACGTGCCACTCGCTAGTAATGTCGTGCGAGGTGACCCACACGCTGCGCACGTCGTCGGGGACCCCTTCGACGTCGCGCACGGAGCCGTGCTCGGCGACCGATCTCATCAACTCCTCCGAGTAGAAGGCGCGCTCCTTGGCGAGCTTGACGAACTCGGGGTTGACGTCTGGCATCTCCATGTCGGCCTGCCGGCGCATGAAGGCCACGGCGAAGAGCGGCTCTATGCCGCCCGAGCAGCCGGCGATCATCGAGATCGTACCCGTAGGGGCTATGGTGGTGACGGTCGCGTTGCGGACCCGGTCGCCACGCGCCTGGTGGCGCGAACCCACGTAGTTGGACATAACGCCGCGCTCCTCGGCGAGGGCCCGGCTCTCCTCCCAAGCCTCGTCGTCAACGAACTTCATTACCCGCTCGGCGAAGGCGAGGCCCTCTTCCGAGTCGTATGTGATGCCCAACTTTATGAGGAGGTCGGCGAAGCCCATGACCCCGAGCCCGACACGTCGGTTCCCACGGCTCATCTGGTCGATCTCGGGCAGGGGGTAGTTGTTCTGCTCGATGACGTTGTCCAGAAAGCGGATCGCGGTGTGTACCGTATCCCTCAACTCATCCCAGTCGACCTCTTTCGTATCCTCGCGGTAGAAGCGCTCCAGGTTGATCGAACCCAGGTTGCACGAGTCGTAAGGCGGCAGGTGCGCCTCGGAGCACGGATTCGTAGACTCTATCGGGAACTGCGGCGTCGGGTTGTCGTCGTTGATCTTGTCTATGAACACGACGCCAGGTTCGCCGTTGAGATGCGCCCCCTCGACGATCTTCCTGAACAGGTCCCTGGCGCGAACGGTCTTCATGACCTCCCCGTCGCGGGGGTTCTTGAGCTCGAAGTCTGAATCAGCCTCGACGGCCTCCATGAACTCGTCGGTTATGGCGACGGAGATGTTGAAGTTGTTGATCTGGTCGTTGTCCTTCTTGCAGGTGATGAACTCCTCTATATCGGGGTGGTCGACCCTGAGGATGCCCATGTTCGCCCCGCGCCTCGTCCCGCCCTGCTTGATCTTGTCCGTCGAAGCATCATATATAGCCATGAACGAGACGGGGCCGGAGGAGACCCCCATCGTGCTCTTGACCAAATCGTTCTTCGGACGCAAACGAGAGAAGCCGAAGCCCGTCCCGCCACCACTCTTGTGGATGATCGCCTGGTGCTTGAGGGTGTCGTAGATGCCGTCTATGGAGTCCTCGACCGGCAACACAAAGCACGCGGAAAGCTGCTGCAGCTCCCTGCCAGCGTTCATGAGGGTCGGCGAGTTCGGCATGAACCTCCGACTGAGCATCATCTGGAGGAACCTCTCCCTCGACTCTTCGTAGAGCCTCTGGGCCTCTTCACCCTCCTTGAAGCGGAACTCGCCCTCGGCGATGTTCGACGCGACCCGCAAGAACATATCGATGGGTTCCTCTACAGGCTCGCCCTTCTCGTTCTTTTTGAGGTAGCGCTTCGCCAGCACGGCGCGCGCGTTCTCGGTGAGTTCTAAGTCTGCAAGCCTGTTACGGTCTACCTCCATACTCATCCTCCCTATTCTACCGCTCGTTGCTCTTATTCCATCACCGGATTCGGCCCCGCTATACCCCAAATCGCGGGTCCCGGTCTCTACCTGCCGTTGCCCATCCCCGAGCCGGCGAGGCGCACGAGCTCGGTGCGGAACTGGTCCACGTCCGTGTACTGTCTATACACGGAGGCGAACCGCAGGTACGCGACCATGTCCATCCTCCTGAGCCGCATCAACACCATGTCCCCGAGACGCCTCGAGGTCACCTCGTGGCGCCGCCGCTCGCGGAGCTCGGCTTCGATCTCATCGACGATAAGCTCCACTTCCTCATCGGTGACCTGCTGCTTGGCACAGGCCTTCGCCAACCCGGACCTCAACTTCTCCCGATCGAAAGGCTCCTTCCCTCCGTGGCGCTTGATCACCATCAGCCTCAAAGGCTCCCGCCGCTCGTACGTCGTGAACCGCTTCCCGCACGACCGCGATAGACACTCCCTGCGCCTGCGAACGGCGTCCTTCGTCTCCGAAAGCCGCGAATCTATCACCTTTGTGTCCTCGAAATCACAGTACGGACACTGCATCTCATGACCCCCATCACTCCAACACCACATCTGGTACCGTGAAAACCTAGCACACTATATTTTCGAGATGCAATACCCACGGAATTTACCTTAACTTAAGGTTAAATTGACACTAAACTCTCGAATGCCCCTTCGTTAGCGGAATATGCTCCGAACACCACACCCGCAAAATTTTTCAAAGAATTTTTCATATCCACACAATATCGGCGAATATCCCGCAAATCACGCACCGTTATGTTGAGGTCCACTGATGACCTTATAGCACTACATGAGACTAAGTTTACTATGCCAATAACTGTTTACCTCAGGTTGAAGTATATTGTATAGTATGCTATCGACTCTATGGAAAGGGAGATTCGGTGGTCTTCCCGGGTCTCTGACGGCGATTCTGGAAGAAGTCGCGGAGCTGTGCGGCGGCGCTTTCTTCGAGCAGTCCGCCTTCGACGAGGAGGGTGTGATTGAGGCGTTTGTCGGCGGGGATGTTGTGGAGGGTTCCGGCGTATCCGGCTTTAGGATCAGGGGCCGCGTAGACCAGGCGCGAGAGACGGCTCGCGTGGGCGGCGCCCGCGCACATGGGGCACGGCTCCAGGGTGGCGTAGAGGGTGCAACCGGTCAGGCGCCAGCCGCCTGTGGCGGCGGATGCACGACGGATCGCGAGTAGCTCGGCGTGGGCGGTGGGATCCCCGGTAGCCTCACGCTCGTTGGCGGCAACTGCCAGGACCTCCCCTCCCCTGGCGACGACAGCCCCGACGGGAACCTCGCCCTTTACGGCCGCGCTCTGGGCGGCGAGCAGGGCCCGGCGCATCATCCCTAGATCTGTAGCCCTCCCGGAGTCTGCTTCGATCCTCTCGTGCATGGAGCGATAATATAGCAGGGAGATAGTAGGATGAGTTAGAGACCGTAGATCCGAGCAGGGCAAAGTAAGATGAAGGTTGTGGAGGCTGCACTCGGTATTCTGTTCGTAGGACTCGCCTTGACCGGTGTGCTTCTTCTTAACCTCTTCCCCTACGCGCCGTCCTCACTCGCAGGTTGGGTGTTGCTCGTAGTCGTCGGAATTCCGTTGTATGTGTTGCTCGAAGGGCTTGGTGAACTCGTCTTTAACGACAAGGTCGGGAGACGCATCTCCGACAAGGACTTCTCCGGCGCGCGAATTCTCTTTGGTGTCGTTCTAATGCTCGCGTTCTATGGGATAGTATATCTAGTCTGGCAAGCCATCAACGAGTACGTACGTCCATACTTCACTCACCTGTTCGGTTAGAGTGTTTGATTCGCCAAACCCACCCTAACTGCGAGCAGAGGATCCCGCAACGCTTTTCAACCGGATCCCGAGAGCCCGCGAATTATCGAAGGCGGATGGGGATGGGACAATACGGGTATCGTCCCGGTTCGTCTTAGAGAGGAGCAGCGGTATGCATATCGCCTTCACAGACGCCGAAGATCTGGACTACTTGATGGGCGAGGATCGTCACGTACCGCCCGGCGTCCTCGAGCAGAAAGTGGGCCAGCGCGAGATACTCGTGCTATGGTACGACGATCGACGTGCCGGGGCCCTGCGCTACGGCCACTTCTGGGACGAAATCACTTTCATGAACATGCTTTGGGTCCAGGAAGAACTGAGAGGCAGAGGCTTCGGCACACGGCTCATCACGTTCTGGGAGAACGAGATGCGCGAGTTAGGCCACGACATGGTCATGACCTCGACCCTCTCGAACGAGCGCGCGCAGCACCTCTACCGCAGGCTCGGCTACAAGGACTGTGGTTCCTTGCTCATGCCCGACGAACCGCTGGAGATCCTGTTCCTGAAGAGGCTGCACTGAGGGTTCCTGGCGAGCTCTGACTCTCCAGACCTCGAACTCCGCGTAACTCGAAACCCAAGATGCCCGCCCAAGCGCGAACAGGCCACCATCTACGACCTGCCGACCAACCTGAAGGCTGAACGAGCTGTACCAGGTACGGGTGATTGCCAACGGCAAGACGGAGCCATCCACCGCCCTCCTCTGCGAGACTAGATTCCCGCTTTCGCGGGAATGATATATGGTAGGGCTCCTCTTTGCGCCCGCAACCCGAACGCGGTCCCATTCAAACGGACTCGATATAAATCTAAGCCTATGACGTAGGTTTATGCTTAACTTGAAGAACACGTTTACACTACCTACGGAAATGCGCTTTGCATTCCTCTTTGCCAAATGTCCTGCAAATTAGCCTGTTTTACTCTGTAGTGTGCACCTCAGGTTCAATGTTGCGAGGTGGTTGGGCTGTGTTCTGTACTGCCGTTGACGCTTGCCCACTGGCGGGCAGAGAGGCCCCAGAGGGCTATGAAGCCTGCGGCGGCGGATTCGTCGAAGGTGCTGTTGGGATCGTAGGTGGCGAGGTCTTTGCTGTAGAGGGCGTTCGGGGCGGTGCGGCCTGCGATGATGCAGTTGCCCTTGTAGAGCTTGAGGCGGACGGTACCGGTTACGGTCCTCTGAGTCTCTGTGATGAAAGCGTCGAGGGCTGACTTGAGGGGGGTGAACCACAGGCCCTCGTAGGTGAGTTCGGCGTAGCGTTGTTCGACCGTCGTCTTGAAGCGGAGAACGTCTCTGGTTAGGGTCATGGTCTCGAGTTCGCGGTGGGCGGCTATGATGGTGAGGGCTGCGGGGCATTCGTAGATCTCCCGGCTCTTTATTCCGACCAGGCGGTCCTCGACCATATCGATACGTCCGACGCCGTTAGCGCCGGCGACGGCGCCCAGCTCGGCTATGAGGTTGACCAGCGGCAGCTCTTCCCCGTCGAGGGTCGTCGGCAGTCCTTCTTGGAAGCCGATCTCGACGTGCTCTGGCTCGTCGGGGGTATTCTCGGGAGAATTCGTGAGTTCGAAGACGTCCTCGGTGGGCTCGTGGTCGGGGTCTTCTAGGGGTCCCGCCTCGATGGAGCGACCCCAGAGGTTCTCGTCCACGCTGTATGGGGACTCTTTCGTCGTTGGGACGGGGATGCCGTGCTCCTCGGCGTAGGCCATCTCCTCGGGGCGGCTCATGTTCCAGTCGCGGACGGGGGCGACGACGGTCAGGTCCGGGGCAATGGAGGCAGTCGTCACGTCGAAGCGGACTTGATCGTTGCCCTTGCCCGTCGAGCCGTGCGCGATGTGCGTCGCCCCGACCTCCCGCGCGGCCTCGACGAGCCTCTTCGCTATGAGCGGGCGCCCGAGGGCCGTGAAGAGCGGGTATTTCCCACCGTAGAGCGCGTTCGCCTTTATCGCAGGGGCGACGTAGTCTCGGGCGAACTCCGCCCTTGCGTCGCGCACGAAGGCGTCTGTAGCCCCTATCTCGAGCGCCTTGGCCTTAACATCCTCCGAAGGCTCTCCCTGGCCGAGATCCAGGTACATCGCGTAGGGCTTTGCTCCCTGCTCTTCGAGCCACTTTACGCAGACGGAGGTGTCCAGGCCGCCCGAGTAGGCGAGCACGACCTTCTTTCCTTCCAGCATGATCCCTCCTGGATAACTACTCGACGTTGCCGGCGGGCCGCGTCCTCGCCCGGCAGACGTCGGCGATAAGGTTTGCCACCTCTCCGGCCGCGTCAGCGTCGGGGGCTACGGCGAGCACGGTGTCCTGGCCCGCGACGGTACCAACTATCTTCAGCCCCTTCACCCTGTCGAGAACGCTGGAGACGGCGCCGGCCGTACCGTCGCGGGTGTGGATGACGACCTGGTTCTGGGCGGGCACGATCCCGATGACGAAGCTGGGGAGGACCTCGATACCGGCGGAACCGGCATCGTGCGGCAACGCCAGGTATCGGCTTCCGACCTTGAGGACCCCGAGCTCGGCGAGATCTCGGCTCACGGTCGCCTGGGCGACCTCCACACCCTCGTCCGCGAGAGCCCCGACGACATCCTGCTGGGTACCGAGGTCGCGCTCGGAGATGAGGCGCAGTATGAGATCCTGCCTCGTCGTCTTGTCCACGTGCGCCATCGTCGCTCCCAAAACCGTCCTCCTACTTGAGATGCTCCAGCCCGAGGTCCTCCTCGTAGCCGAGAGCCAGATTCATGTTCTGTACCGCCGCCCCAGAGGCGCCCTTGAGCAGGTTGTCGACCGCCGAGAAGAGCATCAGCTTCCCCGCCCTACCGTCGACCGCCGCCGAGAGCCTGCACCTGTTGGTGTTCGCCACGTGCGCGATCTGTGGGTACTCCTCCCGCGCCTCCACGAACGCCCAGTTCTCATAATCCTCCGCGTACCAGCCCAGGATCTCCTCAGCCTCAGGTACCCATTCCACGTCGACGACGATGGTCTCGAGCTCCCCACGCGTAATGGGGATGAGGTGCGGTACGAACGTCACCTCCGGCACCTCCCCCACACGTCGCAGGATCGTCTCGATCTCGGGCGTGTGCCGATGCCGCGGCGCCCCGTATGCGCCCGCACTCTCGTTCACGCTGACGAAGTGTGTCTTAACGCTTGGCCTGGCCCCGGCGCCGCTCACCCCCGAGAGCGCGTTTATCGTCACGGAGCGTATCCCATCCATCCGCCTCACTACCGGCGCCAGCGCCAGAATGGCCGCCGTCGGATAGCATCCAGGGTTGGCGACGAGCCTCCCAAGCGCAGCCCCAAAGATCTCGGGCAACCCGTAGTGTGCCTCCGCGAGGAGCTCGGGCACGGGATGCTTTCCGTACCACTCCGCGTATAGCCCCTCGTGGGCCAACCGGAAGTCCGCCGAGAGGTCGATCACCAGGCGGGTCCCCGACCGCAGCAAATCCCTGACCGTCTCGGCGCTCTCGCCATGACCGTAGGCCACGAAGGCCACATCCAGGCCTTCGATCTCCTCGGGCGACACGTACGTTCCCTCGACGGCGAGCTGCGGATGGACGTCCGAGATCCCAAGCCCCGCATACCCACGCGACGCAACACCCAGCGCCCCAACCTCGGGATGCCCGGCGAGCAGCCGCACCAGCTCTACCCCAGCGTACCCACCCCCGCCATAAACGCCTACCTTGAGTCCCATGCCGCCCATTGTAGGGCTTCCGAATATTTATTCAAGTTTCTGCATAAACTGGTTGACGCTCCCACACGCGGGTGCGACAATACGCCCCCGTGATGAATAAAGATTCAACAATCGGAATAAAGTCTCGCTCCGGTGGTGCAGCGTCTGCGGCCGGCTTTGTGGCTGCCGGGATTGCCTGTGGAGTACGCGAGGCTGGAAGGCGGGATCTCGGGCTCCTCTTCTCCGAGCTTCCCTGCGAGACGGCGGCCGTGTTCACCCGCAACGTCATCAAGGGTGCGCCGCTCGTAGTGACGCGGGAGGCTGTCGAGACCGGCGGGGTGCGGGCGGTCGTGGCGAACAGCGGCAACGCCAACACGGCGACCGGCGAGCGGGGCATCGAGGACGCCCGTATCATGCAGCAGCTCGCGGCCGAGGCGCTAGGGCTAGGAGCCGCAGAGGTCGCGGTAGCTTCGACCGGCATCATCGGTGTCCACCTGCCGATGGACAGGATCTCATCCGGTATAAGGGCGGCGTCCGGCGCACTGGATGAGGGCGGGAGGGGCTTTGCTGAGTCGATCCTTACCACCGATACTCGCGCAAAGGAGGCGGTCGTACGGGTCGAGATCGGGGGCAAAACCATCACGGTCGGAGGGACGGCCAAGGGGAGCGGCATGATCCACCCGAACATGGGCACCATGCTCGCCTTTCTGACCACAGACGTCGCCGTCGAGAAGAGTTGTCTACAGGAGACGCTGAACCGGGTTACGGATCGCACCTTCAACCGCGTCGTGGTGGACGGAGACACCTCCCCTAGCGATATGGCCCTCCTTATGGCCAACGGCGCCGCGGGTAACGAGCCGCTTACGCCCGATTCACCGGACTATCCAATCTTCGCCGAGGCTGTCGAAGGAGTGGCGCGAACGCTGGCCAAGGAGATCGCACGTGACGGCGAGGGGGCGACCAGGCTCGTCGAGGGGGTCATCGATGGCGCGGCGAGCGAGGAGGCTGCGGCGGCGCTTGCGAAGAGCGTCGTAGCGAGCAACCTGGTCAAGGCGGCCGTCTTCGGCGAGGACGCCAACTGGGGAAGGGTGCTCACAGCGATGGGTTACTCTGGGGTTACGTTCGATCCTGACAAAGTAGATCTCTGGTTCGGTCCGATCAAGGTCTTCTCCGGTGGAGAGCCCACAGCGCACGAGGAGGCCGAGGCCAACGCGGCGCTCGCCGCCGGCGAGGTGAAGATCACCGCCCGCCTCGGTGAGGGTTACGTTTCGGCGACTGCCTGGGGCTGTGACCTGAGCTACGAGTACGTCAGGATCAACGGGAGCTACCGTACATGAAGCCCCTCGTGATAAAGGTTGGGGGAGGCGCGCTGGCCGGAGGCGCGCTCGAGGATCTGCCCGATCTCGTGTCGGCGGGTCACAGGGTCGTCATCGCCCACGGCGGCGGCATCCAGCTAACCAGGATGCTCGACGCGCTCGGGATCCCCACCCAATTCCACGCGGGGCTTAGGGTAACGGACGAAAGGGCGTTGGAGGTCGCCGAGATCGTGCTGGCCGGGGGCGTGAACAAGAACTTCGCACGCGGGTTAGGCGCCCTCGGCTTGCGGACCGTGGGCATCTCGGGGACCGACGGGCCGACGCTACTTGTCGAGCCGGTCCCGGAGCTGGGCCGGGTTGGCAAGGTCGTGCGAGTCGAGGGGCACCTTATCGAGGTTCTCTGGACCGGAGGGTTCGTCCCTGTCGTCGCACCGCTCGGACTTGGTCCCGAAGGCGCATACAACGTCAACGCCGACGCGGCCGCTGCGGCGCTCGCCATCGGACTCGGGGGCGGACACTTGTTCCTGCTCACCGACGTGGACGGGCTCCTGGAGGACGGTGAGGCAGTCGAGATGATCACCCCCGAGCGGTGCGAGGACTACGTCGACCGTGGGCTCGCGGCGGACGGGATGGTACCCAAGCTGAGGGCCGCGGCAGAGGCCGCCCGCGGCGGAGTGGAGGCCTGGATCCTCAACGGCAACAGGAGAGGCACGCTCGCGGCGGCGATCGCGGGCGAGCGGGTCGGAACTCTCGTATCCGAAGGAGTCGCGGCATGCAAGCAGTGATGGAGACCTACAAACGTCTGGGGATAGCGCCAACCGGTGGCGAGGGTAGCTGGCTCTTCGATAGCGAGGGTAACCGTTACCTGGACTTTATAGGTGGGATCGCGACGAACTCCCTGGGGCACGGCCACCCGGCGCTCGTCGGGGCTATACAGGAGCAGGCCGGCAAGCTCATACATTGCTCCAACCTGTATGAGATTCCGATCCAGGCCGAGGTCGCGGAGATGCTCGCCGCTGCGACGGACTTCGACAGGGTCTTCTTCTGCAACTCCGGGGCCGAGAGTGTAGAAGCGGCGATCAAGGTGTCGCGCAAGTACGCCCACGACACCTACGGTCCTAATAAGCACGAGATCCTGACGTTCTCGAAATCGTTCCACGGCCGCACCTACGGTGGTCTCACCGCCACAGCCCAGCCCGCACTAAAGGACAGTTTTGGCCCGATGCTGCCAGGGATAGTTCACGCTCCCTTCGGCGATCTCCAAGCCGCAGAGGCCCAGGTCGGTCCGCAGACGGCGGCCGTGCTCGTCGAACCGATCCAGGGCGAGGGCGGCGTGAACGAACCGCCCGAGGGGTTCCTCGAAGGATTGCGCGGGCTTTGCGACGAGCACGGGGCGCTACTCATCTTCGACGAGGTTCAGACCGGCGCGGGACGCACGGGACACCTGTACGCGTACCAGGGGACAGACGTCGTCCCCGACGTGCTCAACAGCGCCAAGGGACTGGGTGGCGGCTTCCCCGTCGGGGCGATGATGGTCAAGGAGGAGTACGCTGCGCTCGGACCAGGCAACCACGGCTCCACCTTCGGGGGCAACCCTCTGGCGATGGCCGCCGTTAAGGCCGTGCTCGGCGTGGTGAACGACCCTGACTTCCTTCAAGAGGTGCGGTTCAAGGGGACCGTGCTCAAGAACGCGCTCGAGAGGCTGGCGGAACAGGTCTCCGGCGCGGAAGTGAGGGGTGAAGGACTCCTGATCGGATTCGACCTCGGCGACGCCGGCCTTGCCGGAGCGGTCTTCGAGCACTGCCTGGATCATGGCGTCCTCGTCAACCTGGTGGGCGGCACTACCATCCGTATGGCGCCGCCGCTCACCGTAAGCAGAACAGAGGTACGGGCCGCGCTCGATACCTTTCGAAGCGGCGTGTACGAAGCCATAGAGGCGGCCGTACCCGAGGCGGCGGTAGCATGAGCGTGGTGATCCCTGACCTCCAGGGCGCCCCCCCGTCCCTCCTCTCGGGCCGCGACTGCCTGACGCTCGCGGAGTTCGCCCCTGAGGAGATATCCCTTATCCTGGACGAGGCCGTTCGCATAAAGACCTTGCAGAAGAGCAGCATCCCGTACAGGCCCCTGCGCGGGCGCACGCTCGCGATGGTCTTCCAGAAGCCATCCAACAGAACCCGTGTCTCCTTCGAGGTCGGGATGTACCAGCTCGGCGGCCACGCGCTCCACTTGAGCCCCGAGGAGATCCAGATCGGCAAGCGCGAGACCCCCTCTGATACGGGCCGCGTGCTGGCCCGTTACATCGACGCCATTATGGTCCGCACCTTCGACCACGGGGACCTCGAAGAACTCGCCGGGGCCGCCGACGTCCCCGTAGTAAACGGCCTCTCGGACACCCACCACCCTTGCCAGGCCCTCGCCGACCTCATGACCGTGCGCGAGGAGTTCGGTTCGGTTAAGGGAGTCAAGATCTCCTACGTCGGCGACGGCAACAACGTGGCCCATTCCCTCACCATAGCCTGCGCCCTGACCGGAGCAGAACTCACCATCGCCCACCCCGAAGGACACGGTCCGGAAAGAGAGATCGTCCAGCTCGCCGGATCTCTTGGCGCCCCCCCGCACCTTACAGAGGACCCTGGCGAGGCCGTCAAGGGTGCCAGGGTCGTCTACACCGACGTTTGGGCTAGCATGGGACAGGAAGCCGAGGCCGAGGAGCGCAAGGAGAAGTTCGTCCCTTACCAGGTCGATGAGGGGCTAATGGCCCTCGCCGCAGAAGACGCCGTCTTCCTGCACTGTCTGCCGGCCCACAGGGGCGAGGAGGTGACGGCCGGGGTCATAGACGGTCCGAGGAGCCGCGTCTTCGACCAGGCCGAGAACCGCCTGCACGCCCAGAAAGCGTTGCTCTATCTGCTCATGGGTTGATCCCGGACGGTTCGTTATTGGGGCGGGTTTGAAACCCGCCCCTACAACCATGGGTCGCGGCCCACCCCTACACGCGACAAAGGCCGGGTCGATGCCCGGCCTTTGTCCTTTCTCTTGCTTCTCGGGTTCTACGCCGGAGTAACGTTCTCCGCCTGCATTCCCTTACGCCCCTGGGTCGCCTCGTACGTCACCTTGGCGCCCTCGTCGAGAGT
>Ga0126307_10001010_pt1 | contig 18562 bp, 20 predicted proteins | sample Plot28_FD_89955 | JGI IMG/M metagenome (GOLD analysis project Ga0126307, IMG submission 89955) | Serpentine soil microbial communities from UC McLaughlin Reserve, CA, USA - Plot28 | ecosystem: Environmental > Terrestrial > Soil > Grasslands | place: USA: UC McLaughlin Reserve, Lake County... | reverse complement strand
GCTGCCGGTGGTCCGCCCGCGTCTTAAGGTACGACCGTGCTGCTGGGCACGCTGTACGAGTGGCTGTTGCTGCTTCACATCCTCGGGGCGATGGTGTGGTTCGGCGGCCTCGTCGCGCTGCTCGTGCTCGCGACGCGCATGCTGCGCCGCCGGGACCAAGACGAGGTCGCGCGGTTCGTCGGCAATCTGCGCGTGGTCGGCCCCGTCGCGCTCGCGCCGTCGGCGGCTCTCGTCCTCGCGTTCGGACTCTGGATGGTTATCGACAACGACGCGTGGGATTTCGGCCAGACGTGGATCTGGGTCGCGCTCGTCCTCTTCGCCGGGGCATTCGTCGTCGGCGCGGGCTTCCTGAGCCGAGCAGCGATCGGCGCCGAGCGAGCCGTCGCGGCGGGCGACGAGGCTCAGGCTGCGGCGATGCTCCGGCGCTGGTCGTGGGGCATCGGACTGATCGTCCTGCTGCTCGCCGCCGCGACCTGGGACATGGTGTTCAAGCCCGGCCTCTAACGGGCCGACCGAGCGCACGCCAGCCCGTCGGCGCATCCACGAAGAACCGCAGCACGTCGATCATCATCGAGCCGGTCGTTCGGCAGGACGAGGTCGTCGCCGACGGCGTACGCGGTGTTGAAGACCCCGTGTCCGGGAGCGGCTCGATGGCGCCGTCGAGACCGTGTCGCGCGCTGAGCTCGTCGAAGTCCACGTCGACAGCAGGCGGAAGCTCCACCAGACTCGGTCGGCGCAGAGGGATCGAGGAAAGGGGCATTCGTGAGCCTGACTCAGTACTACACGGCGACCAGCCTCGACGGCTTCATCGCCGACCCCGACCACTCCCTGACGTGGCTGTTCTCTCGCGCGCGCGACGAGGACGGCCCGCTCAGCTACAGCGACTTCATCGCCGGCGTCGGGGCGCTCGCGATGGGCTCGACGACCTACGAGTGGATCCTCGACCACGAGTTTCGCGACAAGGATCCGGAGGACTGGAAGTGGCCGTACGAGATCCCGTGCTGGGTCTTCACGCACCGGCAGCTCCAGGTCGTCCCCGGCGCGACGGTCGAGTTCACTAGCGCGGACGTCGCGACGGTGCATGCCGGGCTGGTCGCGGCCGCGGGCGGGAGGAACGTGTGGCTCGTCGGCGGCGGCGACCTCGTCGGCCAGTTCGCGGACGCGGGGCTGCTCGACGAGGTGCTCGTCACGATCGCGCCGGTCACGCTCGGTGCCGGCGCGCCGCTGCTGCCGCGCCGGATCGAGCTGCGTCTCGCCGAGGTCGCGCAGAACGGCGACTTCGTCGCGGCGAGGTTCGGAGTCGTGCGCTGAGGCCTGCGTCTCGGCGCGGAGGGGCCGCCCGAGCGGCCCCTCCGCGGTCGACGCTCATTCGTACTGGAGTGCGTGCAGGACGTTCAGCCGTGCCGCGCGCCGCGCCGGCAGGATCGCCGCCAGCATCCCGGCGACGATCGCAACGCCGACGAACACGGCGAGCGACTCGAACGGGACGGCGAACGTCAACCCGTTGTCGGAGAGCATCTCCGTGACCAGGAAGGCGAGCGTCATGCCGAGGCCGATCCCGAACGTCGCCCCGATCAGCGCGGTGATGACGCTCTCGTACCGGATCATCCGCCGCACCTGCCGCCGGGTCATCCCGATCGCCCGCAGCATCCCGAGCTCGCGCGTCCGCTCGAACACCGAGAGGACAAGCGTGTTCACGATCCCGAACAGGCTGACGATCACCGACAGGCCGAGCAGCGCGAAGACGATGTTCAGCACCTGCGTGAAGCCCTTGATCTGTGCGCTCTTGAACTCGTCGCGAGTCTGGACTTCGGCGTTCGGGAACGCCGCGAGGCCTTGCTCGAGCTTCGTCGTCATCGCGTCGGAGGGGTCGCCCTGGACGTTGAGCAGCGTGTAGTCGTTACCGCGGGTGACGAACGTCCGATCGAACGTGGCGAGCGAGATCGAGATGTCACCGAACGGCGAACCGCCCTTCGGCTCGTCGAAGATCCCGATGACGTGCACGTGGAGCACGGCGCCGGTCGGGGTCTTCAGCGTCAGCGGCGAGCCGACGGTGAGCGCGTTGTCCTCGGCGTACGCCTTCTTGACGAACGCGCCGTCGCGGCCGAGCCGGGCGGCGACGTCGCCGGAGCCGCTCGACCAGGTTGCGTCGACGACCTGCGACATGTTCTCGTCGACCCCGTTGACACCGACGGTCTCGTTGCCGAGCTTCGCCTCACTGCTGCGGATCTCGGACACGAGCTGGACGCCCGGGATCGCGGCGGCCGCCTGAGCCGTCTTGCTCGGCACCGGCGCGCCCTCGCCGACGACCGCGTAGTCGGCGACGAAGAGCTCGTCGACCGACGCCGAGAAGGCCGCCTTGGCTCCCTGGCCGAGCACTGCGACGAACGTGATCACCGAGAGTCCGATCATCAGGGCGCCGGCCGTTGCCGCCGTCCGCGACGGGTTCCGGATCGCGTTCTGCCGTGCGAGCTCGCCGGCGGAGCCGCCGAGGCGGGCGCCGGGCGCGCCGAGGACCGACGCGAGCGGCTTGACCAGGCGCGGAGAGACCATCGAGACCGCACGGAAGAGGAGGACCGCGCCGAGGCCGAACGTGATCAGCCGCGCCGCTGTGCCCGCCGACGTCGCGAGCACGCCGTAGGCGAGCAGCCCGGCCGCCGCGACGACGACGAGCACTGCGCCTGCAGTCCCGAACCGCGCGAACCGCGACGGGGGCAAAACCGCTCCCTCGCGAACGGCGGCGATCGGCTGGATCCTGGTCGCCCGGAGGGCCGGCCTCAGGCTCGCGAGCAAGGCGATCAACGTCCCGACGAGCAGGCTGACGACAACCGTCCGCGTCGCGACGACGAGCCCCGTCGACGGCAGCTCGACACCGAGCGCGCCGAGCCCGACGTAGAGGCCCTTGGCGAGGGCGACACCGGTGAACAGGCCGACGACGGACGCGAGGAGGCCGATCACCCCCGCTTCGAGGATCACCGACCTCAGCACCTGCCGACGCGACGCGCCGAGCGTCCGCAGGGTCGCGAGCTCGCGGATGCGCTGGCTGACGGTGATCGAGAATGTGTTCGCGATCACCTTGCTGCCGACGAACAGCGCGACGCCTGCGAACGCGAGGAGGAAATTGCGGAGGAAGCCGAGGCTGTCCTGCGTCTGCTCGCTGTCCGAGGCGGCCTGTGCGGTCGCCGTCTTCACCCGGGCGGTCTCCGGCAGCACCGAAGCGACCTGTCGCACGAGCGCGGTCGGCGACACACCCTGCTCCGCGCCGAGGCGGATCGTGTCGAGCTTGTTCTTCTTGTCGAAAAGCGCCTGTGCGGTGGCCAGGTCGAAGATCGCGATCGTCGCTCCGCCCAGCGAGTCGACGGTGCCGAAGCGGACGATGCCGGCGACCTCGTACTCCTGCACGGGGCCGTTGCCGTAGGCGCCGATCGTGTCGCCGACGGTGATCTTCTCGCCGTCGGCGGTGGCGCCGTCGATCGCGATCTGGTTCGCGCCTTGCGGCCAGTCGCCGCTCTCGAGCTGGAGCGGGCTGAGGCTCTGGTCCGAGTCGTCGACGCCGAACGCGACGCCGCCTCTGCCGATCTCCCGGCCGTCTGCGTCGACGAGGCGTGCATCGTCCTCGGTCGATCCCTGCGCCTTCGCGACGCCTGGAAGCTCTTGCACGTCGCGGAGAACGTCCGCCGAGAACGACGGAGCCGTCCCGCGGTTCTGTTCGTCCGACGTTGCCTCCTTCGAGCTGATGACGGCGTCGGCAGCGTCGTACGACTGCCCGAAGATGCCGTCGAAGCTCTTCGCGACGGTGTCGGTGAGCACGAAGCTGCCGCTGATCATCGCAACGCCGAGGACGATCGCGAACGCCGTCAGCGCCCCGCGAAGCTTGCGTCCGAGCAGGCCTTTGAGGGCGACGCCGATCATCTCGAGGTCACCTGCTCGAGGGCCTCCAGGATCTCGGAGGTGGTCGAGGCGCCGAGGTCGTTGACGATCAGGCCGTCGGCGAGGAACAGCACGCGGTCGGCGATCGCGGCGGCGCGCGCATCGTGCGTCACCATTACGGTCGTCTGGCCGAGCTCGCTGGTCGAGTCGCGAAGCAACTCGAGGATCTCTCCGCTCGTCCGCGAGTCGAGGTTGCCCGTCGGCTCGTCGGCGAACATCACCGTCGGCTTCGATATGAGCGCGCGGGCGATCGCCACGCGCTGCTGCTGCCCGCCGGACAGCTCCGACGGACGGTGCTTGAGGCGGTCGGTGAGCCCGACCTTGGCCGTCAGCTCGTCGAGCCACTCCCGGTCGGGCTTCTCGCCCGCGATCGACAGCGGCAGGACGATGTTCTCCCTCGCCGTCAGCATCGGCAGCAGGTTGAAGAACTGGAAGATGAAGCCGATGTGCTCGCGGCGCAGCCGCGTCAGCTGTGTGTCGTTGAGCTCGCCGATCGCGGTTCCGGCGATCGTGACCTCGCCCGAGGTGGCCTTGTCGAGGCCGGCGAGGATATGCATGAGCGTCGACTTGCCCGAGCCCGAGGGGCCCATGACTGCGGTGAGCTCGCCTTCCGCAACGTCGACCGAGACTCCTGCGAGCGCATCGACGGCGGTTGGTCCTTCGCCGTAGCGGCGGGTGAGGCCGACGGCGCTGACGACCGGCGCGGCCGCGTTCTCGCGCGTCTCCGGCTGGTGCTCGACTGCATGCATCTGGAATCTCTCCTTCGGACGAGTGGGGGGAGTCCTCAGGGTCGCTGCGGCGCCGGGGATCCGGCAGGGGGCCGTCCTGTGTCTCGCGGTGCGGGTAGCCGCACCCCCGGGAGCGCGCGTGGACCGTGGCGTGCCCGGCCGGCGTACACGAGCGACTACTAGGCGACCTGCGAAGCCGCCTGGCTCCGCGCCTCGGGCTGCGCGAGGTACTGGTGCACGAAGGCGATCGCCGTGCTGCCCTCACCCACCGCCGCCGCGACGCGCTTCACCGGCGCTGAAGCGGACGTCTCCGCAGGCGAAGATGCCGGGCACGCTCGTCTCGAGCAGGTACGGGTCGCGCTCGAGCTCCCAGCGTCCGGCCGTCGCGACGTCGGAGCCCGTGAGCACGTAGCCGTCGCGCTCGAGCGCGATCTCCTGCGGCAGCCAGTCGCTCTCGGCGTCGGCGCCGATCATGATGAACAGCCCGCCGGAAGCGACGCGCGTCGTCTCGCCGCTGTCGCAGTGGTGGAGATCGACCTCCTCGAGGGACGACTCGCCGTGAACGGCCACGACCTCCGTTCGGGTGAGCACGCCGATGTTCGGCCGCGTGCGAAGCTGGTCGATCAGGTAGCGCGACATGCTCGTCTCGAGACCCTCGCCCCGGCACATGAGCGTGACGCTTCGCGCGTGGCCGGAGAAGAACATCGCCGCCTGTCCGGCCGAGTTGCCCGCGCCGACGATGTGGACGTCGCGAGCTCGCGAACTGGGTCGAGCGCGGCACGTCGTACGCCCGCTCGCTGCCCGCGAAGCGATAGGCCCGTTATCGAACCGCGGCGACGCGGCCGCAAGCGTCCTCGACGGCCGTCTGTGGCTGCACGGCTTCTATGCTCGCGCGGACGCACCGGCCGCCTCAGGCCATCCCCGATGGAGCGCACGCTCGACCCCGCCCGGCTCGGAGACCACATCGATCGGCTCTACCGGGCCGCGTGGGCGCTGTGCGGGTCGCGCGAGGATGCCGAGGACCTCGTCCAGGAGACCTACACGCGTGTGCTCTCCCGCCCGCGCTTCCTGCGGCACGAGGACGACCTCGGCTACCTCCTGCGCGCGCTCCGGAACACGTTCCTGAACCAGAAGCGGACCGAGAGCCGCCGACTCCGCCCAGGGCCGCTCCCCGAGCAACTCGACCTCGTCGCCGATCCGCACGCGCGGCAGCCGCAAGCGGCTCTCGAGGCCGCCGAGCTCTACGCGACGATCGCCGCGCTGCCGGACGATTTCCGCGACGTCCTCGTCGCCGTCGACGTCACGGGCCTGTCGTACAAGGAGGCCGCAAGCGCGTTGCGCATCCGCGAGGGCACGGTGATGAGCCGGCTCTACCGCGCGCGCCAGCAGGTCGTGCGCGCCGTCGAGGGCTCAGCCTGAATCGGTTTCGACCTTGCCGACGAGCACTTTCTCGCCGGACGAGGCCTGGTCACCGTCGGCCTGCTCGCGCGTGACGGTCAGCGTCGTGAAGTCCTTCGGCGACACGCCCGCCCACAGCGTGACGTCCTCTCCTTCGTTGAACGTCCCGATCGGGACGAGCGTGCCTGCCGCGTTCTTGAGCCAGGCCGCGTAGAAGCGGCCGTCTTCGAGGCGGGAGAGCCCCGTCACGTCGAGCTCGATCCGCCAGCCCGAGTCGGTCTTCGTGAGCGTCGCGTCGCCGGATGCGTTCGGCGCGAGCTCGGTCGGCGCGAGCGCGGCGCGGAACTGCGGGCCGGACTCCTCGCCGCTGAGCGCGCGCAACCCCACGGCGACGGCGAGGACAGCGGCCACGGCGGCGCCTGCGAGGGCGAAGGAACGCAGCGCGGGTGCGCGGCGCGGCTGTCGTTGCGCCTCGATGCGCGCCCGCAACCCTGCCGGCGCCTCGACCTCCGCTGCGGCGGCTTGCGCCAACGTGACGGCGTGCTGCTGCTCGGCCAGGAGCGCCGCGAGCTCCGGCGACGCCTCGACCTCCGCCTCGAGTGCGGCGCGGCGCTCGGGCGTGAGCGACGCGTCGCCGAGTGCCGCGAGCTCGGCGAGCTCGCTTTCGCCGGCTCCGTTCTCCCGACGCCGTCTCATCGGCCGAACCGTAACGCCGGGGGCGCCGTCGCGCCGGTCGGGCAGTGGGTGCGCAGAAAAGGCTTCACGTCCTGGAGGACACCGATCCGGCCGGAGCTATTCCCGTTCGGCCGCGCGGAATGAACGCTGCGTTCGCGGTGTCTTTAGCCGTCGACAGGTCTTCCACACAGAAAGGACACGACGATGAACGTTCTCATCCTCGCTCTCGACAACGCACTTCCGGTGCAGGTGCCGGACGCGGAAGTGCTCGTGGTCGCCCCGGCGCTGAACTCCAGGCTCCGGCGCTGGTTCTCCGACGAAGACGACGCTCGGCGCCGCGCGCAGGATCGGGCCGCGGCGCTGGTGGATGGCCTCGAGCAGCGCGGCGTCCATGCCGAAGGTCGCGTCGGCGACGCCGATCCGCTGCTCGCGATCGCGGACGCGCTGCCGACCTTCGCGGCCGACGAGATCGTCATCGCAGGTCAGCCCGAGAGCTCGACGCGTCTCGTGTCGCGCGCACATGACCGGTTCGCGCTTCCCACGTTTCGGGCCGAGGAGTCGCTTCTGCACGCCGCGTGATGCCGCGGGAATGGAAGCCGTCCACCGGTGTCTCTAACGCACACAAACATCGAGAAAGGAAAGGACGAGCCATGAACAACGTGATCGCACTCAAGGAGTCGCGCAAGGTGCGGCGTGCACGGCTGGCGGCGTGGGCGGCCGTGGTGGCGGCCGCGGCCGTCGTCATCGGCGCACCAGCTCCGGGAAGAGCCGGCGCTTTGAAGGCGCCGAGGCTCGAGGCGGGGATCCTCGAGATCGCCGGCACGAGTGCGAGCGAGAACTTCGCGCTCCGCCTCAGGGAGGGCGAGCCCGGGATCCTCCAGGTCGTCGACGGGCCGACGGTGTTCGAGTTCACGCGGGCAGACATCACGCTGATCGAGCTCGACGCCCGGTCCGGCGACGACATCGTGCGGATCGACGAGACGAACGGCGTCTTCACCAACACCATCCCGACGACGATCGACGGTGCAGCGGGAGACGACACGCTGCTCGGCGGTTCGGGCGCAGAGACCTTCCGCGGCGGCCCCGGCGACGACTCGATCGACGGCAACCGTGGCGCCGACATCGCCTTCATGGGCAGCGGCGAGGACACGTTCATCTGGAATCCCGGCGACGGCAGCGACGTCGTCGAGGGCCAGCCCGGCAACGACACGATGCTCTTCAACGGCGCGAACGTCGCAGAGACCGTCGAGCTGTCGGCCGACGGCCACAGGCTGCGGTTCTTCCGCGATCCCGCCGCAATCACCATGAACACCGACAGCGTCGAGCGGGTCATCTTCAAGGCATTCGGCGGTGCCGATGTGGTGACGGTCGACGACCTGAGCGGCACCGACGTCGACGATGTTGCCATCGACCTCGCGGTAGCCGGCGGCGGCGCCGACAACGCCGTCGACAGCATCACCGTCAAGGGCACGAATCACAATGACCGCATCGCGGTAGCCGGGAACGCACTGGCGGTGACCGTGAGCGGCTTCGCGGCGACGGTTGAGCTCCTGCGTCCCGAGGCCGCGAAGGATGAGCTCCGGATCGCGACGTTCGACGGCAAGGACACCGTCGACTCGGCCGGCCTGGCAGCGGGCGTAATCGCCCTCTTCGTCGACGGAATCCTGGTTCCGTAGACGCACCAATCCCTTCTCGTGCCGCCGCCTCTCGGCGGCGGCACGAGCGCGCTCGGACGCCAAGGCTGCCGGCTGCGCGGACGATCGGCCTGCGCGCGCATCGGAAGCAACACGTTCGAAGACGTGACTCGAGCCCGCTGCCGACGCTTCCCCGGCCTGACACAGTCCCGCGCCGCACGAGCCTACGGCCACCCCGGGAGCTCAACTCCGCCCGGGGTGGCTCCTGGGCAGCACGATCAGATCGCGGGGCCTGCGTACGCCGTGCTTGTTCCCGCCGCAGCGGAAGGCGGGCCGCCGAAGCCGCGAGTACCGCGCGGAGACAGCGTGCCGTTGACCAGGTCCGTGAACCGCTGCTCGGCGTTCGCGAGCATCTCGTTCGCCTGCGCCTGCGTGAGACGTCCGGCGGCGACGCCTGCGTCGAGCTCCTTCTTCTCGTCGGCGACGAGCGCGGCGACGAGTCCGTCGACCGACTTGGCCTGCGCCTTGGCGACGTCGGCGAGCGTCTTCCCGCCGGCGAGCTGCGTCTGCAACTCCGTCTCGGACAAGCCGAGGTAGGTCCCCGCGGCCGCGAGATGATGGCCGAAGCCGGGGCCGCCGTCGTGGCCGAACCCGGGCCCGCCGTGGTGCCCGAAGCCGGGACCGGCGAGCAACGGGTACTCCTCCGCCGCGATCCGCGCCTTCAGCGCTTCTCCCTCGGCCTCGGTGATCGATCCGGCCGCGACGGCCGCGTCGACCCTGTTCTGGAGCGCCTTCTTCAGCGCGTTGCTGAGCGCTGTCGATTCGACGCCGAGCTGCTTGGCGGCGTCCTCGACGACGGCCTTGCTGTTCTCCTGGGGCGTGCCGAGCCCGGTCGCGGCGACTGCTGCGCCGGCACCAGCGACTGAGAGCGCCGCCACCGCTGTTGCGAGGATCTTGCGTCTCATTCCGATCTCCTTCCGTTGACTGCGGTTGGAGACATTCAGCCCCGTAGGCATGAGACCCGACTGAGACGCGGCTAGGAGTTTCCTGTGAGCGAGCAGACTCGAGCGCCGGCGAAGCGGCGGGAATCGTGGATCACTGCGCCGTCGGTGGTCGCTAGCGTGGCTGGATGTCCGCGCGCCCTTCGACTCGGCCCGCACTCGAGGAGCTCGCCGCCAGCTTCGGCTTCGACTCCTTTCTTCCGGGCCAGGAACAGGTCGTCGACGCGCTCCTCGCGGGAAGGTCGGCGCTGGCGGTGTTTCCGACCGGCGCCGGCAAGAGCCTCTGTTACCAGTTGCCGGCGCTGCTCCTCGACGGAATGACCGTCGTCGTCTCGCCGCTGATCGCGCTGATGAAGGATCAGATCGACGTCCTGCAACGACGAGGGATCGACGCCGCACGACTCGATTCGAGCGTCGACGCGTCCGAGCAGCGCGAGATCTACGACCGGCTCCGCGAAGGCCGGCTGAAGCTCCTCTACGTCGCGCCCGAGCGCTTCAACAACGAGCGCTTCCTAGCGCAGCTCGCGCGCGCTCGCGTCTCGCTCTTCGCCGTCGACGAGGCGCATTGCATCTCCGAGTGGGGCCACAACTTCCGGCCCGACTACCTGAAGCTCGCCGAGCGCGCGCGCGAGCTGGCTGCCGAGCGGGTGCTCGCGCTGACGGCGACCGCCACGCCGGCGGTCGTCGCGGACATTCGAGCAGGGTTCGGGATCGAAGAAGCCGACGCCGTCGTGACGGGCTTCTACCGGCCGAACCTGACGCTCCTGACGACAACAGTCACGGCAGGCGAGCGCGACGAGCGTTTGCTCCAGCGTCTGCGCGAGCGGCCGTCGGGGTCGACGATCGTGTACGCGACGCTGCAGCGGACGTCGGTGCGGGTAGCCGACCTGCTCGCGCGAGCGGGACTGCCTGCGCGGGCGTATCACGCGGGCATGGGCGCGGAGGAGCGCGCCCAGGTTCAGGAGTGTTGGACCACGTCGCCGGACGCGATCGTCGTCGCGACGATCGCATTCGGGATGGGAATCGACAAGGCCGACGTCCGCTACGTCTACCACTACAACCTGCCGAAGAGCCTCGAGTCGTACTCGCAGGAGACCGGGCGCGCCGGGCGCGACGGCGGCGAGAGCATCTGCGAGCTCTTCGCCTGCGCCGACGACGTGCCGACGCTGGAGAACTTCGCGTTCGGCGACACGCCGACGCGCGAGGCGTTGGCCGGCCTGCTCGCGGACGTGCTTTCGCACCCGCCCGGAACGCAGTTCGCGATGTCGGAGTACGAGCTGTCCGTTCGTCACGACCTGCGCCCGCTCGTTCTCAGGACGGCCCTGACGTACCTCGAGCTCGACAGCGTGCTCAGGCAAGGGACGCCCTTCTACGCCGGCTACCGTCTGCGCCCGCTCGAGGCGGCGTCGCTCGACGAAGTCTTCGCTCGCTTCGACGAGTCCCGCGCCGCGTTTCTGCAACGCCTGATCGGGACCGGCAAGATGGGGCGAACGTGGACGACGCTCGCGCCAGACGACGCGGCGGCGGCGCTCGGCGGGGAGCGCAGCCGCATCGTCGCCGCGCTCGAGTACCTCGAACAGCAGGGCCTCGTCGAGCTTCAGCCCGCCGAGCTGCGCCAGCGGTACACCGTGGTTTCGCGTCCCAAAGGCGGCGACGGCGACCTGATCGACCGTCTCCTCGAGCGCTTCGCGCGTCGTGAGCGTGCGGAGACGGAGCGGATCGAGAGCGTGCTCTCGCTCGTCACCCACGAGGGGTGCCAGGTCACTGCCCTCGTCGGCTACTTCGGCGAACTCCGGGCCGCGCCCTGTGGCCACTGCAGCCATTGCCTGACCGGATGTCGGCAGCAGCTCCCCGAGCCTGAGCCGAAGCCGCCGATCGAGCTGACGGTCGACGCTGACACGCTGGCGGCGCTCCGGTCCCAGCACCCGGACGCGCTCGGCCTACCCAGGCAGGTCGCGCGATTCCTCGCCGGCATCACGAGCCCGGCGACGACGCGCGCGAGGCTCACCAGGGACGCGCTGTTCGGCTCCCTCGCCGAGCGGCGGTTCGCCGACGTGCTCGCGTGGTGCGAGGCGAGGACGGTCGTCTAGCCGAGTTCGGCATTCACCGCCGCCACCGACGCCCCGCCGCGCCGACCGGGACGACACGCCGCACTCGAGCCGAAAGCCCCGGCGCCGCTACTACGCTTGTCCACGTGCTCCGAGGCGTTGGATTGGCGGCCACCTTCCTGGCCGCGGCGGTCGCGGTGGCGGTGGCGAAAGCTGCGCTCCCGTCCGATCCGCTGATTCAACGCGCGGTGTTCGAGGAGGTCGGCCTGCCGAGCGCGTGGGAGCTCACGACAGGCTCCCCGAACGTCGTGATCGCCGTAGTCGACAGCGGCGTCGACGGCTCGCATCCCGATCTCGCCGGCGCGGTCGACCGGGGCTACGACTTCGTCGACGGCGACGCCGACGCCGGCGACGTCAACGGCCACGGCACGGCCGTCGCGGGGATCGCCGCGGCGCGCGCGAACAACGGGCTCGGCGGCGCCGGCGTCTGCTGGCAATGTCGGATCCTGCCGCTGCGTGTTCTCGGCCTCGAGGGGTTCGCGCTGAAGACGACGATGGCGACGGCGATCGACTACGCCGTCGACCACGGCGCCGCCGTCGTCAACGTCAGCCTGTACGGCGAGGACGCGAACGCTCTCCTCGAGGACGCGATTCATCGGGCGCGGGCCGCGGGTGTGCTCGTCGTCGCAGCCGTGGGGAACGAGGGCTGGGCCATTGCCGAATACCCGGCGGCCTATCCGGACGTCATCTCGGTGGGCGCGACCGAGGGAGGCCGACTCGCGAGGTACTCGAACCGCGGCGACTGGGTGAAGTTCGCCGTGCCGAGCTGCATCCCGACGACCCAGCTCGGCGGCGGCTTCGGTCCCGGCTGCGCGACGTCGGGCGCGAGCCCGTTCGTCGCCGGGATCGCCGCGCTGCTGCGCGCCCGCGCGCCGTTCGCGACGGTCGGCCAGATCGAGTCGGCACTCGCGCGCACGGCGAGGCCAGTCGCCGGTACCCGGTTCGGGCTCGTCGACGCCTACGCCGCGTTGCAGGCGCTCGGGCAGCCGGCGCCGCACTTCGATCCCACGATCGGCGGCAGCCCGCGGCCGGGTTCATCGTTGGGCGCGTACACGGGCGTCTGGGCCGGCGGGGGCCTCTCGCCTGCGTACGCCTGGCAGCGCTGCGTCCGAGCGAGGTGCGTGCCCGTCGGCACCGGACGGACATATCGCGTCCGCGCGAGCGACGCGGGCGGGCGCCTCCTCGTAAGCATCTCGGCACCGGGCGTCGCGGCCGCCGTGTCGCCGCGCACGGCGGTGGTGCCGCTTCGGCCGAGCAACACGATGCGGCCGTCCGTCACCGGGCGCGCCCGGGTCGGCAAGGTCATGAGAACAAGTCGCGGATCGTGGTCCGGCACGACGCTCTCGCTCGCGGCGCGCTGGATCCGCTGCCGGAGCGATTCCTGCGCCCGCGGAACGGTGATCGCGGACGGCTGGCGGTACCGCGTCCGCGCCGCCGATCGGGGTCGTCGACTGCGAGTCGTCGTGACGGCGGCGAACGGCCTCGGCTCGGCGAGTGCGACGAGCACGCCGACGGCCCGCGTTCGCTGAGCGTCCCATGGAGCCGCAGTTCTTCGCCGCACCCGACGAGTTCCGCACCTGGCTCGAGGAGCACCACGCGACGGCGACCGAGGTGCTGGTCGGCTTCCACAAGAAGGGCTCCGGCCGGCCGAGCATGACGTGGACGGAGTCCGTGCGCGAGGCGCTCTGCTTCGGCTGGATCGACGGCATCCGTCGCAGCCTCGGCGACGAGAGCTACACGATCCGCTTCACCCCGCGGAAGACCGGGAGCAACTGGAGCCGCGTCAACGTCAGGCACGTCGAGGAGCTGATCCGAGAGCGGCGGATGACCCGCGCCGGGCTGGCCGCGTTCGAGGCGCGGCGGCCCGAGCGCACAGGCGTCTACTCGTTCGAGCAGCGCCACACGGCAGGCCTCGAACGCGAGCAGGAGGAGCGGTTTCGCGCCGACGCGAAGGCGTGGGAGTTCTTCGAGAAGCAGCCGCCTTCCTACCGTCGGACGGCGATCTTCTGGGTCGTGAGCGCGAAGCGCGAGGACACGCGGGCGCGACGGCTCGAGACGCTGATCGCGGACTCGGCCGCCGGCCGGCGCCTCGCCCAGCTGACGCCGCCCGCGAAGCGGTGAACGCTAGATCTTGCGGCGGGGACGCACGGGGCCCCACTTCGAGTCGCGCCGGCGCGAGGTGTAGACGCGGCGGGCGGGGGCGACCTTCATCCCGACGGAAGCGAACTCATCGGTGTGGCCGCCGAGGCGCGCGATGCGGCTGACATCGGCCTGCTGCTCGGGGAGCACCAGGGTGACGCCGGTGCCTGCGCGACCGGCGCGGCCCGTCCGTCCGACGCGGTGCACGTATCCCGTGTGTTCGGCCGGCGGGTCGTAGTTGATCACGTGCGTGATCTCGTCCAGGTCGAGCCCGCGAGCGGCGACGTCGGTGGCGACGAGGATCGGCGCCTGGCCGGTCTCGAAGCGGTGCAGCGCACGCTCGCGCTGTCTCTGGTTCATGTCGCCGTGCATCGCGACGGCGCCGATGCCGTGCGGGGCGAGCTTCTTCACGAGCCTGTCTGCGCCGCGGCGGGTTCGGACGAAGACGAGTGCGAGCCCGCTGACGTCCCGGAGCAGCTCGGTCAGCGTCTCCACCTTGTTGTCGGCTGCGACCGGCAGGAACCGATGCTCGACCTTCGCCTCGTCCTCCGCCTCCGTCGGCTCCGTGGCACGGCGCACCGGGTTGGTCGTGTAGGCGCGCGCGAGCTCGCCGACCTCGCTGTCGAGCGTCGCGGAGAAGAGCATCGTCTGCCGCTTCCGCGGCAGGCGCGCGACGATCCGGTCGACCTGGGGCTTGAAGCCCATGTCGAGCATGCGGTCCGCTTCGTCGAGGACGAGGATGCGGATGTCGTCGAGCGCGACGGCGTTGCGCTCGAGCAGGTCGTTGAGCCGGCCGGGCGTTGCGACGATCACGTCCGCGTGACGCGCGCGCTTGGCCTGCGCGTGAAGCGGCGTGCCGCCGTAGACCTTTGCGACCGTGACGCCCGCGGGCGCCACCGCCTCGAGCTCGGCTGCGACCTGCGACGCCAGCTCGCGGGTCGGCACGAGGACGAGCGCGCTCGGGCGCCGACTGAGCTCGGCGAGGCTGAGCGCGATCGGGATCGCGAAGCCGAGCGTCTTCCCCGAGCCCGTCGGCGACTTCGCGAGGACGTCGCGTCCTGCGAGCGCGTCCGGAAGAACGAGCGCCTGAATCGGGAAGGGCGCGGTGATGCCGCGGTCGGCCAGCGTCCGCGTGAGGTCGGCCGGCACGCCAAGAGCGTGAAATGAGTGCTGCAAAATGATTCAACTCCGTTTCGGTTGGGTCGAGATCCGTCTACCTCGAGCCCGTAGGAACCGAAGAAGCCAAACCTCACGAGGCGGCGGCGCCGCCCGTAGGGAACAAGGTAGCAGTGTTCTCGGATCGTCCGTGTTCGTCGGGGCGTCTGGTATCGTCGGACGGCTAGAGCGAGTTCGGTTTTGCGTCGTCCGACGCCTTCCTCACCCGTTCCCGACGTCGTGAGGAAGGTGCTTTTTGTGGCAGTCGGAACCGTCACGTGGTTCGGCGGCGGCGGTTCGGTGACAGAGGAGAGACGCGGATGAATTCAGCCCAACCGGTGGACCACGAGCACGGGACGGAGATCCCGTACGGGCGTGGGTAGCTCGGCGCGCAGCGTGCGGATGCGCGGCACGCTGTTGTGGTTCAACGAGTCAGACGACGTCGGCGCGTTGCGAACAGACGACGGTGAGCGGCTCGACGTGCCGGGCGCCGCGTTTCCGCCGGACGAGAAGCCGGTCGGACGCTGCGCCGGGACACTGGTCGAGTTCGAGTCGATCAACGGCGTGGTGACGAACGTCGCGTTCGTCCCGGACACGAATCCGCGGCGGGCGCGTATGCGCCACCGCCGCTAGGCCGCGAGCCCGTCAGGGCTCGACACCGATCACAGACGGAGGTTCATGAGGAGCAAGAGACAGACGACGAGAGAGAAGCTCGAGCGCGAGCGGAGGCTCCAGGAACGGCGCGAGTTGAAGCGCGAGAAGAAGCAGGCGGCAGCGGCCGCGAAGAAGAACGGCGAAGTGACCGGGGCGACGCTCGAAGGCGGCGACGAGACCGATCCAACGGTCGAGACCCCAGACGAGACCGCGGCAGCGCCCGACACCGCCGACGCCGTCTCGCCAACCAGCTCGTAGCTACGAAACGCGCGGGAGCGCGGCTCGCTAGAGAACCGCCGCCGGTGCGCGGAGCTCGTCCATCGCATGCGAGAGAACTGCGGTGACGTCGGCTGCGGTGCGGCCGGGGCAGTCGTTCCACTCGCTCAAGGAGTCGGCCAGGAGCGCGTTGGCCAGCGCGGCGAGCGCCTGCTGGAGCGCCGCGAGCTCCAGCTCTCCTCGTTCGATGCGCGCCGGTTCGGTCTGCGCGACGAGGGCTCCGAGGAGCGACCACGAGCAAGCGTGCGGGTCCCAGGGCTCGACCGCCAGCCCGCCGGAGTCGCGGGCGTCGGCGTTCCGGCACCACCCGGACTCGATCAGCCGGTGAGCGCCGTGCAGGACGACGCGTGCCTCCGCGTTGGTGTCGATGTTCCTCCGATCGGAGCGAGAACTGACGAGCGGGATCGTAGCGATCGCCCCGGATTCAGGTCCGTCCGCGCCGAGGCCTCGGCCGTGGCGACCTCCGGCCTAAGCTGAGGCATGGCCGGGCGTCCAGGAGCACGAGCCGCGGCCGCAGAATCGGAACCTGGTCAGATCGCGATCGAGCGCTACGTGACGATCGCCGAGTTCCGCTCGCACCTGCGGACGTTTGTCCACACAACGAACGTGCGTGTCGGCGCTGGGACCTGACCCCGCAGCGTTACCAACTATTGCTTGCGGCCAAGGTGCGCCGGATCGAAGCGAGCGCCTGTCGTTCACCAAGATCGCACAGACGCTCCAGCGCTCTCGAAACACGGTAACGGAGCTGTGCGCGCGCGCCGGCGGAAGTAGACGGGGCGCCGCGGCCGCGTCGCGTTCGGTTACGCGGCGGCGCAGTCGGTCACCGGCCGCGCGGCAGCGCTTCCGCGCGAGGCGCTCCCGCGCGGAACGCCCTCCTCGGGCGCGAGCCGTCCCGCCACGACCACGCCGTAGAGGACGTGGTCGAGCACGAGCATCGCTCGGCTGGTGATCTTGCGGCGGCGTGGCAGGTCGAGGCCGAGCAGCGGCTCGAGCACGAGCTCGAAGAAGAGCCACGTTCCGAGCCCGTATGCCGGGCCTGCCGCACGGTGCTTCCGCGCCTCGTCGGGGAGGAGGCCGAACACGACCCCGCCCGCCGCACCGTAGCTCCAGTGCGCGAGCTCGATCGCTACCTCGCGGCGTCGCGGCGCGAGCCGGCGGAGGAGGCGCCGAGCCTTGCGGCCGGCAATCGCGTCCGGCGGCGTCTCTTCGAGCAGGTCGAGGTTGCGGCTGACCCGGCGCATCCCCGTCATGGCCATCGCGGCCACGAGGCCGCGGGCGGACGCCCGCGCGATGTGGTCCGACTCGCCCATCGAGGGCTGGGGATCTCCTGCGCCCCGGGCCGTGAAACAGCGCGGTGCGCGCCGCTCCGCCGGCCATTGCCCGCAACACGCCGCTGGGGCGCCTAGGCCGACGCGTGCGTCTTCGCGACGTCGCCGATGATCGCGGCGAGCTCCTGGGGCCGCGACCACATCGGCCAGTGGCTCGTCGGGAGGTCGACGTACTCCACGACGCTCAGCTCCGCGAGGCCCCCGAGCCAGGCGTAACCCTCCTTGACGAAGTCCTTCACCTGCTCGGAGGTGAAGCCCGTGCAAACGACGACGCTCGGCACATCGAGGCGCTCGTCGTGCACGAGCTCGGGAGCGTCACGCAGCACGCCTGCCGGCTCGGGCACGGCGCGCCGCCTGAAGGTCTCGAGCTGATCTTCGCTCAGCCCGTCGAGGTTCTCGTTCTTCTCGAGCTCCTCCCTCGTGGGCAGCGGCAACTCAGGCCCGTCGATGTCGGGGTCGAACGCACCCGTCGCCGGGCCGGAGTCGACGTAGACAATCGCGGCGATGTGGTCGGAAACGCGGTCGCTCGCGGCGTACCCCGAGGATCCGGCACCGCTGTGCACGGCAAGCACGTCAGGCTCTCGCGCCGCGAGAACCGCGTCGCAGATCGCGTCGACGTGGTCGGAGAGGTTGATGGCCGACCGCTCCACGTCGACGGACTCGAGACCGGGCAGCGTCAGCGCGGTGACGTCGTGGCCATCGGCACGCAGCGCGGCGGTGACCTCGTCCCACGCCCACGCGCCAAGCCAGAACCCGGGAATCAGGATGATCGGGGCGGCATGCATGAGCGGGAAGCCTAAGGCCCGGCTCGCAGTTTGTCGCCGCCCGATTGACCGCTTTCACACCGCTTCCTGGCCTGGGTTGGGGGTGAGCAGCCACGTCGCGGCTTGGGGCGGGCTATCCGCGGCGGCCGTAGACGCGCCTCCGCCGGCTCGGATCGGTCACGGGTCGCGTAGCGTCCCGCGACAACCGGACGAGGAGAGCGGGATATGCAGATCACGAGGAACAGTCTCGATACCGCCGCGGGGCCTGCCGACTGGTTCACCGGCGCCGTCTACATCGACGCGGTCGCGGCGCCGTCGGACGCGTCGCGGCTGAGCGCGAGCAGCGTCCACTTCACGCCGGGTGCACGCACGGCGTGGCACACGCACGCCAGGGGCCAGACGATCTGGGTGACCGAGGGGATCGGCCTCGCGCAGCGGCGGGGCGGGCCGATCGAGGTGATCCGCCCGGGAGACCGCGTCTTCTTCGAGCCGGGCGAGGAGCACTGGCACGGCGCGGCCGCGACGCGGTTCATGACGCACCTCGCGATGCTCGAGGTCGACGACCAAGGGAACGCTGCAACCTAGGGCGACCACGTCACCGCCGAGGAGTACGCACCGCGCCCGCGATCGAATGAGGTGGCCGCGGTGACAATCAGGTCGTACAGGCTCCATTCATCAGCGTGGCGTTCGCGTCCGAGCCGACCGCAGTCGCTACCGATGTTCCGGGATCTGCGTCTCCGGCGCGTGGGAGAGCCACGTAAGCGCTTCGAGC